>Ga0134126_10000154_pt1 | contig 90124 bp, 51 predicted proteins | sample KB31752_FD_96881 | JGI IMG/M metagenome (GOLD analysis project Ga0134126, IMG submission 96881) | Terrestrial soil microbial communities with excess Nitrogen fertilizer from Kellogg Biological Station, Michigan, USA - KB3-175-2 | ecosystem: Environmental > Terrestrial > Soil > Unclassified ...
GTCAGTTTGCCGCCCCCGTTTTTGGAATCAAGGCAAAGCACTCCACGCGCACGCCTCCGCGATTCTAGAAGTTTGCCGCCCCCGTTTTTGGAATCAAGGCAAAGCGAGTCGGAGATGTCCTTGAAGGAAGTGCCTAGTTTGCCGCCCCCGTTTTTGGAATCAAGGCAAAGCTGGCGCTCCGCCTTCCAGTTACGTTGGGAAGTTTGCCGCCCCCGTTTTTGGAATCAAGGCAAAGCATCCGAACAGCGCGGCGGCGCATGAGGATAAGTTTGCCGCCCCCGTTTTTGGAATCAAGGCAAAGCGCAGTTCTGCAAGTCGTACAAGGCGTTTTCAGTTTGCCGCCCCCGTTTTTGGAATCAAGGCAAAGCTGGGTCTGACTCAACTTTTGTCCGTGTTGAAGTTTGCCGCCCCCGTTTTTGGAATCAAGGCAAAGCAGCCGTGCTCGTGGCATCACTGGTGGTTTTAGTTTGCCGCCCCCGTTTTTGGAATCAAGGCAAAGCATCACCTCAACACGAAACTCGCCACTCCTCAGTTTGCCGCCCCCGTTTTTGGAATCAAGGCAAAGCCAGCGCGTAATACAATTGATTGTCGGTCATAGTTTGGCGATTGCACCTCAGCACGTTTGTTTCGCTTACACTTCGCGTTGTTTGGAAGCTATTTCTCACCGCCGAATTCCGTCGCAACGCGTTAACCGAACCAACCGCCCCCGTGGCCGGAACCGCGCGAATTCCCAATTTCCATCGGCGATTGGCAACTCCGGTGACCCCACGCTTCAGTCGAACTGCGACTTCGTAATCCGGCATCGTGCCAAGCAGCCGCTCTTCCTCCGGTGTCCAGGGACGCGAGTCTTGCGCGTATGAGTGAATGCGAAGCTCCCGGCGCTTGGCCGTAACGGAGTAAAAGGTCCGACCCAACTGCCGCGCCAGCTTACGATCCGGCATGGTGCCAAGCATTTTAATTTCGTCGGTGGACCAAGGCCGCGGCCCCGCCGCTCCATTTCCCGCATGAAGTTGCTTGAGGCGACTATCAATTGTTGCCGGACTTCTCTTCAATCGTTTGGCGGCTTCCTCACGCGGCAATTCTGAGATCAATTTGTCTTCCTGTTTCGTCCATGCACGCAAGCGCCGCCAGCCGGATATGCCTCTATCCTGCCGGACGCTTTTGACGGTGACACGATTGCGATTAAGCCGTTTCGCCACGGCGGAGTCCGACATCGTCCCTAATAATGCGATTTCTTCCTGTGTCCACGTGCGCGGTGCGCTGGCATGATAACCAAATGGCCTTATTTCTTTCTTTCTGCGAAATTCCCCAACTGATTTTGTCGAACGACCTAACCGCTTTCCAAGCTCGCGATCTGGCATTGTTCCCAACAATGCGACTTCCTTTGGCTTCCACGGGCGTGGTGGCGTACGGTCTAGCGACGAAGCAGGTGTTGACAGTCCAAGAAAAACCCGCCTTCGATACACCGATTTCAGTTTCCGGCCGGTTTTCTTGGCGATCTCTTTGTTTGTCAACGAACCTCGCAGCAGCGCGTCTTCCTTCTCAGTCCATTTCCGCCAACTTAATCCAACGCACGGAATACCAAGGACGTTTCGCCGCTTTAGCACTGCCGCTATCGTTCTGCCAGTCCGCCGCGCAACTTCGGCATCGGGGTGCTTACCCAACAACTTGAGTTCCTTCCGCGTCCATCTGATCGAACCTTTGCCGACGAATCGTTCAATTCCCAAAAATTGGCGCATTCCCCGAACCGCTTCAACACTTCGCCCAGTGCGTTCGGCCAATTCCTTGTCGGAACATTTTCCGAGCAGGTTTCTGTCCCAATCCTGCCATCGCTTGACCGGGCTGTTATGCATGTAAATCCGAAGCGCCCTGCGCTTGGAGTAAATTGCGGAAACTCTCCGGCCCGTTCGACGGGCTACTTCCTGGTCAGGATATTTTCCCAAAAGTTCAAATTCCCATTCTTCCCATTTGTTGGCAGCCCGCAACAATCTGCCCCGGCGTTCTTTGCCAGCCATTCTCCGAGTGCCAATAATTCGCGAAATGTCCCGGTCAGATTTTCCCGCCAGATAACTTTGCGCCGATTTGAACAGTCGGTGGTCTTGCCACACTTTCTGTTATTCCGAATGTCCGTTAATCTCAAGGATTTTTGAGTTCAGAGGCCGGTTCTTTTTTGCATTGTGGCTTCGCAAGTGCTGACTGACCGCATTGTAATTTTCACTATTCAGCGCCTTCCTTTCATCAGTAAAGCAGATCTGTGGTGGCGGAAAACTTAACGCCGTTCGACGGTGATTTCACGGCGGCATTCACATTTTTTGGCGTCCCGAATCGGAATCGAAGACTTGCGAGCTTTTACTCCCGCCGCTAAACAAGCTGGACACCTGCGGCAGAGCACCTTTTCCAAATCTCATTAGCTCTTTGTGCCATCAATTCCGCTTGCTGCGAATGTCCCTTCCCCGTCCTCGCAGGATCGGGATGGGCTGGATTGTTTCGGATGGAGCGGCTGTATTGCAGGAGGTGCTTCGTCGCCTCATCAATCACGAGCACGCCGTTATGAGCGAATCGCTTGGTTTCTAAGGCTGAGAGAATATCAAAGAAACGCGCTCTCCCCACGGGCTGCTTCATTATTATTCTGTGATCCTTCGCAACTCGCCGTATAACTCCTTCCAACCCACGTCCACTCAAAATTAATCCGGCCTCGTCGAAACCCAAAGACATCAAGTTGCGCGCCGAGACGAAATCAGCTTTTAATTCGTCTGGCAGGTCGGCAACGTTTTCGAGGAAGGCACCGTCCCCCTCAAAAAAATCACGCATTTCATTTGCAAACCACTCTGCGGATTTAAAAAGTTCTTGGGCTCTGGATTTCAGCTTCCTCTCCAAATTCTTTTTCTGATAACTTGGCAAGTGTTCGGCAGTTTCCTTCCGCGAAATGAGTTCTTGTCCCGCTTTCGTATTCGCAAGCTGCCGACAATGAGCGAAAATACACTCCGCGCTATACACAACGCTCGAATAACTTCGCCGAGATGAGAAATGGCTGGCGCGAGCCAGCGATGCAATTGCGAATTATTGGCGTAGGCGAAATGAACGCAAGCGGAAGCAATAGAGCGAAATTCGTACCGATGCGATGAGCACAATTCGTTTACAATCGGCCGGCGCAATTGGCGTGATGGACAACCGTGAAACCCTAAAGCAAACAGCAATCGCGAAATTTTTGACAAACGTGTCCCAAACTTGACTCAAACAGCCTTCCGATACATGTTTGTGAAACAACGCAGTTCAAAGTGAAAACAGATCCGATTCTATATGTAGGAATGCTGGAGGATAAACTCACCGAGTTCATTCACGAGAACGGTGTCTATTTGTTCCTGGTGTTTGTCCTCCTCTGTTTTCTTGCTGTTGCTTGGCTCCTCTCTCGCCAACGCAAATCGCCACTTCCAGAACCTTCGTCGGCTCGCACGCGGGCAATTATTGGAACCATGCTCGCTTCTCCGAATATGTCGTCAGACGCTGACGGCGGTCGCGCACGTTTGATCATGGGCAAGTCCCCGAGTCAAAAGGCATCGGACGCGAACTGATTGAAACGGCCGGCTTCTATAAAGCATCGTTCTACCGTGAAGTTTCACATCACAAAATAGTTGGTTTCTCGGTTTTGAACCGCGCGAGATTCCCGGGCTCGTAACGGCCAGCTTGTTGAAACCGCTCGGCCATCATCGACGTTTGCCGCGACAATGTAAGCAGGGAGGTCAGCCGCACTTTCGTACATCGGAAGACAATATTTATTATGATGGTTAAGATTTGATTCCTAAAAACCGTTAGACTAAGCTCGCGTTCGTGACGAGTCACGATTCTCAGTCGATTGGGCCACGCAATGTTGATCATGACCCGGCTGACATAAGTCGCCGTGCGATGCTTATACGAAGTGGAATGGCGGCTCTGGGGGTATGTTTAAACGGGTGTATCAGTGTACCGTCGCCCCGTCCATTCGTGGCAAAAGCCGGGGCACCATTGAGTTTGAAGGGATTAAAACTAAACCGGTACGATCTCTTAGCCTTGGCACAAGGATACCGAATGCGACAGAACCCCGGCAATGACCGTCCGCTTTATGCATTACCGGCAGTGTTTCAGCAATGCTCCGTTCAAACTGGTGCAGGCCAACCTTCTGATGCGGTAGTTAAGGCGGCGCTAACCAGCATCGACACAGGCGGGGACTTCTCATCTTCCACCTTGCAAAGTGCTCCTGACTTCTTTCATTTCGACAACCCAGAGCAGTACGCTCACGCATTTGGACTCGGTGTCCAGACCTTAGCTGTAGTCGGATCTGTACTTGATCCCCCTGCTGCATTGACACTCGGCGTTCTAAGTGTTTTTGCAGAAGACGCATGGCGAGCGGCAGCACAAGGCCGCGATTTATTGAATAATCCGTGGATTGAGCCAGCTCCTTCCCTAGACCGAACTTGTGACACCGAGGCATTACTTCGCGCCGCTGCGGAGGCGCACGATATCGATCCAACATTCGGTCAAGTTATTGATAGCCCGCTGTTGCGTGCTAAAGTGGGGGTCGATTTCTCGGCACCTGCGGAGTCATCATTTGCAGCGTTGCCCGCCTCAACTCAGAGCCTCGTTGAGGCTGCTCTTTCTAGTTCAGAGACGACTGACAACCCGACTTCTACGGGAAACGACCAAGTGGTGGGAAAAATATTAGATCGGCTTTCGACTCAATGCTCCCAGCTTGAACAACAGGCGAAATCCTATCAGGACTTATTGAGCAAAGAGGCGGCTGAACACACACGACAAGCACAGCGGGAACAGCTTGCGTCACTTCAGAGTGAAGTACAATCGAGCATTCGCATCGCAACATTCGTCTTAGGCCATATCCTTGGCGATTCGCAAGTTGCATCACAACTTGGAACAGCAATGTCACAAATTGCTTCAGTCGGATTCCAGTTTGCTTCCGGGAATTATTTAGGGGCAGTGGCGACCTCTCTCGATTTATTTAGCTCAGGTGGCCAAAGTCCGTCCGCCGCTATTTTACAAGCGATAAGCCAGCTTGGGACCCGCATTGAAAATTTACGGAAAGAAATGAATGCCCGCTTCGACCAACTCGAAGCCAATGACCAAGAAATTATTAATCAGCTTGCTGAATTATTGCGCGATGTCCAGCAGGGGACAGTTCTACTTGCGAGTCGAATCGAAGCCCTGCAAGAGGAGGTGGAATTCTTTAAAAAACAAGAAGATGAAGATAATCGGAGGAAAGCAAACACTGAGGTTAAAACAGCCTTTCAACAGTTTAGTGGTACATTAGCTGCTAAGGATTCGGGATGGGAGACTTTTTGCCGAAATCAACTGGCGCTTTTTTTCTCTTCCGCTGATTCAGACTCGAGGGATTCATACTTTTGTGGCTCAGTTGACGGTGCGACACCCGGACAAATCGCAATAGAAGTCCGAACCGTCGGCAGGGCCGAACTTCTTGTAGGGCTGCTACCAACTATCTGCCGTCAAATGGGTGTTCCTTGCACATCGAATGTCGTGAGTCCATTCGCTTGGGCATTCGGAGTTGAGGCCTATCTACAATCTGATTTGTTGCTCGGCACAGTGACCAATAGCGCACGCGAAGACAATCTCACTACTTTGTTTCAGGATGGTGCGGATATGCGAGCATGTTTTGAAAGTGCGACATCCGACACATTATTAAAGGCTTTAGCGACAGCTCATCGAAACAGTGTAGGTGCACCAGAAAATCCTTCGGACGGAACTGTTTTGGCCTTATTAAAGCCACTTATTAGCCAATGGGAAGCCCACAACCTGAATCCGCCCTACACCAAAGACGTGCTGGCTTCAGGGCATGATTATCCAGAAACGGTTTATGTTCCAACGTTCCTCGATAATAAAAACGAAATCTATCGCATTCATAATTCTCCGTTTGAAGCCGCCTTAAAACTAGGAATAATCGAACTTCAACCATTTAAAGACTTTACTTATGAGACTTATTTTGATGGGACGTTGCGCGAAATTGATTATGCAATTGTTCCAAAAATTGGCCCTGATTCAGGGAAGGTATTCGGCGGTGCAAATGGTGGTTCTCTGCAATGTACAATGCCTATAAATAATAATGAGGCAAAATCTTGGATATGGAACCCAATGCTCGAATCGCTCACGCCGGTGATCCCTACATATCCGCAGTTTGGTCTCGGTACGTTGTCGTTCCTAGACTACTGTGAAAAACTATTAGGATTTTACTATGCAACGAAGGTTGTTCCACAACTAGAAAGCTGGTTGCGATCGCAGATTGCAACACCTAATGTTTATGCATCTTGGGCGGATATTGCTTCGTCGGCCGCTCTTTGCATAACGCTCGCTCAATGGCGAAAAATTGATGGCCCAGAGGTTGACGGTCAAACGGATTTAAGGAATGTCGGCATTTTGAAAAACCTTGATGCATTGATTGATTGGATTGGTTACACCTTGCAAAACCGGGCGGACACCATAAATGCGTCCCCAAGTACGACTTTCGACTCTGCAGACCCGAGGCCATTGGATACGTTAGCACTCATTTCAAATCGTCTGAGTTCCGACGCAACGTTGATTGAGTCTAGTGGGAATGCGCTCAGAGAGGCAAAATCCGCGCCTATCATTGACACGACGATTCGTCGATTGGCTGGATATATGGTCGCCAAGGGAATCAAGGTTCCAGTTCCACCGCGTGAAGCAACTCTTTCCAAGTGAAGGCAACGCAATATTGTGCGACAAATTGGAACCGGGGGTTGAAATCAGCGACCTCCCGTGCGTCATTTGCATAGAAGCGGCCGCTTTTCCTAGTGTGTGCCAAACCCGCCTTGAGGCAGGCGAGCAGATGTTCGGCTTGCGTTTCAAGAATTATGCGATTGCGAATGGAGTCCAGTGCGGTTTCTTTTGCCGCCCGCCGCCAGCGATCCTGGGTTGATCCGCTCTTGGTCTCGACAATGGGGCATCCAGCGCGCAACAGCACGAAATACTTTGCCACGGAAAGCTGCGACGCCGCGAGGCAAACTTCGTCCTGTTCTTCCTTCGAAATTGGTTGTTCGACTGTCCTCGCCAAAAATCCTTTCAGCTTCCTGTATGCCGAATCATACTCCCAAATATATTCGAAAAGAGAATGAATGTTGCGGGATGCAGCTGCATGTTTTTGAACTCGCACAATATTCTCAGGTGCATGCTCTATCGGATAAACCTCCTTTTTGAATTCCTCAAAGGATTCCCAATTCCAGCTATTCATGTGAACGTATACTCTCTGTTTTTCAGTGAATGCCCTTCTCGTTCAACCGGATGTCTTCCATCAAAAGATTGACCTCTGCCTGAATCACTCGCCGGCACATCCATTGGAATGTTAAGAAAAGTTCCCGCTCATCTTCCGTCAATCGGCTTTTTCCGCGATGCACAATTTGGGACCGCACGTCATATATCTTCTTAAATTTCTCAAGAATTTCTTGTCGCTTGGTTTGAGTGTTCGCAATCAAGTAAGCACAACGATTCCTGAGCAATTCACCCAATCCCATGACATCCGATGTCGCCTTGTCACCAAGTAGAATTTCCAGCACGACTGTGGTTTGAACGAACGAAAGAAGCTCATTCTTTCCGCAGTAGCTATCGAAAAGCCATTGGCTCGCCAGAAGTATTCGTTCAGCTTTTGCCTTGTGCCGAAAAATTGTGCTGATGGTTTCGAGCCGTTCTTTGATCCACTCAACTTTCTTCGCTTCTGTTTTGAGCGTTCCGTCGACGTCGTGCAACACCAAATCTTCAATGACATTCGCGGTTTCAGCTTCAAGCTCGTGGGAACGCTCTTTCTGCCATTTTAATCCGACACGACGATGAATAAAGCATTGAGCGCCTGAGAGCATTCTTCTTTGGTGCGCCCAACGGTAATTGTAATTAACTTTGAATAATCTGAGCGCAATTCCAACACCACAAAATGCTTTGATTGTCGAAATTGCTTCATGGAGCGGAGTGGTGGTTCCGTAATGACCTATGAACCCATTGACCTTTACTTGCAAATAGATGGCCTTGGGATTCCATTCAGCATCGACCATTGCCAAAAATGCTGTGAGTGCGTTTGCAATTTGACCGGAATTTTCCTCCCGTTCTGCGCCTGATTTTGCCGGGAATTCTTCCGTGAACGGTTTGTCTGGCGCAACCAGCCTCAGTGAATCGGACAGAACGACATTTTTGACGTGAGCCGCAAATAATTCTCCAAAATCGTTTTTGAAGGGGACTGCAACGGAATATTCCCACGGAAGGGATTCGAATTCCTGAACCAGTCGCTCTGCTGACGCTTTTGCGTCTGTATAGTTTGGCAAACTCGTCAGCGGCAGAAGGCCCTCTGCTGGGTCATACTCCTGCTTTTCGCTCAGTTCTTTCGAAAGATATTCGTGAATAAAATCGAGCGCAGGAGATTCGCTGACGAATTGCTCCAGTTTTTTCTTCACCTCTCCCTTGGGAAGAATCGGGTCCAACATGCCGAAGTAAGCTGCTGACCACGATTCAATGAACATTCGATGCGTAACTTTGATCTTTGGCAATATTTCAGCGAGTTTTTCACTGAGTTGTTGCAGGCATTTTTGGTGCAATCCGACACTCATTTCTGTTTATGTTATCCACTGAATTCTGATTGTCAGCGGAAAATCGTCATTGGTTCACCGAAGCTTGGGATTCCGATTTTTGTCTTTTTTGGCATAGCTGCGATTTGCGACCGGAGCCTTGGAATGAGGCCGTGCACCTTTTTCAATTACGGGTAGATTTCCCGAGATTTTTACCTGAGGGTAAGTCAACGCTACGAAATCCATATCATCAACGCGACGGATTTCGGGCATCACACTTCGTTTGAACTGCGTCGAGTTATTCTCGCTTTATCAATTCGTATTCTATTTGGGCAAGGATGACATCAAGCTCTTTCCGGTCTTTGTTGCCTATGGAATGATCATTTTTCAACAGCGTTTTCAAATGGTCACGCTGCTTTTTCAGTCCATCTGTGCTTGTCTCTGCAATTTGTAATGTGGCGTCCTCTTCTATCTGCCCCCTCTTGATAATGACATATTGATCATCATTTAGTATGCCCGCGCAATACGGGCTAAGGACGATTTCAAGTGTGCTTTTCATCTTCAAAACGGCAGTTGTAATTTTGGTTAAATTGACGTTAAGCGAGATCTGATTTCAAATGTTGAGCATAATTTCCATGAAACCATGCCGCAACGGTCAACTGCTGATTTAGTTCTGTCAATCTTGTTCATTGGGGCAATTCCCCGAAATAAATGGCAGAACGTGATGAGTTAGGTTGCCTGTCTTCGCCTTTTTTACGCCCGCCCTCACCCCACCATTTGCTGCTCGCTGGTCCGACACCAAGCCGAGATCAGGGGCGAGAGCCTAAAACTGTGCCAGCGGCTCCCTCTTGCCCTTCCGCCACTGTCACGGTTTTAGCTTTCGCCCGATTTTCAAAATGCGCTGGCGCGCGCGGCTTGCTGTCTCCCCGTCAGTGAAGCGAGCAGCAAACGGCAGGGTGACGGACAGCGGTTTCAAAAAAAAGCTATGACAACAACAAATCTAAAAAATGAGGCGTCAGCACCGGCGAGTGTTCGGCCATCGTCGGTTTCAAAAACGCGGGCCTTTGCTGCCCACCGCGCCAACCGCGAGTTGCCCACGCGGACGGTCTTGGGCTTGCTCAAAGCCCAACTGCCTACGCAATACGAACTGGCTGAAATCGTTGGCCGTTGGATTGGCTGGATTTTCCCGTCCGCACCCATCGTGCCGCCGCCAACGTCCGTTGGCGTTTGGGTTTTCATTGGAATCAACGCCGTTGCCTGTGGCAGCACCCTTGCGGTGCTTGCGCCCCGTACAACAGTCATTCCGGCGACCCGCGCAGCAAATATGGTTCGCGTCCTGCCCAAATTTTCAACGCCTGAAATGTTTATGAATACAACGTCGTTTTTTCCCGGCATTAATACCCTGGTCAAACCGTTCCAGTTCCCGTCAATTCCTTACGAATACAAGGTGACGCCCCTGCGCGAGTGTCCCACGCCTGATGATTTGATGATTTGTGATACCCCGGCCAAAGCCGCTGAGTACTGGCGAATGCACATTGCCGACCACCCGTATTTCAACCCGGAATGTGAATGCTTTGTTGCCCTGATGCTTAACACGCGCCGCCGCGTCAAAGGGCATTATCTCGTTTCCATTGGGACGATGGACACCATTTTGGTACACCCACGCGAAGTTTTCCGATTGGCATTGATTGCCTCCGCCGCTTCCGTCGTCTTGATGCACAACCATCCGAGCGGCGACCCGACGCCCAGCGGAGCGGACATCAAAGTGACTCGTGATTTGATTCGCGCTGGCCAACTGCTGAAAATCGAAGTGGTTGACCACGTAGTTATCGGCAGTCCGAAATATGCCTCGCTCCGCGAGCTTGGGTATTTCGCCCTGTGAACCAATAGCAAACATCAGTCAAATGAACTCAAAACCTTCAGTGAAAGTTTCAGTAGAACCTTCAGTAAAGGGGTATGTACTGAGTACGTTACGAAAGGTTGCGAGTAACGACAAAACTATTGCAGTTATTGACGAAATTGTGTATTTTAGAAGCAGAAAATCGACGGTGAACCGCCCGATTCCGACCCTCGCCTCCAATTCCATCTGCGAGTGCAGCAACGGTTTAGGAGGTTCGGGAGTCCCAACGGACACTAAAACGGACACCAAATTGACTACTCCGAAAGCGCTTAACGTAACCTGCGTTTACTCGCCCAGTACTCGTTAACGCACCGGAAGGATCTGCAACTAGTCTCGCAGTCGCATGAACAACATGACGACTCGATACCCGTTTGACCACTCGCGGCTGCCGTGGTGGAACCTTCTACTGCGTGGACAAGACGACCGGCAAACGCACCAGCCTCAAAACGAGCGACGCGGACGAAGCGCAGCAAATCGTGGACGCGAAGAACCAAGCCGAACGCCAGCCCGTGCTCAACCTGCAAATCGCCAAGGCGTATCTGGCAGGCTCAGACAACGGAGTCGCCACCCGCACATGGCAGAACGCGATTGACGCGCTGATTGTCTCAAAGCTCGCTGCAAATCAGGATCGCTGGAAAACGGCAGCCAAAGACAAAGCGCTGGCTCCCTTGCTGCCGCTGGTCATCATCGAGACTAAAGCCGAAGCCCTCTTGAAAGCGATGGAGGCGGGAAAGGTTTCGACGAATGTTTACCTCCGACGCTTGCACAACTTCTGTGTGGACATGAACTGGCTGCCATGGCCGCTGGTCCCGAAGCGCCAATGGCCGGCAGTGCAATACAAAGAGAAACGCGCCATCACGCCGGAAGAACATCAAAAAATCATTGCCGCCGAAGTAAACCCAGAGCGCAAAGCGCTTTATCAGTTGTGCTGGCACCTGGGCGCAAGCCAAGGCGACATTGCGCTGCTCCAAGGTGAAGACGTGGACTGGAAAAACGGCACCGTGAGTTTCACGCGCAAGAAAACTGGCGTGCCGGTAATCGTGCACCTCGGATCCGACGCACTGAACATTCTGAAAGACCTCCCAAGCGAAGGCATGTTGTTTCCGTATCTCTCGCAGGTGCGGGCCGGAGACAGAGCCACAGAATTTGGCCAACGCTGCCGCCAGCTTGGAATTAAAGGCGTGACACTTCACAGCTACCGTTATGCATGGGCTGAACGTGCGAAGGTTGCCGGATATCCTGAACGGTTTGCGCAGGAGGCATTAGGACACAACAGCAAAGCGGTTCATCGAGCCTATGCGAAAAAAGCGCTGATGAAAATTCCATCGCTTCAAGAATACGAGGAAAGGGCCGCACCGCAGACAAAGTTAACAACCTGACGAGCCACAGGGGCACTAACCGTCGATCTTGAACCCAAGCGTCATCGCCGCGTCCGCTGCATCTGGTCTGTTCGACTTTATTGTATTGGCTTTAAAATGACTTGGCTGCCATCAGGCATGTCCTTGATCTGCTGAAAAACCTCGCCCCAACAGCCGAAGTGCTCTCGTATCGGAATGATCATGACGTTGTCAGCCGCCAATCGTCCCTGAAGGCCCAAGGGCGTGATGAACGAGAAACACTGATCTGAACCAAGAGTCCGGCCAGAAGACTCCAACTGGTCAACGAGTGGAGCCAAAAACCACTCTGACATTTTGTCTGGGTCAGCTAGCCACTCCTGAAAATCGGTCTTGTCCTTTAGGATATGATATTGAAACGCACTCACCTGTAGCATCCCAATCTTCCCGTCGGACTGAGAGAAAAAAAGTTCACCAAACTTTGTCAGCAACCAAGGCGAACTCTGTTGCGGAAGCAGCGGCTGCCATCCGCTAAGTAGAGCAGCCCAGTCGGTCCGGCCCGCCGGAAGAAGGTATCTCTCAGGGATTTCGGGAAGCGTCATAAAGCCGAACTTATGAAACCACCTCTTCAAAATCCTATCAAGGATTATTCTAAGAACAAACTTGCGCTTGCTCCTTTGCCGCATTTTTCCGTTTCCAATGCAGGTTCAGAGCGTTGGTCATTTTTGACAGCCACGTACGGTCTTGTGCCAACTCCAATACTTCCACCGACGCAAAATATTTAACGCTGTTCGGCTGGGGATTGCCCAACGGTTTGAGCAGACGCGCCGCCACCAGCACCGGAAGATCATACGGCTGGCAGTTCAATACCCACGCCGTTTGCTCCGCCGTGAGTCGCGCCGGTATCTGACCGAGCAGCCGCAGAAATTGATTCTGTTCCTCTTTCATGGCCGGTCCTCCTTTTGCCCCTGACGATGCCGCCGCCGTTCGCGTTCATCGCCGTGCTTTATGTTTTCACCACTGCCATGCACACCGGCGCACTGGGAGCGCTCATCACGTTCGCGGGAAACATTTTGTATCCCGATTACGCCAGCACCACACTCGCGTGGCATCTCACGCCACTGGAAGACCAGCAATTGGGCGGCCTGATTATGTGGATTCCGGCCGGACTCGTTTACGTGGTTGCCGGACTTGCGCTATTCGCCGCCTGGCTGCGCGAATCCGAAGCGCGCGTCAAACTTTACGAAGCCGAGTTGAGCCGCGATCGAACGTTCAAATTTCCCAATGCATGAAAACCTTTTTGTTGAAAGGAACTTCCTTGCTTGTGCACTCGTGATTTGCGGCTGCGACACAAAGCAAAAACAAGCCGCATCGGCGCTGACTCACGGCGGAAATCCCGACGCAGGCCGTCGCGAAATCGAATACTACGGCTGCACATCGTGCCGGGCGTTGCCGGTGCTCAAGGACTGATTGGTCCCTCGTTGAAGCAAGTGGAAAGTCGCAACTACATCGGCGGCGTCGTGAAAAATTCGCCGGACGAATTAATTCGCTGGATTCAAAATGCACCCTCATTGAGTCCTAAAACCGCCATGTCCGACCTTGAAATCCCCGGGCAGCAAGCCCGTGATATTGCCAGCTATCTTTACACGCTCAAATGATATGCATCCGTCAGCGCTAGCATCAAAAGCAGCCTGGGCGGCTCCAGCGGCCACGATCTCCTTCAATACGAAGCGGGGCACTTCACGTTCCCCGCTTCGACTATTCACAACCATCCAATTTTCCCAGGTCAAGGGTGCCGCAAGCGGAAGAACGTCGGCGGGTTCGTCGGATTCACGGCCGCCGAAAAGTTCGTGACGGTTGCCGTGTTGGCGACATCAAACCAATTCGTCGGCGCGATGCCGGCGTTGGTCTGGCTCTGGAGAATCCAGCCCAGGTGCGTGTTCGGCCACGCAATTGTCATCGTGTTGCCGCTGACATTGAAGGTGATATTCGTCGAGTAATCCGCCATCGCCGGCGACACCGCCACGACGCTGCCATCGGACGCAAGGCTGTTCGACCACGTCATGCCTCCGCCGGTCACGGTGAACGCGGTTCCGTTGCTGACGGCTCCGCTGAAGATTTGGAACCGGTCACCTATCGCAATCGCCGTCGTTCCGATATTCGTCATCGTGACGGTGCCCTCGAGCGCGTTCGTGATGTTGCCGGTGGCGGCAATCACGTCATTGGATTGCGCCTGTGATTTATCCACGCGGATGAGCGCATTGCCGCCATTGAAGGTAATCGTATTATTGACGGTGAACTTGCCGATGGCCGTCGGCGAACCGGCGCCGAGTGCTCCGCTCGTCACAATCACGGGGCCCATCACGCTCCCGGTGCCCGCAAGGAGTCCGCCCGTGATTGTGGTCGGACCGGTATAGGTATTGGCGCCGTTCAAGTAAGCCGCTCCGGCGCCCGCCATGGCGACTTCACCCGCTCCGGGCGAACTTTCCGAAATCGGCCCGTTATAGATTTGGCAGTTGCTGCTATTGTTGAAGACGAGCCGCTGCGCCGAAGGAGTGGCGAAGCTCGAAAGCACAAATGACAAACCATTCGTGGACGGCGCATTCAGATACATCCAATTCGTCCCCGCAGTGGCGCTGCTGTTGCTGATGGTCAACGTGGTTCCCGCGGAACCGCTCAGCACGCCCAGCAGCGATGCGGCCTGTTGCCCTGATTGATCGGTTTGCCACGTGCTGTTAGCGATCACCGAGACGTTGTTGGATAGGCCGGTGCCGCTGTTGCCCTTGAGGAACGTCTCCAGGGTGCCGCCTATCAGCGAGACCGGTCCCGTGCCCAAGGCATTCCAAGACTTTATGAACACATTGCCGCTGCGGATTCCGGTGCCTCCGGAATAGGGATTGGCCAGGAATACGCCACCGATGTTATTGCTGATCATCAGTGTGCCCGTGCCGGACTTCGCCAATGTAGCGTTCCCCGCGATTGTTCCGTCACCGCCAAATATATAATCCCGCGAGGCGCTCACCCCCAGGATCGTAGGTGTGAGGATGTTCGTCAGCGTCACCGGATTGGCATAGGGATAAATATCGTTAAACGTCACATTGTCGCCTCCGTTGAAGATCGCCGGCGACTGGCTGGCATCCTGCCATTCCGCATAATTCGGATTCGCCACATCCCAAATGTCCACGTTAAACGCATCGCCAATCCACGTCAGATTATTCGGAGCATCCAGTGTCAAGGCGTTCGTGGTTGTAATCGTCGGCGCGAGGCTGCACGGGTTGGTAATGATGCAATAATAATTGCCAAGATCAGCAACGGTGGCCGGCCAAATCACCAGCGAGTTGGTGGTCGAGCCGGTGAGATGCGAATCATCGGTCAACAGAGTGCCATCGCGATACCATTGGAAACTCAATTCGTCGCCGGTAACCGCCACACTGAATTGGGCGCGGTTATTCGTGGCCGTGACGACCGGATTCGGCTCGGCGACAATTGTGACGGGGGCCCTCACAAAAACGGAAACACTGTTCGACATCCACGCGAGGTTCCCATTCACGTTGTTGCTGGCCAGGACGGAATAGTTGCCGATAGTGGATTGAGGCCCGAAATCCAGCGCCGAGCCGGTGCCGGTGAGCGTCCCGGCATAAATGCTGTTCGTGAACAGCAAATAATCATTCGTTGTCACCGAACCGGTCAACCCAACCGGGAATGTATCCCCCGGACAACCGATGCCGCCGCCGGTCACCGTGAAGATTGGCCCCGGCGCGGGCGTGGCCAGCGGCGTGACGCCCGACCAGGTGCTATCGAACCGAATTTCGTCGATCTGGAAAACGTTGAGCGAGTAGGCGGCGAAAATTTTCCGATTGTTCAACACGACGCCATTGAAGCTCGCCACGTTCGGCGCGTTCGTCGTGCTGATTGTGGGCGGCGGAATTCGGTTGTCGTCACCGAATGGAGCCGGGTCCACCCAAAGATCCACTTCGTCCGGAGTGTCGGTATTCCGCTGATATCGCATGACAATCAAATGCGTCACGTTGGTGGACAGCACCGGGGTGGCCTCGGAGAAACTGGTGCGCGCGCTGTTGAAATTTTTGGTCACCTTGAGGCGATAATCCGGCGTGAGCCAGACTGCCATGTAGGCCTTGGAAAACGAACCCGCGTTGATGGTGCTGGAAGCGCCGCTGACCACGTTGTAGACCAAGCGATCAAACACCGCGCCGCCATTGTCCGTGTAGTTCAGGAGGAACGAGGTGTAAATCGTGCCCGTCTGGGTCGTGAAATACGCCCCGCGGTCGGCGCTCGTGCTGGAAGTCGGCACTTCCTGGACGCCATTCGGCCCGCTATTGGTGGGGTCGGGCAACAGCGCCGGGAACGACAACGGCGCGCTACTCGACACGATGTAGGTGGAAACACCACCGTTGCCATTGCCGAAATTCCAGAAGTTCGAGCTGATGTCGGCTCCGAGTCCTGTCCCATTGGTATATTCGCTGAACGGTTCGTACACCGGCCAGGTGAATGTTGCCTGCGCGGTCGAAGCCAGCAGCAGCAGTCCGCAGCTTGCCGCCAGGCCCTTTAGTAATCTCCGTCCAGGCATGATGCAACCGATCGTTCCGATGAGGACTTTTTTCATAGTTGGGTTGTCTTGGGGTTTGTGGAGTTTTGTCGTGATTTGGGTTCGTGTTGGATGGGTTTGGCCAGGCCGGTCAATGACCGGTGGGCGTGTCCGTGGCAATCCACAAATCGTTTTTATTCGGATCCCCCGCCATCCCGTAAAAGTCCGAGTACAGCATGAATCCCGCGTGCCCGTCTATTCCGCCCATGTTTCCGCCTTTGCCGCCGTGTTGCTCGCCCACACCCTCTTTGCCGCTGGCAGCGCCGTCCTTATATTGATTCACTGCGTTCGTGGTAGAGTTTGCTTCCCAGAGTAGTATGTTGCTGCCGCGAAAAGCGCTGATTTTTTGTTGCTTGCTGCGGCCGTAATTGATCACACCCCAATTCATGACATAACTTGAAAACTTCATTTGGCGCGAATTGAACAGCGCGGCTGTGTTCGGCGGCGGATCCATGGGACATTGATATATTTTCCAAGCCATGGGCACCTTGTGATCGGGCCCGATATTATTGACCGAATTTCCAGTGATTGACGCTCCATGCACGTATTGCCAATACACGCCGCCTTCCGGGCCAAGCAGCGTCCAGCTCACGTTGGCGGGAACTCCGCCGGGCAAACCCGCCGGTGTCAATCCCGTGCGATACAGCCATCCCGGCGGATCGCCTCCGGGCGTGGATGAGTTCCAGGAATAGCTTGAATCCGCATTCGGATGCGCCACGAAATCATTGTTGTCCGTGCCATACATGATGTGTGCCAGCAACAGTTGCTTCAGATTGTTGATGCACACCGTTCGATTGGCCTTTTCCTTCGCTTTGGCCAATGCAGGGATGAGCAAGGCGGCCAGGATGGCGATGATTGCGATGACAACCAGAAGTTCGATCAACGTGAAAGCCTCGCGCCGAGTCCTCTGACGTTGTGTAGGATTCATAGCGGGTGACGATATTCAGGAAAGCGGGATCAACTCAGCAAAGCGCGAAAAAAAAACGCGGCTTGGGCGAACATGAAATGGCGCGCTCGTAAACATTTCAATGTTAAGCGTTCTGCCTGATACTTAATCACCTTCAAAAAACCCGTCAATTGCCAAAAGAAATTCCATTGCGCGCCCGATTCATGAAAAAATGCCAAATTTCCGCGATTTTTGGGCCAAAACGTTCTGAAGCAATAGCGTTTATTGAATATCTTTCGTCATAAATCGCATGCCCCCTTCCGGTGTCACACCCACGAATGTCGCATGGCAGGACGAATGGACATCAATGATTCCTCTATTCGTGTCCATTCGTGGTTCTCTAAAATGTCACGATGATGCCGCCGCTGCCGCTTTGCGAGGTGTAGTCCTGCCGCAGGTAATCTCCGTGATAGGCAAGAAACGTGCTGATGGAACGCGTCCAGCGCACGGTCAAGCCCACGTCCACGGAAAGACTGTCGCGCCCAAAGGCCGGGCTGTGCACCGTGAATATACTTCCCGCGCCGCTGGCGAGGCGCGAATCAAGCGCGCGCGTGGCGTCCAGCGCTTCATGCTGCCACGCCATCGCCGCTTCCGGCCGCACTCGGATTTGATGCAATTGCCATTCATAAGCCGCGTGGATACCCGCTTGGGTCAGCAAAGAAGAGCTGTCATTGTTTTCCAGATGCAAGGGAGCCATCGAGCCTTTTTCGGTAAATTCGTTCACGCGGACGTAGGTGTAGTGCAGGTTGGCTTGCGGTCCAAAAGCGAAGTGGTTGCACCTGAAGTCATAACCGCCGCCCATCAGGGCATCCACATTGAACCCGTCGGGGCCGCCGGTGGCGAAGCCGCCGAGCGCGGCGCGTTTGGTTGAATAATGATTGTAGCCGCCGCCGATGGATGATTCCAGGTAGCTGTTCGTGTTGAACCACGTGGCATACACGCCGCCACGGCCGCCATCCACATTCACATTCCCGTTTTGCACCAGGCTGGCTTTGGTGCTCGCGTAATCGAGAGTGAAGCCCAACCCGAAATTGTCACTCAACATCTTGTCCAGTCCCAGCGTGACGCCCTCGCTATCGAAGTGATAGCCCGCGCCGTTGGTCGAGCCGTTCACCTCCACGTATTGGCCATTGCCCGCGGCAAAAACGCCCCAGCCTTTGTCATCCTGAGTCGCGTCGGAGATGTGAGGCAATTCGTGCCCAGCCGAAGCAATTTGAACATAGGGGCCGTGGGAATCAAAAGAGGAAAGACTTCCGCTGCCCCAGCGGTCGCCGGCCCGGATGTCCGACATGCGCTGATGCAGATTTTGCGATTGCTGATTGATGGCCGCGAAGGTCAGGTCGAACATCGAACCAAGTTCATCAGGAGAAATCAGATCGAGGTCCTGCGGCAACTGCGAAGCATCCTGCGTGTCGAGGAACGCAACCAAACTCGCGGCGCGCGGGTCTCCTCCCGTGGTGCCCGCTCCCGAAAGTGAGTTCAAATTTTTCGACACGGCCTTCTGGTTGCGGGTGTGCGTAAACTGCAAAAAACTGTCCTGCACCACCTGGAGCGAGACATTCGTGGGGGTGTACAGAGTTTCCAGACGCAGCGCATAATTGCCCGCATATGGATCGGACAATGACGCAAACTGCCCGGTGATATTCGTGGCGCTGAGAACGGTAAAGGTGTCGCCCTTGAGCGGCAGGTAATTGTTGAAGCGAAACACGGAAAGATTTCCGTCCAGCATGGCCGAGCCGCTGGAGTTCAACGCATCATAAACCGTGGCCGATGCCAGCTTCACCTGCAACGAACCATTGGCGTCCTGGAGCAAGTTTCCGTTCAGCGCCGCGACCTGCATATTGTTTGCGTCGCCCAGCGAAATCGTGCCGGAATTGGCCAGGGTGTTTCCCGCGCCCACATTCAGCGTGCTGCCCGCGAACATCGTTCCGCCAGCCCTATTGTTGAGAACATTGCCACCACTGCCGAGATCCACCGAGCCCACGATCTGGCCGTAATTGTCGACGCGGTCGTTGCCGCCGGTGCCAGACACGGCCATTCCCGTGAGATTGCCGACCGATGTCACGACGCCGTAATTAACCAGTGAATTATTGACGCCGTCCAGGAAACGAATGCCGACGCCATTTCCAGTGCCGCCTTGAACCACGCCGTTCGTCCCAATGGTGACAGTGACGTCACCATTGGCGAGTGTGTCCCGCGGCACGACGCTGGGAGCGACGGGAATTGGCGGAGTGACCACCGTGGCACCGCCGCCGCTCTGCGCAAGAATGCCGTCGGCATCCACTCCGTAGGCGCGCACGGAACCGTTGAGCGTGACGGTCACGTTTCCGCCCACACCATTCGTGCCGCCGGCGCTTTGGGCGAAAATGCCGGTCGAGTTGGTGCCGTAGGTCGCGATGTTGCCGTTTTCAGAAACAGTCACGTCGCCGCCCGACCCCGAATGCCCCACGCTGCCGGCGAAATCGGTTATTGAGGAGAGGACCGGAACATTATTTCCCAGATTCCCGACGAGGCCGCCGCCGCCCCCAACGCTTTGCGCGAAGATGCCATAAGCGCCGGTGCCGCCAGTGGTGATGTCGCCGACGTTGAGCACATTAACCGCGCTGCCATTGCCCGCCGAACCTCCATCGCGGCCAAAGGCAAAACCATCGCCGACGTTTATGCCGGCATCTTTCAATCCGCGATCGATATTGCCCGCCACGCCGCCGCCGCCGCCGACACTTTGCGCAAAAACGCCGGCCGATCCGGCGCCGGTGGTGAGAGTGCTTCCATTATGAATCACGTCCACCTGCCCACCGTCACCACTCGAACCGCCGCTGCCGCCGATGCCGATTTGCCCATCTTTGCCAATGGTGCCATTGCCGGCCACACCGCCGCCGCCACCCACGCTTTGCGCGAAGATGCCGTAGGAGCCGTCGCCGAAGGTGGAGATCGCGCCGGTGTCGTTGACGATGACATGACTGCCAAAACCATTGCTACCGCCGTTGCCGCCGACCACGATTTGCAGTGAGTCAGCATCCACCGAAAACGCCTTATTAATCACGTCGTCGAGGCCGGGGATGGGAACCGGGATCAAATCGTCCGTACTGGAATGGGCATTGCCGCCGGAACCGCCGCCGCCACCGACGCTTTCCGCAAAAATTCCGTAGGCATCCGCGCCGTGCGTGATGATGTCGCCGGAATTGGTGAGGGTGACTTCGCCGCCGTAACTGCCGTTGCCGCCGTTGCCGCCGACGCTGATGTTGAGTGATTCGCTCTTCGATTCCTGTTTATCCCCGCCATTGCCACTGCTACCGCCGCCTCGCGTGAAGAGTGACATCGATCTCGCCCCGCCTCCATCGCCGCCGCCGCCACCAATGCTTTGCGCGACAATCCCGTAGGAACCATCTCCGAGCGTTTCAATGTCTCCGCTGCGATTAACCAATACGGAGCCACCAATGTTGCCATCGCCGCCGCCACCGCCAACGGCGAGCGTCAGCGCGCGATTCGTGCCCTGGTTCGCGCCGAGCACGCCGGTTACGGCGAGGCTGAATCCGCCCGAACCGCCGCCGCCACCGACACTTTGCGCGAATACACCGTAAGCATCCTGTCCCGCAGTCACGATTAAATTGCTGCCGCCAAGGAAAACGTTTCCGCCTCTGCCACCGTCATTGCCTGAGCCACCAATAGCGACGGCGTATTGATTGACATCACCCGGGTTGCCCAGACCGAAGTCAACCGCCACCGCGAGGCCGCCATTGCCGCCGCCGCCACCGACGCTTTGCGCGAGAATCCCATGCGCGCGGTCGCCACTGGTAAAAATGTCTCCGGAGGCATCGACGTTCACGGCGCTCGCGTCTCCGCCCGCGCCGCCGTTGCCGCCGAGGCTGAGCGACGCATTTTGGGAAGCGGATTCCGAGAAGGTTCCGGCAACCGCCATTCCACCGCTGCCGCCGCCCCCGCCGACGCTTTGCGCCAAAATGCCGATGGAATCATTGCTGTGAGTGACGAGTTGGGCGGTGTTGCTGACCGTGACCATGCCAGCGAAATTGCCGGCACCGCCCTGGCCGCCAAAACTCACGGCCACCTGGGTTGAGTTGGAGCCGGGACTGAATGCGCCCGCGCCGGCGAAGCCCCCCGCTCCTCCTCCGCCGCCGACACTTTGCGCCAGGATGGCATCGGCATTAGTGCCGAAAGTTTCAATGCTGGCGAAATTCGCAACCGACACGGCGCTGGCCACGCCGCCGGTGCTCGCGTTGCCGCCGAATGAAAGCGCAGCGCTGACGCTTTCATTGCCCTGGCTGATGCTGCCGGCGAGACTGAAGCCGCCATTGCCGCCACCGCCGCCGACGCTTTGCGCCAGGATGCCGCGAGAATCATTTCCTCCCGTGATGATAACGCCAGTATTTGTCACGGTGAGGTTTCCGCCAGACGCGCCAAAGCCTGAATCGCCGCCGAAGCCGAGGGACAACGCGCCGGATTTGCTCAGTGAGCCGGCAATGGCGAACCCCCCGTTGCCGCCGCCGCCCCCGACGCTTTGAGCCAAAATGCCGTCGGAGCGATCGCCAAAAGTGGTAAGATTTCCGCCGTTGAACAGAGAAACCGTGTCCGCCTGGCCGGCTCCCGCGCCTTTGCCGCCAAAGCTGGCGCTGAGCGATCCGCCCGCAGCCGCGCCCGCGATGCTGAATCCACCGGAACCGCCGCCGCCGCCGACGCTTTGCGCGAGGACAGCGCCGGAGTCGTCACCCATGGTGGTAATGTTGCCGACATTGATCAAACCGACCGCCTGCGCGACACCGCCGGTCGAGCCGGAGCCACCAAATGCAAGCGCGGCGGAAACTCCGTTTTTGGGAGCGACTGCGCCGGCGATGGCAAATCCACCATCGCCACCACCCCCGCCGACGCTCTGGGCCAGAATGCCATAAGCGTGAGTGCCGCTGGTTTGAATCGCGCCGGTGTTCGTGACGTTCACAATGCCACCGTTTCCCCCGCCGCCACCATCTCCACCCATCGCAAGGGCGATGGCCGAATCGCTGCCCCCCGCGAACGAGACGGCGAACCCGCCCGCGCCGCCGCCACCGCCAATGCTTTGCGCAAAAATGCCGTGCGAGTTCGTCCCGGAAGTATTAATGGCGCTATCACTGGCGACCGTCACGCTGCCTGCGTTGCCGCCGCCGCCTGCGTGACCGCCGATGGCCACGGACGCGGAAATCCCCTTGCCGATGGAAGCTGCAATCGCATAGCCGCCGTTGCCACCGCCGCCGCCGACGCTTTCAGCATCGATGCCGTAGGAATTGTCGCCGAGCGTAACAATCGAATTCGAGCCGGAAGTCGCGACGACGTCCCCGCCGCTGCCGCCCGCGCCGCCATTGCCGCCGATGGCAAGGCTGGCGAAGACACCCGCGCCGATGCTGCTGCCGCCGTTGCCACCACCGCCGCCCACACTTTGCACGAGCATGGCGCTGGAATTGAATTCTGACGTTTGCAACGCGCCCAGATTATTGACGGTAACCGCCGCGCCGTTGCCGCCGCCGGCGCCGCTGCCGCCGATCGGGAACCATCCTGCGCTGCTGCCGCCGTTGCCGCCGCCACCACCGATGCTTTGCGCGAAGATCGCATTAGCGGAGGAAACGATTGAGCCGGAATTGAAGACGGTAACAACACTTCCCTGGCTGGCGGTTCCTCCGCTGCCACCGATCGGAACAACGCCGCCGCTGTCACCGCCATTGCCGCCCCCGCCGCCCAGGCTTTGCGCGAAAATTCCCATGGACGCTTGGCCGGTTGCCTGGAGCGCGGCGGTGTTGGACACATGAACTTCCCCGCCATCGCCGCCACCGCCGCCACTGGCCCCGAGCGCGGCCGCGCCCGAAGAACTGCCCGCGTTGCCGCCGCCGCCGCCGATGCTTTGCGCGAGAATGGCGTAGGAATTGGAGCCGAAGGTGGAAATGACGCCGGTATTCTCTACGCGTACCACCAAGCCCGTGCTCGCGGTGTCCCCGCTGCCGCCCAGGGCCACCAGGCCGCCCGCGTCGCCACCATCGCCGCCGCCCCCGCCAATGCTCTGCGCTTCGATACCGTGAGAACCCGCCCCGAAAGTCAAAAGGGTTCCGGCATTTGTCACGGTCACATTCCCGGCGTTGCCGCCCGCGCCGCCACTCGATCCCAACGTCACCAAAGCGTCGCCGCTTCCCGCGCCGCCGCCGCCGCCGCCAACACTTTCGGCATAGATGGCTTGGGACTGGTCTTTTTCCGTCGTGATATTTCCGCCGTTCGCGACCAGGACATCGCGGCCCGCGCCGGCGCTGTTGCCGTCGCCGGCGTTTCCATAAAACGGATTGTAGGAATTGCCGCCGCTGCCGGCGAAGCCGCCAAGACTGCGCGCAAAAATGCCCAGCGAATTGGTTCCGTGCGTATGAATATTCCCGTCGCTGATGACTGTCACGGTGCCGCCATCGCCCGTGCCGCCGCCATTGCCGCCGCCCAGATCGACAAAATGGGAGCCGTCGCCGCCGCTACCGCCGCGGCCGCCGAGGCTTTGCGCGGAAATGCCGCTGGAGTTGGTGCCAAAGGTTTCAATGTTCCAGCTTCCGCTGACCACCACATCGCCGCCCTTGCCGCCGGTGCCACCGCTGCCGCCGCTGCCGTAAAAGGTGCCGCCGTTGCCGCCATTGCCGCCGTTGCCCGCCTGGCTCAAAGCAAAAATTCCGGACGAATTATTCGCGTAATTCGTGATGGCCCCGAATCCGGTCACAGACACATCGCCGCCGTCACCTCCTGCGCCACCGGAATTGCCATCGCCACCGGAGCCGCCGCTTTCGCCGCCGACATTGTTGCCACCTTTGCTTTGCGCGTAGATGCCATCTGAACTATCGCCTGAAGTCGTAATGGCTCCGCCTCCCGTGGTGACGGAAACGCTAACCCCGTTTCCGGAAATAGGGCTGTTTTCCGGGCCGTCGCCGCCAATACTTTGAGCAAAAATTCCATCCGCCCCGAATCCCAGCGTACCGATATTGCCGCTGTTAAAAACACTCACCGGTCCGCCATTGCCGTAAGGAGCGGGATTGATCTGCCCCGGCAGCGAAATCGTGCCGGGCAGCGATTCGGCAAAAATTCCATGCGAAAAAATCCCGGTGGTATCGATGTTGCCGCGATTGATCACAGTCACCCCGCCGGAGGGAACCAGGCCGCCAGGACCGGTATCGAAAGTGCCGGACACATTGGTGGTCGTCACCACCGTGTAGACGCCATTATTCGTTCGGAAGGCGGTGGTGGAAGTATCGGGCGGCAGAGTATAGGAGCCGACCAAAACATAATTTGTGCCGCCAACGAGTTGGCTCGAAATGACAAAATTCGTCGGTGGCGGCGTGTAACCTCCGGCTGAGCCGCCGCTGTTCTCCGCCAGGACGCCGTAGGAATCCATGAAGCCGGATGTGGCAATGGACACGTCGCCATTGATGATCGCCGTGAGATTTCGATTGGTATCGGTGCCGACCAATTGAACACCCGGCACAAATGCCGATGCCGGCGCAATCGTGGAGGATAGATTGGAGACGACAATCGTTGCGGGGCCGGAATCCGAGACCTGGAAGTTCACGCCCGCGGATTGGTCACCTTGAAAACTCACCACGTCTCCGTTGGTGACGCCGGCAGTAGGATCCGCGTCCACAAATGGACAAATGCAACTCGCCGCCAATAGAGTTGCCATCCAAATTCGCAATCGGTTTTTGAGAGGAAAAGAGGACCGGTTTCCCGACACAAATAATGCATTCATATTAAATGTGCTGTGCCAACAGCGTTGAAACACGGACGCTCCCGCCGCCGGGAGTTGCTACAGAGAAGTGATCGCCGCTACTTTGAAGGCCCTATTCGGTTTCGTCAAGGTTGCTAAAGAATGTCAGTAATGTTTCCAGATCGCATCCGTAGAAACCGAATACTGAGACAGAGCGTCTAACAAAATGCGTTCGATGGCAGGGCCTCCCGCCTTGGCGGGATGCGCGCCGTTGTTGGCAAGTTTTGCGGCGCGCGCGGAGCGACGCGCCCTACCACTACGGGCAAGAAGCCTCGTTTCTTTTACAGTCTTACCGTTGTTGCACACTCCAGCAGCGGAAAACGGCGCGCTCTATTCAAATGCCTTTACCTCGACGAGAGCAATGGAAGCGCTCTTCGGATTGGTGAATTGAAGGCGAAGCTTTGAAGTGTTCACAGGATGAAATGTGATGACGTTTTCACCATTAGCCAAAATTTTCTTTGGCGTGGGCTTCTGACCGGGAACATCCAGCCACTTTTCATTCGCCCAATATTGAATCGTACATTTTGCCGGAGCTTTGTAGGCCGAATCATCGGCATAGAAATAAAGTTGCACGGAACTGAATTTCTTCTCGCCGCCGAAATCCAAGGCATACCAGTCTTCACTGCTTTCCGAGCCTTTGTTCGACCAATAATTCCTGACATTTGGAAAAAACCAAACCCGTCCATCCACGGCTTGATAGAGTTCATTCGCGGAATTGTTGACGGATGCCGACGGGGTTGGAAAACCTTTCTTGGTAAAGTTCACCGCCAGATCAATCGGGTGCGCCGCCGCGCTAACCACCGGCTCCGCGATAGTGACAGTTTTTCTGCCGAGCGGCGACGGCGCCAGCGCTTGACTGCCATCGACATAGACAGACAGACCGGCGCCTCTTTGGTAATGCTTCCCGTCCGAGTCAAAGATAATAGTTACGGAATGACCATGGTAGGGAACGTTTTCCAGACAAAAATAGCTGATGAAATTGGTCGAGACCGGGTCTGTCGGTATCAGCGGATTGATTTCGAGCGTATTATCCGCGCGCGGGCGCAATCCGACCAGGCCGGTGATGATCAAATCATTGTAATCCGAATGATTGTAATGATGACTTCGGCGGAGGCCGACGATGACCTTTCCTGTATCCGGGTTATAATCCTCCTGCAAATCCGGTTCGCCATTCAGGAAGTGTTCACGCGTATATTGCCGAAGCAGCCGGACATAATCCTCGGCGTGAACGACGTTTTGCGTGTAGTCGTTCAATAAATTGGCCATGCCATCCAGCACGAGCGTTGTATCAAACGGCCAGGTCGGCCCGTTCCATTGGCATTCCGGATGCTTGACGCCGTTCACCGTCTCATAACGGTATTGCCGCATGTAATATTGATAGCTGGGCTCGACCGTGCGCACGCCATAAGGCCCGGCGAGTTCATTTGTTAACAGCACGTGCGTCCACGCGACATTGTATTTCGGATTGGAATCCGGAAGTTCAAACGCCCAGGGCACATATCCCGCCGCCTCACGCCCGCGAATGAAATCCCAGTAGTGCACAAATTCGTTGTTCGCTTTGAAGCGGTCGATGAAATGTTGCATGCCATCGTTCCAAAGATTCGTTTGGACGTCGTCACGAATAGCTTCCCCTTTTGCGGCATATTCCTTGGTGGTCCTGGTATCGCCCGTCAAAGCCGCCAGTTTGCTGATGGCTTCCGCGTTCGCGAACATAAAGCTATTGATCGTCGGACGAAAAGCGTCGCCGTGCAGGAAGCCATCCTTGCCACCGCTGGCATCAATGGAAGCAATGCTGTATTCCGTCGCGTCAAGAATGGGTTCAATGAAATACAGCCCCTTGGACGCATCGTAATGATCGGTCCAGAGTTGATAAATGTGTTTCATCGATTCGAGATTTTTTATCGCGAACGCGCGGTCGCCATTCGCCAGATAACGCGCATAGACCGCCGCGGTGATGGCTTCACTGAAATGGCGGTCATTTCCACGGGAATACATATAGTCGATATAATCATCCACATACCGCTTGTCGCGCAGCCAGCGGCCTTCATCGATGTGGAATGCGGTCGCATCGTTCAGGCTTTGGTACGGATTCCAAGCCCAACCCACGTCGTCCAGAAATTCAGTGACGATGTATCCACGGCTGCCGAGATCTTTCAGATGGGCTTTGTAGAGTTGCCAGCGATAATAATAGATCCTCGTGATTTGCGGATCGGAGCAATCGAAGAACGGAATGTTCTTTTCATACCACGGCGCGTCGTTGCCGAAATAATGGCCCGCCAGGGAAGCTTCCGGCAGAATGCTCGTTCCTTGCGCAGCGGCGATTAATCGAGGGGCGGCGAGCAACAGCAGACCGGTTATTACGAACGCGCAAATTGAAAAAAACATCCGTTTCCGAGTTGTCATAAAAACAAGCAAATTGTGAGGCGACGTCGTTCAGTACGCGAGCCGAAAAATAGCGATCGGAGCTAGTGAACGCCACGAACAGCGGACATCAAATGAACAAAAGAGAATTGACCTCAGTTTGGCTGAATGTGCTTGATTGCCCAATTTAATCGCAGAAAATTACCCCGCGGCGGAAAGGCAGATTACGGCTAGTGCCTCAAATATGCCACAGCCTTGCTGCCATGTTTATCCGAAGTAGTCGCGGCGCATGTTTCATTGGTTTGCGTGTAATTTATTGACGTATGTATGCCACTCGAGGATTTACCATCACACTTTATTGATTTAGTCCATGACGCTTTGCTGAAATCCTTTTGGCGAAAGAACGCGCTTCTGAACTTTCTGCGCCGCCATAAAATCTCCCAAAATTTTTTGGCAACATGGGACGAAAGCGAAACGAAGCGCGCGTTCCTAGCGCGCCTGCTACCAAAACTTGAAGACCATGAAAGGGGCAGCCAGATTCTTAAGCAAATGGCAGTATCTTTGGCAGACCAAGTGAAGTTTCCTGATTTGGAGGGCTGGGAGGATACTCCGCAAAAATTACAGGCCGCCAAGAATGCAATTGAAGCGCTCCGCAAATGGATCGATCTGCACAAGGAAAAGGCGGAGGAACTCAAGGCCCGCGAGGAAACGAAGAAGATCGCACGTCAGCGCCTCCAAGAAACTATCTCTAAACGACAAACACTCGAAAGCCTCTCCGGAAAACTGAACGAATTGGCAAAGCGGCTTGGAACGCAAGCACTCCCCTTATTCTCATGGACTTCAGCCGTGTCTATCTGGTCCTCGGAAGATTGTGGACGCTGCCAGAGATTGTGAGCCGGCTTCGTCGTCATGCTTCTCAGACCGGCCAAGCATTCTTGCCAGCCGCTGAGTTTGGGTCGTGAAGATGGTGCCGTTACTTTCGGAATTTTGATGACCGCAGCGTGTCCATTTTACACAATCGCTCACGAGCGATCCAACACAAAGACGCGAAATCCAGACTATGCCCAAATTGACCATCCACGACCTGTTTGCTGCCAAGAAAAGCGGACGCACCTTCACGGAAATCCGGACCAGCAACCTGAACGAAGCCCTGGCCTGTGCCGCCGCCGGCGTGGAATTGATCATGTGCATGGAGGAAGATCTGCCGGTGATCCGGCCCGCGGTTCCGGACGTGTTCATCATCGCGGCGCATAACGTCAACGATCCCCGCGCCGCCAGCCCGGAGCAGGCGGTCTCCGCTGGGTTCAGGCTCATGAATCTGGGCGCGGATGCCGTGTATTCGGCCTTGAGCATGAAATGTGTCGAAGCCATGGCGCGGGAATATATTCCGGTCGTCGGGCATATCGGTTTTGTCCCCTACCGTTCCACCTGGGTTGGAGGCGTGCGCGCGATCGGCAAAACCGCCGAGGAGGCGCGCCAGGTCTATGAAGCCGCCAAAGCCTACCAGGACGCCGGAGCCATCGGCGTGGAAATCGAAATCGTTCCGGCCAAAGTAGCGGAGGAAATCAACCGGCGGCTTGAAAAATTAATTCTCATCTCCATGGGCAGCGGCGGCGGCACCATTCAATATCTGTTTGCCACGGACGTGCTGGGCACCAACACCGGCCACATTCCGCGCCACGCAAAAGTTTACGGCAATATCGGCAAGGAAGAAGCGCGAGTCCAACAACTCCGCGTCGAAGCCTTCAAAGCCTTGCAAGAAGAAGTCAAGAACGGCGTTTATCCCGAGGAAAAACACACGCTGAAGATCAAAGACCAGGAATTTGCCGCCTTCCTGAAGGCCCTCGGCTAGCATCGACAGAAAAGATATGCCGTTCACTGCGGCAATTTGATAATCCGATAAAACCCCTGCGGAGCACTGCCCGTCGGCAGGGAAACGCTCATGACACCGTTGGTCGCAACAATCGGACTGCCCACGTTCGTCCAGCCGGCGTCAAGATTGGTGGTTGATTGAATTTGATAGGAGTCGTTCGGGATGGCGTCCCAGTTGAAGGAGATATTGCCGCCGGCCACCGTTGTGGAATTCAGAACCGGCGGCGGACTGGAGCCCACCATCGAGGGAAGAGGTTCCACCGTCACGTCATCCAGGGCGAACGCGCCGGACGAATTACTGAATTCAAATTGCAGGGTCCCGCTCGAGCCGGTTGGAGTGACAGTGTACTGCATATTCGTCCAGGTGGACCCGGTCAGCAGGTTCGTCTGCGTGAAAAGAGTCGAGCCATTCCATGACACTGAGAAACTGTTCGTCGGTGGATCATAGGCGGAATAGCTCGCCACTGAAAATGAGACCAGCAATTTCTGGCCTGCAGTGGTCGGCACGGTCTGCCACAACGTCCCACTGGCATCTTCACCGTCGCCGGGAAATTGTCCCAGGTAAGCGCCGTATATCCCGGAATGAACAAACGCACTGTCCGGCTCGTTCGGAAACGCCGGCTCTCCCGCGACATCCGCATCGTCACCCGCCAGCACGATGTTCAGGGCAGGATCACCCACCATAGTCCAATTAGTGAAGTTACCGTTTTCAAAACCACCATTGCCCACGTAAAGATCAAACTGCCGATTCTGAGTCGTGCCTGCCGTCAGATTGTTGAAAATCACATTGCCACTCACGTGCTGGATCAACAGTTGATTCGCATTCGCGTTGAGGCTTACCGTCACCTGGGTGTTATCGCCCGGATTCAACGTGCCGCCGCCTGACGATACATTCAGCCAACTCGAAGTATTGATCAGGCTCCAGGTCACCGGCGCGGCGCCCATGTTCGCCACGGAAAAAGTTTGGCTGTTCGTGCTGAAAGGGCCGCCGATCGGTCCGTGCGCAGTGAAGCCGACCGGCGACTTAATGCGAAGATCGTCCACCGGCGGAGCCAGCAGCGCCGGCAAAAGATTGTCGCCGTTCATCGAGCCCCAGCCGGAGCAAAGGTCGTAGCCGGCCTTGGCGAAGTACTTGGTGGGACTGGAACTGTTCGTGTTGGCGCCGACGATGATGTCGTGAAAGCAGGACGCGTAATTGGTGCTTTTGGCGATGGCGTAAAGAGCAGGGTTGATAAAACCGACCGAGAGCTCGCTGTTGGAACTGGCCTCCTGATTTACAATTGCCGTGAAGCCGGCCCACAGAGGCGCGGCCAGGCTGGTGCCTGCTTCAGGGGAGGGAAACGAGAAACTAAACTCCGTATCGTTGCCCCAGATGACCGTAATGTTGTTCGCCACCATTGCCACGTCTGGCAGATTGCGCATCGTGGTCGAGCCCTGGTTCGCCGTCATGCTGATGCCCTGCTGCCACGGCGGAATTGGATAGACGGTGCTGATGCCACCACCGGAGCTTACCTGCGGAGTGGGGTTGCCAAAGTCGCCAGTTCCTGCCGGTGTCAGCCATACCACTTCGGAATTCCATGAGTCGTCATTGGTGGATGTCGTCAACGTTGTTCCACCCACCACCGTGACGTAGGGATCATCCGCCGGCTCGTCCACGGACGACGAAAACGCTCCGCTATCGCCGCTGGCTTGGAAAAAGCTCTGCCCTTGCGCGGCCATTTGCTGGAAAATTTGCACGGTCGAAAGATTGATATCGAACCCGTAGGAGCAACTGAGTTGATTGGCGGCATCATCCGTCGCCATTTTATCCAGCACATCATTGATTTGAGCGGTGGTCGTCGCGTCCTGGACAACGTTTGTGCCCAGCGGCGGCTCGTCCTGTGGCGTGGGGCCTTCGTAGACCAGCACCTGATGCAAATTGGGAGCCATGGCAATCGCCAGTTCAATATCCGCCGCAGCCTCGACCCCATAATTAGCATAACCATTCGGTTCCGCGGTCTGGGGATCAAAGTAAGTGTACTGAGTGTCATCGCCACTGGCTCCATCAATCAGAACCGGCGTCACGGTCACGTACGGGATCTGGGCATCGTCTTCATAATCCATAATGTCCTGTTGAGAAAACCCGAACAGTTCAAAAACCCCGACGGACTGTCCAGCGCCGAAAGTGACATTAGTGTCCACCACAGCAGCCGCAAAACGGCCGGGAAGATAAGCCGCCAGGAACTGGTAGCCCTCAAACGGCCCGGGGTTGCCGCCGCCCCCGCCCCCTCCTCCGGGGCCAATCAACGGCCGGACTTTCGGCCGCAACGATGCCCTCGTCACATGGATACGCGGCCGCGGTTTCACATAATTATCCAAACCGCTGATCGCCAGCAGCGGCACATCGAGGTCCACGGATGGCTCGGCATCCGGGGCAAAAAATGTGCGCTTTTCGATCGGATGTTGAAAAACGAGCATGTGGACGTGGAATGCTTTTTCGATGTTAGCGACCGATCCTTCCACATCCACCAAAGTCCGGTTCGGATGCGTTCCTTTGACAATCAGCCCATGGCCTTTCGCGAAATTGATCACCTTCTGGTAATCCGCCTGGCTGGGACCAAACTTGGCGGCAAACTCATCCGGTTTTAAAAAATGGCGAAAGTTCGGACTCGAAGGGTTGTAAACGTCCGCGAGAAAATTGGTGAGCTGCTCGCGATTGCGCAACGGCAAACCGATCGTCACCCGCATATGGCGAGTGGCGTCAAGCCTGCCCCGCGGAGTGAGCCTCCGGGTGATTTTCGGTATATGCCCATGGACAACCTGTGGCTGCGTCGCCACGGGCGCCGCTGCGATTAAAACCGCCGGGGCCAACAAAAGCGCTGCTGCAATGGAAATGTGTGATTTGAACCTTCTTGCAAAGCCCGCTTGCCCTGCGGCAAAAAAACGCCGCAGACCGATAACGCGGGTAATGAGACTCCGACGCATTAACTTATATTAAACCAAAGTGGAAACGATTCAATCAAATACCCCGGTATACGAAACATCTGATCAAAACATTAGCTTATTTTAAAAATTGATGGACATGCAGAAATGGGGCGGATGCCCCACAAACACGCGCAAAGCGCGTCCTTTATTGGCGTTGCCAGGACGCGCCGCGAAAGGCAAAGTGCGGCTGTGAACGACGTTACCCGCGTGCTGAATCGGGTGGAGCAAGGTGACCCAAAAGCGGCCGGAGAATTATTGCCCCTGGTCTATGGCGAACTGCGGCGCCTGGCCGCGCATCGACTGGCCGGTGAGCGCCAGAATCAAACACTTCAGCCCACGGCACTCGTTCACGAGGCCTGGCTAAAGCTCTCACCCGACCCCGCCCGGCAATGGAATGGCCGCCGGCACTTCTTTGCCGCCGCCGCGGAAGCCATGCGGCGCATCCTCGTGGACCGCGCCCGCCGCAAGCTCGCCGCCAAACGAGGCGCAGGCGAAGCTGCCATGGATGCCAACGAGTTGGAAATCCCCGCCCCGGCGCCAGATGATCAATTGCTCGCCGTGAGTGAGGCCTTGGAAAAATTTGCCCAGGTGGAAACCCGCAAGGCGGAACTCGTGAAACTCCGTTATTTCGTCGGCATGACCTTCGAGGAAACCGCCGATGCCCTGGACATCGCCGTGCCCACGGCAAAAGAATGGTGGGCTTATTCGCGCGCGTGGCTGCGTGTCGAAATCGCCCAAACATCCGCGAACAAAACTGTTCCGAGCTCACGCCCCTGAACATTCACATCGGCCTTCGCCACACCTTGCGTCCTTTTGGAACATATCCCGAAATTCTTCCATACTTTTTGCCGACAAACCGCGCTTTATCTGCTAGATGAATGCCACCAATCCCAACATGCAGCCCGACTCGCAACGCGAGGGTGCCTTGTTCCAAGCCGCGGTTCAACTCACTGGCAGCGCTCGCGCGTCGTTTTTGGAAAATGCCTGCAGTGGCAAATCCGCCCTGCGCCAGCGCCTGGAAGCCTTGCTGGCCGCGCACGAACAACCCGACGGCGCCCTGGCTGAACCCGCGCCGGCGGCGAAAGCGACGATGAAAATCGATTTCGCTGAAACGCCCGACGAAACCATCGGCCAAAAAATCGACCGTTACAAAATCTTGGAAAAAGTGGGCGAAGGCGGTTGCGGCGTGGTCTATGTCGCCGAGCAAACCGAACCCGTCCGCCGCCGCGTCGCTTTAAAAGTCATCAAGCTCGGCATGGACACGAAGCAGGTCGTGGCCCGCTTTGAAGCGGAGCGCCAGGCGCTCGCCATGATGGATCATCCGAACATTGCCAAAGTGCTCGATGCAGGCGCCACGGAGACCGGCCGCCCCTATTTCATCATGGAACTGGTGCGCGGCATCAGGATTACGGACTACTGCGACCAGAATAAATTAGCCACGAACGAGCGCCTCGACCTTTTTGTCAAAATCTGCCAGGCGATTCAGCACGCGCACCAGAAGGGCATCATCCATCGCGACATCAAGCCGTCGAATATTCTCGTCACGTTGCACGACGGTGTGCCGGTGCCGAAGGTCATCGATTTCGGCATCGCCAAAGCGACGGAAGGAAAACTGACGGAGGCGACGGTTTACACGCAGTTGCATCAGTTCATCGGCACGCCGGCGTACATGAGCCCGGAACAGGCGGAAATGAGCGGGTTGGACATTGATACGCGCAGCGACATTTACTCGCTGGGCGTCTTGCTTTACGAATTGCTGACGGGCAGAACGCCATTCGATGCGCAGGAGCTGATGTCGCAAGGCATCGACGCGATGCGCAAGACGATTCGCGAGAAGGATCCGGTGCGGCCAAGCACGAAGCTGGCGACCTTGCAGGGCGATGAACTCACCACGACTGCCAAACGGCGTTCAGTCGATTCCTCGCGCCTGGCCAATTTGTTGCGCGGCGATCTGGACTGGATCGTGATGAAGTGCCTGGAGAAGGACCGAACGCGCCGCTACGAGACGGCCAATGGACTCGCAGTGGATCTCAAGCGGCATTTGAATAATGAGACCGTGATGGCGCGCCCGCCCAGTTCGGCCTATCGCTTTCAGAAACTGGTTCGGCGGAACAAGCTGCTTTTCGGCGCTGCAACGGCGGTATTCACGGCACTGTGTCTCGGCATCATTGCCACAACGGTCCAATCACTGCGCGCCACGCGCGCGAAGCGCGACGCGCTGGCGTCGCGGCAGGAGGCCGAAGCCAACGAGAAGGAGGCCGTCGCCGCGCAAGCCAGCGAAACCAAATTGCGCCAGCAAGCACAGGCGGATGAACTCGCCGCCCGCCAGCGCGCCTATGCCTCGGGCATGAACGTCGCCGCACAGGCGCTGGACGGGAACAATCTTGGCCGCGCGCTGGATTTGTTAAACCGCCAGCGGCCTTTGCCCGGCCAGAAGGATTTGCGCGGCTGGGAATGGCGTTATCTCTGGCAGCAGACGCGCAGCGATGCCTTGTTTACGCTTTGCCAGAATTCCGGCGAAATCGAATCGCTCACCGCTTCGGCAGACGGCCGCTGGCTCGCGGTAGGTGCGGATCACCGGGATGGGTTGGTGGTCTATGACGTTCAAACGCGGCAACCCGTTGCCCACCTCTCGCCCGGGGCGACCAAGGTGCGCGCGGTTTTTTCACCGACCGAACCGCTCCTGGCATTCACGACCTTGACCTATTTGCAGTCTGGAAAACAGGTCGCTACCTTGCATCTTTGGAATGCCGCGACCAAACAAATGGCTGCTGAATTCCCTCTGGACGGCATTGGGCTGGGTCTCGCGTTCGATAAGGACGGAAAGAAACTTGCGACTTCCACACAATTGCCGGACGGTGGAAACATCACCCTTTGGCGCATCGCCGACGGTGTCAAACTCGCCACTTATCGTCATGAACAACGAGCAACTCCTGATCCAGCCAGCGGATTTGCCGCGACTCCGGATTTGAGTCTGGCAGCCTGCGCAAAATCCTCCGGACAGATTGCCGTCATGGACCTGCGAACCGGCAAGGAGCTTTGGACCGCGCCGATTTCTGATGATTTCATTACGGCGCTCGCGTTTTCACCTGATGGCAAAACGCTGGCGTCCGCCGCCGGGTTTGGCGAATCAGACATCCGCCTGTGGGAAGCGGCGACTGGCAAGGAAATCGGGTCGTTGCAAGGCCACCATCGCTGGGTCGGCTCCATAGTGTTCTGGCCCGACGGCAAAAAGCTCGCCTCATGCAGCGCCGATCAAACGATTCGGATTTGGGACCTTGCCAGTCGCAAATGCCTGGACGTGCTGCGCGGCCATCGGCTCGAAGTGTGGCGCCTGACGTTATTACCGGACAATAAAACCCTGGCCAGCGGGAGCAAAGATGGCGAGGTCTGCGTGTGGGATGCGTCAGTCACTCATCCGCGGCAGGACCGCATCGCTATTCCCGACTCAGTGATAAACTGGAGTTTTGCTCCGGACAGCAGCTCGGTCTTAACGCAGGACTCGCAAGGACAAGTGGCGCGGTGGAGCGGCGCCGATTTCCAACAGAAGGAAATGCTGCTGGATCTCGGCACAAACCCTGTTGAAAAAAGCTTTGTTGCGAGAACCGGCTACAACCTGTTCTCGTCCGGAGGTCACTTCCTGGCAACGAGCTCACCTGGCGGGGAAATTTCCGTTTGGGACCTGTCACGGAGAATTTTGCAATGCAAATTCAAAGCCGGCAGTGGACGAGAGAGACCCGAAGCTTTTCTCGGGCAGGGCAACCAAGTGGTGGTTTGGCTCCCTCACGACAATCGCCTCTCGGAATGGGACTTGGACGCAAATCGAGAAATCCAATCGTGGGTGGCGCCGGTGGATTTCCACGGATTCGGCGTATCCCCGGATGCAGGGCTGGGAATTGCCGTTGGCTGGGAGGGGAACGTCACCGCCCGAAATCTCATCGAACACTCCAGCACGAATTTGCCCATCGACGCGTTGGAAGGTTGGACAGTCGACGCTTCGTCCGATGGGAAGCGGTTCGTGATTTCCAGCGCGCTGGGTTATGCGCGGGTGTGGAACACGGCCACCTGGCGGGAGGAAGCGACGCTGCGGGGAGTTCTCAACGCCGTAGACCAGGCGGTTTTTTCGCCCGATGGCCAGCGCCTGGCCACCAGCGGCAGCAACGCCGATGATGCGGTCAAGCTTTGGGATACGGCCAGTTGGCAGGAAGTGCTCACGCTCAAAAGTTCAGGTTCGCAAAATAATCGCACTGCCTTTTCTCCCGACAGCAACACCATCGGGGCGATGAGCGGTGACGGAATTTTGAGTCTCTGGCGCGCGCCATCATGGGACGAAATCAACCGAGCGGAAGCGAACAAAGAAACGACGCCCTAGCCGGAATTCACGTCATCACCGCTGCAGAATGCGATAGAACCGATATGGGAAGTTCGTCGCCTGCGGGTCCATCAAGTCAACGATATTTGTGACCGCCGTGTTCGTTAAAAGCGGCGTCCAATCCTGCAAATTCGTGGACGCCTCCAGCACGTAATTGCTGCCGGTCATCCCCGCGATTCTCAACCGAAACACACTGTTGGAAAAACCTTCGTAGGTGAAATAAAGCGGCTGGATCAAAAACGCCGCGCTCGCCTCAGCGCTGTTCATATAATTCGTTTCGAACGCGCTGGCCGATACCGTCGCATTCGTGAACAAATTGAACGCGCCGGTATAAAGAAGCGAGTTGGTGGTCGGAAGCGACCCGTCGAGCGTGTAATAAATCGACGCATTGGGGTCCGGCGATTGCAAGGCCACATTCGCGATTCTGACAAACGAGCCGCCGTTCGGAATAATGCCCGGCGGCGCGAGCGCCGGAACGCCCGGCAGGCTGTTGATCCAATCCGTGAACACCTGCACGGCATTCGTGTCGATGACATTGCGCGCGAGCGGCGGCATCTTGATCGCCGGCGCGTTCGTATTGATCCGCCCCAGCAACACCGAACGCCACACGTCTTTGGCCTTCACGATACATGCGCCGTCGATGCCGAGCGAATGCTGCGCCGGGTAATTCATGATGTTCTGGCCCGCGAGCGGCGTGTCGTATCGCGCGTCAAAATTCGCCTCGATCGAATTGCCCGGGCGATGGCACTGGGCGCAATTGGCGTCCAGATATGAGCGCGCCCGTTCCTCCAGTGATGCGCTCAGATTCGTCAGCGCCGACAGATGCTCGTAATTGGTGATGTTCGCCTCGTTGATCGCCGGGTTGAACAGCCCCAGCCGATTCAACGTCCGCAACTGGTTGTCCGTGTTGCCCGTCGCCGCATAAAGCAAATTGCCATTGATCTGCCGCGTGCTGACGCCCAGCACATATCCCGCCAGCGGCGTATGGCACGTCAGGCAATCCGCCGGGCTCGGATAATACCACGTCTGCGTGCGCACGCCGAACGCGTTCGTGATGAGAATGTCCTCATTCAATGCGCCGGTAAGCAAATCGGCGTCGCTGTCGTCCGGCCGCCACTTATAAGTCACGCCATAGACCGCGCCGTTGATGTCGCGCACGAGCAACCGAGTTTCCAATCGGCGCAACGGCACGCTCGCGTTCGTTTCATTGACCACCAGGTCGAAATTTTTCACAAAAACCGTTCCCGCCGGGAACGTCCACGAATTCGTCGGCAAAAATCCGATTTGTTCATCCGGTGTGATCGGCCCGCCATTGTTCGGCACCGCCATATAACGGCTCTTCACCGCCGCATCCGACCACAACGGCGTGTTCGGCTGGTAAGGAACCAATCCGCCCGCCGCGATTCGATTGGGCGTGTCGCTGAATGCGCCGGTGCCCGAGAGCAATAACGGCAGCGCGCCGTTGAACGTCGCCGGCATGTTCAGGAACGCCCGCACCGGTGCGTTCGTCGTCAAGCCATACGCCAACCCGCTGCCCGCGCTCACCGTGATGTTGACCGGCGCCGACGTGCTGCCAAGCCCGCTGCCATCGGTGGCAACCGCCGTCAAAGCATAGCTCCCGGGAGGGAGACCCGTTGCCGTCAACGTGTAAAGCGGCGCATCCGAACTATTGGTCAAACTGCCAAGCAACGTTCCATTGGCATAAAAGTCCACGCTCGCAATCGCATTATACTGCGCGTCCGCCTCCGCCGACACCGTCACACTCGCAGCCGCCGTGTAAGCCGAGCCGTCCGCCGGCCCCGCCATGATCACCGCCGGCGGCGGGTTCGTGTAGGGATAAAGCTGCGTCTGCGGCACAATCGCCTGCGCCGTGGACGGACTGCTCCACAGCAGCGTCGCCATCGCATTTCCCGTTTGCTGAAAATAATCCAGCCGCAGGTTGTAAAGCTGCTGGGCGTTCAGCAAGATGCTGCCGCTATTCGTCACCGTCGCCGAATGCGCGTGCCAATCGTCAATCAGCAATTGATCATTGACCCACAATCGCACGCCATCGTTCGCCATGACCGTGAACGTGTACGTTTCGCCAAATGGCGGCTGCACCGCCCCGGTCCAGCGCGTGGCAAAATTCGTCTGGCCGATGCTCGGGTCGGGGCCGACCGTGCTCCAATCGAAATTCACCATCGCATCCGTGCGCGCCAGCGTCGGCGGCACGCTGAACGACTCATTGGTGAATACGCTGCTGCTTGTGTTCGTCCAGTATTGCCCGAGCAATCCAGTGCCGTTACCCACCGCCGCGCTGTTGATAAACGATGCCGAAGCCACGCCGCTGTTCACCGCGCCGGATTTCACCGCGATTGCCTGCAGGTTGACCGTGTTCGTCACCATGAACGGACCCGTATAGAGCGTCGCGCCCGCGGTCGGCGCAGTGCCGTCAAGCGTGTAATAAATCGCCGCGCCGGGCGTGGAATCCGTCAGCGTCACCATTACGGAATTGGTAAATAAACCTCCGTTCGGCGAAATCACCGGCGCCGCCAGAAACGCTGTCAGCCCGTAAATCGAGAGCGTGTATTGCGCTCCGATATATACCTTTCCGTTGGCCACCGTGGGTGTGATCATTTTGATGCCGTTGCCGGGCACATCGCGCGAAAGCTGGCTGCTGTTGTATAATTGCTGCGACAGATTTGTCGCCGCCAAAGCATACAAAACTTCCGTGCCCGTCCCGCCGGCCCCATTCACCACCCACACAATCCCGTTGCTCGTGCCGTTGGCGGAAATCACCGGCGCGCCATTCATGGCTCCGAAGGATACCGGCGCCGTCGAAGCTGCAGGCGTCGCAACCTGCGCATTGGTGATTGTGTAAGCCTCCATCGGTCCGCCGCTTGGCTGCAAATAAAGCTGGTTATTGAAATACGTCGGCGAACTCCATGTCTGCCCGGTGGCTCCATAGGACTGCACGATATTATTGTCATTCCCGCCGGTGCCGTTGTAGTGGCCCATGTTGTCCCGATCCACGATATACAATTTCCCGCTCTTGCCCGTCCCCGCCAGCAGATGCGGGTGCGCCACGCTCCCCACCGCGTCCGGCAGCAGAATCGGCCCGCACGCCCCCAAATCCAAATCCGCATTGGCCAGCGCCAATTGATTGTAGGGCGTGAAATAATCCGTGAGCGCCAGCTTGTTCGTCGTCGATAATCGAATAAAGCTGTCCGCGTAATCTCCGCCATTGGTATTGGCCGAAAAGCTGCCGTTGCCCGTTTCAAAATAAAGGTTCGTGTTGGCGTCCACGCACAATCCATTCCCGCCCATCCAGACGCCGCCTTCCGCCGCGTTCGGGCCAAAAGCCGCGGTGGTCGCGTTCGGCGTGCTGTTGAAAACGTAGTCAGTCAACTGGACCAGGTTCGTTGCATTATAGCCGATGACCCAGCCGTGATACGGATCCGTGTCCGCATATCCCGCATAAGCCACATACAACACGCCTCCCGCCAAGGTCAGCGCCGGGCGCTCGTTGCATCGCGCCGGGTTGAACGTCATCACGCCGCCGACACTGTCCCTGCCCTTCCCCGGCACCGACGCCGTCACCACCACCGGACTGTAAGGCTGCTCCAGGCCATTCGTGATATTTAGCGCGTGAATGCGATGATAAAAATTCGTCGTGCTCGTGACTTCGCGCGTGAACACATCCAGGTAGAGCGTGCCGGTGGCCGGATCAATGACCGGCGTGCCGGTCACGCCCACTTCCGGCACGATGTCCGGATAACAATTCCCGCAATACCGCGCGCCGAATTCATTTTGATTGGCCGACAACGCCGACACACCCAGATTCGTGTGCCACAATAGGCCGCCGTTCGTCCCCAGATTTCCATCCGCATCAAAGGCGTAAACGCTGTCGTGTTCGGTGGCGACAATAACTATATTATGCGTGCCCTGTCCTGGAATCGTCACGTTCGGCACGATCAACGGTTCGGTGTACACATACCCGTCCACCGTGTATTTCGTCAGAAGTCCAAAGTTGTTCGTGTTGACAATCGCTGGCGTCAGCACGGTTTCGTTCGTATTCGCGCCGTCGCGGCTATTGTCGTAATGATACGTCAGCACCGAGATGGCTGAACCCGTCGGCAACGTCGCGAACGAAAACGAAGGCGCCGCCCAGGCCGTGCCGCTGTCGTTCACCGCCGCCGCCGTGAAATAATAAGCCGTGTTCGTCGTCAGGCCGGAAATCGCATATGAATAACTGCCGCCTTCTTGCCCCAGATAAACACTGTTCGCCCACGCGCTCGCATTCGTCCCGCCCTCGCTCGGCCCATAATACAACGTCACCGCCGGCGTGTGGCTTCCAATCGAAACTACCTGGCCGTTCAAAATCGCCGAATTCCCCTGCACCGCCGTCGCCGCAAGATTCGTGATCACCGCCAGGTTCGGCGGCAGCGTGGTAAACGATTTCGAAGGCGTCGCCCATCCCGTTCCCGCGGAATTCGAAGCCGAAGCAGCAAAATAATAGGTCGTATTTCCCGTCAGGTTGGAAACGGCCGCGGCGAACGAACCGATCTGCAAGCCCAATGGCACACTCGCCATCCACGCGGCTGGATTTTGTCCGCCATCCGCCGGCCCATAATAAATCGTGACTGTGGGAAATTCGCCGCCCGTCGAAAGCACCTGCCCGTTCAATGTCGCGGACCTCGGCTGAACCGCCGTTGCCGGCAAGTTCGTCACCACCGGCAGGTTCGTGGCGCCTCCGTTATAATGAAGAACCACTTTGTTCCCGACCGTCACAATCGAAAACCCGCCCGCATTCGCCGGAGTCGTGCGCGTCCAAACCGGCGTGGGATTGAAATTGCCTGCAACGGTCGCCCCGGACCCGGTCAGATTGAACAATGTGTAATCATTCGCCTGATCCAAGCTGGCGCCGCAGCCGATTCCAATCGTCGCCCCGTCGCAACTCAGCACCGCATTCGCGCCATTCAAAATGATTTCATCATTGGCCCCGCTCGCCGCGCTGCCCAGGTCGAAATTGCACGACGCGCCGGAAACCAATGTCAGGTTGCCCTTGAACGTGTTCGTCCCAATTCCGCCATCCGTGCTCGCGAAAATTTTCGCACCCGCCGCCGTGCTCATCGAACCATTGACCGTCCCGTTGCCCATCAAACTTTGGTTCCCGCCAAGAACAAAACCAATTGCCGAAACATCGAAAACGGTTCCGGCGTCCACATTGATATTCGTGCTGGCGAGCGATCCGCCGAAGCCCAGCGCCAGCGTGCCGCCCGCGATGGTCGTTCCGCCCGTGTAGGTGTTTGCGCCCGAGAGAGTCAGCGTGCCGACTCCGGTTTTCGTCAACGCCCCGCTGCCGTTCGCAGCCAGAATCGGCGTGCCCGCAACCGCCCCGCCGCCACCGCCGCCGATGAACGTGACCGTCAACGCATCACCGCTCGCATAGCCGCTGCCCGGATTAGTGATCAAAATGTTCGTGACCGTCCCGCTCGTAAAATCCATCCGCGCAATCGCCGTCGCTCCGCTGCCGCTGCCGCCGGCGATGGAAACCAGCGGCGCGCCAACGTAGCCCGAGCCTCCATTCGCAATCGCAATCGAACTGACTCCGTAACCCGCCGGTGATTGCAACGGAATGCTGTCCACAATGCTGAAGCCGCCGTCATTGATCGTTGCGCCGCCCGGGTAAATAAACACACCATGAACATTGCCGCTGGTCATGAAATTCGGATTATCAACCGTGGCGCGCAACGCGCCGCCGTTGAAATTCAGCAACGACACCGGACCGGCATTCACCGCCGTCACGCCACCAATCGCGAGACTCCCATAGCTATCCAGGTTCATCACGTTGAGCGTGCCGGCATTATTGACCGTGGCCAAATCCAGCACGTAAGCCGTGCTCGCCGGGCCGATGATGGAGCCGCCGTTGAAAAGATTGATCACCGCAAGCCCGGGAGCCGAGCCCCAGTTGAAACTGATTTTGGAACCGCCGACCGCTCCCGCGCAAATTATCGAACCGCCGCCCGACACATTGAGAACGCCGGAACTCATCGTGCCGCCGCGCCCAACCGTGATCCAACCAGCGTCGTTGAATGTGCCGCCGGTAATATCCATCACGCCCATCGTTCCATTGCCGCCATTGCCACCGCCCACGCCGACCTCATTTGCGTTCAACGTCCCGGCGGAAAGCTGATAATAGCCATAACTGGAACTGCCGTCGCCGATGCGGAAATCAGCAATGCTCGCGCCTTGAACCTGTGTGAACGTGCCGCCACTCTGGAAAATCGCGCCCGGCACGGACGAATTCTCCCCAATGGCTATCGAGTAATTCGTGAAATTAGCGCCCGGCACGATATCCAGCACCGCCGCGCTCCCGGCAAGATTACCCACCGTCAACGTCGCGCTGCCCGCGGCGCTTCCGCCCGAGCTGGAGTTCACCATTGTTCCGGCATTCACGACCGTCGGTCCGCTGTACGTATTCACGCCCGCGAGGGTCAACGTGCCGGTATTGTTCTTCGTCAACGCCAGATTTCCGCCAGCGGTGCCATCGGTCATGTTGCCATTGATCGCCACGTTTCCCGTCCCCAGGATGAACACCGTTTTTGTGCCGGTATTCGTTGTCGCCATGCCGCCGTTAAAAATCAGGCTTGGCCCCGGAATCGGGCTGTTGTTGGTAAAACCGAGAGTCCGATTGCCGTTGGCCGTGCTGAGGATCAAGGCCGCATTGAAGGTCTGCACATTTGTGACTGTGGAATTCAGGTCGAACCCGCCCGAACCGTTCACGTTCAACGTCTGACTGCCAATCACCCCGGAACCAATCGTGTAGGGCGCCGCATTCTCCGTATCAAAAATGACCGCATCGACCCGTGTGCCGGTCGCACCCAATGAAATCGTGGTGCGCCCATTGCCTGCGTTGTTGAAAATCGCCGCATCATTGACGCCGGGCACTACCACACTGCCACTCCAATTTCCCGCCGTCGCCCAGGTCGGACTGAGCGTCCCGTTCCACGTCGCTTGTCCCGCCCTGATAACGGCCACTCCACCGAGCAGGAAAAGCCACGCCAGCATCGCTCGATTTAGTTTTGCCATTCTCCCTGCCGAACGAAGCGCGGAGCATTGCTCCGCCAGTTGCGCCCAAACCATCGCGCGGAGCAATGCTCCGCGCTCCGGTCGGGAGTTCAGCGCGCGAATAGTTCGGAAAATTCTCACCTTAAATTGAATGATTAAAGGCACTCGCCGTTAGCATTCTAAATGTCCGGTGGCAGGGTCCCTTTCTCCTGCTCCTCGACCTCCCGCCCGTACATCCAGCGAACCGCCGTCGTCACCTTGTTGGAAAATTTCCGAATCGAGTGCCGAACGTTTCCCACCGAATGATACGTGTAGTTGCCCACCGGAAATCCGTCGAGAATCACGTAATCAAACACCTTCGGCTTCATCCCCCGTGGCGGCCTCGGCAAATCCGTCACGAAGACCAGTCCAACGCAAATGGAATCCGGCCCCTGCTTTTCGACGAAATTCTTCGCCCGTTCAGCCGCCGCCGTCCCCGAAATCAGCCACGATTGATTCAACGGCGCCCGCATCAGGTTCGTGTAACCGCTGTCGACCACGATTCCCTCCGGGAATAGCTTCACGATCTTGCCGCAGATGATGCGGCGATTTTGAATGCATTGCGCCCGCAATTCCTCCACGTGCTGCAAAACGGCGAGATTCTCATTCGTCGAGGTGCTCGTGGGAGCCGACGATGAGTTGGTCTGGGCAAAAGCCGACGCGGCCGCAAACACGAAAACGAAGATGAATTTCACAACCTTGCTGGGATCAGAGCATTGACAGAAAAGATGTAGCGATGAGCAGCGAGGATTTTTGGATTTTGGCGAGGCTTTGGCGAAGGAGCAGGTTTGAAAACCCTGTGACTGAGCCGAAACGAAGCCAAAATCCAAAAAGACCGCTGATTTGTCGTCTTCAGCTCATCGCTACAGCTTTGATGGAAATGCTCTAAATGACCGCACCTCGGACACCGGAATGAAATTGCAGGCGCGCTTTGCATGGACCGTATATCTTTTAAACCCTGCCATGCATGCCCGTCAAGGCGTAGTGAAAGTGGGCACTGCCCTGATTTGAACGGAGCGCGGCTCTGTGAGCCGCAGCGTGTTTCAAGGGCGGAACGTCTTGCGAAATCTGAGGCTTTCGATTTGCTCAGTTGCCGCGGGTCGCAGACCCGCGCTCCGCACATCCCGCAAATCCGGGGGATTGGCGGGAACAGTGCCACCGGCATCTTGCCGGTGCGAAACTCTCGGAGATCTCAGCTTCAATCTTTCGGATTGCTGTGCCCGCCGTTCAACGCCATGTTCTTGCCTATGTTCGGTGAAGTTCGCCGTTTCGCTTACATGTTGCTCGCAGCCCTGTTCGCAGTGCAGTTTTCCAGCCCGGCAACTGCCTCATCCCAGCCGTATGGAATAAACATCCGCCCGCCCGCGAACGCTCCTTTGCAAATGCCCGCACGCGCCAGCGGACCGATTCCGCGGTTGCTTTCCCAAACCGGCGCCTTCAAGGACACTCCCAACCTGGTGCCCAGCGACGCTTTGATTCCCTACGACGTCATCGTTTCCTTCTGGTCCGATGGCGCAATCAAATCGCGCTGGGTCTCCGTGCCAAGCGGCAAAATTCATTTCACCGCGACGGGCGAATGGACGTTTCCCGCCAGCACGGCGTTCGTCAAAAATTTCGAAATCGCAACCAACGACTTGGAGCCGCAATTCAAAAAACGCCTGGAAACCCGCCTGATCGTCCGCGACGCCGACGGCGGCGTTTACGGCGTCACTTACAAATGGCGCGACGACAACAGCGATGCGGATTTGCTCGAAACCAATTTGACGGAATCGATCGCGATCAAAACCGCCACGGGAACGCGGATGCAAACATGGTATTACCCCAGCCGCGCGGATTGTCTGACCTGTCACACGCCACTCGCGGGCGGAGTGTTGGGCGTCAAAACCCGGCAAATGAATCGCGATTTTCGCTACGCCTCGGGCGTCATCGACAACCAATTGCGCGCGTGGAACCACCTCGGTCTCTTCGACACTAATTTGAATGAAACGGAACTGTCCCACCTGCCCCGCCTTGCCGATCTCTCCGACACCACGCGCAGCCTGGAAGATCGCGCCCGCTCGTATCTCGATGCGAACTGCGCCCAATGCCATCGCCCTCACGGCACCGTGGCCTATTTCGATGCCCGCTACGACACGCCGCTGGCTCGGCAGAATCTCATCGGCAGCCACCCGTTGATTGACGAGCGCATCGATGATTCCCGCATCATCGCGCCCAACGACATCTGGCGCTCGATCCTCTTCATGCGCGTGAACACCACCGAACCCTTTAAAATGCCTCCGCTGGCGCGCAACACCATCGACCAGGAAGGAACGGCCTTGCTGCGGCAATGGATTGAAAGCATGCCCGGGCCGCCCGTTTTGCCGCCGCCGGAAATCTCGCCCGCCGGCGGCAATTTCGACAAACCGACCGACGTCACTTTGAAAGCCGAAGCCGGCGCGACCATCCGCTATACATTGGATGGCACCGTGCCGACCAGTTCCGATTTGCTTTATGAAAAGCCCCTGCATCTGAGCGGCCCCACCATTCTCCGCGCCAAAGCCTTCAAATCCGGCTTCACCAAAAGCATCACCTCGCAGGACATTTTTATCATCAACGGCGGCTGATTGATTTTGGGGAGCGCGCCCGCCCCGAGTGCGGTGAGCCGCGCCCTCGCGGCTCACCGTTGCGGGTGAAAATGTCTCACCGTTTGGGCCCTGCGAACGCCACAATAGGTCGACCCCGCTCTTTTTTGCCCAATCGGCACCGTAGCCCACGGCGAGGCCCAAAAGAGCGGGGCGCCGACCAGCAGCCGAGGCGGCTGCGCTCCCCGCGAAATTCATCTTCATCGTTCCAGCCGGGGGGGTCGGGTGAGGACGAGCGTGCAACCAACTGAATCTTTCCAGCTTGAAAATCATTTCGCGTTCGGCACGACCACCACACCCCACGGGCTCCCCGGCGATTTGACACGCGCGATTTCCTTTTCCGCCGCCAGATCCACCACTGAAACGTCATCCGATGGCCCATTGGCAGCGAACAGATATTTTCCATCCGGCGAAATATCGATGCCCCACGGCCGCGTGCCGACCTTGATCGTATTCAACACCTGATACGTCTTGGCATCGACCGCGCAAACCGTCCCGCCGCGCCCCGTGCTCACATAAACCTTGCTGCCATCCGGCGACACTTTGACCGTCATTGGCCGCGAACCTTTGGGCAGCGTGATCACCTTGAGCAACGATTGGTTCACTGAATCGATCACGTTCAATTCACCGACCGATTCCGACGAAACAAACGCCCGCGAACCGTCCGGCAAAAAATCAATGCTGCGCGGACGCGGATGCACCCGGAAATGCCCGATCACCTTGGCTGATTCCGCATCGATCGCAAAAACGTCCCCCGCCGTCTCGCAAGTGATGTAAAAAATTTTGCCGTCGGGACGAACACCCGCGCCCTCCGGTTCGCGCCCCACCGGCACGAACGTCACAATTTTTCCCGTCACGGCATCCAGGACCGTTGCCGTGCCGGTGTCTTCATTGGAAATGTAAATGCGTTTGCCGTCCTTGCTCACCGCGAACTGTTCCGGATCCGAACCGGCCGGGATTTTGCGCAGGAACTTTTTTTGCGCCACATCCACGATGCCCAAACCGTCCGCGGCCTTGTCTGCCTTCGCATTGTCATCATCGTCATCGTGCCCCTTGGCAAAAATCGGATTGCCATGGGCGTCCAATTTCGGCGGCGGCTCGATCGGCGTCCCGCTCAACGCCACATAAACCAATCGGCCATCCGGGCTGGCATGAATGCCGCGCGGACGCTTGCCCACCGGAATCGTGGCCGTGACTTTGAAATCGCCGCCATCGATGACCGTCACATCGCCGGATTTTTCATTCGAAACAAAAATCTGGTAACCACCGCCGGAGGCGGCCCTGGCGGAAACATCGAACAACGCCATCGCGCCAATCACACTGGCGGCAAGCAGAGCATTTGGGAGAATTCGCATGCTATTCCTTTAATGGATTTCCCGAGCAGTGAGCAACTTCTTTTCGGGAACCGATCCCATAAACGCAAAAACGCGCCGAATGTTGCTTCGGCGCGTGTGCGACAGAAATTGATGACGAGCGCAGCGGAAACCGTCCGCGCCCGCCGTCAAGTTCGCTTAGGGATAAATCATGCGGTAGAACACCGGCCCGTTGGTCGGGTTGATCGGGATGGTCACCGTGTCGGTGCTGCTGGCGCCGACCACATCATACCAGTTGGTCGAATTGAGGCCCACGCCCGGCGCGTTGGTCTGCGCTTGCAAACGCCAGCCGGTGTGGTCCGCCGGCCAGGACAGCGTGATCTGGCCGCCGGAGACCTGGAAGGCCAGGTTCGCGGGCGTCGTGTTCACGGGGCTCGCGCCGCCGCTCACGAGCGTGATCGAGCCGTCCACATCGAGGTTCGTCTTCCAGACGTAGGTGCTCGCGCCGGTCGAATCGGTCGAGGGCAGCACGATCGTCGCGAAGCCGCTCACCGGTTGGTTGAACAGCTTGAATGTGTCGTTGTCGATGAGGTCGGAGCCCAGGTTCGTCACATTCAACGTCGCGCCGTTGGGAACAATCGAACCGGCGACGATCATGTCGTTCGTCGCGCCCGCGTTGGTGCGGTTCAATTCCATGGTCACAACGCTGTTCGCGGCGAGCGTCAGCGCGTTCGTAATGTTCAATGCGCCAATGCCGTCGCCGGGATTGATATCGGCCTCGCCGCCACCGATGGCGGTGACGGAGCCGAGGATGGTCCCCGCGCCGGTCAGTGTTTGCTGTCCGATAGCGCCGAGGTTCAGCGTGCCGCCGATGCCGCTCATGTCCAGTTTGCTGCCGTTGCGAATCGCAATTTGGAAATTGCTGTCCAGCGTGGCGCTGTTGGTCAGGGCCAGCACGCCGTTGCTGACGGTGGTATCGCCGGTGAAGCCCATCGAACCGCCGATAGTGAATGTGCCGGTGCCAACCTTGGTCAGGTTGTTGCTGGTCGAGTTGAATGTTCCATCGAACTCGGTGCTGAGGTTCTTGCCACCGATGACAAACGTGCTGCCGCCAGAGGCGCCGATGAAGGGCGAGAAATCGCCCACGAGCGCACCCAATTCGAAAGTGCCTGCGCTCTTGCTGGTGATGGTCGCACCGCTGCCGGTCATGTCGAAGGTCGTGTTCGGGCTGCCCTGGCTGCCCGCGAATCGGAAGAAGCCCGGACCGGTCGAGATAAAGATGGTCCCGGTGTCACCGTAGAGCTGCGTCGCGCTGCCCCACGACCAGGTTTCATTGTTATCGATGACCACCGTCAGGTTGCTGGAGGTGGTGAGGTCGCCCGTGATCGTCAGATTTTCGCTGCCCGGACTGTCGAAGGTCGCGTTCGTTTCAGCGATGATTGGGTTTGCCAGCGTCACAGCCGCCAGGCTCAAATTGCCCCCGCGGAATATCACCGGGCCCGTGCCGAGAGCCGACGAGCCGCGGACGTTGAGCGTGCCGTTGCTGATGATCGTGCCGCCGGTATAGGTGCTGGCGCCGCGAACGATTTGCGAACCGGCGCCGGTTTTCACCACCGCCAGTTTGCCGCCAGTGCCGTCGTTGTCGGCCATGATCACGGACGTATCGGCGCTGCCGGTTCCGTCGTAATCGATGATGAGGTTATTCGTCCCGGTTCCGGCGTCATTCACGATTTCGCCCGAGCCGCCATTCAGCCGGCTGACTGCGAGGTCGAAACCGTTGAGGTCGAGCTTGCCGCTGACGCTGACGTTGTTGTTGCCCGCGCCGGTGTCCGGGATCACTCCCGCAGCGGCCAGCTTGACCGTGGTGCCCGCGCCGACCGTGGTCGCGCCGGTGTAGCTGTTCGCGCCGCCGAGCGTGACGGTCGCGGTGCCGTTGAAGGTCAGATTGCCGGAACCGGTGATGCCGTTGTTGACGGCGAATGAACCGGAGCGATCAAAGACCAGCGTGCCATTGTTCGTGACGGCTGCCGGTCCGAGGGTGCCGACGCCGGTGCCGGTGCCCACCTGGAGCGTTCCGGAAGCAATCGTGGTCGCGCCGGCATACGTGTTGTTCTGCGCGAGCGTGAGCGTTCCGTTGCCCTGCTGGGTCAACGTGCCGCTGCCGCTGATGGCGCCGTTCACGCTGCGATTGTCCGGCTGCATGAAGACCAGCGAGGCGTTGTCGGTGACATTGCCGCTGCCGATATTGCCGCTGCTGGACAAGTCGCCGACCTGCACGGTGCCATTATTGATGGTAACTCCACCGGTGTTGTCGTTCAGGACATCCAGGACCAGCGTGCCGGAGCCGTTTTTCGTCAAGGTGGCCGGACCGCTGATTTTTCCAGCGCCGGTGCCGGTGCCGTCCGCCAGCGTGTAAGTGGTGGTGGTGTTATTCACCGTCACCGAGCCCGGCTTGACCGCGGTTTGCAGCGAAACAAAATTATTCGCGCTCGAATCGTCGAAGGTGACCGCGTCACCGTTGGTGAACGACCACGGATTCGCGCCGTTCAACCAGTTCAAGCTGCTCGTCAAATCCCACGTGGAACCCGCACTACCGCTCCAGGTCAACGCGTCGTTGGCGGTGTCGGAAATGATCAGATTAATTTGACCCGGGACGTCGTCGCTCAGAGTCGCCGACTTGCCGGCCTCGGAGAAACCGGTGACGGTCAGATTGGCGGACGAACCAGTGCCGCTCAAAAGCGCGCCGGTGTAATGGATCAGCGTGTAACTTCCATTGGGCAGTGTTGCCAACTCATTCAACTGGAGCTTGCCGCTGGTCAGCGTCAAATTTCCGTTGATTTCAATCTTATCGTGCGCGACCGAACCCATATCGCACACGTATGTGCCGCCCGTGAAGGTGACATCGCCGTTCGCTTCGTTCAGCGCGCCAATTACGCCATTGGTGGCGGGGGAAATCGTCGTGCCGGCTGGAATCATCAACCCGCCGCTGACCGTACCGGCGCCAAACACGGTTTGACCAACCGTGGTGCCCAAGACAAGCCCGGCGTTCTGGCTGTCGTCCAGCGTTGCGCCGCTATCAATGATGATTGCCGTACTGTTCGAAATGTAGGATGAAAACGCCAGCGTCAACGTGCCCTGGCTGATGATCGTGTTGCCCGAATAACCATTCGTGCCATTGAGCGTGAGATTGCCGCTGCCGGATTTCGTGAAGCCGCCAATGCCGCCATTGCCAATCGGATTGACGAAAAAGAGCGTGTTGCCGCCATCGTTGATCGTGCCGCCGCCCGCGCCGAATGTCACCGTGCGCGTGGAAAGGTCCTCGACATTGCCGGACGCATATTGCAGCGCGCCGCCGCCGAAGTTAATGTCGCCGTTGCCGAGATTGGCCAGGCTTGAAAATACGGTTGTGCCGCCATTCAGATTGATTCCGCCGCTGAAGGTATTCGCCGTCGCGAGCGTCAACGTGCCGGAACCCGCTTTCGTCAGCGAACCCACTCCGCCGATGCCGCCCGTGCCGGAAATGGTGTAGTTCTTGGAAGCGTTCACCAGCGTCGTCGGCGGCGCCACGTTCGCATTCAGCGTGACCGTGATGGGCGACGTGCCGCTGAGCGTGTCTTCAAAAACCACCGAATCCGCGAGCGAGCCGTTCTGCTGGAATACGCTCGGATTGCCGCCAGCGTCGCGCCAGTTCACGGAAGTATTAATATCCCAAACTCCGTTGCCGGTCGCCCAGGTAATCGGCTCGTTCACGTTGGTAATGACCAAATCAATCGAGCTGTTGTCGACGTTGTTGCTCAGGTAACCGCCCGAATGCGGCGGCAAAAACGCCAGCTTGAACTGCGCGAACGTCGCGCCGTCGATCGCGTTCGTCCATTTGACGAGCGGATATTGTCCGGCCACGGCCGAACCGGAAAGAATCGAAACGTTGACCGTGCCGTTCACGGTGAGGCTGTTGGTCAGGTTCAACAACGCCACGGTGTTCGTGGTCGGAACGGTGGGAGCATAGAAATTCAGCGCGCTGCCGGCGTTAAGAATCAGGTTGCCGCCGATCGTGAGCGAGCCCACGCCGTTCGTATCGCCGGGAGCAATGACGCCAGCGGCTGCCACCGTCACCGCATTCACGCGGCCAATGCCGCCGAGCGTCGCGCCGCCATTCACGTTGACCTGGCTGCTCGAAATCGAGCTGTCCACCAGCAGCGTGCCTTCTTCGATATCGGTCAAGCCGCCATAGCTGATGCCGCTGCTCGGGGCGTAAATCACCCTTCCCACGCCGTTCTTCATCACATTCGCTCCCGAACCGCTGGGCTGGCTGATGTGGCCGGTGATAATGAAATCGCCAAATGGATTTCGCTGCGAAAACATTACCTCCCCACCCGCAGAAATGCGCATGCCCGTGGCGCTGTCCCGGAAAACGACGTTTTGCGGGCCGACGTTGGACGTGATGAGAATGCAAGCGTGGTTCAAATTGAAGTTGCGCGAATTGGCGTCCATTACCCAGTCCACGCCCAGCGAATTGGGCATGTTGAAACGAACACCACCGGAAGTGGTCAGCGTGCTGCTCAAACGAAACGCGGAAGGCCCATTGAGCGGATTCGAACTGACGATATCAATCCACTGTTGCGTGCCACTCAGGCTGGCCCCGTTGGCCGTGGACGTGGAAGGATTCGGCGTGAAGGCAATCGCCGAAGTCGCCGGAACGAGGGTCAGCGAGGAATCCAGCGCGCCAAAATCCGTTCCATTCAAAGTGATATAAGGGAAACCGGCCAAAGCCGTACCGATGGGATCAACCATGATGCCGCCCGAGGTGTTGTCGATGCTCAGCATCGCCGCCGCGTTGCGGACCAGCCCGCCATTCAATGTCAGCGTGTGGCCGGCGCCCAAAATCCAGTTCTGGGTCGTGTCGCCGAGCAACGCGAGCGGCCCGCCCAGCGTCAGATCCTGCGAGGCCGCCGACATATCCAGCCCCGATGCGCCGAGCGTCAACGTCGCGCCGGCGATGGCGTTGGTGGAAGTTGAATTGATTGTGACCAATCCGCCCGGATTCAAAATCTTCAAACCCGCCCAGCTCGCGTCGGTCGCCAGCAAGGTCGTGTTGGCCGCGCTGACCGTGCTGTCCCACGTGGCCACATCCGAATTTGTGGGAACCACGCCGCCAACCCAGGACGTTGTCAGGTCCAAATCGTCACTGTTATTGGCTTTCTGAATGGTGCTGCCGCGAACCGCGCTGGCGGCGGCCAACAACGCGCCAAGCGCAACGAATCGCAGGGTTTTGCCTAGGGAGATCACGCTCAAACCGGGTAGTTTCGTATCTTTAATCATAGTTAATTCAGCCGACCGCCGTCTGTGACGACACTTCACCCACCAGAGTAATCACACGGGATGAGTGCTGCGTCGAAGTCTGGTTACTGCTTGTCGACCCTATATTATTTATCAGCAGGCCCACAATTGAGGCAATGAAAAACAACCTGCGACCGCTCGAAAAGTGCATCCCCAATTCTGGGGATAAGCTCGCGCGCCCATGAAATGTCACTCCGAGTCGGTGCCGCACGCGCCGCGCTGGAGCGCGGCTCTGTGAGCCGCAGCAACGTTCCGATTTTTCGGATCACCGAATCTCCTCAGACGTTTTGGACTTCCAACGTTGCTGCGGGTCGCAGACCCGCGCTCCTTTCGTTTCGGACCGCGTCCGGCGACGCTGCCGCCATCGTTTCAGCGCGCAAAAAAACCACCGATGAAGAACTGGAACTTCATCGGTGGCATGGAGGACAACTGGATTTTTAGAATCGCAGCGTCAAATCCAATTGCAGTAGATTATATTGGGTGACCGGATTCACCTGCGGAATATCCTGGTTGTCACCGCCCGTGCCCAGCTTGCTGTTAATGCGCGTCGCATAACCATAGCGCAGCGTCGCAATGAGGTTATCACTCAAGCCGTACGCGATGGATGAATAAAAACCCTCGAGGTTGCCGCGGCCTTCAAAGAAGTCCGAGTCAATGAGGTTGGGATCCAGTGCGTATTGCTCGGTATGCTGATAATAAAATCGCGCTTCCCACGCGTGCCGACGGGACGTGGAACCGTAGACCATGCCGAGATTATTGTGGCTGCCGATCGCCAATCCGATTTGGTACGCCTTATTCTCGTCCGTTTGCGGCTTGAAGCCGGAAATCGTGGCCGAGTTGCGCGTCAAATATGCCTGATACGCATTCGCCGCCGCTTCCGCGCGCGCTTTCCCATCGAAGTTATACGCGAAATCGCCGAACAGCCGCGCGTCGAATTTGGAAACCGGAAAGTTGAACTCGAACGGCACTTCCAAAATCGTCAAATGATCCAATCCCACCTGGTTATTCGGGAAATTCGCGCTCTCAAAACCTGGAGTGACTCCGGAAGTCGGGTAGCCGCTCGCTCCCGGCGTTGTGCCAGTGCCAGGCCCAAGATACGACCCCTCGCCCACGAACGGATCTCCCAATCCCGGCGAGAACGGGTGCTTCGCATCGCTCCGTTTCATCCCCACGTATTTATATATGGTGGCGCCCACCTTGGCCGTAACGTTCGTCGTGATGTGATAAGTCACGCCACCCTGCCAGGCGAACTGGAACACATTCTCTGAATTCTGTCCTGTCAGGCCATTAATTCCCAGTCCGCCCGTCGCTGTGGTCGGATTCACGTCTTCATAAACAAATTGGCCGAAATTTCCCCACAGGTCCGCATGGCCGACCGTATAGGTCAGGTGTTCCGCCAAACCTTCAGGGTAGAAGTCGGAGTCCCATACCATCGGTGTGGTATAGAGCGGCATCGGCATTTTGCCGGCGGTCAAATCGAGCCATGAGGTCGGTTTCCAGCCGAGATAAACCTGTCCGACATCCACACCGAAAGTCGATTTGCCGAACGGCCCATTGAACGGCGCGCCGCTGCTCGAGGAACCAAGGGTCACCCAGGATGAGCGCGGATTGCTCGAAGTATCCAGGCGAACGCCGTAGTAAAAATTATCGAACGCATCACCTTTCAAACCCAGCCGGACCGCAGTGCGCAAACGATTCAAATCAATTTTTCCGTTCGCCAGGGTTTGCGCCGTGCGGTCTTCGTATCGCAACCGCAGATCGCCATACAATCCAATATCTTTGATTCCTTTGCTGATCTTCCAGCGCGAAGCCGCCTCCATGGCCGCGACTTCGTTGGTCCGCATGGCGTCAGCTTCGGCTTTGACCTGATCAGCCTCCTGCTGAGTGACGAGGCCTTTTTTGACGAATAGGTCGAGCAATGGGTCCGGCGTCTCAGCGGCCTTCGCTGTGCCGGCTGCGACGCCGGCGATAATGGTTGCGAAAGCCGCCATCCGGATGCTTTGTTTACGGGAAGATTTTTTGTAGTTTTTAGAGTTGGGATTTAGCATCGGTCGTGACGCTAATTTCCCGCCGTGACGTTTCCTTGGCGTGCTTGTTACGTTTGCGTTACGAACATTACGCCGGAGCTTGGAGCTTTAAATTTATTTCCCCGGCCTGAACTTGATCCCCAACTGATCAAACAAAAACGCATACACATCCGCCTCCTCCGCAATGCGTTCATCCAAGGCCGTCCCGATCCCATGGCCCGCGTTCGCCGTGGTGCGCAATAGAATGGGATATTTCGATTTATTCGCCGCCTGCAATCGCGCTGTCATTTTGCGCGAATTGTAAGGATTCACCCGCCCGTCGTGATCGCCCGTCAGAAACAGCACCGCCGGGTAGCGCGTTCCATCCACCACATGATGATACGGCGAATACGCATACAGCGCCTTGAACTGCTCGCGATTTTTCACCGTGCCAAATTCCGTCACGTTGAACGCCCCGTTCGGCTCGAGTTCCGTGCGCAACGAATCATAAATGCCCACGTGCGACACCACCGCGCGCACCAAATCCGGATGCTGCGTCAGGAAAGCGCCCATCAGCAGCCCGCCATTGCTCGCGCCTTCCACCGCCAATTTTTCACGCCGCGTGTAGCCCGCCTTGATCAGGTATTCCGCGCACGCCGCGAAATCATCAAACACATTTTGTTTCCGTGTCAGGTTTCCCGCCCGATGCCATTCCTCACCGAACTCGCCGCCGCCGCGCAGGTTCGCGACCACGTAGACGCCGCCTTGATCGAACCAAACCCGCCGCGCCACATTGAAGTTCGGCGCCAAACTGATCCCATAACCGCCATAGCCATAAAGTAGCGTCGGATTGTTGCCATCGAGCTTGATTCCCTTCTTGCGAATGATATTCATCGGGATTTTCGTCCCGTCCTTCGAGGTCGCAAACTCGCGCACGACTTCCATGTCGCTGAAATCCGCCGGCGAACTCCCCGCCAGCGCCGTCTCTGTCGTTTTGCCGCTCGCCGGATCATATGCCATCCACTTGTAAGGTTCGATGAAGGTGATATCGCGGTAGAACAGCTTGTCTCCATCGGGGCAAAGCATCCCCTGCACCGCGGAAACCGGCTGCGTCGGCACCACGGCGGTCTTGTGCTCTTTCAAATCAAAAAATCGAATTTGCGACGGCCCACCGATCAAATCCGCCACATATAATCCGCTCGCTGACGCGCAAAAGCCTTCAATCACCGCCTCGCTTTGGGGAACCACCACCTCGGCTGAGGCAAACGCCGCCGGTGCATCGTTGGACCCTTTAAACCATTGGTAACTTAATGCCGGGGTCCCGGTGGCAGTGACAGTGAAATTCGCTGAACCTTTTTCAGCAGCATCCAACGGCAATCGCAAAATCTTCCCGCGCGGCGCATCCTTGCGCGAAACTAAATAAAGCGCGTTGCCGTCACGGCTGAACCCGCCCTGTTTGATGACATCTTCAAAACGGCTGATCTGCGTCCAGTGATTTTCCGGCCCGAGCAAATAAAACGCGTAATCTCCACCGTCCCCGTTCGCGACAGTCGCCAGCACGTAACGGCCATCCCGGCTTGATTCCAAAACAATTTCCGCAATCCGCGGAAACTCCTTGCCCAACTCATAACGATCCTGCTCCACCGGCGTGCCCAGCCGATGAAAATAAATCTGCTGGAAAAAATTTAGATCCTCCGCCGGCCGTTCCCCGGGATGCGGATACCGCGTGTAATAAATTCCCGTGTCGTCGGCATTCCAGGCCACGCTGCCGCCGGCGGTCGGAAATTGGACGCGCGAAATTTTGTCCGGCAACGCCTTTCCCGTTTCCACATCATAAATATACAACGTGCCGTCCTCGCTCCCGTTCTCGGACAAGGACACGGCCACTTTCTTTCCGTCGTGCGATGGCACCCAAAAATCCATCGCCGTCGTTCCCTTCGGATTGAGCTTGTTCGGATCCAGCACCACGCGCTCGGAATCCGGGTCATCGAGCGATTTGAGCGTAATCAACCACGGCTGTTGTGCCGGCGGCTTGAACTTCATCGCGAAAATAATCCCCGGACGATCCACCAAATCGGAGTAATTCGCCGAAGTTGCGGAATAAAGCTCCTTCAACCGCTCCGCCACTTTCTCGCGCGCCGGCAAGTTATCCAGATACGCGCGGCTGATTCTGTTCTCCACCGCATTCCACGCCTTCACCGCCGGATCATCGAAATTCTCCAGCCATTGATAATCATCCACCACGCTCGTGCCCCAATACGTATTCGTCACCGGATGCTTCGGCGCCACCGGATACTGAGCTGCGTTCGCCGCAAACGCCGCGAACATCGTCGCCAAGCCCAATGCAGGAATCCTCGAAAAAGCAGGTTGTTTCATGTTTTAGAATTTGACCACAGCTATGCCGATTTCCTTCAAAACTCCGCGATATGTGACACGCTTGACCTGCGCTGAATTAAACCACCAATCAGCGGACCTTCCGAACGGTTGCAAAGTTTCTCCATTTCCATGAATCCAAAGCCCACTATAACCCCTCCAAAGAGGGATGGTTAGCGCCCCACGGTACAGTAGGGTCTCACCGTAGGCCAGCGACTTATGAAAGAGACCCCCTATTCTCCTGATCACCTCAGGATGGCGCGTCCAGAAAAATTGATTCACCGCGCCAAAAGCCAGTCCGCCCCGGCCACTCGCGCCTTCACACTCATCGAACTGCTCGCCGTCATCGCCATCATCGCCATCCTGGCCGCGATGTTATTGCCGGCGCTGGCCAAAGCGAAGCAAAAAGCCCAGGGCGCGCACTGCATGAACAATCTTCGCCAATTGACCATCGCCTGGAAAATGTATCCCGATGACAATGGCGGCAAGCTCGTCCCGAATGGCGATGAAACCCATCAACCCTCCAGCCCCACCGACACCGCCGGCCTGTCCGGCGGCCCGCTCGCCCAATGGTGCCCCGGCCGCCAGGACGATCAAAACAAACTCAGCGCCGCCAACGCCACTGGGCCCAACATCGGCCAGCAATGGATAAAAATGGGTCTGCTTTATCCCTACGTAAACAGCGTCGACGTCTACAAATGTCCGGCCGACCAAAGCAGCGTCAACTTCTTCGGCAAGCAATATCCGCACGTCCGCAGCATGTCCATGAACACCTGGCTCGGCGACATCGCGCCCTACGCCAACATCACCACCGTCGTTTCCTATTACAAGGAATCCGACCTGGTCCGGCCCGGCGCCGCCAATCTATGGGTCTTCATTGACGAGAACCCCATCAGCATCAACGACGGCTCGTTCATCTGCAGCCCGCAAATCAATGAATGGATCGATTGCCCCGCGTCCTATCACGACAACGCCGGCGGCATCTCCTTCGCTGACGGCCACGCCACCATCAAACGTTGGGTCGATTCCACCGTCCTCAAAGGCTGGGCCCCGCCGACAATTCAACCCGGCAACCCCGGCTTCGTCCGTCTTCCGCCCGGAAATCCTTCAGACCTGGGCTACCTGCAACAATACAGTACCGTCGGGAAGTAAATTGACAGCTACGGTCGTGCGGCGATGATGCGGCGAGACTCCGCTCGCGGCGTATCGGCAGAAGCTCCAAACCTCAAGCGTCCAAGCTCCAGAGAAAATCCAAACATCAAGCTCCAATTCACCGGCGGGCCGTTTTGGCGCTTGGAATTTGGCGCTTCTCTGGTGCTTGGACGCTTGGTCGTCGGCGCTTTTCCAACCGCTTTTTCCTTTCGCTCCATCTCCAATCCGTGTTCAATCTGCGCGTTTAACTACGCCCTCGCGACGGAGCGCGGCTCTGTGAGCCGCAGCAACGTGATGGCCCCGGGCGACTAATAGATTTTTACGATGCCAAAGCGCACTGACATTCATTCCGTCCTCATTATTGGCGCCGGGCCCATCATCATCGGCCAGGCGTGCGAGTTTGATTATTCCGGCACCCAGGCGTGCAAAGCCCTCCGCGAAGAAGGCTACCGCGTCATCCTCGTCAACTCCAACCCGGCCACCATCATGACCGATCCGGAGTTCGCCGACCGCACCTACATCGAGCCCATCACGCCCGAAGCCGTCGAAAAAATCATCATCCGCGAACTGGATGAAATCAAAAAAATGGGCGTGCCCGTCGATCAACGTGCTGACGGCGTCTCGCCGGCAGTTCCCAATAAATTAGCCCTGCTCCCCACCCTCGGCGGCCAAACCGCGCTGAACACCGCCATGAAACTCCACAACAGCGGTGTCCTCCAAAAACACGGCGTGGAAATGATCGGCGCCAAAGCCGAAGCCATTGAAAAAGGCGAAGACCGCCAGGTCTTCAAAGACCTCATGCTCACCATCGGCCTCGACGTCCCCGTTTCCGGCACCGCCCACAACATGGAGGAAGCCCGCGCCGTCGCCGACAAAATCGGCCGGTTCCCGCTCATCATTCGCCCCGCCTACACCCTCGGCGGCACTGGCGGCGGCATCGCCTATAACCGCGACGAATTTGAAGAAATCGCCAAGCGCGGCATCGAACTGTCGCCCGTTTCCGAAGTCCTCATCGAGGAATCGCTCCTCGGCTGGAAGGAATACGAAATGGAAGTCATGCGCGACAAAGCCGACAACTGCGTCATCATCTGCTCCATCGAAAACTTCGACCCCATGGGCGTCCACACCGGCGACAGCATCACCGTCGCACCCATCCAGACCCTCACGGACAAGGAATACCAAATCATGCGCGACGCCTCATTCGCCGTCATCCGCGCCGTCGGCGTGGAAACTGGCGGCTCGAATATTCAATTCGGCGTCAACCCGGACAACGGCCGCATGGTGATCATTGAAATGAACCCGCGCGTCAGCCGCAGCTCCGCGCTTGCGTCCAAAGCCACTGGCTTTCCCATCGCCAAAATCGCCGCCAAACTCGCCGTCGGCTATCTCCTCGACGAAATCAAAAACGACATCACCCGCGAAACCCCCGCGAGCTTCGAGCCCACCATCGATTACGTCGTCACCAAAATTCCGCGGTTCGCCTTCGAAAAATTCGCGCAAGCCGACCCCACCTTGACCACGCAAATGAAAAGCGTCGGCGAAGCCATGGCCATTGGCCGCACCTTCAAGGAAAGCCTGCAAAAATGCCTGCGCTCGCTGGAAATTGGCCGCAGCGGCCTCGGCGGCGACGGCAAACCCTGGCGCCTCGGCACCGAAGTCTACGGCGACCGCGACATCCTCCCCCGCGACGTGATCAGCCGCAAACTGAGCGTCCCCAACGCCGAACGCATCTTCTTCATCCGCCACGCGCTCCGCGCCGGCTTCACCATCGACGAAATCTTCAACCTCACCAAAATCGATAAATGGTTCCTGGTGCAGATCAAGGAGATTGTGGATTTTGAAGAGGAGCTTTCGGCGACAAAGAACTAAGGCAGATCATTAAATTCTGCACCGCAAAAAGAAGATTATGGTTTAACGTTCTTGTTTACATTAGTCGAGGTGGTAAAAACAGGAGCCTTCGATGCCGGCTTGGACAAATTTAAATTATAAGAGTGGTAAAAAGCGAAGAGCGCCCCGCCAAACGCAGCAATAACTATTAGAACCAGAGCGTTCCTGATAAATGACAACAGGGTTCTAACCTGCTGTTCCTGGGTATCCAAGTTCTGAAGTCTTGTTTTAAATTCGGCTCGGCGATTTATGTGTTTTTTCTCGAAATCTGCCTTAGTGGCGTTGATCGCGCTTCGAGTTGCGTCCAGAGTAACTTCTTGGTTTTGAAGGAGTCTAAACGCAATGATTCCAACCGCGAGAACTCCTGCCGCGAGCAGGAAATCCTTCAAGGGGTTCGCCAAATCATATTTATCTCCAAGCAACACCGCCGCGATTGGCACCGAAAGCAGCGACGCCTGGACTCCGGCGAGAATCCCGTTCAGATCGGAAACAAACTTAAGTCTTTTCTCTTCAAAAGATTTTTCCAGTTCTCCAAATGTATTGCCAATCCAAAGTTGATAATCCCGGACGTAATTATCATAAAGAGTTTCAAAATTTCTTAAAAATAGAGCAAATCGATCCTGTGGCGGCTGAGTTTTGAGGTACTCCTTTATATTCCTTCGAAAAAGCACAAGCCGCTGATCATAGTCAGCAGGGTCTTTCTCCGGGCGCTTTCGAAATTGCTCTTCGAGATCCGTCAGATGTTTCAGCGGCGGTATGTCGGCTGAATAGTATCCCAACGGAATTTCTATTTTTTCTGGGGTTAAAAAGATCACTCTACCGGTGTCTTCAAAATCCGCCGTCGAGCGCAGAAGCTTTCGCGCATGAAGCAATCGGCGATAGGACTCGATTATGTCGTGTTTTATTTGATTCCCGCCGTCGGCTTCGGACCGCACTTCTCCGATTCCGCAAACATAATAGATTTTTGGTTCCTCTGCTGTATAGGAAACCAAATCTGTAAGATCCTCATAGTAGTCGAGTGATTGTGGGTTCAGGACAATGTCAACAACCTGCCCCACAACGTCTGGAAGGTGAGAACGGCTTTTGCCACCAACAGTACAACTCTCTACGCAGCCGCTGTTTTGAAGAGAAACAAGGTCGGCTAGGTTTCGATCGGTAATACTAACTGCGCCCCGGATCCGTCTTGGCTTCCGGATAAAAACGGAATCCCGCAACGAGCATCGGATTGCGTAGAACTTGTCTAACATATCCTAAACCGCAACTCACGTTTTTGCGGCTTCGATTTTTTCGATCAGTTCGTCCTCAACATTCTTGATCAAGAGGGTCTTATTGACGCTATTTAATTCCAATCGGTGATTTGTACCAGGTTGGCCTACTAGCTCAGCCTTAAATTGCAAAACAAGACCGTCGGCGCTCGTATGCTTGATTGTTCGCCACCTCCTAAACACCCCAGGGTCGGGTTTAATGAAGGCGCTAATTCCCAAATTAGCTGCATAGGCGGCGAATGCTGCCGGATGAACCGGGTCCACAAGCCCGGAAATTATCGTCAAATCCAGTTCTGTTGCACCAGCTACGCACTGCTGCGCATATTGCCGAATCCCAACGCGCGCCGCATCAAGCTGAGCCTCATCAAAATTGTTTCCTCTTGCGTAGTCCTCAAGCTTATCAATTAATTCAGCACTGTCTTTCGAAGGGTTCCGAAACGCATCAGGACCGATAAATTCCTGAAAATACTGAGACATCGCTTTGCGAAAGCCTGCGTACGCGACTGGCTTGTTACCGAATGCTCCATTGGCTGGAGCCGTAATTAGAGCCGCTTTGTCAATGTGCTTTAATTCGAGGTGTGTTACGTCCTTAAATTGCAGCTTTTCATCAATCGACAGCCCGTCTTGAGGATGAAGCATGATGACGAAAAGCTTATTCATTCCATCGACCACAATATTCGCAAAAACAACAAATCCGCCAGTAGAAGCGTGTTGTTGCTTCATGCAATGAGCTAAGCGCTTTGTGCAGTCTCTAGTTAAGGCAGCAAAATTTGTTGTTCCATTAAAATACCTCAAACACCAATCTGAAAAAGGATATATCGTTGTATCCACATTAAAGTCCGCAAAAACACTCGATGGCTTTTCTTCGTTGTTTTTAAATACTCCAACAGCGATTTCGGTAAACTTCAACACCCGGGCATCCGTCACTCTCAGTGGAGTTCTACGAAGATAAATCGTTGGATCTCTGTGTTGCTCTTTGTCTATTCGATGAATGATGAATTCGTTGATTTGCATGAGTGGTGCCTGTCCACGGAGTTAAACATTTCCGCATGGCCATCGGCGCATGCTATAAATGGCTTCTTTAGATGCAAGCTCCAATAATCGTTACAATTACACTATCCTATCCTTGAATCCCAACGGGATTCCGCCCTCCAGCCTAGCGGTTGGCGCGCAGCGCCTACCCTTGGAAAACCACCCAAAACCACCCCCCAAAAAAATTCCTGACCCCTAAGGAGTTGCGCCCAATCTGTGTCCATCCGTGTCCATCTGTGGCTAAAAAAATTCGCGTTCATCCGCGTAAATCTCGCTTTTAATCATCCGCACTCAACATTCCCAACGGCTCATAAACCGGTTGGATGAGCACGCCCAGCAATTTGATCGAAGTGATCGTTTGCATCAGCTCGTTTTGGTGCGCCGAACTCAATCCGTCCACAAAATAGCACACGGGCCTGTCGGTGCCTTTCTGCCGAAATTCCCAGTAATGGCAACTCGAGGCGATATATTTGATGGATACCAGGTCGCCCCACGCGATGATCTCCACCGAAGCTTTGTTGCCAATGGTGATACCGTTTGAATCGAATGCTAATTCCAGCGGCCCTTTTCTCACCTGCATGAGCCAGAAACGGAAGGAAAACACCATCGCCAACAACCCGCCAATGAAGAAGAACATCCCATTCCCCGGCTCAATGACCTTCGCCATAGCCAGCGCGAATGAAATCGCCCCGGCGATGAACGCCACGAGCGCGATCTTCTTTTTGAGATTTGAGGGATTTGCCTGAAACGTTTTCGGAGTGGCGAATTGTTCCATAACCTTGGCCCGAACTATCCGGAACTCTTCCTCCTCTGGCAAGTTCCGAGTCGCTCCCAATCTGCGTCCATCCGCGTTCATCTGCGGTTAAAAATTCGGGCCCTCTCTGTGCCCTCTGCGCCTCTGTGGCAAATATTTCACCGCGCCTCTGCCTTCCGGTAAGGCTCCAATTCCCCAACAAACTCCACCACCAACTCCCTCAACGCCTTCGCATCCGGATTCTCCCGCAACCACGCCACCCGCCGCGATGGCAAATCCCGCATCGGCACCAATTCATTCGCCTCCAGCAAATTCGCCGCGATTTCCGCCTGTCTCAACCCCTCCGCGTACGGCGCATTCGTATCCGCCAGCCATTTCCGGCCGCTCGCCACCGTGCGGGTCACCCACCCCTCACGATCCGGATTTTCCAACACCGCATTCGTGCCGCGATTCCGATAAAACCCGAGCATCGCCGCCGGAATCGACGGATTCCGCACCGTGCCGTCCGCATAAAAAATCCCGTGCACATCGCCCCAATACTTCGTCACCATCAACTCCCAAACATAAAAACCAAAATGCGCGTTCGAATATTCCTCGATCGCCACGTCGTAGGGATTCGCCCGCGCTGTGCAACACATTTCCGTATTGATGGCCGCCTTGTGAATCTTCTCGGAAAACGCCTTCGCCGCTTCGATATTTTTTCGAATCTCCGCCCGCGTCGGGCTGTAATCGTGAAATGACATCACATCCACCGCATCCGCATTTTCCTCCATCGTTTTTTCGAACGTGAACCCGATCGTCACCGGCGTCCGTGGCCGGCGCGTGTCCAATTCGCGGAAAATTCCCGCCATCGCCCGCGCATAGGCAATCCGCGCCGCCTTGTTCGTCGCGTTCGGCGGATAATCCGGTTCATTGAAAACATCCCAAAACGCCAGCGCCGGCTCCTGCCCGATCGTTGAAATCAATTCCGCCGCCCACGCCCGCGATTGCGGATACGGCGCCGCCTCGTTGAACATTTCCGCCTTGTAACTGACCACCGGCATCAGCCCGATTCCCCGTTCCTCGCACGCGTGCGCCAGGTGCTTCAAATTCCTCCGGAAGGCCTCCTTGTTTGTCAGGTAAGCCGAATAACTCAGAAAGACCCGGATTTGGTTCACGTTGATTCGTTTCGCGAAATCCAGATTGCGTTCCGTCTCCTTGGGGTCGTAATGCAGCCAATGCTCCAAATGATGTCCCTCCGGCGCGCAATAATTCACGCCGCGAATCGCCGAAAAATCCGTTGTCAGGAAATTCGTGTCGGACAATGAATCGCCCCGCGAAGGAAGGCCGCCAAACACGAGGAAAGCCACCGGGATGAATGCTTGGAGAAGTCGCATGTCCGGCAGAGTAGCCGAATAAGGACGGCTTTCAACTGTGGACCTTGGACCTGGGACATTGGACCGTGGATTCTGACTTGCCCCCATTGAAAAGCGTGTATATTGCGCCCATGCTCGCCACTCCGGAATTGATCCGCGAGAACGCTCAATTCTCGCGCCTGGCCGAATTGCTGCCCCGTTGGCGGCGGGTTCCGCTCTACCGCGATTCCCTCGCCCGCGCCAACTGCCGGCTTTCCGCGCCGAACCTTCGCGCCGATTTCTCGCGCCTGCCCCTGCTCGGCAAACGCGAAATGCGCACCGGCTTCCCGCACAATTTTTTGCCCGACGCGCCGCCGCTGGAGAATCTCGTGGAAAACCACCTCCTCGAACTCGAACACACCTCCGGCACGACCGAAGAACGCCTGCCAGTCATCTTTCCACGCGGCTGGTGGGATGCCCAGGAACAACGCGCTCTCCGGCTCAATGCTTTCGTCGCAAAAATTCTCGAGGAACATCCCCACGCTCGCCGCGTCACCATCACCGCGCCCAATTGCAATGGCCTCACCTGCCCGCGGGGCTGGATGTCGCGCGAAGAACGCACGCTTGGCAACACGCTTTTCGCCAATCTCGCCCGCATCCCGTTTCTGCTCAGCGAAACCGAGCTCGCGCGCATGGCTTCGGAAATTGAGGAATGGTCCCCGCAATTTCTGGACGTCGATCCCGTTCATGGCGCGTGGTTCGCGCTTTATTGCGAACGCCACGGCATCCAATTTCCCTCGCTGAAATTCGTTCTGTGCAGCTACGAATTCCCCAGCGTCGTGCATCGGCGAATTCTCCAGCGCGTTTTCGGCGTTCCCGTCTTCAATCTCTACGGTTCCACCGAGACCGGCCATTTGCTGATCGAAAACGAGCGCGGCGAAATGAAAGCCAGCCTCGACACCGCCTTCCTCGAAATCGTGGAACCCGGCGCGCGCGGCATCGGCGCTCTGGCAGTCACCACCTTGAGCAACGACTACATGCCCCTGCTCCGTTATCGCATCGGCGACCTCGCTGAACGCCGCGAACAACCTTACGGAACGCATTACCTCGTTCACGGCCGCGCCGCCGCCGCGCTCACCTCGACCACCGGCCGGCGCCTCACCACCTGGGACATCGATCAATGTTTCACCGACACCAACGGCATCGCCCATTACGAACTCCGCCAATATTCAAACGGCAATCTTCTCCTCTGCTACATCCCCGAGCATTCCGGCCCCGCCAAAACAACTCTCCATCGCATCACCAGCCAAGTCACCGCTTTGCTGAACCTGCGCACCAAAATCGGAACGCAATCGATGGATGTCTTGCTCCCCTCCGCTTCCGGAAAATTCCGCCTGACCAACCCCGGCCCAAACCAGTCCCTGTAGGAGCCATTTTTAATTTTTCATTTTGAATTTTTAATTACTTATACCCCTGCCACAGCCACTCCAACGCCTCCGGCAACGTCTGCTGCTTCACATTGCGGTCGACGTGGCCCGCGTTGCGCGCGAAAACAAATTGATAATCATAGCCCTTCTCCGCCAGCGCCTGCGCCATGTTTTCGTTCGCCACCACCCAATCGTGCATGTTGTCGCGCATGGCATTGGGATTGAAAAGATCGCGATCACCAACCTCCATCCAGATGCGAATGGGCTTCGGCGCGTTGGTCCGAATCAAGTGCTCATGAAATTCCCAGGCGCCATGCGGGGTCTCGGGATTTGACGGCCACTGCTGGTTCACATACGTGCCCGAATACGTCAGCACGCAATGATACAGCTCCGGATGATACCACGCCATGATCAACGCGCACGAACCGCCCGAACTCCCGCCCGTCGTCGCGCGCCCGTCCGGGTCCTTTGTCAATTTCACGCCGCACTCCTTTTCCACGCGCGGCAATACCTCCGTCTCCACGAACTCCGCGTATCGCCCGGACATCGTGTCGTACTCCAACCCGCGCTCGCTCCCCTGCGCGTCGCCGCTGCCGTTGCCGATCGAGATCGCGATCATCACCGGCACCTTGTCCTGCGCGATCAAATTATCCAGCGCCGTGAACAACATCGTATCCGGCCCATCCGCGCCCACAATGAACGGCGCGGCCGTGCCCGGCACATACTGCTCCGGCACATAAACCGCCACCTTGCGCGTGTACGGCGCCGGATGGCTCGTCGTCACGATCAACTTCGCGGGATCGTTGGGATCCGGCTTGCCGAAAGTTCCCGCGTCGCGCGCGATGCCCGGGTAAATTTTGCTTTCCGCCGAATCCATTGTGAAATTGTAAATCTTCCCGTGCGGCACATTCGTCCGCACCACCATTTCCGGCGCGCGTGTGTGCGTCGGCCCGATGATGAAATTCCCGTCCTCGGTCGGCAGCGGCGCCGCGCCATCCGGCAATTCCTTTGCCTTCACAAACCCGGGCGTATGGGGATCGCGCGTCGGCGGCCTGGGACGTTTTGCAGCAGCGTTTGTCCTTTGAGCATTCGCCCAACCCGCGCTCAAATTCAAGGCTACGGCAATCAACGCGGCGCTATAAAACATGCGGGTAATCATGGTTGGTCCTTTCAGGCCGGGAATCACGCCGCCATTTGTAGCGGCGGTCTGCGACCGCCGCAAATGTATAATCATTACCATCCCCACTTGCGCCCCACGCCAACCGCGTTTATCAAAAGACGCAATGGAAACAAAATCGGCCCCTCGACCGCACCTGTTTGAATCGTTCACCATCCGTTCGGTGACACTGCGCAACCGCATCGGCGTCTCGCCAATGTGCCAGTATTCCTCCGAGGACGGCGTCGCGACGGATTGGCATTTCGTGCACCTCGGCTCTCGGGCCATTGGCGGCGCCGGCCTCGTCATCGCGGAAGCCACCGCCGTTTCGCCCGAAGGACGCATCTCTCCCGGCGACGCGGGCATCTGGGCTGAAAAACACATCGAACCCATCGCGCGCATCAATCGTTTTATCAAGCAGCACGGCGCCGTGCCTGGAATTCAAATCGCGCACGCCGGCCGCAAAGCCTCGGCGGCACGTCCCTGGGAAGGCGGCGATCACCTTCCGGACAATCAAGGCGGTTGGACGCCGGTTGCGCCCAGCGCCATCCCCTTCGGCGATGGCTTGGACAAAATCCCGCGCGCCATGACCGAAACTGACATTGCCAAGGTGCAGAACGATTTCGTGGCCGCCGCCCAACGCGCGCTTGCCGCCGGCAATGAGTGGCTCGAATTGCATTTCGCGCATGGCTATCTCGCGCACGAATTTCTTTCGCCGCTCAGCAATCAGCGCACCGACCGTTACGGCGGCAGTTTCGAAAATCGCATTCGTTTCGCGCTGGAAACCACGCGCGCTGTCCGCGCCACCTGGCCGGAAGAATTTCCGTTCACCGTCCGGCTTTCCTGCTCCGATTGGGTGGATGGCGGCTGGGACATCGACCAAAGCGTGGAACTCGCGCGTCGGCTCAAGGCTGAAGGCGTGGATTTGATCGATTGCAGTTCCGGCGGCTCGGCGCCACACGCGAAAATTGCCGTTGGCCCCGGCTACCAGGTCCCCTTCGCCGAAAAAATCCGCCGCGAAGCGAATATCGCCACCGCCGCCGTCGGTTTCATCACGGAGCCAAAGCAAGCCGACGACATCATCCGCCATGGCCAGGCGGATCTCGTGCTGCTCGCGCGCGAATTGCTCCGCGATCCCTACTGGCCCGCGCACGCCGCCCAAGAGCTTGGCCACAAAGATAAACTTCCGCCCCCGGTCCAATACGCCCGCGCGTGGTACTCATGAGCGAGGACATCACTCCATCACCCGGCGAGACTCCCGCTCCCACGCCGCACCGGCGTCGCGTGCGGTATTCCGGCAAATATCCCCGCCGGTTCGAAGAGAAATACAAGGAGCGTGATCCGGAGCGCTACTCCGGCACCGTAGCCAAAGTACTCGCCTCCGGCAAAACTCCCGCCGGAACCCATCGCCCCATCATGGTCGCGGAGGTCCTGGAAGCGCTCGCGCCCAAGCCCGGCGAACTGGCCGTGGATTGCACGCTCGGTTTCGGCGGGCACGCGCGCGAAATTCTGGCGCGCCTGCAACCCGGCGGACGATTGCTCGCGCTCGATGCCGACCCGATCGAGTTGCCCCGCACGGAAGCGCGGCTGCGCGCCGCCGGTTACGGTCCCGAAACCTTCATGGCCGTCCGTACCAACTTCGCCGGCCTGCCGCAGGCGCTCGCGAATGCGAACCTCACCGGCGCTGATTGCATCCTCGCCGATCTCGGCGTCTCCTCGATGCAACTCGACGATCCGACGCGCGGCTTCTCCGTAAAATTCGATGGTCCGCTGGACATGCGCATGAACCCGCAGCGCGGTTTTCCCGCATCCGTCCTGCTGGAAAAAACTGCGCCGGCCGATCTCGCCCGGTTGCTGGAACAAAACGCCGACGAACCGCGCGCGCACGATCTGGCGAACGCGCTCGCCCGCAGAAGTTTTCCCACGACTAAAGCCCTCGCCGCAGGAATCCGCGCCGCCGTCCACAACCTCGGCAAGGATGAAATCGATCTCGCTATCCGCCGCGTGTTCCAGGCCTTGCGCATCGCGGTCAACGACGAATTTTCCGCGCTCGATATGTTTTTGCGCTATTTGCCCGCGTGCCTGAATCCCGGCGGACGCGCGGCCATTCTCACGTTTCATTCCGGCGAAGATCGCCGCGTGAAAAAATCGTTCGAAGCCGGCTTGCGCGAGGGCGTCTATTCCCACATCGCTGGCGAAGTCATTCGCCCCTCGCCCGAAGAACGACACGCCAACCCGCGTTCCTCGCCAGCCAAGCTCCGCTGGGCCATCAAATCCCCATAGTGGCACGGGCGTCTCGCCCGTGAGTTTTCCTTCGCACCGGGCGAGACGCCCGTGCCACTACTCGCCCATGGATTTCACCCCATTTGCCCGCCGATTGATCGCCATTAGTTTCCATCCGTATCTTTATGAAACCCGCGGCGGTTGGCATTGATGTGGGAGGCACCAAAACGCTTTGCGTGCTGGTCGACCGGCATTTCAAAAAATTGGAGGAAGTCAAATTCAAGACCGCGCCGGACGAGGGACGCAACCGGTTCACGCACAAGTTGCGGGATTCCGTGGGCTCGCTGGTCACCAGTGCTCGCGCAAAAAAGCTCGATGTTGTCGCCGTCGGAGTCGGCTGCGCGGGCACCGTGAACCAGGAGGAAATCCGCATCAACACTTCCCCCAATCTGCTCGAATTGGAGCATTATCCCATCGGCAAATATCTCCGCAAAGTGGTCAAGGCAAAGGTGACCATTTGCAATGACGTCCATTGCGGCATCCACGCCGAACATGAATTGGGCGCGGCGAAAGGATGCTCGCACGTGCTCGGTGTTTTCTTCGGGACCGGCGTAGGCGGCGCGGCCATCATCAATAACAAATTATATACCGGGGCTTCCGGCTTCGGCGGCCAGGTCGGCGGATTGGTGGCGCAACCGGTGGGCGGGCCGGAAGCCGCGTTGAGCCACGGCATCATTGACCGCATCGCCAGCAAATCGGCCATCGCGAGCGAAGCGCTCGTCATGGCGATCAAAAGTTGGGCGCCCTACCTCCATCACGAAGTTGGCACAGATCTATCGAGAATCACCTGGGGCATCCTCGAACGGGCGATCAAACATGGCGATCATCGCATTGAAGAAATGCTCCGCGCCCGCATGCGCGTGGTGGGCATCGCGCTGTCCAACGTCGTCAATTTCATGAATCCCGAAATGATCGTCCTGGGCGGCGGACTGGTCGATCAGATGGCCGAGCTGGTGCGCGAGGAAATCGAAGCCGGCTTGCGGGAATATCTCACTCCCGAAGTCGGCAAAGCGCTGCGTGTCAAACCGGCCAAACTCGGCTCTCACGCGGTCGCCATCGGCGCGGCCCATCATGCAATGAAAGCGGCGCTGGCGTGAATGCGAAACCAAAATACTCCGCCCTCGCCACGGACTACGACGGCACCATCGCCCAGCACGGCGACGTGACCAAATCCACCCATGCCGCGCTGCTCCGCTGGAAGGACGCCGGCCGAAAATTGATCCTGGTCACCGGCCGCGAGCTCCCGGATATACAGAAAGTATGTCCGTTCACAAATTCGTTCGATTGCATCGTCGGCGAAAACGGCGCGCTGCTGTATTGGCCCGCGAGCGGACAAAAAAAGATTCTCGCCGATCCTCCACCCGCCGAATTCATCCAATGCCTGCGCGCGCAGGGAGTTTCGCCGTTGTCCTTCGGCGAGGTCATCGTTGCCACGCGGGAGACCTATCGCGGGGTCGTGCTCGAAGTCATCGAAGAGCTTGGTTTCAAGCTCAAAGTCATTCTCAACAAAGGCGCGGTCATGGTGCTTCCCACCGGCGTGGACAAAGCCACCGGTCTGATGGAGGCCGCGAAAGCAATGAACCTGGCCTTGTCCGACATCGCCGGCGTGGGCGATGCCGAAAACGATCACGCCTTCCTCACGCTCTGCGGCTATTCCGCCGCCGTCGGAAATGCCCTCGGTTTCCTCAAGAAAGAAGTGCATTACGTCACCAAAGCCACTCACGGCGCCGGCGTCGAGGAACTCATTGATAAGCTGCTGGCCAACAGCGGCGAATCGCTGCCCGAAAAAATGAATCAACCGGAGTTGTTCGAAAAAGCCCACACCGAGCAACCGCGCACGTAGCGCAGTCGTCCCGACTGCGAGTTCCGGCGGCGTCTCCCCGCCTGGAAATCCTCCTTTGGTGCGATTTAATGGCGCTTGGCAGCCGCAAATAGAACGTGTAACTAAGCGGGCAAAGTTTCGTCTAAGAAGAAAATTGCGGCAACATTCACAATATGAAAAGAGCACTGGTCATCCTCGCGGCGTTGGGACTGTTGATGTCTCCCCTTATGGTGTCGCAGGCAAATGCCGCGCCCGCCAAAGCGAAGCATCACACTGTCGTTAAGCATCACAAGAAGCTCTTGAAAAAGCGCGCCCGGAGGCATCTCGCCCGCAAACAGAGCCGCAAAGCAGCCGTCTAAGCTCGTCCAGGCACGGCTTGCCTAGCGACCCCGCCGATTGCTTCGCCGCGGCTGCAACAGCTTCGCCACCAGCCCCGTCCAGCCGGTTTGATGCGACGCGCCCACGCCCCGGCCGGTATCTCCATGAAAATATTCGTGGAACAATATATAATCCCGGAAATGCGGATCGCCTGAAAGCTTCGGGTGATATTTCAACACCGGCCGCTGGCCATCCGCGCCTTTCAGAAACAGTTTGCAGATGCGCCGCGTCAGTTCATTGGCCACCTCATTGATGGTCATGAATTTTCCCGATCCCGCCGGGCATTCCACTTTGAAGTCGTCGCCGTAGTAATGATGGAATTTCTGCAGCGACTCGATGACGAGATAATTCACCGGCATCCAAACCGGCCCGCGCCAATTGGAATTGCCGCCAAAAATATGGTTCTCCGATTCGCCCGGCCAATAACAAACCGTGCGTTCCTCCCCGCAAATATCGAGCCGGAACGGATCGGCCTTGTGAATTTTGGAAAGCGCGCGCACGCCGTAATCGCTCAAAAACTCCGTCTCGGCGAGCATGCGCCGCAGCAAACATTTCATGCGATGCCCGCGCAGCAATGAAAGCAGGCGGCGCTCGCCCAGGCCGCCCACTTCCCAGTGCGACACCAGGGCGGCCAGTTCCGGCCGATGCGCCAGGACCCATTTGAGGCGACCGGCGAATTCGGGCAGTTTTTTCATCAGCTCCGGCTCCAGCGTTTCCACCGCGAACAACGGAATCAAACCCACCAAGGAATGCACCTTGAGCGAAATCTCTTTACCGTCCGGCGTGCGCAATTGGTCGTAATAAAATTCATCCTGGTCATCCCAAAGCCCCATGCCGTCTTCCTCCCCGTTGATCGCCGCCGCAATGGCGAGAAAATGCTCGAAGAATTTCGTGGCGATGTCTTCGTAGACCTTGTCGTGCGTCGCCAATTCCAGCGCAATACGCATCAGGTTCAGCGAATACATCGCCATCCAGCTCGTGCCGTCGGCTTGATTGATGAACCCGCCGGTCGGCAAGGGCCGGCTGCGGTCAAACACCCCGATATTATCCAGGCCCAAAAAACCGCCCTGAAAAATGTTTCTCCCCTGCGCATCCTTGCGGTTCACCCACCACGTGAAATTGAGCATTAGTTTGTGAAACACGCGCTCGAGAAAGGCGAGGTCGCCTTGATCGCCCGGATTGGCCGCGCGACGCTGTTTGCGGTCGATTTGAAACACGCGCCATGCCGCCCACCCGTGCACCGGCGGATTCACATCATCGAACGCCCATTCGTAGGCCGGCAACTGCCCATTCGGATGCATGTACCATTCACGCGTCAGCAGCACGAGTTGATGCTTCGCAAATTCCGCGTCCACCAATGCCAGCGCAATGCAATGAAATCCCAGGTCCCAGGCCGCGTACCACGGATATTCCCACGTATCGGGCATGGAAATGATGTCGGCATTGTTGAGATGCTTCCAATCGGAGTTCCGGCCGTGCTTGCGTTCGGCCGGCGGCGGCGGCATGGCCGGGTCGCCCTTGAGCCAGACCGGAATGTCATAATAATAAAACTGCTTCGACCACATCATGCCTGCAAACGCCTGACGCTGCACCCGCCGCGCGTCTTCATCGGCTATTTCCTTCTGCAACTCGCCATAAAATTCATCCGCCTCGCGCAACCGTTGCGAAAAAATTGAATCGAAATCCGCAAATGACTGTAGCGCAGGCTTTCCAGCCTGCGGGTTCACGGGACTTTCCAGTCTCGTGTTCTTTGGCGAACCGGAAGTGTTATTCGAAGCCAATCCATCCCCCGCCACCCGCACCCGCACCTGCGCCGAGCCTCCCGCCGGCACCGTAATGGTATAATGCGCCGCCATCTTCGTGCCCATTTGCTGCGGATTGACCGCGCCTTTGTTTCCGTTCACCACGTATTCATGAAAGGCATCCTTGAAAAAACCCTTCGCTCCCGTCATGCCATAAAGCCGGCGCACGTTGGTGTCATTATCGCAGAACAGCAGCTCCGGTTTCCCCTCGCAATAAAACTGAAAATCACCGAAAGCCGCGTGCTGCCCGCTGACACTGCCGTCCTTCCCCGCGCGCAATATCGGCCGCTCGGAATTGTCCCACGACCACGTGTTGCGAAACCACAATTGCGGCAGCACATGAATCGTCGCTTCCTCCGGCCCGCGATTATGGATCGTGATCCGCATCAAAATATCCGCCACTTCCGCCTTGGCATACTCCACGAAAACATCCCAGTACCGGTCGTCATCAAAAATCCCCGTATCGAGCAGTTCGTATTCCGGCTGGCAGGCGTCCGTTTTTCGCCGTTGATTTTCCCCGACCAAATCGCAATACGGAAATTCCCGTTGCGGATATTTGTAAAGCATTTTCGCGTAGGAATGCGTCGGCGTGGAATCGAGATAATAATAAACTTCCTTCACATCCTCGCCGTGATTTCCCTCCGCGTTGGTGAGCCCAAACAAACGCTCCTTCAGGATGGGATCTTTCCCGTTCCACAGCGCCGGCGCCAGACAGAGCCGGCTCTGATGATCACTGAACCCCGCCAACCCATCTTCGCCCCAGCGATACGCCTGGCGGCGCGCGTGATCGTGCGGCAGATATTCCCAGGCGGTTCCCCCCGGCGAATAATCCTCGCGCACTGTGCCCCATTGCCGCTCGGAAAGATACGGCCCCCACCGTTTCCAACGTTTTTGGCCCGCATGGGCCTGAGCCAGGCGTTCGTGTTCGGCTATTGTCTTTGGCGCGCTCATTCCATTAAAACATCATTGCAAGTTCAGGTTCCATCAGCCGAAGCATTTGCATCCATTCGGGACGCGGAACTCTATCACGCGAACGTGGCCGCTACAAGCTGGACGCTCGGCGTCGCGCGATTTGCGAGCGCCGTAGGCGCGTCATCTTTGTAGATTGCCGCACGGATATCAACCAAGCTCCGTCAAGAGCGACCTCATCTGAATATGCCGCTCCTGACGGAGCTCGAATTGCTTTCTGATGATTTCTACAAAGATGCCGCGCCTACGGCGCTCAACCCCGAAACGCTCCGGCCCAAGCAAAAATAAAAACAAATGTTGAACCAACCTCGCGGCGAACCAGTCTGTGGTAGAAGTTTGAAAAATTCCGCAGCCAATCGGCTCGATAATTTTTTGCGTTTTGGCGAGGCTTCGGCGTATGCTATTTTTGAAAACGCGAGTGACATGCAACCAGCGCAACCAGCAAAAAAAGATGACGAACAGCAGCAACATCCAGCAGGGTTTGACCACCCCGGAAAATGCCGGCAGCCCCACCCACCACTCTTTGATATTCTTACCGTTTGCGGCATAATGTAGTAGAAAGCCCCATACCTGGGGCCGGGTAAAGTAGCCACTACTGGCAAGCCAATTGCTTTGATTTTAATGAAAATTCGCCAATGAACCGCCGGATATGGTTTACAGTCTGCGTTTTGCTGGGATTGCTGATGCTGCTTTGCGGCTGGCTGATTCCCGCGCATTTGCGCGCCCTCGAACCATCCGTGCTCGCGCAAGCAGGGCGTAATACCTCCAGCCTCACCGGCCGGGGCACGAGCCTGCTCCACATCGGCCAGGTGGGCGCCGCCGAGATGCTTTTGCGCGCGGCTCAAAACGCCCACGCTTCCGATGCCGACGACCTCGCGTCCAGCATCGCCACCACCGTTAAAAAATATCCCGGCTGGGAAGCCTGGGGCATCAACGGTCGCGCCGCCCGCGCCTATTTCCCGAGAGCGCCGAAAGCAACCGGCACGAACGAACTGTCATTTACCGATTTCGTCGTGCGCGAAGAAAACCGCACGAAAGCGCTGGCCGTTCTGGGCAAATCGGCGGACCCGTCCGTGAAGGCCTTGCTCCAAACACGCGACCTGACCAACACCACCATTTTCGCTCCCTCGCAATCCGCGGCGGGCGCGGCCTTCGATGCCGCCATCATCATCACCGGAATTTTGCGGGTCGAGCACAAATTGACTCCCAGCCTGAGCAGCGATATTGACGCCGCCATTTCGCAGGCCAATCAAGCCGGGAATCCCGCGGCACTGGAACCCATCCTCCTCGATTTCCTGTCGCTCGGGCAACGCTTCAACTGGGGCCAGCTTGAATCCTTTGTCGGCAAAACCGATTCCGCCGCCACCTTGCACAGCCAGGCCGATCTCGTCCGCAATCACGGTGATCAGCTTCCTGAATTATATTCCGCCGTGGAACTGTCTGAAAATCCGCAAGCCGTCGCGCAATATCTGAAAACATTTCCGAAAAGCGGAATAAAGGACCTGACCACGGCGCTTGCTTTCGGCGCCGGCGGCGTGCGCGAATTGTTGACCACCCAGCAGCGGATTTATGTCTCCGATACGCACGACGCGGCGGCCCGCACTGAACCCTTCGCGAGCTTCATCGCCTTTTCCGCAAATTATTCCGCGCGTTCACCCGAACTGACTCTGATCATTAAATGGCTTTTGTACCTCGCCGCCGGATTTTTCCTGGCGTTCGCCTTTCATGTCCTGAGGCCGCCGGTGCCGGCCCTGGAAAGGCCGCTGCAAGTGCGCGGGTTTCACATTGCGCGCGAGATTTTGTTTGGCCTCGGTTTTCTGCTGGTTGTGCTGCTCCTGAGCGAGCCGTTTCTCGCCCCGGAAAGCGCCGCAACGCCATTGCCGTTTCGACTCCACGTGCCCACGGTGGGCGACGTAGTCCCGTCAGGAACCGTCAACCTCCACACATCACTTATGGATAAATCAAAATTGATACCCATGCTCCTGTTTTTCGTATTGCAGGGGCTGCTCTACACGGCCTGCCTGATCAAGCTCGCCGAAATTCGCCGGCAACGCGTCGGCCCGCGCATCAAATTGCGCCTGCTCGAAAATGAGGAACACCTCTTCGACGGCGGCCTGTACCTGGGCTTCCTCGGCACGATCGTGGCGTTCATCATTTACTCGGTCAGCAGTCAGCATCATTTTGACCTGATGGTGGCCTACTCCTCGACCTCGTTCGGCATCCTGTTCGTGTCTCTCTTCAAGATCTTCAACCTGCGGCCCGTGCGCCGGAGATTGTTGCTGGAAGCCGAGGCCGAATCGCCGACTTCGCCCACGCCCGTCGCGGCTCCCGTTCCTTCACCTGCGTCATGAACCGGAGCATCCTGATCGTCATCTGCGACTTTTTGCTCGTCAGCCTGCTGATTTTTTCGACGCCGGACCTGAGCAAAGTGACCGGCGGCAGCGGCGAAACCGCCGTGCCGGCCGCGCAAGCCACCAATGCGCCCAGCAGCGGCCGCGATCTCGCCGCCGTCATGCAAACCGCGTTGACCGAGGAACAGCAAAAGCGCCTGCAATTGCAAAGCGAATTGCAAAAGGCCCAGCGCACCGCCGAGCAAAAGGAACGTCAACTGACCGAAAAAGAAAAGCTCGCCCAGGCGTCACAACAGCAACAGGCCGCGCTGCAGCAGCAAATCGCCGCCGCGCAAACCAACATGGCCGCGCTGAACGAGCAATTGCACGCGCGCTCAACGGAATCCACTCTCACGAAGGAACAGCTCGCCGCCGCCCAGGCTGAAATGCAGAAACAGCAGGACCAGGCCGCCGCCTTGAAAAAGCAACTGGATGAATTGCAGAAGCAAAACCAGGCCGCATTGGCGGAACGCGACAGATTAACGAACCAGCTCCAGTTGGCGGATTTGGAACGGCGCCACGCCACCGAAATGGCCGCCCAGGCCCAGCAACAGGTGCAATATGAGCGCGAAGAAAAAGCGCGCCTCGAACAGGCCAACGTCAAGCTCGCGGAAGGCGTGAAAAGCCTAGCCACCAATTCCAGCGCGCTTGCCCAGGAAATCCGCGAGAACCGCCCCCTCGCGTCGAACACCATTTTCAACGAGTTCGTCACCAATGCCGTCGATGTGCAATTTACCGCCACGCGGCCCGGCATGTTCGGCGGTCAGGCCACCAAGGAAAAGGCCACCAAGACCGTCCTCGTCACCGATGGCACCAACACGTTCGCCATGTGCCACGTGCAGGACACTCCCCTCACCTTCTGGATACCGCCCGCGGATTGGGACGCGTTGACCGTCACCTTGCAGCGAGACGGCGGCCAGGTTCCGCTGTCCACGCTGTCCTTCTCGCAACCGGACCCGCGCGTCGTGTTGATGCAGATCAACAGCGCCGACGCGAAACGTCTCGGCGCCAAAGTCTATCGCACCTCGTCCGATCCATTCAAATTCCAGGACGCCGTCCTCGTCGGCGCGCAGGAGGGTTATTACGGCGAATGCAAATTCCAGATCGATGTGCGCAATCCCAATTACGTGAAGCTCGACCGCAGCGTGATTAAAGGCCTGTTCGGAAAATTCAATCCTTCGCGCGGCGATTTGGTCTTCAGCCGCACCGGCGAATTGCTCGGCATCATGGCCAATGATTCCTATTGCCTCGTCGTCCGCAACTTCGGCTCCAGCTCCACCTTCCGCCTCGGCCAAAGCCTCCGCGCCCAGGACCTCTCGGATACGCTGGCCCACTACTACGTCTCCATCGGCAGATTGCCGGCTGAATTGCAATAGAGACTGCGGAACGCCGATCTCCTGATCGGCGCTCCTAGTGGCACGAGCCCAAAACAAGATTCTAAAATAACTTCTGCTGATTCCCACTCGCCGCCTTTAACCCCAGCTTCTTGTAACTCAACTCCGTCGCCACGCGGCCTTGCGGCGTGCGCTGGAGATAACCCTCCATGATCAAATACGGCTCGTAAACCTCCTCCAATGTGTCCGGCTCCTCACCCACTGCCACCGCGAGCGATCCCACGCCCACCGGCCCGCCGCCGAACTTGACTATCATCGTTTCCAGAATGCGCTTGTCCATTTCATCCAGCCCGTTCTCGTCAATTTCCAGCATCGCCAGCGCCTTGTCCGCGATCGTCGCCGTGATGCGCCCCTCGCCTTTGACCTGCGCAAAGTCCCGGACGCGCCGCAGCAAATTGTTGGCGATGCGCGGCGTGCCTCGGCTGCGCCGTGCGATTTCACTCGCGCCGCGTTCCTCAATCTCGATGTCCAGCAACCGCGCCGAGCGCATCACGATTTTTTCCAGTTGCTCGGACTGGTAATAATCCAGCCGCTCACGAATCGGAAACCGCGTCAGCAGCGGCGCCGTCAGCAACCCGCTCCGCGTCGTCGCGCCGATCAACGTAAACCGCGGCAGGTTCAGCCGCACGCTGCGCGCGTTCGGCCCCTGGTCAATGATGATGTCCAGTTTGAAATCCTCCATCGCCGGATACAGATATTCCTCGATGGTTTTTTGCAGGCGATGGATTTCGTCGATGAAGAGCACGTCCCCTTCCTCAAGATTCGTCAAAAGCCCGGCCAAATCCGCGGCCTTTTCAATCGTCGGCCCGCTGGTGCTCTTGATAGTCGCGCCCATCGCCTTGGCGATGATGTTCGCAATCGTGGTTTTGCCGAGGCCCGGCGGCCCGCTGAGCAGCACATGGTCCACCGCTTCCCCGCGTTGCCTGGCGGCGGCGACCGTGATTTCCAGCCGTTCCTTGACCTTCGCCTGGCCCGTAAAATCGGAGAAAATGGAGGGCCGCAGCGTCATCTCCAGCGCGGCATCCGGCTTGGTCAGGACATCGGAAATCGGTCGTTCAGGCATCCGTCCCAAGATGGGGAAACACCCCAAATGCGACAAGGGAAATTCCTGCGATGATTTCTGCCGTGGACCCAACCAGAGCGCCAATTTACGAATTGACCCACCCCCCTGCTTTCAAGACACTGGGAGCGTTGGTGGAACGTCCGTCTTCTCAAGGAACCCTGCGATATTGCGAGCGGCTGATATGCGGCTTTCGGTGCGGTGTACGCGAGGAAACCGCGACAAAAATCGCCGGTGTACAGTTAAATCAGTAAGAACTTGACCAAAAAATGTGGCGGCGCGAATCCCCTTTGTTTAGTCTCACCGCCTAAATCAACGTATGAGAAAATCTAAAAGACTACTGCCGTTGTTTCTCCCCATCTGCTGGCTCGTCCTGGCCTCCAGCGCCTTTGCCGGCGAAGCGGACATTAATATCCCCGACCTCACCACCGTGAAGTTTTCCGGGCTGGGCGGCGTCAGCGGCATTGCGCTGATGTATTTCGGCATCGTGATGTGCTTCATCGGCGCGGCCTTCGGCCTCGTGCAATACATGCAAACCAAGGCGCTGCCCGTCCACGAATCAATGGGGAACGTTTCCAACACGATCTGGGAAACGTGCAAGACCTACCTCATCCAGCAAGGAAGGTTTTTGGCGATTCTCTGGATATTGATTGCCATTTGCATCCTTTATTATTTCGTCGGCCTGCCCTGGAATGATCCCAATAACCACCTCAGTCACGGCGAACTGATCCGCAACGTCATCGTCATTTTGCTCGCCTCGATTCTCGGGATTCTCGGCAGCTACGGCGTCGCGTGGTTTGGCATTCGCATCAACACCACCGCGAATTCCCGCACCGCCTTCTCGGCGTTGAGAGGCAATCCCTTCGCCACGCTCGGCATCCCGCTCCGCTCCGGCATGAGCGTCGGCCTCCTGCTCGTCTGCGTGGAATTGTTCTTCATGATCTGCATCCTTGTCTTTCTGGCGAAAATTTCTCCCGACCTCGTCGGCCCCTCATTCATCGGCTTTGCCATCGGCGAATCGCTCGGCGCCAGCGCGCTTCGCATCTGCGGCGGCATCTTCACCAAAATCGCCGACATCGGCTCCGACTTGATGAAAATCGTCTTCAAACTGCCCGAAGATGATCCGAAAAACCCGGGCGTCATTGCCGATTGCACCGGTGACAACGCCGGCGACTCCGTCGGGCCCACGGCGGACGGTTTCGAAACTTACGGCGTGACCGGCGTGGCGCTGATTACGTTCCTCGCGCTCGCGCTGGAAGCGCCCGATAAACGAATCCTCTCCGCGACGCTCATCATCTGGCTGTTCGTCATGCGCGCGCTGATGATTGTGACCTCGCTCGTGTCTTATTTCGTGAACGAAATCTTCAGCAAAGCCAAATATGGCAACAAAAAGGATTTCGATTTCGAAGCGCCCTTGACGCACCTGGTTTGGATCACTTCCGCCGTTTCCATCGCGATCACCTTCATCGCGAGTTATTTCCTGCTGGCCAAACAGGATCTCGGCCCGGGACTTTCCGGTTTGTGGTGGGTGCTCTCGGCCATTGTCTCCTGCGGCACCGTCGCCGGCGCCGTCATTCCGGAATTTACCAAGGTATTCGTCAGCACGAGTTCGAAGCATGTTCGTGAAGTGACCAACTGCTCCAAGCACGGCGGCGCTTCACTGAACATCCTGTCCGGTTTCGTCGCCGGAAACTTTTCAGCCTTTTGGATGGGCCTCTGCATCCTGGTGCTGATGCTCATTGCGGCCGTCCTCGGCACTTACGACGGCTCGCCGATTTTGGCCCTCATGCCCAAGGAATTCGACTTCGCCGCGCCCATCTTTGCCTTCGGCCTCGTGGCGTTCGGCTTTCTCGGCATGGGCCCAGTCACCATCGCCGTCGATAGCTACGGCCCCGTCACCGATAACGCCCAGTCCGTCTATGAACTGAGCCAAATCGAAGCCCGTCCCAATATCAAGCAGGACATCAAATCAAAATTCGGTTTCGATGCCGATTTTGAAAACGCCAAGTATCAACTCGAAAAAGGCGACGGCGCCGGCAACACCTTCAAAGCCACCGCCAAACCCGTGCTCATCGGCACCGCGGTCGTTGGCGCAACCACCATGGTCTTCAGCATCATCATCCTGCTCGAAAATCTTTTCGGCGGGGTCGTCGCACATCTCAGTTTGGTCCGGCCGGAAATCATCCTGGGCCTGCTCGCGGGCGGCGCGGTGATTTATTGGTTCACCGGCGCTTCCACCCAGGCCGTCGTCACCGGCGCCTATCGCGCCGTGGTTTACATCAAGGAACACATGAAACTCGATGCCGAGACCGCTTCCGAAAAAGACAGCAAGGAAGTCGTCCGCATTTGCACCGTTTACGCGCAGAAAGGCATGTGGAACATCTTCATCGTCATCTTCTGCATGGCCATCGCGCTGGCATTCTTCAATCCCTACTTCTTCATCGGCTACCTGATCGCGATTGCCTTCTTCGGATTGTTCCAGGCCATCTTCATGGCCAACGCCGGCGGCGCGTGGGATAACGCCAAGAAAATCGTCGAAGTCGATCTCCGCCAGAAAGGCACGGAATTGCACGCCGCAACGGTCGTCGGCGACACCGTGGGCGATCCGTTCAAAGACACCTCTTCAGTCGCGTTGAACCCCGTGATTAAATTCACGACGTTGTTCGGCCTCCTCGCCACCGAAATCGCCGTGACCATGATCCAAAAACAGGAATTAAAATTGAAGACCGGCATTGCCGTTTTCTTCCTCGTCGTGGCGCTGATATTCGTCTATCGCTCCTTCTACTCCATGCGCATCCCGGAGGAGAAAACAGAGGCCGATGGCGAGCTCGTCCTGCCTCACGACGTCAAAGGCGTGAAAGGCGATCTCGCCCACCAATAACCGGGAGTTATTCCAATCCCGCCCTCTTGAACGATATTCAAGAGGGCGTTTTTATTCGGAACGCCGATCTCCTGATCGGCGCGAAACGGTTAACCCTCCTGCACCGTCCTGGACCTGAAATGAACCTCCCGAGTCCGAAGAAAAGCGACAAAGGTCTGGCGCACTCCGCCGCTCTTGAATGGCGTGAAATGGTTTTTTTTCGGTTGTCCTTTTACGCGCAGGGCTGAAAGCCCGAAATATGAAAGCCCAGGGCAACCCCCTGGGTCATCGATACAACTAACGCTTCAAGCCCTGAAAGGGCGTCACAAACTGTTCGCGGGAAGCGCTCCTTGCGAACGGCTTCCATAATCGCCTACAACTTCTCCTCCGCATCCCGAATCAGCGCCAGCGCCTGGCTGACGCTATCCACCGCCAGTAACTCCTGCCGCAACCGCGGATCGCGCAACAACCGGCTTAAACGCGCCAGCATCGCCAGATGCTCCGTCACCGTCCGCGCCACCAGCAAAAAAAACAGCTTCGAAGGCGCGCCATCAATCGCCCCAAAGGCCACCCCTTGCGCGCTGCGCCCAAAGACAATCACCGGTTTGTCGACCAACCCCACTAATGCATTGCGCGCGTGCGGCAGCGCCACGCCATCGCCAATGCCGGTGCTATGAAGCTGTTCGCGCTCATGCAACGCCCGCAGCAACGTCTGCCGCGCCTCCGGCTGCTTGGCAATCTCGCCCACCTGGTTCACCAACTCTTCCAACACCCCATCGCGCTCGGTGCTCTTCAGCTTCAAATTCACGCTCGACGGCGACATCAACTGGTTCAGGACAACGGATCCGGAATTTTTCATCGCCGTGATTTTAAGAACATTAGCCTTGGCGGGAAGAAAAATATGAACGAATTAAAGTTCCAAATTCCGATCTCCGCGGAGAAAGCTCCAAGCGTCCAAGCACCAGGCCCCAGAGAAGCACCAAACATCAAGCACCTAAAGTGCGCACGAAAACCGCATTTGGGATTTGGAGCTTCTTCGCGAAGCGAAGACTGGGCGCTGAGGGATTCGAACCCCCGACCTACTCGGTGTAAACGAGACGCGCTAACCACTGCGCCAAGCGCCCAACCGCGCACACGGTAGGTGCCCCGAAGCCCTTTGACAAGACACGAACCAGCCCGGCCACCCAATCCCAATTCGCCTCCCAATCGGTGTTCATCTGTGTGCATCCGTGGTTAAAACGGTCCGGCGAATCCCTGCTTGAATTTCCCCCGGCCCGTTCTATGCTACCATGGTCAATGCAAAAAGGCCGCCGCACCTGGAATTCATTCGATGACATGCGCAAAGCCGCCGAGAGCGGCGACCCTCAGGCGCAATGTTACCTCGGCGTTTCCTATCAGAACGGCCAGGGCATCAAGCAGGACTACAACGAGTCGGTCAAATGGTTCCGAAAATCGGCCGATCAAAACGATTCCGTTGCCCAATGTTATCTCGGCGTTTGCTATCAATCCGGCCTGGGCGTCCCGCAGGAATACGGCCAGGCGGCCAAGTGGTTTCGCGAAGCCGCTGAACAAGGCGATCCCGCCGCCCAATTCAATCTCGGCGTCCTCTACGAAACCGGCCAGGGCGTCCCGCAAAATTACGCCGAAGCCGTCAAATGGTATCATGCCGCCGCCGAACAGGGCGAACCCCAGGCGCAATTCAACCTCGGCGTCTTCTACGAGCAAGGGCACGTCGTTCCGCAAAATTATCCGGAAGCGGTCAAATGGTATCGCCTCGCCGCCGAACAGGAAGTCGCTCCCGCGCAATGCAACCTCGGCCTCTGTTACCAGACCGGCCGCGGAGTTCCCCAGAGCACTCCCGACGCCATCAAATGGTTCATTCGCGCGGCCCGGCAAGGCGATAAAACCGCCCAGCACAATCTCGGCGTTCATTATGCCTCATTGGAACTGCCCGATGGAACCGAAGCGCCCGTCGAAGAGGATGCCGACTCGGAAGAATTGCCGCGCTGATGAGTCTGCCAGTTGGAAATCAACTGCCGGCTGTGACGCGCAGGAACGATCGATACACCCCGATGAAAACCGTTCTGATTATTGACGACGACGCGGACTGTCGACGCGTGTTGGCCGCGGTGCTCAATCAAAACGGCTGGCAGGTTTACCACGCCGGAAATGGCGATGAAGGAATCGAACTCGCCCGCCAGCATCGCCCCAATGTCGTTCTCTGCGATCTCTTGATGCCGCGCGTCAACGGCTTCAAGGTCTGCCTCGAACTCCGCGCCGACAACGCCCTGCGCCACACCGGCATCGTCGTCACCTCCGGCCGCAACTTCGAAGCCGACCGCCGCGCCGCCCTCGAAGCCGGCGCCGATGATTTTCTTCCCAAGCCCGTCCAGCCTACGCAACTCGTCGCCGCGTTGGCGCGCTTTGATATAAACAACATCCCGCCCGCGCCCGAAAAACCGCTCGAAATGCCGACCCGGATATCGGGAACCCCGCGATTGAAATTCTGGGGCGTCCGCGGCTCAACTCCCGCACCCGGGCCGGACACCGTCAAATACGGCGGCAACACGTCTTGCATCGAAATCCGCGCCAAGGGCGAACTGATCATCCTCGACGCCGGCACCGGCCTGCGTTTGCTTGGCCGCCAGTTGTCCGAAGAATTCAAGGATCAGCCGCTCCACATGACACTGCTGCTGACCCACACGCATTGGGATCACATTCAGGGTTTGCCATTTTTCCAGCCCATCTACGAGCCCCAGAATCGCGTCCGCATTCTTGGCTATGAAGGCGCGCGCCACGGCCTGAGCAACGTCCTCTCCAGCCAGATGGAGAATCCCTTCTTTCCCATCACCCTCCGCGAATTGCCGGCGAACCTGCAAATCGAGGAATTGAAGGAAATGAAATTCACGATTGGCCGCGTGCGGGTGGACGCCTGTTTCGCCAATCATCCCGGCATCTGCGTCGGCTACCGGCTCTCCACCGGCGAAGCTTCCATCGCCTATTTTCCGGATAACGAGCCGCAATTCATCGCCAACGGCACCGACCCCAAAGCCGCGCTCGAATACTCCCAGGGCCAGGACCGCCGGATGGTTGCCTTCCTCCGCGGCGTGGACATCCTCATCATGGATGCCCAATATGACCGCACCGAATACGAGCAGCACAAAGGCTGGGGCCACGGCTGCCTGGATGACGTCGTCGCCCTCGCTCTGAAAGCGGAAGTCAAAAAACTGTTCCTTTTCCATCACGACCCCGACCACGACGACGCTAAAATTTCCGAAATGACCGAGCACGCGCGCCAGCTCGTGAAAGCCCAAAACGGAAAATTGCAAGTGGAAGCCGCCCGCGAAGGCCTGGTCCTCGAACTCAGCGGCGTCGGCCAACCGGTCAGGTAAGGACGCCGTGCTACGGCGTCCCCGCCCGCGTACTAGCGGGCGGAGCCCTATCGTGATCTTTTTACCTCGGCATTCGCGATCGCAACATTCCAGGGCTGAAAGCCCGCCATGTTATAGCCTGGGCTGAAGCGAGTCCGACGAGCGAAGACCCAGGTAAACGGCCCGAAAAATCCCAGCCCTGAAAGGGCGTCACAAAACGTGTGATTTCGAAATGAGACAAATAGTTCCGCCCTTACAGGGCTGGATAATTTGATGTGACCGGATTTCCCGGGCCTCCAGCCCGGGCTATCACAGGGCGGGCTTTCAACCCCGCGGACAAATCTACTTCACAAACAAAATGATCAAATCAATCACGAACAACAGCACGATCGTCACTTCCAAAATCAGCATGTAACGATTCGTCCGGTCGTGATTCAACAACTCATAAAGATCATCCAGGGTTTTCAATTTCCCATCCAGCGTCTTGTGCCAGTCCGTCAAATGAAAACGCGCCGAGATGTTTTCGTAGATGCGCGCCAGGTGCCAATCGCCGAAAAATTTCGAGATGTTTGACAACTCATCATTGAACCGCGCCAGGTCGATGCGCAACTCGCGCAATTCGCGCAGGATATTCACGCGCCCCTTGCCCCCGCGCGTCGTCAAATCCCTATAGGAACGCTCCAGCGCGCCGTCCAAAATGCGGTCGTAAGCCTCCAACTCCGCGAGCTGCAGGTTCGCCAATTCCATCACGTACAGCGTCTCGTCAAAATTCTGCCGCTCGTCAATGATCAGCGCCGCGTCCCAGTCCATCACCACCAGGTCGTGCTCGTAATACGTCAGATATCGGCCCGTGGATTCGTTGGCTTCCTGCTTGGAAAGATGATCGATGTCCGGCTCCTGCGTCAGCAGCGACGCGACCGGCCGCCGGTTCGCCCGCCACCACTGCTCCGCGTTCAACGCCGTTCCTTCACCAGTGATCAATGGCGACTCGATGCAGAACACCGTGTACGCTTCTTCATCCGAAAGCTGTCCGAGCGGCCGGATGTAATACTGGCTGAGTTCGCGTCGCACGTCATCCGCCAGGTGGCGCACTTCCTCGTTCAAGGAGCCATTGCTGAATTGCAGATCATGATATCCCACCAAATCCTCAATGCGCTCCACTTCAAACGGCACGCGGATCGTGATGCTGATGGCGCCCACGGGCAGCAGCTTCACCACGCGCTGTATCCGCACCGGGCCGTGGGGGCCGATTCGCTCGTGCGGCGGCAGCCGCACCATTTGCGGCCGATAAAAAAACAGATGACGCGGACTGCGCTTGCTCGAATCCACCACAAATTGCGCCACCGGCTGGCCGAGCAATTCCCGCACGGGTCGCCGCACCATATCATAAGCCACATCAAAGGCATAAATATAAACCACCTCGCCCTTGTAGCTCTTGTAGCTCTTGGCTTTGGGCAACGCGATTTTTCGCTCCGTGCCTTTAAGGTTTTCCAACGTCGAAACCATGCACCAATCTACGCCACGACCCGAAGCCTGTCTAAGTAGCGGAACTACGCAGAAACGAGGGAGAAACTGGATGAACTAATACGCAAGCAGTTGATTTGGAATGGAGCGCCGATCTCCTGATCGCTTTAGCCAACCAAAAACCGGTAAATCGTCGTCGTCCGATACGTCTCGCCGGGTCGAAGAATCGTCGAAGGAAAATTAGAGTGATTCACCGAATCGGGAAAATGCTGCGTTTCGAGGCAAAAAGCGCCGTTGCGGCCAAAAACCCTGCCTTCCTTGCAGCGCGTGTCCTCCAAATAATTCGCCGTGTAAAGCTGCACGCCCGGCTGGTCCGTCATCACCTCCATCACCCGCCCGGATTTCGGCTCACGCACCTGTCCCGCCAGCGCGAGTCCCTTCCCATAGTTATCCAAAACAAAATTATGGTCATAACCGCGATGCGGCAGCGCGGTTAATTTTTCCATATCCTTCCCGATCGTTTTCTTCACCATGAAATCGAACGGCGTGTCTTTCACCGATTTGATTTCACCGGTCGGAATCAGCGTGTCATCCGTCGGCGTAAAACTCGCCGCCATCAGCGTCAGTTCATGACCCAGCGCATCGCCGCCTCCGGCCAGATTGAAATAACTATGATTGGTCAAATTGATTGGCGTCGTCTTGTCCGTCACCGCCTCGTAATCAATCCGCAATTCATTCTTCTCTGTCCAAGTGTACGTGACCGCGACCTTCAAATTCCCAGGATAACCCTCCTCGCCATCCGCGCTCGTATACGTCAGCTTCAATGTCGCGCCATCCTTCGATTCTCCCGGTGTGGCCTTCCAAGCCACCTTGTCAAACCCCTTCAACCCGCCATGCAAATGATTCGGCCCATTGTTAATCGCCAACGAATACGCTTTGCCCTCGAGCGTGAACTTCCCCTTTGCAATGCGGTTGGAGTAACGTCCGCAAATCGCGCCGAAATAAGGATGCGGCCCGAGATATTGTTCGAGATTATCGAAGCCGACAACGACATCGCCCAGCTTGCCGTTCCTCTCCGGCACCTGTAGTTCAGTGATGACGCCGCCGAGCGTGATGATCTTGCAGAACGCCCCCTGGCTGTTGGTGAGCGTGTATTGCTCAACTGGAGTGCCGTCCGGCAAGTGGCCGAAATTCGACTTGCTGATTTTTGCCGGCATTAGGGTTTTGGAGGAGGAGGCCCGGGTTTCTTTTTTCCGCCCCGCAAGGCCAGCGTCAGCATGAACAAACCAAAAACCAGCAGCACGATGCCCCAGCCCAGGTTGATATTGATGCCCAAAGAATGGTCTTTGTAAATCTGCCCGCCGTTGGTCGCCAGGCCAAAGATCGTCAGAATCGCGCCGAACAGACTGAACATGATTCCAATCGGGAGTCGCAGGTCAAAGTTCATAATGTTGTCTCCGAATCAAGGTTTACCAGAAAATGATGTTCAGCAACACCGTGCAAGCCAGCACGATAATGCCCACAGTCACCGGCCGTTTATACCACGGCTCGTGCGCCGTTTCCGGCTTGGGTGTCAGCGAATAAACCAGCCCTTTCAACTGTTCATCCGTCTTGTTTCGCTCCGTTACGAGCGAAATCAGAATCGTCAGCACGAAGCACGACGTCCACGCCACAATCGCGATCCACAACGTCTGGCCCATTTCGCTGTTATAAGTCAGCGCGTGCGATCCCAGCATTTGCGCGAGCCAGCCGCCTTTGATGCCCACCGGCTGGCCATGGGTCATCGACATCCCGTGAAAGACCGCCGCGCCGGCGGTGCCGCCCAGCAATCCCCAAAACGCGCCGTGGCCCGTCGCGCGTCTCCAGAACATGCCCAGCAGGAACGTCGCGAACAAGGGCGCGTTGACGAAGCTGAACACCAGTTGCAGCATGTCCATGATGCTGTTGAACTGCCGCGCGAGATAGGCGCAGCCGATGCTGATCAGGATGCCGAACACCGTCGCCCAGCGGCCCATCCACAAGTAGTGCTTGTCCGATTTGGTCGGCGCGATGTAGCTCTGGTAAATGTCATAAGTCCAAACCGTGTTAAACGCCGTCACGTTGCCCGCCATGCCCGACATGAACGACGCCATCAGCGCCGTAAACCCGACCCCCAGCAGCCCCGTGGGCAGGTACTTCGCCAGCATCACCGGTATGGTCATGTTGTAATCCGGCGTGCCATCAGCGCCAATCGGCAAAAAGGTCTTGCCGCTGGAATAATGCAACGCAATGGCGATCATGCCCGGCAGAATCACCAGCGCGGGAAAGAGCATTTTCGGAATCGCCGCAATCAGCGGCGTGCGGCGTGCCGAAGACATCGAGTCGGCGGCCATGGCGCGTTGCACCACGAGGAAGTCCGTGCACCAATAGCCGAACGACAGCACAAATCCCAGCCCTGCAACCATGCTGAACCAGTCCGCGCCCATCGGGTTTTGCGCATAACTGCCCATGTGCTTCCAGGATTCCGTCCACGTCCCCGGGGCGAAATGCTGATCCGTCGCCACCACGCTTAATTTTTGGACCAGCGCATGCCACCCGCCCACATCTTTCATCGCGAGAATCACCAGCGGTGAAAAACCCAAAACAATCATGAAAAACTGAAGCACTTCGTTGTAGATCGCGGAAGTCAAACCGCCGAGGAAAATGTAGACCAGCACGATGATGGCCGAAATGGCGATGCTGAAGTTGTAATTCCAATGGAGCAGCACCTCCAACAGCCTTGCCAGCGCGTGCATCGAAATGCCGGATGAGAACACCGTCATGACCGCGAAGGAAATGGCGTCCAGACCGCGAGTTTTTTCATCGAAACGCAGCTTGAGATATTCGGGAACCGCCCGCGCTTTCGAGCCGTAGTAA
>Ga0134126_10000155_pt1 | contig 89310 bp, 77 predicted proteins | sample KB31752_FD_96881 | JGI IMG/M metagenome (GOLD analysis project Ga0134126, IMG submission 96881) | Terrestrial soil microbial communities with excess Nitrogen fertilizer from Kellogg Biological Station, Michigan, USA - KB3-175-2 | ecosystem: Environmental > Terrestrial > Soil > Unclassified ...
GCCGGCAGCAGCACGAAGCAGGCGCGCGGTCGGCCGCCGCTGGAGATCGACTCGCCGCGCGCGACGAACCCTTGCGCCATCAACGCGGTCAGGTGCTGCCTGACCGCATTGTGGGTGACGCCGAGTGCATGGCACAGCTCTTCCACGCTCGCACCCTGCGGCGACAGCAGCAGCTTGCGCAGCAATTTCTGCTGGGTGTCGCCGAGTTGGCGCAGGGCGCTCGCGTGTCGCATGGGATCAATGTGCCTTGTTCGGGAATTGCTTGGCGATGCCAGCGGCCAGCACGTCCGCGATCATGTCCATGTGCTGCTGCATTTCCGTCCACGCCTTCGCTTGTTGCACCGCGGGTGCGTTCGACATCATCTCGTCGATCTGGGTCCTGTGGTCATTGACGTGCATCATCAGCGCGCCCTGCAGCGTGGCTTCGGGCCCGTTCGGATTGGCGCCGGCCAGGAACTTGGCGATGGCGGTCGCGTTGCTGGCGAGTTCATTCATGGCCTTCTGTTCACCCGCCGTATCCCCGGCCTTGGTGGTGTCGGTCAGCGCCTTCACGCCGCCCCAGTGTCCTGCCAGCAATTTCAGCAGGCCATCGCCCGCGGCGGCGCCATAGAAACCGGCGACGGCATTGGCGATCTGCTTGGCATTGGCAACCACCGCGTCCGCGGCCTTGTTCGCGCCGGCGTTGTTGCCGGCATGAACTGCCAGCGCGTAATCATGCGTGGCCACGAGGTGGCCGTGCCACAACGAACGCATCGCGGCCTGCAATTGCGGGGCGGCGGGCGCGGAAGTGGCCGCGGCAGCGGGCTCGGCCGATGCAGACGGCAGCGCGGCTGCAAATGCCAGCCCCAACGCCAGTGCGCAGGTGATCGAAAACGGTTTCATGCGGGTCTCCTGGGATATGTCGCCTGTTGCGACCCGCCCATCGTCGGCCTTTACGGCACATAGTAAAGGTGTGTATGTGTAAACGTGGCAATAGCGGATGTTCGAAGCAGCTGTTGTGGAAGTCAGGCCACGGAGTTTTTTGCCATGGATGGCGGCTTCAATGGCCGTGGTGATGTCGCTGCCGAAGACATACCCTTGATGCAAACAATGCGGTCGACGTCGCAGCGATCATGGACGATCGCAAAAATCATGCCTTCTGAAACCGCGGCATCGCATCGCGCAGCGCGGCCAGCCGCTCCAGCGGATCGGTGACTTCCAGCAGATGCTGGCGCTCGGCATCGCCGAGGGGCAACAGTTCCGCCAGCCGGAAGCCGACCCAACTGGCATCGTCGTAGCGCTCGCGCGGACCGTTGCGCCATGACAGGCCAGCCTGCTCGGCCAGCCGTTCGAGGATCGCCGGCAACAGCGCGAACTCGACCGGAATCGGAATCGCGGGTTCATCCGGCCAATGGCGCACTTCACCGGTCACCAGACCGTTGCCACGGATGCGCGACTTCTGCACGCGGAAACGCGTGCAGCCGGTGACGCTGATGCCCAGCAGTCCATCGGGCAAGGTGTCGAAATCGACGATCCGCGCCAGCGTGCCGACCGCGGCAGGCAATGCGGGCTCACCCGCTTCCTGTCCGCTCATGATCAGGCACACGCCGAACACGCCATCGCCGCGCGCGCATTCGCGGACCATGTCGAGGTAACGCAGTTCGAAAATGCGCAGGCCCAGCGTACTGCCGGGAAACAGCACGGCATTGAGCGGAAACAACGGCAGCTCGCGACGCTTCACGCCCCGAGTCTAACCGGCACGCAGTGCATCCAGAAAACGCCGCGGCGCATTGTCGAAGCCGCCGTTGGACATGAACACGACGTGGTCGCCCGCGCGTGCCTGCGCATGCAACGCGGCGACCAGTTCCGCGACCGATGGCGCGGTGATGCCGCGACCGGCCAGCGCGTCAGTCACCCCATGCGCGTCCCACGGCAACTCGGGCCGCTGCAGCAACACCACGGCATCCGCGTCGGCCAATGATGGCGCGAGCATCGCCGCGTGCGCACCCGCGCGCATGGAATTGGAGCGCGGCTCCAGCGCGACCAGGATGCGCGCGTTGCCGATTTTCGCGCGCAGTCCCGCGAGCGTGGTCGCGATGGCGGTGGGGTGATGCGCGAAATCGTCATACACGTGAATACCGTCCACCTCACCCAGCGATTCCATCCGGCGCTTGACGCTTTCGAAGCTTGCGAATGCTGGCAACAACGATTGAGTATCCACGCCCGCTGCGTGCGCCGCAGCCAACGCCGCCAGCGCGTTCATCACGCTGTGGCGCCCCGTGAGGTTCCAGTGGATGTTGCCGATCGATTCGCCCGCGTGCGTGACCGCGAAGGCGGAGCCGTCGGCTTCGAGCATCCGCGCGCGCCAGTCACCCGTGTCGATGCCGAAAGTCTCGACCGGCGTCCAGCAGCCCATCGCCAGCACCTCGGCCAGCCGCGCATCTTCGGCATTGACGATCAGGCGGCCATTGCCGGGCACCGTGCGCACGAGGTGATGGAATTGGCGCTGGATCGCCGCGACATCGGGAAAGATGTCGGCGTGGTCGTATTCGAGATTGTTGAGGATCGCGATGCGCGGTTGGTAATGCACGAACTTCGAACGCTTGTCGAAGAACGCGGTGTCGTATTCGTCCGCCTCCAGAACAAATGGAGCAGCCGCTGGCGACACCGACTTCCCTTCCCCCGCGCGGGGGGGACGGTGGCGCGCAGCGCCGGATGGGGGCTGCTCTCGCGAGATTTCCCCCATCCATCCTTCGGGCACCTTCCCCCGCGCGCGGGGGAAGGAACCGCCGCCCAATCTCGCCGATACCCCGAAATTCCCCGGCACGCCGCCGATCAGGAATCCGGGCGCGAGACCGGCGCTGTCGAGCAGGTGCGCGAGCAGGCTGGTCGTGGTGGTCTTGCCATGCGTGCCGGCGACCGCCAGCACGCAGCGATCGCGCAACACGTTCTCGCCCAGCCACTGCGGACCCGACGTGTAGCGCAAGCCTTCATTCAACATGTACTCGACCGACGGATTGCCGCGCGACAACGCGTTGCCCACCACCACTGTGTCCGGCGCGGGCTGCAGATGCCCGGCCGACCAGCCTTGCTGCAACGTGATGCCCAGCGCGCGCAACTGGTCGCTCATCGGCGGGTACACGTTCGCGTCCGAACCTTCCACTTCGATGCCCAGCTCGCGCGCCAGCGCCGCGATGCCGCCCATGAAGGTGCCGCAGACGCCGAGGATATGGATGCGCATGTGATTCAGACCGCGCCCATTGCAGACGCCACCAGGCTGGCGACGAACCAGTCGACCAGGAACAGCAGCAGGAACACCAGCACCGCGCCGGCGACGGGGAGCTCCAGCGCGCGGCGCACGATGCCGACCAGCACGCAGAACTGCCAGACCACCAATGCGACCACGCCGGGAATCACCAGCGTCTGCAACGTGGTCAGCGCGGGCGGCTGGCCGGGATGCTTGAGGATTTCCTCGCTCAGCTGCGCCAGCGACAACCCGGAGATCAATGCATCGATGACGACGCCGAACAACAGGTACACCGCGGCCAGCGCAGTCGTCGTCTGCACGAACCGCAACGACTTGCCGCGACCGCGCAACAGCAGGTAGAGCGCACCGATGAAGGCGGCGCCACCGACCAGGAGCGCCGCCGCCACCCCCGGCGCGGCGCCGTTGTACACGTTGAAGCCCACCTGCAGCGCAGCGCAGCCGACCAGCAGCGCGATCAGCAACGACGGTGAATACGGCATGTCCTCCGGACCGCGCCGGAACCGGCAGATGCCCAGCAGGACGGCAAGAAGCGAAGACAAGGTCACGTGCTGGCGGGTACCCGCGCCCGCAGCGCGGCGAGCACGCGATCGCCGATCGCTTCGATCGCGCCCACGCCATCGATTTCGGTGAGCAAGCCGCGGCGCGCGTAGAAATCCGCGACCGGCGCGGTCTGTTCGGCGTACACCGCGAGGCGCTTGCGCACGGTTTCGGGATTGTCGTCGGCGCGATGTTCCTGCTCGAAGCGGATCTCGCAACGCTTGACGATCGCGGCGTCCGGCACGTTCAACTTCACCACCGCATCCAACGGCTGGCCCACGCGCGCGAGCAGCGCATCCAGCGCGTTCGCCTGCGCAAGATTGCGCGGATAGCCATCGAGGATGAAACCGGACTTCGTGTCGGCTTGCGCGAGGCGCTCTTCCAGCAAGCCCAGCACGATCTCGTCGGAAACCAGTTGCCCCGCTTCCATCACCGCTTTCGCCTTCAACCCCAGTGGCGTGGCGGCCTTGACGGCCGCGCGCAGCAGGTCGCCCGTGGAAATGTGCGCCAGCCTGAGATCCGCCATCAGCCGCTTGGCCTGGGTGCCCTTGCCCGATCCGGGCGCGCCGAGCAATACGATGCGCATGCCTTTCCTTTCGGCCCGCAGTGCGCGGCGCCTTCATTGCAAATTGACTCGCGAGGGTTACGCTAGCGGCAGTGCAACCACCCCGTCAACGCCACGCCGGACGCCGAGCACCGATGAACGCCACCCCGGGAACCGCAGGCCCGAACTCGAAGGGCAAGTTATTGTACGCGCAGTCGGGCGGCGTCACCGCCGTGATCAACGCCAGTGCCGCGGCGGTGATCGAGACCTGCCGCAAGCACAAGGTCACCGCCTACGCCGCGCGCAACGGCATCCTCGGCGCGTTGCGCGAGGATTTGATCGACACCGCGAAAGAATCGCCGGCCGCGATCCGCGCGTTGAAACACACGCCCGGCGGCGCGTTCGGCTCGTGCCGGGTGAAGCTGAAATCGCTGGAAGACGATCGCGCGCGTTACGAGCGCCTGATCGAAGTCTTCCGCGCGCACGACATCCGCTGGTTCCTCTACAACGGCGGCAACGATTCGGCCGACACCGCGCTGAAGCTGTCGAAACTCGGCAAGACCATGGGCTACGACATCCGCTGCATCGGCGTGCCCAAGACCGTGGACAACGATCTCGCGGTCACCGACTGCTGCCCGGGCTTCGGCTCGGTCGCGAAGTACACGGCGGTATCGTTGCGCGAATGCACACTCGACGTCATGTCGATGATGGACACCTCGACCAAGGTGTTCGTGATGGAGGTCATGGGCCGCCACGCGGGCTGGATCGCTGCGTCGGCGGGACTCGCGGGCGAAGGCCGCGACGACGCGCCGCACATCATCCTGTTTCCCGAGCTGACGTTCGACGAAGAAAAATTCCTTGCCCGCGTGCGCGAAACCGTGGACCGCGTCGGCTGCTGCGTCATCGCGGCCAGCGAAGGCATCCGCTATGCGGACGGCAAATTCGTCGCCGACGCGCACGCCGGCACGGATGCGTTCGGGCACACGCAGCTGGGCGGCGTCGCACCGGCGTTGGCCGGGATGGTCCGCGACAAGCTGCAGCTCAAAACCCACTGGGCGCTGCCGGATTACCTGCAGCGTTCGGCGCGGCACGTTGCGTCGAAAACCGACCTGGAACAGGCGCTTGCGGTCGGCAAAGCCGCGGTCGAACTGGCGCTGGCCGGCGAGAACGCGGTGATGCCGGTGATCACGCGCACGTCGGATGCGCCATATCGCTGGAAAATCGAAACGGCGAAACTCGACCAGATCGCCAACCGCGAGAAAAAACTGCCGAAGTCTTTCATCACGAAGGACGGCTACGGCATCACCGCCGCCGCACGCCAATACCTGTCGCCGTTGATCCGCGGCGAAGCGCCGCCGCCGTATGGCAAGGATGGTTTGCCGGAATACGTCGCGCTGAAGAACGCCGCGGTGAAGAAAAAGCTGCCGGCCTTCGATATTTAATCGCCGAACAATGCATTCAATTCGGCGTGCGTGGCGTTGTCGGCGAAGCCGTCGAAGCGGCCTTCGGCCAATCCGCGCGCGGCGCGCAGGAAACCGCTCCACGCGGCACCCGCGAGCGCGCCACCCACGCTGACGCGTCGCACACCGAGTTTCGCGAGTTCCGCAAGCGTGTACGGCGCCGGACGGCCCACCAGCACGTTCACCGGTTTCGGCGCGACGGCCTCGACGATCGCGCGGATCTGTTCCGGCTGGCCCGCACCCGGCGCATACAGGCAATCCGCGCCGGCTTCGGCGTAGGCGCGCAGGCGCTTCAGCGCTTCATTCAACGGGTCGGCGTGGCCGGTGAGAAAACATTCGGCGCGGCCGATCAGCATCACGTCTTCACCGGTCGCAACGATGGCCGCGCGTGCGGCGCGGATGCGTGCGACCGCTTCAGCGAAGTCGTACAACGGCTGCGACGGATCGCCGGTGGAATCTTCGATCGACAAACCCGCCACTCCGGTTTCGATGCAACGACGGACGTTCTTTTTCAAACCATCGATGTCGCGCGCGTGACCATCTTCGAAATCCGCATTGACCGGCAATTCGGTGGCCTCGACGATTTCGCGGCAATGCACCAGCACCGCGTCGACATCCATCGCGTTGTCCGCGTGCGCGCGCGACCAGGCGAAACCGGAACTGGTCGTCGCCAGCGCCTCGAAACCTAACGCCGCCAGCGCGCGCGCGGAACCGGCATCCCAAGGATTCGGAATCAGGAAGCAGCCGGATTCATGCAACCGGCGAAACGCGGCACGACGCGCTGACCACTTCGATGCATTCATCGCGCCAGCGTAGTTTCAAGCCGCGCGGCGTGCAAGGCGCGCCGCGATCCTGAAACTACTGCGTGTACACCACATCGCGCAGCCAGTACGTGCCGTTGCTCCAGTCGATGCGATTGCCGTCGCGACTGAGATGGCCGTTGATGACGGTGCCGTTCCAGTTGGTGGTGATGTCGCGCCTGCGGACGAACGAGCCGTTCGCGGACTGGCCCGCCTCGTTCTGCAGGCTCAGCGAGCCTTGCTGCTGGCTGATCGAGCAGCGCCGCGAACGATCGCCATTGGCGAACCATGTGCCCGTGAGCTGCGGGACGTAACCCGGCCAACCCGGCCATGCTCCGCCGCTCGGACAACGTGCCCACATGGTGCCGTTCGACCAGTTGATCTGGCTGCCGTCGGGGCTCAGGCGGCCGACCACAAATTGCCATTCGGGCGCGATGATCTGGCCCGGCGCCTGCAGGTGTCCGTACGACGTGCTGCCGGCTTCGTTGGTCAGCGTCAGGAAGATGCCCTGTCCCGTGGCGATCGACGCCTGCTTCGAAGGATCGCCCTGCGCACACCAGGTGCCCAGGAACGCCGCCACATCCTGCGGCCCGTAGGGCGGGGAAGACGATTGGGCTCCGGCGCCGCCCGCAAGCAACGTCAGCAACGTCCCCAGCAGGAGCGGCGCGATGCGGGACTGAAACCTTCGGCGGAAGTCGGACATGGCCACACCCCGTTGCCAAGCGCCCGTTCCATGACAAGGAACGGCTGCGTCACCCGCGCCGGAGCATACTCCCGTTGCGCCGCCTCCGGGGTCTGTGCAAACGCGTCGGCGATCCGCAAATGCACGGCTGGCCGAAACCTGCCATGACGCTATACTCGCGGGAATGCCCGTCGCGGGTGTGCGCTGAAGGGGTTGTACAAATGCTCGAACAGTACGGTTTGTGGATCGCGCTGGGTTGCGCGGTCATCGCGATTCTCTACGGTGTGTTGTCGACCAGCTGGATCATGAAGCAGCCGGCCGGTAACGAGCGCATGCGCGAAATTGCGCTGGCGATCCAGGAAGGCGCCAAGGCTTATCTGAACCGCCAGTACCGCACCATCGCGCTCGCGGGCATCGTGTTGTTCCTGCTCATCGGTTTTCTGATCAGTTGGCCCGCCGCGATCGGCTTCGCGGTCGGCGCGATCCTGTCCGGCGCAGCCGGCTACATCGGCATGAACGTGTCGGTGCGCAGCAACGTGCGCACCGCGGAAGCGGCCCGCGGCGGCATTTCCAAGGCGCTGGGCGTGGCGTTCCGCGGCGGCGCGATCACCGGCATGCTGGTGGTCGGACTGGCGCTGCTGGGCGTCACCGCGTACTACATCGTCCTGACGCTGGGCTTCGGCTTCGCCCAAGAACCCGCGCTGCACGCGCTGGTCGGCCTCGCGTTCGGCTCGTCGCTGATTTCGATCTTCGCGCGCCTCGGCGGCGGCATCTTCACCAAGGGCGCGGACGTCGGCGCGGACCTCGTGGGCAAGGTCGAGGCCGGCATTCCGGAAGACGATCCGCGCAACCCGGCGGTGATCGCCGACAACGTGGGCGACAACGTGGGCGACTGCGCGGGCATGGCCGCCGACCTGTTCGAAACCTACGTGGTGACGCTGGTCGCGACGATGCTGATGGGTGGCGTACTCGCCACCGGCAATCTCACCGCCACGTTGTATCCGCTGGTCCTCGGCGGCGCCTCGATCATCGCCTCGGTGATCGGCACCTACTTCGTCCGTACCAGCGGCCGCAGCAAGATCATGAACGCGCTGTACAAGGGCGTATTCGTGTCGGCGGTGCTGGCCGCGCTGGCGTTCTGGTTCATAACCGCCAATATGTTCCCGCAAGGATTTGCGGTAGTAGAGAATGGCCTTTCCAAAGTCATTACCGGCGCCAGCCTGTTCGGTGCGGCGCTGACGGGGCTGATCCTGACCGCGCTGATGGTGGTGATCACCGAGTACTACACCGCGACCGAATACAAGCCGGTGCAGCACGTGGCACGCGCTTCCACCACCGGCCATGCGACCAACATCATCGCGGGCCTAGGCGTTTCGATGAAGGCTACCGCGCTGCCGGTCTTGGCGGTGTGCGCGGCGATCTACGCTTCGTACTGGATGGCAGGCCTGTACGGCATCGCCATCGCCGCGACCGCGATGCTGTCGATGACCGGCATGATCGTGGCGCTGGATGCCTATGGCCCGATCACCGACAACGCCGGCGGCATCGCCGAAATGGCCGGCCTGCCGGACGACGTTCGCGGCGTCACCGATCCACTCGACGCGGTCGGCAACACCACCAAGGCGGTGACCAAGGGTTACGCGATCGGTTCGGCCGGTCTCGCCGCGCTGGTGCTCTTCGCGGACTACACGCACAACCTGGCGCTGCAACATCCCGGCTTCACCTTCGACTTCTCGCTGTCCAACCACATGGTCATCATCGGCCTGCTGATCGGCGGCCTGGTGCCGTTCCTGTTCGGTGCGATGGCGATGGAAGCGGTGGGCCGCGCCGCGGGTTCGGTGGTGGAAGAAGTCCGCCGCCAGTTCCGCGAGATCAAGGGCATCATGGAAGGCACCGGCAAGCCGGATTATTCGCGCGCGGTCGATTTGCTGACGAAATCCGCGATCAAGGAAATGATCATTCCGTCCTTGCTGCCGGTGGTGGTGCCAATCCTGGTCGGCTTCATCCTGGGGCCGGAAGCGCTCGGCGGTGTGCTGATCGGCACCATCGTCACGGGCCTGTTCGTCGCGATCTCGATGACCACCGGCGGCGGCGCCTGGGACAACGCCAAGAAGTACATCGAGGACGGCAACTTCGGCGGCAAGGGTTCCGAGGCGCACAAGGCCGCGGTCACCGGCGACACCGTCGGCGATCCGTACAAGGACACCGCGGGTCCGGCCGTGAATCCGCTGATCAAGATCATCAATATCGTGGCGCTGCTGATCATCCCGCTGCTGATGGTGCATTGATCGACGCGCAGCACTGAACGAAAAGCCCCGCCTGTGCGGGGCTTTTCGTTTGCACCACCGTGCTATTCGTCACTTGCACACGGGGCATGCCCAGCACGACACTCGCCGTCATCTTTTCGCCGCACTGGGGAGTCGCGCATGAAATCCGTTTGGTTGTTCCTGGCCCTGGGCGCCACGATGACAGGCATGGCAATGGCAAATACACCTTCCTCGTCCGCTGCACCCGCGACGGGTGCGGCCAGCGACGATCCGTACCTTTGGCTCGAAGACATCCATGGCGCCAGGTCGATGGATTGGGTGCACGCGCAGAACGCGATCACGAAAAAAGTGTTCATGGAATCGCCGGAGTTCGACAAGACCCGCGGCGAAATCCTGGAAGTGCTCGATTCCGAAGCGCGCATTCCGTACGTGCAACGGATGGGCGATTACCTCTACAACTTCTGGCAGGACAAGACGCATCCGCGCGGCATCTGGCGGCGCACCACGCTGGCCGAGTTCGGGAAGTCCGCGCCCGAGTGGGAAACGGTGCTCGACATCGACGCGCTCAACAAGGCCGAAGGCAAGAAGTGGGTGTTCAAGGGCGCCGAGTGCATGAAGCCCGATTACGTGCATTGCCTGGTGTCGCTGTCGCCGGGCGGCGGCGACGCGGTGGAAGTGCGCCAGTTCGACCTGCCGTCGAAGTCCTTCATCAAGGGCGGCTTCTTCCTGCCCGTCGCGAAAACCGAGATCGGCTGGATCGACGCCGATCACGTCTACGTCGGCACCGATTTCGGGCCGGGCTCGATGACCAAATCCAGCTATCCGCGCATCGTCAAGGAATGGACGCGCGGCACGCCGCTGTCGTCGGCGAAGCTGGTGTACGAAGGCAAGCCCGACGATCTGGCGGTGAGCGCGTTCCACGATCGCACCCAGGGTTTCGAGCGCGACTTCGTCAACGTGCAGAAGGATTTCTTCCACGGCGACATGTACCAGTCGAAGGACGGCAAACTCACCAAGGTCGACGTGCCGGATGACGCCAACGCCGACGTGCATCGCCAATGGCTGGTGGTGCAAACCAAATCGCCGTGGACGGTGGGCGCCAAGACCTGGCCCGCCGGCGCGCTGCTCGCGACGAACTTCGACGACTTCATGGCCGGCAAGCGAAGCTTCACCGCGCTGTTCACGCCCGACGCGCACACCGCGCTCGCGGGTTATTCGTGGACGCAGCACCATCTTATCCTCGACGTGCTGGACGACGTGAAAAGCCGCCTCGACGTGCTGACGCCGCCCGCGTCGGGCAATGGCGAGTGGACGCATGCAGCGCTGCCGGGCGCGCCGAAGTTCAGCACCGTCGCGGTGGTCGGCACCGACCCGGACCACTCCGACGAATACTGGCTTACCGTCACCGGCTTCCTCGATCCGCCGTCGCTGGAACGCGGCGTGCTCGGCAGCAAGCCTGCGAAAAAGATCAAGCAGGAACCGGCGTTCTTTGACGCCTCGAAATTCGAAGTCAGCCAGCACTTCGTGACCAGCAAGGACGGCACACGCGTGCCCTACTTCGAGATCGCGCCGAAAGGCATGAAGCTGGACGGCAATAACCGCACGCTGGAATACGGCTACGGCGGCTTCGAGGTTTCGCTGCTGCCGCACTACTCCGGCTCGATCGGCCGTGCGTGGCTGCAACGCGGCGGCGTGTACGTGATCGCCAACATCCGCGGCGGCGGTGAGTACGGCCCGTCGTGGCACCAGGCTGCCCTCATGGCCAATCGTCCGAAGGCGTATCAGGATTTCGCGGCAGTCGCGGAAGACCTGATCAAGCGCGGCGTGACCTCGCCCGAGCACCTCGGCGCCGAAGGCGGCAGCAACGGCGGCCTCCTGATGGGCAACATGCTGACGGAATATCCGCAGCTCTACGGCGCGATTTCCTGCGAGGTGCCGCTGCTCGACATGAAGCGTTACGTGCACCTGTCGGCGGGCGCGTCGTGGATCGCCGAATACGGCAACCCGGACGATCCGAAACAGTGGGCCTTCATCAAGACGTTCTCGCCTTACCAGAACGTCAAGGCCGGCACGCACTATCCCGACGTGCTGTTCTACACGACGACCAGCGATGACCGCGTCGGCCCGGTGCAGGCACGCAAGATGACCGCGAAGATGGAAGCGATGGGCTACAGGAACGTGTGGTTCTACGAGAACACGGAAGGCGGCCATGGCGCGGGCGCGGACAATTCGCAGGCCGCGACCATGCATGCGCTGGCCTACGATTTCCTGTGGGACAAGTTGAAGTAATCTCTTGATGATGCTCAACCGAAGCCCCGCCCCGCGCGGGGCTTTTCGTTGCGATCCCCGGTGGACGCGCGTGACTCGCGTAAAATGGCCGGTTTCCGCAAGGACTTTACCCATGGGCCTGGACCTCGTCCCCGCCGGCCGCGACGTGCCGGACGACATCAACGTCGTCATCGAAATCCCGAAAGACGCCGAACCCGTCAAGTACGAGGTGGACAAGGCGTCCGGCGCGATCTTCGTGGACCGCGTGCTGTCGACGCCGATGCGTTACCCGTGCAACTACGGCTACATTCCGGGCACGCTTTCGGGCGATGGCGATCCGGTCGACGCGCTGGTGCTGCTGCCGTTGCCGCTGATCGCGGGTTCGGTGGTGCGTTGCCGGCCGGTCGGCATGCTGAACATGGACGACGAAGCGGGGCACGACACCAAGTTGATCGTCGTGCCGGGCGACAAGGTGTTCCAGGGTTACACGCACATCCGCGACATCAACGACGCGCCGCAGCACTGGCGTGACCGCATCGCGCACTTCTTCGAGCACTACAAGGATCTCGAACCCGGCAAGTGGGTCAGGGTGTCCGGCTGGGGCGACGTGGCCGCGGCGCGCGAAGAGATCCGCGAATCCGTGCAGCGCTATCAGAACGCGCCGGAAAAGCCGAAGTTCTGATCGGGACACTCCAGTCCGTCATTTTCGTCATTCCGGGTCCGTTCGCGGTTTCATCGCGAACGGACCCGACTGCGGAGGTGGACGCCGGAGCGAACATCGGCGCAGCCGATGACCCGAAGAGCGAGCCACAGGGACGTGGCGAATCAATCCATTTTGATCTTGCTGGGATTGGTGAAAATCAACATGGATTACTCGCGCCATCCATGGCGCTCGCCCTTTGGGCCGCCTGCGGCGTTCGCATTTGCATCCAGCAAACGCAGTCCGGATCACCGCTTCGCGGTGTCCGGAATGACGACGGGATAGCAACGCGCGTGCCACGCGACGCCATGCGCGCCCTTGTGCTAGCGTGTCAGGGATGAACAACAAGACCCGCCGCACCAGCATCGTCGCCACCCTCGGGCCCGCCACCGACGCGCCCGGCATGCTGGAAAAAATCCTGCGCGAGGGCGTGGCGGTGGTGCGCCTGAACCTGTCGCACGGCAAGCCCGAGGATCACCTGCGGCGCGCGCGCGAAGCGCATGCCGCGGCGGCCAAACTCAACCGCGAAGTCGGCGTGCTGGCGGACCTGCAAGGTCCGAAGATCCGCATCGAGAAATTCGCCACCGGGCCGGTCGTGCTCCAGCCCGACGCCGAATTCACCCTTGATTGCCGCGCCGACGCACCGCCCGGCGGTGCCACGCGCGTGGGCGTGAGTTACCTCGGGCTGCCGCAGGACGTGAAGGAAGGCGACCGGCTGCTGCTGGACGACGGCCTCGTCGAACTCGAAGTCGAAAGGATCGAGGGTGACCAGATCCATTGCCGCGTCGCGGTCGGCGGCACGTTGTCCGACCGCAAGGGTCTCAACCGCAAGGGCGGCGGCCTGGCGCTGGGCGCGCTGTCGGACAAGGACCGCGCCGACATCAAGCTCGCGGCGCAACTGCGCGCGGACTTCCTCGCGGTGTCGTTCGTGCGTTGCGCCGCCGATATCGAGGAAGCACGCACGTTGCTGCGCGAAGCCGGCGGCAACGCGTGGCTGGTCGCCAAGATCGAGCGCGCCGAAGCCATCGGGAAACTGGAAGAAATCATCGACGCCTCCGACGCGGTGATGGTCGCGCGCGGCGACCTCGGCGTCGAAATCGGCGACGCCGAATTGCCGGGCCTGCAGAAGAAGATCATCCGCGAATCGCTGGCGCGCAATCGTGCCGTGATCACCGCAACGCAGATGCTGCAATCGATGGTGGAATCACCCATCCCGACCCGCGCCGAGGTGCTCGATGTCGCCAACGCGGTGCTCGACGGCACCGACGCGGTGATGCTTTCGCAGGAATCCGCGGCGGGCAAGCACCCCGATCTCGCGGTCGCCGCGATGAGCCGCATCTGCTTCGGCGCCGAACGCCAGTTCGAGCCGACCGAGGACATTTCCAACCTCACCCATCGCCTCGATCGCACCGACCAGGCCATCGCGATGGCCGCGATGTTCCTCGCGACGCAAATGCCGATACGCGCGATCGTCGCACTCACCGAATCCGGCACCACCGCGCAATGGCTGTCGCGCTACCGCTCGTCGGTGCCGATCTATGCGCTGACGCCGAGTGCGGAAGCGCGCCGCCGCATGCTGCTGCTGCGCGATGTCCGTCCGATCCCGTTTGCGGGCCACGACACTTATCCCGCGCTGGTGGTACGCGAAGCCGTGCGGCAACTGTTCCAGCGCGGCGATCTCGTCGAGGGCGACCGCGTGCTGCTGACCCACGGCGACCACACCGGCCGCGGCGGCGGCACCAATACGTTGAAGCTGCTCAGCGTGGGCGCGGACGGGATTGCGGAAAGCCTGAGGGATTTGTAACTACCACCGGAGGCTTGGAGATGATCAGCGCAAATGCACGATCGTTTCTGTTGTTTGTTCTCGTCGCGGCGACAAGCAATCCGCTCCGCGCTGCCGATAGCCAAATCCATGTAGTTCCGGAATCACAACTACAGCAGTGGTGGAAAGCGCCGTCCCCAAACCACAATGCACCACCTCAGTATCCGATTGACGCGCTCAAGTCGGGCGTAGAGGGTTGCATGGCAGTGGCGTTCGAAATCCAGAGCGACGGCAGCGTTTCCAGCGAGCGCCTGTGGCGGGACGAAACGTCCAAGTTCCACGAGACCAAGGCTTGGGAACAGGCAACGCTTTTGGCAGTTCACCAATGGCATTTCGAACCGGCGCCCACCAATGCGAATCGCGACCCTGTTTATACGTATACAACCGTTACCTTCACGCTTGGCAATGGCGCAAAATGGACCAAGTACGACAAGGAGCGGGACGACAAAAACAAGGCCAAGTGCGAAATGTCGGATTTCCCGCAGCAGGTCCAAGCGATGATCAACTCGGCGCAAGCAGGCAAGAAACCATGAAACGGACGCGCATTGCCTGCCTTGCGTTCTTGGCCACACTGGGCGCGTGCCTGTGCGCGCATGCCGCCGATGGTCAAGTCCCCGTGGTTCCCGATTCACAACTGCAGCAGTGGTGGCATCTCGCACAATCGGAAAATCCATACCTCCCTTCATTTTCACCGGACCACCTTCAAGAGGGCTGTGTGGCGATCGCCTTCATGATCCACAGCGATGGAACGGTATCCAATGAGCGTGTATGGCGTAGCGTGTGGTCGGATTTTGAATCGAGAAATCAATACAACCACTTCTTCTTGCGGGTGATGCATCAACGGCGCTTTACACCTGCGGCAGCCAATGAGGCGCACGATCCTGTGTACACCTATCAGGTATTCGCGTGGACCAGCTCGCTGGCGCAATTCGGTGGTACGCCAAAGCCGAACCATTCCGACCAGCTTCGCGCACGGCAACACGAAGACACCATCAAGGCCAAGTGCGAAATGACCGGTTTCCCGCAGCAGGTCCAGGCCATGATCAATTCGGCGCAAGCAGGCAAAAAGCCATGAAATGGACGCACATTGCAGCGATCACGGTCCTTGGCATCCTGGCCGCATGCCTATCAGCGCAGGCCGCGATTGGCCCGAACATTCAGGCCGTCCAGCCGGATCACCTGGGCGACTATTGGGTGATGACCAACACGTCGCTCAACGTGGACGTGCCCAACAGCGGCGTGAACCTGAGCAAGCCGACGTGCTCGGCGGTCACCTACATGATCGGCTCCGATGGCGTGACCCGCGACATCGTGGTGCGCAAGACGATTCCGGCCGGTGACCTGAACACGGTCGCCGCGAGCGCGGTCAAGGACATGCACTACGTGCCGGGCGCGAACAACGCCGCGCGCTCGCCCGTGTTCACCTACATAGTCATTCCGTTCAACCTGCCCGCCGATCCCGCCGCGCGCAAGAAGATCACGGATGCCTGCGTGCTGAAGGATTTCCCGCAAGCGTATCGCTGATCGGGTTGCCGACTACCGGCTTGCCGCATCCGAGGACGCAACAGCTGGTTGGTCGCTGCCTGAGACGGTCGCAAAGGGTGGTTCACGCAAGTCAGTGTTGCGTGGACGCCTGCGGCTTTCTTCCCGCACCCGGATCATTCGCCGGCGACAGCCCGTCCACGGTGACGCCTTGCATCTGACAATGCGGCTGGCGTTCCCGTTGGCGCGTCACCGCACGCCGGCGGGCGGCTGCACGTTGGCGTAATCGATGCGCAGCTCGCTGTGTGATTTGCCCAGCTTGCCGCCCACGTCCATGTCGATGGTTTGCTTGATCGGCAAGCCCCGCGATTTGGAAATCCACAACTGTGATTTCACCGTCTCGCCGTCTTCCTGCTTTTCGAACGTGTCGTACAGCGCGGTCGCTTCGCTACCCACGGATTCGTCACGCAAATATTTGCAGTTCATCGGTTTGGCATTGGCGGCTTGGCGCATTTCGGTCACCGCCTGCTGCGGGTTGTGTGCATCCCGATGCCAGGTGCCACGAACTTTGACGTACATTGCGTCCATCGTGGTGATGATCTCGCCGCGGGTAGGAGCGGCGTGGTAAGCGGCCGTTTCGCTCAAGTATTGATGGTATGGCGTTCCGGCCATCTTGATCATGGCATCGAGCACCGGCTTGCAGGATGGGTCGGCAGCGAATGCGGGCGTGATCGTCGCGAAACCCGTCATCGCAATCGTTGCCAGCACGACAACTGAACGTTTTCACAAGTGCGCATGAACTTCTCCGATGGACCTGTGGTTGTTGTTGTGGACGGATCTCAGCGCGCGGCGTAGACCTTGTTGCACAATGCGCCGAGCGAGTGCAGCAGTGCCGCGGTCGCGGGATGTCCGCCAGTGCCGCCGATCGCGCAGTAGTAATCCCCTTTTTTGCTCAGCAAATCTCCGTGTCCGAAGAAGGCCTGATCGCCCGCGCCCGGCACGCGTTCGTAATCGCCTTTTGCGTTCGCCGCGGCTTCTTTCCATTCGAGCTGATCGGTGAAGCCGTTGCCGCTGTACAAGTTGAACGTGGATCCGGCCGCGGATTCGAAATGGCAGGCGTTGTCGCGATACGGATAAACGCTGATGGTGACCTGCCCGTCCAGGATCCCTGCCACGTCGGCTGGGCTGAATATTTTCTCGCAATCGATATGCGTAATTGGCGCATCATCATCGGTGCTTTGCTTGTCGTCGCCGGGCGTCGATGCCGCGACCGAGGACATGGCATCGACGGACGAGGAAGCGGATTGAGCCGTTCCCGCGCCTTGTGTACACGCGCTGAGCACGGCCAGCAAAACCGTGATGCCGATTACCTGCACGGTTGAAATTTTCATGGCGTTGTTTCCAGTTGGCGTCCGTGTCCTGCCGGTTTTTCCACCGGCGCGCCCGGACGCGGAATGGGATGCAAGATATGTCCCGGCGGAATCGGTTGCGGGTTCAGCGCGGCTTTGCCGGGCGGCACCGGTTGCGAATTGATCGCGTTCTTGCCACCGACGAAAATGATGCCGCGCTGGTCCGAGGTGCCTGCGTGTTGTTCGATCGGCGCACCCGGCTGCGGTTTCAGCTTCGATCGGTCGATGGCCTTCGGCACGAGCGTGTGCGGCTGGGTGTGCCACGGCGAAACCCCGGCCGGCACGTGCACGTTCGACTTCGCCACATAGGGGCGGTGCGGCTGTGCCGGTCCCGGAATGCAGTGCCCGGCTTTGGAGCGGTAGCCGGGCGGACAACCCGCCATCGCGGTTTGCATGGTCAGTGCGCCGAGCAGGCAGGCGGCGATGATCTGGCCGCGACGATTCGATGGAACGTTCGAAGATTGCATGGTGATTCTCCTGGTCGACGGATGGTGGGCGCTACGGTTTTCTTCCCGAATTGAAATCATCGGCCGACAACACCGCGAAGCTGCCGCCCCAGGCGTGCGCGTAGTCGACGCTGCGGATGAAGTTCTGCATCGAGCCTGCGTAGCCGTCCCGGCCCGGCAGGATCTGGATCATCACGACGCCGCCGCGTTGCGCGTCGATCGCACCGGCATGCGCGGCGGCGGCGCAAATCGAGGATGCATCGGTGTAAACGCCGCTGCCGGTGACCGACTCCGGCGCGGGCTTGCCGGCGGGACAGCGGAACAGATAACTCTTGCCGTCCATGCCGCGCAGGTTCAGGTCGAGCGCACTGGTGTGCCAGTCGATCGCCGGCGGCGGCGACGCGGTGTGGGCGTGCCGGCACGACGCCGAAGCGATGCCGAACGCGGCGATGATGATGAGACGAAGGGCGGCGCGCATGGCATGGGTTCCGGTTGTTCATTGCGCCTGCGGATTGGCGTTCTTCATCGATTCGAGCTTGCCGAGATCAACCTGCGCCAAGGCATTCTTCAGTGCATCCATGTCCACGTTGTCGCCGGTGATGTCGACGCCAAAACGTTTGGCCACGATCAGCGACAGTTCGCCATGCCTGCCTTGCGCGTCCCACTTTTCGTGCACGTTGTGACCGGCGAGGATTTCGTTCCTCTCGTAGCTGTCGCCTTGTTCCGATTCGTTGGAGTTCGCCATCTCGGCCAAGTCGGCCAGCCCGGATACGGCCGCCGCATCCTTGATCGATACGCTGACCCGCGCATTCCTGCCGCCGTCGAAATCGACCTCGGCCGAGCTGGCCTTCATGCCCATCGCCCGATTGGCCTCGCCTCTTGGCGTGCCGCGTTGCAGGCCTGGCAGCGAGGGCGGCAGCAGCGCTTCCAGCGTGCGGAAATCCACCGGATCGTGCCGGTGCGCGCCGCCCAGCGAACCGGCGAGCGCACCGAGCAGGCCGCCCGCGGCACTCATCGCTTGCTGCGTATCTTGTGCATCCGGCGCGCCGTTGCTGTTGGCGGTGGCTTTGTCGTGTTGCTCGATCTGCTGGCCGGCTTGCGCCATGTTGCCGATGGCCTTGCCGATGTCGGACTTGCCTTTCGCATCCGTGCCGAGCACCGAACCGATCACGTTGCCGGTGGCCTGCGTGCCGGAATCGCTGGATGACGCATTGCTCGATTGTTCGGTGGTCTGCATGCCGCCGCTCGCAAGCGCCCGCACCTTGCTGGCGACCATGTGGAATGCGGTGTAGATGCCGACCACGAACAGCAAGAGAATTCCGAAGATCACGCCCAGCACGATCAAGATGGTCTTGTTGCTGCCCGACGATTGCGCGGCAGGTGCAGCGGGGGTTTGCGTTGTCGCAGTCACCGGCGCAGCTTGAGCGAGCGTCGCGCCGCATTGCGCGCAGAAACGCGCATCTTCGGCGTTGGGATATTGGCATTTGGGACAGTTCATGACGTTTCTCCGATCGTGGTCGCGAGGCTGCACAGGCATCCGCCCGTTAGTGGCCGCACCTTCAATGACGCAATTCCTGATCTTTCACGCGACGCGAGATCGTTCGACGGGTTCATGACTCGGGTTAAAAGTCCGGATCGCCGGAAGCGGGGACGGTGCGCCAGCACAGATCCTCAACGCGTCGCAAAGAGCTTGTTGCACAGCGCGCCGAGCTTGCGCGCGAGTGTTTCGCCGCGATCCTTGGTAATCGAATCCATGGCGCCACTGTTGTCGTAACCCACCACATCGACGAAACAGGTCATATCGCTCTTGCGTGCGATCAGGGGCCTGCCACCGGCAAAGGCGTTGTACAACGCCTTGTCCCCGACACCAGCGAGAGGAACATTTGCTCCCTGGGAAGTGGTGGCGAGCGACCACCAGAAATTCGCGCCATCGCCTTGCGCGACGTTGATCGTGACCTGGCCTCTGGTCGCGGTCTCGTACATGCACGCGCCCGGATTCGCGCCATCCTTGCGTGTCGCGGGCGTGACGAGGATGCCGGCGACGTCGGCGGCGGTGATCACGTCACAAGGATTGCGGAGCGCGCTGCCAGCGGTGTCAGGCGCTTGTGCTGCAACCCCGGACGCAGCGTTCGCAGCGACACCGGGTTGCGATGATGCGCCATGCGAGCAGGCAGCCAGAAGACAGAGAGCAGCGGGAGCGAACGGATTGAGGATTTTCATGACGTCGCCGATGGTGGATGTCCGGGTGTCGTCTCAGGGTTTGGACGAACACGTGTACGAGATATGCCCCTTGCCTTTGCCGTTGATTTCGCCGTCCTGTTCCTCGCGCAGCAGCCAGCCATTGGATTTGGAAATCCAGATCGTGGCAGTCGTCGAGCCGGTGTCGCCTTTGTATTGCTCGCGATAGACCGCAGCCGGCTGGCCATCCACTGTCTCGTCGCGCAAGTAACTGCACGCGTGATCGCCAAGGCCGTAGAGTCGCGGCGTGTCTCCGGCAAAGTTGTAGCCAGACATTTTCATGTGCCCACCCTGGCTGCCGGTCTTGATGTTGGCGGCCATGATCTTGTTGCAGGTCGCCTGATCGGCGTGCACGGCGATGCTCGACGCAAGCAGCAACAAAGCAAAGATTGGCACCAGGCTTTTCATGATCGACCTCTTCGTGCAACGAAATTGCAGAAGCACCGCAATCGGGCATTTACCGGATTGCGGTGCGCAGCCAGCGCTACGCCTTGTGGCAGGTTTCTTCGTCGGTCTTCACCCACTTGCCGGATTTGTCTTGCAACATGCCGGTGTGGCTCGACATGCCTGAATCACCATTGGTGAAGATGTCCCGGAACGCGATGTGCTTGCCCCCAGCCATCGGCACGGATTCATCGAGCGTGAAGGCGCCACCCTTCCAGCCGGTACTCGTGCCTGTGCTGTAAGGCGCACCGGTGTTGTCGAAAGCCACGCCCACGAAATGCTTCTTGCCTGCGTCATAGCCGATGTATTGCACGACGCTGAAAGGCTTGGGATTGGCCGCGGTCTGGTCTTCGTCGTAATGGATGACGACCCAGTTTCCATCCAGCGTCTTCTCGCCGTGATACTTGCCGGTGGTGGCGTGCGCGGGCGTCTTGCCCATCGCCATCATGCTGCCCGTGCAGGTGCCGTCGCCGATGAAGCCGTCGAGCTGATCGGATGCCGAAGATCCACCCGCCTGCTGAGCCGATGCCTGGCCGATGGCGAACGGCGCGGATGTGCAAACCAGTGCTGCGAAGATTGCGAGACTTGTGCGTTTCATGGGGTGTTCTCCGGTTGAGGGGATACAACGATGCAACGGCGCTGTCTGTTGCTCAAAACGGTGGAATCTCCGATTGCTTGAACGGCATGACCCGCAGGATGCGCGGCGGAGCGTTTGAAGTCGCTTCCGCGGCGCTGGCATTTTTCTGGCAGAAATCCTGCCGCTCTGGAAACCGGCGCCTGCGCAGACTTCGGATGCAGTTCTTTCCCGTGGCGCAGTACGGTCATGGAAGATCCACCCCGAAACCGACGCCGCCCGAGACTTCCGAACTGCTCGCCGACGCTCCGACGTTGAACGTGGCGTGCGCACCCAGGCTTCTGGCGTAGCCCACCGACACCGCAGCCTGGTCGTTGTAAAAACCAACCCCTGCGGCCAGCCGGCCGTTTTCGCCGGCACCGGCCGCGCTCATCGCCATGTGCGAGGACGCTTCGCCCATGGCGCCCAGCCGATCGATGCGCCGGTCCTGTTCGTTGAAGCGCGCGTTGGTCTGCTGCTCGAACGCGGACAGGTCCGAGGCAACGTCAGCGACGGCGGCATCGGTGTACGCCTTGGCCGAGGAAAGCGTCTGCGCGCCCTGCGCATCGGTGTAGGTCTTGGCGGAAGACAAGGCTTCCTGGGTCTGCTGGTCGGTGTACGCGTTGGCTCCGGCGAGCGTGGCGGCATCGGCAGTGGGCGGCGCCGTGCCCGGCACGCTGCCGGCTTGTTGCGGTGCGGGCGGCGCGGCGGTGGTCATCGTTTGCGGCGATGAATCGAGCCCGGCGAGCTGGCCCTGCAATTGATTGATTTCGGCAAACAGCGACGAGACGTGCGTATTGAAATAGCCGAGCGTCATCGCGTCGTGCGCGCCGGTCGGATCGGCGACGTTGACGATGCGGCGGAAACTCGATGTCGTGCCCACGGAAACCGTGCTGGCCGCATCGGCGATCGAGCCATAACCGATTGCTACCGCGCTGCTGCCGGTCGCCTCGGCCAGACTGCCGAGCGCGGTGGCGCCGGCGCCGGTGGCCTGCGACAAGCCGCCGACGGCGGTGGCATTGGTTTGGGTGGCCTGCGCAGCCGAGCCCAGCGCCATCGACAAGCCAGCGCTGGCGAGAGTGTATTCCCCGGACTCGATCGTTCCATCACCGTTGAGGTCGATGGCGCCGCCGAGCGCGGTGGAATTGTCGGCGGATGCAACCGAACTCGAACCGAGGGCGAAGGCCTGGGTGCCACTGGTCGAGCTGCCCGCCGAGGCGCTGAAGCCGATCGCAACACTCTTTTTGCCCAGCGCGGCCGATCCCGCGCCGAGGCTGGTGGCATCGAGCCCGAACGCATTCGCGAAGCGACCCAGCGCCGTGCTGTTGCTGCCCGTCGCACTGGCGTTCACGCCCACGGCAGTCGCGTAGGTCGATGCAACCGACAGTGCGCCCAGCGCGGTGCCGAAGTCGCCCGACGAATCGGCCGAGAGGCCCAGCGCCATGCTGTCGGTGTGTGCCGCGGAGGCCTTGTAGCCGAAAGCCGTACTGCCGGCACCTGCTGCCGCCGCGTGGTATCCGGCGACGGTGCCATTCGCGCCTGCGGCGACGGAGTTCTCGCCCAGCGACGTGCTGTTGTTGCCGGAAGCGGTCGCGCCGAAACCGAGCGCGCTGCTGTTCGCGCCTGATGCGACCGCCGCACCGCCGAGCGCCGTCGCGTAATTGCCGGTGGCGTGGGCGAAGTAGCCGACAGCTGTGCCGTGATTGCCGGTCGCCAGTGCCTGCCCGCCCAGCGCGGTGGTGTATTTCGCGCTGGCGTACGCGCTCTTGCCGAGCGCGACGCTGCCCATGCCCTTGGCATTGGCGACGTAGCCGACCGCCACGCTTCTCAATCCACTTGCAGTGCTGTTGTAGCCGAAGGCGCTGGAGTCGTTGCCCGATGCATAGGCATTGCCGCCCACCGCCGTGCTGTACCCACCTGCGGCCCTGGCGGCATGGCCGACTGCCGTGCCACCTTGCCCGCTGGCATTGGAATCTCCGCCGAACGCAGATGAATAATTGGCGTTCGCATAGGCAAAGTACCCGCACGCGGTGGCGGAGTTGCCAGCGGAAGATTCGAAGCCGAAGCCATCGCAGTTGCCGCTCAGCGAATCCAGCGGATGCACGCTTCCGGCGGGTTGAAGTTGCTGCGGCTCTTCATGGCTGAAATAGTTGAATTGCAGGTCGAGGACGTCGTAACGCACCGCCGCGAGGCTTCCGTCTTGCGAAACGCGGGTGGCCGGCTCGCCCGCCATGGCCGATGGAGCGATCATCATCGCCAGGGCAATGGCCACGGCCAGCACCGCCAGCTTCGGGCCGCCGGCCGCCGATCCGCGCGCTGCCGCGACAGACTTTCCGCTTGCCAATTCCGACGCCACGACGACTTGGTTGCGGCTGCGATTCCAGATCAGGCTATAGATGCGCTTGTTCACGTTGGCTCCCTCATGAGTGGCGAATGCCCGCGGTGCGGGATGGCGGGAGCGTGGACGGGTGCGGCTGCGCAGTCGTTTCCGGGGCGCTGGCATTTTTCTGGCAGAATTGCTGCTCCTTTCCTGCCGCGGGCCAAGACCGTGTCAGTGCAGGAAAATCCGGTGTACCGCTTCGCCGATTGCGAACTGGATGTCCGCGAGCGCCGGCTGCAGGTGCGCGGCCAGCCGGTCACGCTGACGCCCAAGGTGTTCGACACGCTGGTGCTGCTGGTCGAGCGCGCGGGCCACGCGGTCAGCAAGGATGAACTGATGGCCGCGCTGTGGCCGCGCGGCTTCGTGCACGAATCGAACCTCACCAAGCACATCTGGCTGATCCGCCGCGCGCTGGGCGATGGCGAGGACGAGAGCCGCTGCATCGAGACGGTGCCCAAGCTGGGCTACCGCTTCGTGGCGCCAGTGCAATGTGTGGCCGCGATCGATGCCGATGCGGCGATCGTGGTGCCGCCGGCGCCGCTACAGCCGCAGCCGCCCGGATCGCTGTTGCAGCCAACGCATCCATCCACGGCACCCGAACCGCAGGACGAGATCGCCACGGCGCGATCGAAACGCGCGCGCTGGCCTTTCGCGATCGCCAGCGCGCTCGCGATCATGATCGGAGCCGGCGGCTGGTTCGCCTGGCACGCATCACGGCCCGGCGCGCCCGCTGCCATCACGCAGGATCCGGGCGCAGTGGCGATCGTCGATTTCAACAATCTTTCCGGCAACGCCAAGGACGCATGGCTCGGCCCCGCGCTGGAGCAGATGCTGGCGACCGAAGTCGGCGCGGAAGGCAGGATGCATGCGATCTCCGAAGAACTGGTCGCCTCCGCGCGCAGGGATCTCGCCCCGCCGGGCGCGGGCGGTTACGCGCCGGCCAGCCTCGCCGTGCTGCAGCGCCGGCTGGGCGCGCGTTACGTACTCAGCGGCGCCTATCTCGTGTCGGGCGATGCCAATGCCCCGCAGTTGCGCGTGGACCTGGCTGCACAGGACGCCGGGACGGGCAAGATCGTGGCGACACTGTCGCGCACCGGACCGGTGAGCGGCCTGCCGCAACTGGTCGCGCAGGCCGGCGCCGGCTTGCGCGGCGGCTTCGGATTGCATCCGGCCACGGCCGAGACCTTGCGCCTGACCGCCAACGCACAGCCGCCGAGCGCGGAAGTCGCGCGGCACCTCGGCTTCGCGCTCGATGCGCTGGGCAGCTACGATGCGGCGCGCGCGCGCGACGAGTTGTTGCAGGCGGTCGCGCAGGCGCCCGGTTACGCAGCCGCCTACGTTTATCTGGCGCGGGCGTGGTCGATGCTGGGTTACCGCGCCAAGGCCATCGCGGCGTCGAAGCAGGCCTTGGCGAACGCGCATGGCCTGCCCGAGGAACAGCAATTGCAGATTCGCGCGCAACAGGCGGACCTGCAGGGTGACGACGCGCAGGCGATCGCCGCGTACCGGAGCCTCGTGGACCTTCGTCCCGGCGATCCGGATTACCGCTTGCAACTGGTGAAGGTGCTGATCGCAGGCGGCGACCACGCCCACGCAGATGCGGCGCTGGCGGCCGCCCGCAGCCTGCCCGCGCTCACCGGCGATCCGCGCATCGAACTGGCTGCGGTGTGGCTTGCGTCGGCCGAGGGCAATGCCGCGGCCTCCGTGGAAGTGCACGCACGACGCGCGCTGCAGCTCGCACGCGAGCGCGGCGAGGATGGGCTGGTTGCCGCCGCCCGCTTGCAACTCGGGATCGTGCTGGACAACACGCCGGAAGCCGATACCTTGCTGCGCCAGGCCGCGGCGGATTTCCGGCGCATCGGCAATCCGCATGGCGAAGCGCAGGCGTGGCAGAACGTGGGCAACCTGGAGTTCGCGCAGAACCAGATCGCCGCCGCGCGTGAAACCTATCAACGCGCGATGGCGATCTACCAGGGCATTGGCGATTTGGGTGGCGAGGCCGCCGTCTACGACGACTTGTCGCGCATGCTCTGGAGTTCCGGTGATCGCGACGGCACCGAAACTGCCCTGCGCGAGGCGCTGCGGATCGGACGCGAGACCGACGATCTGGCAAGGCAAGCCTGGAGCCTCACCGGTTTGGCCACCGTCGAGGCGGACGAGTCGGCCAGCGATCAGGTGGCGCAGCGATACCGGCAGGCGATCGCGCTTGACCGGCAAGCCGGGGCGCGGGCGCACCTTGCGTTCGCACTGTCCACTTACGCGGACCTCCTGCGCGTGCGCGGCCAACTCGACGAAGCGCAGGCCACCTGCGCGCAGGCGCGCGCGGCAGCGCAAGCTTCCGATCCCTCGCAGCAGACGGGTGCCGACTTCGAGTGCACCCAGGTCGCGCTGGATCGCGGCGATACGGACAAAGCCCTTGCGGACTTCCAGAAGATCGAGCGCAGCGCGGCGGCCGTGAACGACGGCTTCGTCGTCGCCAATGCGCAACTCGTGATCGGCCAGATCTGGATGGGCCGCTGGCAATGGGACAAGGCGCGCACGGCGTTGCAGGCGTCCGCGCGCGGCTGGAACACGCAAAAGGAAGCGCCGGGCGAAGCCACCGCCACCGGACTGCTGGCGCTGTGCGACGACGCGATCGGCAACACGGCGGAACGCGATGAAGCCATCTCACGCGCGCGCACCTTGCGCAGCCAGGTCACGGCGCGCCAGGAAGTCTTGGCGCTGGACATTGCGTTGGCGGAATTGCAGGCGCAATCCGGGTCCCCGGCCGAGGCGCTGGCCGCGCTGCGCGGGTATGCCGACGACGCGTCACGGCGACACTGGGTCGGCTATGCGTTCGACGCCCGGCTGGCCTCGCTGCACGTTCTGGAAGGAAGCAACGGTACGGCGGCGGCCAGGTCCGCGCGCGACGCCCTGATCGCGGACGCGCGCAAGGCCGGCTTCGGCTGGGTTGGGCAACGTGTTGCGAAGCCGCAGCCGCGTGTGCGGACTTCGAAGGCGTAAGACGCGGATCGCGCGACGGCCCGGAACCGCTGCCAAAGGCAAAAACCCCCGTGTTCGCTATACTTGGCGGTCCACCGACTGCAGCGGAACACCGTCATGAGCATCGACCAAATGGAAGCCGTCGCGCAGGCCATGGTTGCGCCCGGCAAGGGCATCATCGCGATCGACGAATCCTCGGGCACCATCAAGAAACGCTTCGATGCGGTCGGCGTGCCGGACTCGGAAGAAAACCGCCGCGCCTACCGCGAAATGCTGCTGACCGCGCCGGGCCTCAGCCAGCACATCTCGGGCGCGATCCTTTACGACGAAACCATCCGCCAATCCACCAAGGCGGGCGTGCCGTTCACCAAGGTGATGAAGGACGCGGGCATCATTCCCGGCATCAAGGTGGACTTGGGCGCCAAGCCGCTGGCCGGTTTTCCCGGTGAACTCGTGACCGAAGGCCTCGATGGCCTGCGCGAGCGCCTTGCCGAATACGTGAAGCTGGGTGCCGAATTCGCCAAGTGGCGCGCGGTCATCACGATCGGCGACGACATGCCTTCGAGCACCTGCATCGACGCCAACACCCATGCCTTGGCGCGTTACGCCGCGCTGTGCCAGGAAGCCGGCATCGTGCCGATGGTCGAGCCCGAAGTGCTGATGGACGGCGACCACGACATCGAAACCTGCTACGAAGTCACCGAAGCCACGCTGCGTTCGCTGTTCTCGGCGCTGTACGAGCACAACGTGATGCTGGAAGGCACGATCCTGAAAGCCAGCATGGTCGTGTCGGGCAAGGATTGCGATGAACAGGCCGACGTCGAGGAAGTCGCCGAATCGACGATCCTGTGCCTGAAATCGGCCGTGCCGGCGGTGCTGCCCGGCATCGTGTTCCTGTCCGGCGGACAGAGCGACGAAGACGCGACCGCGCACTTGAACGCCATGAACCGGCTCGGCCCGCATCCGTGGCCGCTGTCGTTCTCCTACGGCCGCGCGATGCAACAGGCTGCGCTGCACCTGTGGGCACAGGACCTGATCGGCAACTTCGCCGCCGCGCAGAAAATCGTGGTCGAACGCGCGCGCGACAACGGCCTGGCTGCGCTGGGGCAGTGGAAGAAAGCGGCCTGAGCTTCTCGGCTCAATGAATCCGAACCGCCGGCGCAAGCCGGCGGTTTCGTTTTGTTCATTGCATCCGCGGACAATTCTCTCTATCTTGATAGAAAGATATATGGACGCCGATGCAATGATCCCGATTTCCCTCGAATTCTTCCCGCCCAAGACCGACGAGCAGCGTGCGCAGCTGGAACGCGCGGTGCCGAAACTGAAGGCGCTGGCGCCTGAATTCGTCAGTGTCACCTTCGGCGCGGGCGGCTCGACGCTCACGCACACACCGCGCACGGTGCGGCACCTGCGCGAAACCCATGCTTTCGAAGTGGCGCCGCACGTGTCGTGCATGGGCGGTTCGCGCGAGGAAATCGGCGCGCTGCTGGCGGACTATCGCGAACTCGGCTGCAAGCGCCTCGTCGCGCTGCGCGGCGACCTGCCCTCGGGCATGGCGTCACCGGGCGACTTCCGTTACGCCTCGGACCTGGTCGGTTTCATCCGCCGCGAACACGACGGCTGGTTCCATATCGAGGTCGCGTGCTATCCGGAATGCCATCCGCAATCGGATCATGCACAGGCCGATCTCAAGCATTTCAAGGCCAAGGTCGACGCCGGCGCCGATGGCGCGATCACGCAATACTTCTTCAACGCCGATGCGTATTTCCGTTTCGTCGATGATGCGCGCGCGGCCGGCGTCACGATCCCGATCGTGCCGGGCGTGATGCCGATCGCGAACTTCGCGCAACTGCGCCGCTTCTCGGAAATGTGCGGCGCGGAAATCCCGCGCTGGATCGGCAAGCGCATGGCCGCGTATGGCGATGATGCTGACGCGGTGCGTGAGTTCGGCGCCGACGTGGTCGCGGCGATGTGCCAACGGCTGCTCGATGGCGGCGCGCCAGGGTTGCACATCTACACGCTGAACCGCGCGCGCGCGACGATGGCGGTGCTGCAACGGCTCGATCACGCGCTCGCCTGATCGGGCGATCGTCCGTGATTGCGGCTTGACCGGAATCCACACGCGGCAGACGATCACGCATTGACCTTGTCCATAGAACTGTTCGCACTGGGCGTAGCGCCGCAGGCGCGAAGTCGAAGTGCCATCGATACGGAATTTTCGGTGTTTCGACTTCGCGAAGCTTCGCTTCGCTACGCTCAACACGAACGGTTTCTTGATTGGCAGGCAAGTCCTGACATGTCGTACATCTGGTCCATCCAGCTGTTGTGCCTGCTCGCGCTGCTCGCCTGTGCACCGCTCGCGCACGCGCAGCAGGCCCAGCCGGTTTATCGTTGCATCGGCGCGCACGGCGAACCGGTATTCTCCGGCCAGCCCTGCGGAACCCCTGCACCGGCGCCGGCAGCGAATGCACCGACCCAAGGCAACACTTTCAGCACGGTGTGCGCCGGATCGCCGCAAGCGCTGCGCCAGGCCATCGCCGATGCTTTCGCAACACGTGACGTCAACCAACTCGCGGGCCTGATCCTGTGGAAGGGGATGGACCAGAACTCCGCACGTGCCACGTTGCGTGCATTGGCGGCATGGCTGAAGCAACCCCTCACCGGCATCGCGATCACGCGCGCGGCGGGACCGCCGATCGCGGAAAGCGACCCCAGCCCAGTGCCTGTTTCCAGCAGCGGTGCGCCTGCCAGCGCATCCAGCGTCGCAGCGTCGCCCCCGACCGGCTTCGATGTTTCCACCGGCGGCGTCGACGGCACGAGCCGCGATTTCGGGCTCGTCGAATCCGGCGGCTGCTGGTGGCTGACCTTCTGAGGGTCCAAGCCGCGCCACGGTTGCGGCCACGGCTGCGTGCTAGCATCGCGCCACGCATGCCGCGCCTTTCGCAGCAATCCACGAACACCATGTACAAACTTATTTGCGCGCTCGCACTGGGCCTGTTTGCAGTGAGCGCCTGCTCGTCTTCCCCGCAAGCTGCCAACACGAAAACTGCTGCGGCGCCGGCACCCGCAAGCTCCGTTACGCCGGCCGTGCGCAATGCGATCACCACGGCGATCGCGGAGATGTCGCCGCGCGCGAAGATGCTGCAGATCACGCCGACGCCGATCGCCGGCCTTTATCAAGCGATCGCGAACGGACAGGTGCTGTACCTGACCGGCGATGGCCGCTACGTGATCCAGGGCGACGCCTTCGACATCAAGACCCGCACGCCGCTCAATGCGCTGACGATGGACCGGCTGCGTCGCGATGCGATCGCGAAGCTCGAGCCGGCGCAGATGATCCGCTACGCGCCGGCCAATCCGAAGTACACCGTCACCGTGTTCACCGATGTGGATTGCCCCTACTGCCGCGCGTTCCATGCCAACATCGCGGAGATCAACAAGCTCGGCATCGCGGTCGATTACCTGTTCTGGCCGCGCACCGGCCTCGGCACGCCGTCGGCGCAAAAGGCCGTGGACGTGTGGTGCTCCGCGGATCGCGAGTCTGCACTGACGCACGCGTTCGAAGGGCAGACGCCGCGTGGTGCGACTTGCCAGTCGCCGGTCGCGCACGATTTCAACCTGGGCGTGGACCTCGGCGTCGATGGCACGCCTACCGTCATCGCGGACAACGGCGTGGTGCTGGGCGGCTACGTCGACCCGCAGGAACTGTTGCGGCGCCTGCAGACCGTGCATGCCGTGCCCACCGTCCAACCTTCACCTTGATCAGCGCACCTTTCGTGGGAAGCCAAGCCATGGAAGGCCGCGGTAGCGCCTTTTGAGCGAGTTGCCGCATGCTTGCGCGGGTCTGGTCCACGCGGCGATCAGGGACGATCGCATCTATAATGCCCGGCTCTCTCAGGCCGTGGTCCCCATCGCCATGATCGTCCTCGACGGGCGCAGCGCCCTGTCGGATTTTCGTCTCGACCGGCTCAACCAGCGCCTCGGTGCCATCGCCAAAGGCATCCGCGTTCGGGGCGCCCGCCACGTGTACTTCGTTGCAGCGGAATCGCCGCTGACGCCGACGTTGCACAAACGCCTCGCCGAAGTCCTCGACGCCACCGAAGCGCCGCCCGCGGACGCATCGCTGTGGGTGGTCCCGCGGCTCGGCACGCTGTCGCCGTGGTCGTCGAAGGCCACCGACATCGTGCATCACGTCGGCATCCATGTCGCGCGCGTCGAGCGCGGCACTGCGTTCCTGATCGACAAATTGCCCGATCCGAATAATTCCGCGTTCACGGCGGTCGCCAACGCGCTGCACGATCCGATGACGCAATCGGTGTTGCTGAGACTCGCCGACGCGATGCGGATTTTTTCGACGGGCGGCGCCGGCGCGCTCGGCACAGTCGCGCTGGGCGACGACGCCAGGGCCGCGCTGCAGCGCGCGAACTCCGAACTCGGGCTGGCGCTGGCCGCGGACGAGATCGATTACCTCGCGAACGACTACGCGAAGCTCGGCCGCGATCCGACCGATGCCGAACTGGTGATGTTCGCGCAGGCCAATTCCGAACATTGCCGCCACAAGGTCTTCAACGCGGATTTCACCGTCGACGGACAAAAGCAGGACGCGACGCTGTTCGGGATGATCCGCCACACCGACAAAACCTCGCCTGCGCATACGTTGTCGGCCTACAGCGACAACGCGGCGGTGATCGAAGGTTCGCAGGGCGCGCGCTTCTTCGCCGATGCCGACGGCGTCTGGCGTGCGCACGTCGAACCGATTCCCTACGCAATCAAGGTCGAAACACACAACCACCCGACTGCGATTTCGCCGTGGCCGGGCGCAGCGACGGGTTCCGGCGGCGAAATCCGCGACGAAGGCGCGGTCGGACGCGGCGGCAAACCGAAAGCAGGATTGGTCGGCTTTTCCGTGTCGCACCTGCGCATTCCGAACCTGCCACGGCCCTGGGAAGCCGAACGTCCGCTGCCGCCGCGTGTCGCCAGTGCGTTCGAAATCATGCGTGAGGGGCCGTTGGGAGCTGCGGGCTTCAACAACGAATTCGGACGCCCGTGCCTGGCCGGCTACTTCCGCACGTTCGAACTGGAAACCGGCAAGCCGGGGATGCGCCATGGCTACGACAAGCCGATCATGCTGGCTGGCGGCGTCGCCAACGTGCGTCCGATGCTGGTGAAGAAAAACAAGCTCGCGCCCGGCGACGCGGTGATCGTGCTCGGTGGACCCGCGATGCTGATCGGCCTCGGCGGTGGCGCCGCGTCATCGATGGCGGCGGGCGCATCCAGCGAAGCGCTCGATTTCGCCTCGGTGCAACGCGACAACCCGGAAATGCAGCGGCGCTGCCAGGAAGTGATCGACACCTGTTGCGCGGCCGGCGACGCCAGCCCGATCGTCGCGATCCACGACGTCGGCGCGGGCGGTTTGTCGAACGCCATCCCCGAGCTGCTGCACGATTCGGGCGTCGGCGGCGAAATCGACCTCGACGCCGTGCCGCTGGACGATCCGCAACTCTCACCCATGCAGATCTGGTGCAACGAGTCGCAGGAACGCTACGTGCTGGGCGTGAAGCCCGCGGACGTCGATGCGTTCCGCGCGATCTGCGAACGCGAACGTTGTCCGTTCGCGGTGGTGGGGTTTGCAACGCAAGAAGAGCGCCTCGTTGTTTCCCGCTCGCGGAGCACCCCCCATCCGCCCTCCGGGCACCTTCCCCCGCAAGCGGGGGGAGGGAAAGAAATAGTCATCGACATGGAGCTCGCGACGCTGCTAGGCAAGCCGCCGCGCATGCAGCGCGACGCAACGCGCGTCAAACCGCAGCTCGACATCATTCCCGATCTCACCGGCATCGGCCTCGATGAGGCAATCGAGCGCGTGCTGCGCATGCCCGCCGTCGCCGACAAGTCCTTCCTGATCCACATCGGCGATCGCAGCGTCGGCGGCTTGTGCGCGCGCGACCAGATGGTCGGTCCGTGGCAGGTGCCGGTGGCCGATTGCGCGCTGACGTTGGCCGATTTCGAAGGCTACGCCGGCGAAGCGATGGCAATGGGCGAACGCTCGCCGGTCGCGGTGCTGGATGGCGCGGCCTCGGCACGCATGGCGCTAGGCGAAGCCATCACCAACCTGATCGCGGCGCCCGTCGCAAGCCTCGAAGAAATCCGCCTCTCTGCCAACTGGATGGCCGCGATCGGCCATGCCGGCGAGGACGCGGCGCTGTTCGACGCCGTGCAGGCGGTGTCCCTGCAACTGTGTCCCGCGCTCGGCATTTCGATCCCGGTCGGCAAGGATTCGTTGTCGATGCGCACGCTGTGGCGCGACGGCGAGCGCGAGCAGCGCACCATCGCGCCGGTGTCGCTGATCGTCAGCGCGTTCGCGCGGGTCGGCGACGTACGCGATGCGCTGACACCGCAGCTGCGCATGGACGCGGGCGAGACCGAACTCTGGCTCATCGATCTCGGCGCCGGCCGCGACCGCCTCGGCGGTTCGGTATTGACGCAGGCCTACGAACGCGGCGGCGGCGTGCCGCCCGATTTCGAAAACCCCGAACGCCTGCGCGGCCTGTTCGACACGATCCGCACCGCGCGCGAGAAGAACCTGCTGCTCGCCTACCACGACCGTTCCGACGGCGGCGCCATCGTGACGCTGCTGGAAATGGCGTTCGCGGGTCATTGCGGGCTCGAAGTGTTCCTCGACGGCTGGGCCGACAGTGCGTTGCGCGCGCTGTTCAACGAAGAACTCGGCGCGGTGGTGCAGGTGCGCGTGGACGACCACGACGCGTTCGCCGCTATCGCCGAAGCCCATGGCCTGGCGGCAGTGACGCGCGTGGTCGCGCGCCCGAAGGCGAAGCTCGGCATCAAGCTTTATGGCGGCGATGAAACCGTCGCGAAATGGAACTGGCAGAAGCTGATCGGCGCGTGGCACGAAACCAGTCATGCGATGCAGCGCCTGCGCGACAACCCGGCCAGCGCCGACGCCGAGCGCGACTGGCGTTGCGACGACAACGATCCCGGCGTGAATGCGAGGCTGACGTTCGATCCCGCCGAAGACATCGCCGCGCCGTACATCGCGGAAGGCGCGCGCCCGCGCGTCGCGGTGCTGCGCGAACAGGGCGTCAACGGCCAGGTCGAAATGGCTGCCGCGTTCACACGTGCAGGCTTCGACGCGATCGACGTGCACATGAGCGACCTGGTCGCGGGCCGCCACAAGCTCGCGGAGTTCTCGGGCTTCGCCGCCTGCGGCGGTTTTTCCTACGGCGACGTGCTGGGCGCGGGCCGTGGCTGGGCCGCGTCGATCCTGTACCACGACGACCTGCGCGAACAGTTCGCCGCATTCTTTGCGGACCCGTCGAAGTTCGCGGTCGGCATGTGCAACGGCTGCCAGATGCTGGCGCAGCTCAGGTCCATCATTCCGGGCGCCGCGCACTGGCCGACGTTCCAGCGCAACGCCTCGGAGCAATACGAAGCGCGGCTGGTGACGCTGGAAGTGCTGGATGCCGGGTCGATCCTGTTCCGCGGCATGGCGGGTTCACGCATCCCTGTCGTCACCGCGCACGGCGAAGGCCGCGCCGTCTTCGCCGAAGGCAGCAAGTCGGGCAAGGCCACGGCCTGCGTGCGCTTCGTGGACAACCGCGGCAAGCCGACCGAAACCTTCCCGTACAACCCGAACGGCTCGCCCGACGGCGTGGCGGGCTTCACCGCCGCATCCGGTCGCGTCACCATCCTGATGCCGCACCCGGAACGCGTGTTCCGCACCGCGCAGATGAGCTGGCACCCCCGCGAATGGGAAGAGGATTCGCCGTGGATGCGGATGTTCCGCAACGCGCGCGTGTTCGTGGGGTAAGCGCGGACTTCAGGCGCGCGACACCCTTCCGTCGCGCACCTGCACGCGCACCGCGACCAGGGATTGGCCGCGACACGGGCCGGCCACGCAGAGGCCGGATTCGCGCAGCGCGAATGTCGCGCCATGCACCGCGCAGGTCAGCTTGTCGTCCTTGACCAGGAACAGCCCGGGTGCGTAATCCATGCGGCGGCCCGAGTGCGGACACACGTTCAGCCACGCCTGCACGGCGTTGCCCTGTCGCGCCAGCAGCAGCGGCTCGCCTTCGGTATCGGGCGGATCCACGCCCAGCACGCCGCCGTCGGGGATGTCCGCGAGGCGGCACAAATACGGATCAGGGACGGCGTTGTCCATCACGGCTCCCGGCACTTGTATCCACGGCCGCGTGGCCGCATGGTTGAGTGGTCATTCTGCCACGCGGGTTCACGCCATGCGCGCACGCTTCATCCATCCACCGCTGCCCCGCCATCCGCTGTTGCGCGTGCTGGCGGTCGTGGGCGCGGCCATCGTGCTGACGGCGTTGGTGGCCACGGGACTGGTGATCGGCGCATTCGCGCTCGCGGCGGCCGCGCTGGTGCTGGCCGCGCGCCGATGGCTGGCGCGACGCGCGCCACGCACCACTGATCCATCGATTATCGAAGGCGAATTCACCGTGGTGCCCACGCACCCGCGTGCCGGCTTGCCGCATCCTGAATAAGCATTCGACCCCATGACAAGAACCGGATAGCGGCGCTGCGCGGATCGCGCCACCATGCGCGCATGAACGCACAACTCGACACCATGCCACGCCGCAATCCGCTCGAACATGCACGCGAGCTGCTCGATCGCAGCGCGCAACCGCCGTCGCTGAACCAGCTCGCCGCGCAGGTCGGATTGTCACCTGCCTACCTGCAACGCAGCTTCCGCCACCGCTTCGGCGTATCGCCGGCCGAGTACGCGCGCGCGCAGCGCTTCGCGCAACTCAAGACCGCGCTGCGCGAAGGCGCCAATGTCACGGATGCCGTGTACACCGCGGGCTTCGGCTCGGCCAGCCGCGTGTACGAGAACGCCAATCGCCTGCTGGGCATGCCGCCGGCGCGTTACCGCGACGGTGGCACGGGCGTCGCGATCCGCTACACCACGGCGCGCACCCCGCTGGGGCGCGTGCTGGTCGCGGCCACCGCGCGCGGCATCTGCGCGGTGGCGCTGGGCGACGACGACGCAAAACTGCTGGACGAACTGCGTGCGGAATTTCCCAAGGCCGAACTGACCCGCGTCGACGCCGGCCGCGACGAATGGCTCGCGATCGTGCTCGATCGCGTCGCGGCCGGATTCTCGGGCAACGCCGCGCGGCATCCGAATGCCGCGCTGCCGCCCGTGGACGTCACCGCCACCGCTTTCCAGTGGCGCGTGTGGCAGGAACTGACGCGCATCCCTGCGGGCGAAACCCGCAGCTACGCCGACATTGCCCGCGCGATCGGCGAACCCAAGGCTGCGCGCGCCGTCGGCCACGCCTGCGGCAGCAACAAACTCGCGTTCATCGTGCCCTGCCATCGCGTGGTGCGCGCCGACGGAACGCCGGGCGGCTGGCGCTGGGGCATCGCGCGCAAGCAGGAGTTGCTGAAAAGCGAAGCGCGACCACCTGCGCCATGATCTAAAAGAGCCTGGCACTGATACCCGCTGCGACCGCCGCCTGAACCTGCACCTTGTCGAGAGACAACAATCGCTCGCCACGATTCGCCACGACGGCGAGATGCAATGCGTCGCCCGCACGCAGACCAGATTGATGCAGGTCGGCAAGCCGTGCCGCCTCGCGAAAGTCATTGCGATCCAGCGGAAGAACCGTAAACGTCTCCCGTACCAAACGGGTAAACGCGGCCAGCACGTCACCACGAACCGCAACGTCCAGCTGCCGCATGCGCACCTTCATGGATAGCGCCGCGGAAAGTTCGGTAGCCACCCAATCACTGATCACCAGTTTTTCCGGCGCCTGTTTGGCGAGCCAACGCTGTATCTCCGTAGTGCGGCGCTCATGCGTCAAAGCCGCCACAATCAGGCTGGTGTCCAGGTAAGGCACGCTCAATCAATACCGCGTCGCGTCACGCAGCCTGCGCACGGCCTTGGCGGCGCTTTCGGGCTGTCGCTGCTGAGAGTCGGTCAGCTCACGCAACATTGCCAAATCCACTCGCTTGCGCGAAGCGAGTGCAGCGGTCAAGCGGGCGGCTGGCCTGCCGTGCTTCGCAATCACAGTATCGACACCACTTGCGGCGCGTTCGGCCAGCTCGCTGAGCTGTGCCTTTGCTTTCCGCAACGACACGATCTCATCGTTCATGACACTCTCCATGTAACCACTATTGTGGTCACAATACGAAGCATACAGACCGACGTCAAGAGCAGCGACCCTGCTCGCAAGCCAAGTCTGCTGACAAACGAAGCGCGCAGCGCTCCGAAAAGCTGAAGCGGTGCAGGTGGTTCAGAAAAAATCCCCCTCTGCAAAGAAGGGGATTGGGTCAACCCGGATGGACTGTCACGCCTACCAGCAATTGCCGTTGGTTTGGCTGCCGGTATAGCCCTTGAGGCCGGTGTTGTCGATGGTGAGTTTCTTGCACTGGTCGCCCACCTGCGCCCCCCCCGGGACCGGTGTTGCCGTAGCGATGTAGCCTTGGCCGGCAGAACTCGCCGGGTTCGCCGCCAAGCCTACGGTGTAATAGCCGTTTTCACTGGTGGGCGTGCCGGTGAACCCAAGCGACGTCGCGGTAAGCGGGTAGGTGTTGAAGTTGGTGTAGTAGCGTTCTTCCGCCTGCGCCACATGCATGAGCAGGTTCTGGCCGTCGCCGCGGCGCGCGCGGTAGGCATACCGTCCCCACCACGGTATCGCGATGGCGGCGAGGATGGCGATGATCGCCACCACGATCATCAGCTCGATCAAGGTGAAACCACGTTTGCGCATCATCGTCATCGCCCCTGTCACACCTACTGGATTTGGTTAATCTCGCTCCACGAGCGGCGCCGCCAGATCGGCGAGTCACCCGTGAACGGCCCCTGGTTCTTGGCGTTGGAGAGCGTCACGCCCGGAATGTAGAACTGGCCGCCACCCAATGCAGACACCACCGGCAAGCTGCCACTGGTGCGCGCGTTGTTGATGCGCCCACCCACCACCGGTGCGCCACCGAGGGAAGACACGCCGGTACCCGGCCCGCCGTTGTTGGTGTTGAACACCATCACGGCGCCCTGCGTCGTCGGGTTGCACGGATCACTGCCGGCCGCGCCCGCGATCAGCGTCTGCACGATGACCATGTTGCTGGAGAAGACCGCGCCGGGCGTGACCACCACGCGCTCGCCGGAATTCACCTGCGTCGTGCCGGAACTGTCCATGATCTTGAGCGGGATGTACCAGCCACCGTAGCTGACCGGCGCCGCAATGTTGGTGTCGGTGCGGACCGTTGCGCCCTGGTAGGGATTGGGCGGATTGACGGTCTGCTCACCCAGCGTTTGCTGCACCAGTTGGCCCTGATTCGTCGCACAACCCCCCGCGGTTCCGCACGCGCCGGTATCGCGAATGCCGTAGATGCCCTGCACGGCGTTGCTGCTGTTGTCGCCCGCGCCGAGGTACTTGCCGGTGCCGAACACCACCATGAAACTGCCGGTCGCCGGATCCGGGAACAGGCGCGGCATCGTGGTGATCGGCTGCAGCCCCTGGTTGCCGCCGGCGTCAGCGATTCCGACGTAAGCCAGGGTCACCTTCCAATTGGACGGACTCGGGTCGGACAGGTCAAAGCGCCACAGGTTGCCCTGCAGGTCGCCCGCAAACGCCACGTCATCAATCTGGTCGGAGTTGTAGTCGCCCAACACTGCCGTCGCAAGCCCGAAGCTGGTCACTTTGATCCCGTTGACCGTGAGACCGGTCGGCGTCTTCAATTCCGCGACCATTTTGCCGGTCTGTGCGTCGAAGATGAACAGCGCGCTGTACGGATTGCCCGAAGCATCCTTGGGCGCCTGGGCCGCAATGGTCTGGCAAGCTGCCAATGTCGCGGTGGGGATGTCGGGCTTTGAGCAGTCAGGGAAATAGCCGTTCGAAACCAGCACCACCCATTCGCCGTTGTTGAGACGTCCGACGTTGGGCTGCGACACGGTGTAGCCCAGGTCGGTGCCCACGCAGCTACCGGAATTGCTGACGCAACCCGAGCTCACCGCCATGTCCGAATCGAATTCCCACAACACCTTGTCCGGCGCGGTCGCGGGCGTGGACGAGCTCGCTGCACCCGTGATGTCCAGCGCGTACACGCCACGGCCACCCAGGCCCACGCCCCCTGCCAGAATCGTGTGCCAATTGGTGTCGCTGAAGAACACGTCGCGCGTCACCGGCGTTGCATCCACGGTGGGACGGAACTGGAAGTTGCTCACACTGGTGAGATTGCCGAGGTTGGCATACACCGCGCGAGGAATGAACGCCCAATCTTCCTGTCCCGGATTGCTGCCCGTGTTGTAATTCGAGCACACTCCGGTCGTCACGTTGTAAGAGGTGCACTTCGGCACTGGCGCGTTGAAGGCGTGCAACATGCCATCGTTGGCGCCCACGTAGGCCGTGCCAGCGCGTGTCGCGTGCGCGGCGACGAACGCCGAGTATCTCTGAGCGCCGGCCGCCGCTTCAGGAGAACCGGATGGCCACCCGTCGTAATAGTTGCTGGACGGATAAGCGACATACACCGGCTGCGAGTTGATGATGGCGCCAAGCAGGGTGGTGCGCTTGCGATAGGTGCCGTTGGCCTCATTGGTCTGGTCGCCACGCAAATAGTTAATGCGATTGGCTACCGTGTCGTTGCCGCCAGCCAAGGCCGGCGATTGCAGCCCCACGCTCGTGCTGTTCTCGACAGTGTCGAGCGAGCCAGCGTTTCCCGTCGTGAACGCAAACGACGAGAAGGTGCTGCCCTTGTATGAGTCGGTGTACATATTGCGGCTGGATGCCGCGGGGATCACTGCTGGCCACAACGTGCTACCCAAGGTGCCGTCTGAATTGAGACTCACGGCCTGCAGGTTACCCGTCCAGTCCTTGCTGCTGTAACTGGTGCTGAAGCTCAAGGCGCCAGTGGTGGCGACGCTGGCGTTGACTGCACCCGTTGCAGGATTTGCGGCACGGGCCGAGATGCTCGTCAAGACGCTGGTCAGTTGATCCACCAACTGCTGCGGGTTGCCGGCGCTGAAGAATTGGCCACGGCCAGCCAACGCTGCGTGCCATGTATCATCGATGTTGGCGGCGATGCCGCTGCCGCTGCCGTCAGGGGTAGGCCAACCGATACTGCCCAGGGAATTGGCGAGTCCCTTGCGCAAATTACACGCGTCCTGCGCGCTTGCAGTGGTGGTATCCGTGCAATCGGTATTGGTTGAATAATTCAACTGGCCACTCACGCCAAGACCGATAAGATATTCGGACATGTGCGGCCAAGTTGCCGGATCGTTGTTCGGATTGAAATATTCCTCCGCCGGGATGTTCTGCGCACTCCCGTAGCCACCCGCAACGTTGCCGGCTGCAAACACACCCGTTGTCGTATCAGGGAGATACGCCGGAACGTACTTGCCACTTACCGGCGCGAACAGATCAGGCCGCAGATTTGTCGCCCAGTAATTGAAGGCAATATCCGACAAGGATGCGTAACCCGCATCGCCGCCGTCGTGAACAGGGGCATAAATCGAGGTCACACCTGCGGCAGTCGGGCTCGGGATCGTGACGCCGTCCGGCAGCGTGGCCCCTCCGGCAGGCAATGTGAGCGAGGAATAACCCGGTCCATTGGCGTCGCCGTTCCACAAACCGTCGGTAATCAGAATGTGGAAATTCTGGCGACAATACAATTCATTGCCAACATTGTTTGCTCCAGTGGCGTTGCTCGGCGGTGGCTGCCAATACGGATCTTCGAGATTGCCGGTAGTGCCAGTATTGCCACTGCCGCGCTTGAAAAAATCGCCTGCTCGAACCAATGCGGCACGCGTGGGGGTTCCACCGCCGGCAGGGATCTGGAAAATCCAGTTGAAGAACGCACTGCGATAACAGTCAGGCGGTGTCTGGGTCGCGCCTGCCCGCTGCACGGTCTGTGGATTGGCGGTATTGCCAGATGTGCATGCCGAAGTGTCGATGAGGGCGGAAATGATCGCATTGCTCGGCAACTGGTAAGCACCGGTATTGAGATTCTGCCAAGTCACCCGGATATCACTTCCGAAACCACCATCGGCGGTCGTGGCCGAAAGTGCTGACGAACCAAATACGCGAGACAACGAGGATCGCGCCATCTGGTTGCGGGTACGATAATACGCATACCAGTTCGCGAAGTTTTGGTATTGATTCACCGTGACACCACCAATGGTGACATTGGTGTTGGTGATTGGCACGGCTTCCCAATTGCTAGTGTTATAAAGCGTATGCAGGCCGTCACAATTGGCGGTATTACATCCGGTATAGGTCGGATTGCCATAGCTATCCACCTGTACCGCTACGGTTTTTTTCAAACGATAATAATACGGGCCGCCATTCGGGTAGGTTACCTTCGTGCCATCGCTCAACGTGTGCGAAGCTCCATCCATCGGACTCGCCGACGCCCAGAACGCAGACTGGCCTTGATTGCTGCCACTGCCGTTTCCGCACTGCCAGCGATTGTCGTTCCCTCCTGAGTTGGTGCCCATTATGTTTGTCCGGGCACTCGTGCTTGGATAGTCCAGATCCGGATTGTTGTTGTAAGCGATCGTCCCGGTGCTGCTTGCCGGATTCATCGGACGATTGACGGCAATGCCATCAATCCAAACCGCGTTCAAGGTGGAATCTGCATTCGGGAAGGAAGTGCTGCCGTTGGCGTAAATCGGAGGGACGTATACGATGTCGGGGTTGTAGTAGACCCCGTTCATTGGCAACGACCTTATGCCTTGGCTGGGCACAAGATTGTCGGGATCAATCACATTGGCGCAGCGCCACGGCCCGCCACTCCCGTTGACACCTTGATTGCCACCGCTACCCCAGTCCATGGCCTTGAAATACAAACCGCCGCCAGGTTTGGTTGTCCACGGCGGCGCGTCACCCAAGCGTGTCCAGTTCATTGATCCCGAATCATCGAAAGTGATCGCAAGATTTGGCGGCACCGCCGTTGTCTGGTTGACGGGCGTGGCACTGAGTTCGGTGGTGCCGGCGGGCACTACGTAAGCCGCGTGCACGGGTGGCAGCACCAGGAAAGGCGCTGACAAACCACCGACCAGTGATAGCGCCAGCACCATCGCGGCGGGACGGGATGCAAGAAGCGTTTGTCTGTGGTTGGACATGGCGGTTTTTCCCGCGTGTACCTTCAGTTGGTCGGCGCTTGCGCGTCGAAAGTGCTCTGGACCACGCGCACGGTGTTGTTGGTCCCGCCCGTGGCGCGTGCGGTGACGCGATAAACATCCAGAACGATGTTGCCACCGGGGGCGCCACTGCTCGGGCCGGTAACGCCGGATTCGTGCAGCAAGCCGGCGCCGGGAGCGCGCAGCATGCCCATGTCTTCGATGACGTATTGCGGGTTCTGGGCAACGTTGGACGTCTTCAGGCTGAGCAACGCCAAGGTGCCTGTCTGATTGGTGTAACCAGCGCCCCCGGCACCCTTGTACGTAATGCCGGTGCCAGTGAGCCAGCCATTGTTGCCGGTGCGAAACTGCGTGATCGTGCCGGCCGTGCCGTACAACGCCGCGATGGACGGGTCGTAGTAAACGCAACCATTGGTGGCATCGATGCTGCCGCGGGCGCAGAAGCTGCCACCCTGCACCTGCGAGAAATAGTTCCAGATGTTCCACTCGGCGCCGCGCAACGCGGTATCGCCGCTCATCGTGGCGAGCTGCGCGCTGCGGGTTGCGCTGACCATGCGCTGCTGCAACAGCGAACCCGACGAGGCCCCGATCGCAAGCAGGGTGAGCAGGATCAGGAAAACAAGCGCCACCAGCAGCACCGCACCGCGTTCGCGTGCGCGCTGCGGAAAACGGGGTTGTGTGGATCGTACGAGCATGGCGGCTTACCCAATCACGGATTGAAATTGCGCAACGCGACGAGGGTGGTGAATTCGCGCCGCAGCAACTGGTTCGGGAAACCCTGCGCACTCGGCTGGATGTTGCGCGTTATTTCTGTGGGCGGTTGCGGCGTGGTATCGCCGTCGATGCTGTAGATGTAAGCCATCTCGGGCGTCGTCAGCGTGTACAGCGGCGTTTGGCCGTCCATCAGGATGTTTGCCTGGATGGATGTGACGGCCCGCCACAGGCAGCCTTGATTGGGGCTGCCGCCGCCCGTCGTCGCGGTGTAGCCGACATTCGAGGCCAACTGCACGCCGGGCGGGCACGCGATGGCACCGCTATTGTTGTTGTCGACCTTCGTCGCAGAAAGGAATTGGGTATTGCCGTTGGCGTCGATGATGCCGTACTGGAAATCCAGGCGCTCGATGCCGCGCACGATGGCCTGGTCCACACCATTGACCCGGCGCTCGAGTTCGCCGGTGGTCGGTCCGCCGGGACACACCGCAGCCCCGTTGACGCACACCACCTTCACGTAATAGGTGATGGTCTGGAAATCCTTGTTGAAATCGAACAGGCGTGGCGCGGCGCCACCGGTCAAATCGGGAATCTTCGGCTTGGCATAGTTGGCGCCGGATACCGTGATCGTGTTGCTTCCTTGCCCGGCGGCCCCGAATACATACGCCGCGGAACAATCCGCGAGCATTCCGAGGTCGCCCGCGCCGAAGTACGTAACCGGCTGCTCGCTGCCCGTGGGCGCAAGGGCGATCGCAGCGACGCTGCCGTCGCTGTTGGCGGCGATGGTGCTGCCCGTACCGCCGACCGGCACGATCGACCAACCCGCATTGGGCTTCAGGTAACGCATGGTCAGCACCGAGGTGCCGCTCAGGTGACTGTTGGCGGCAATGCCCATCGCGGGCAAAGGATTCGTTACGGCCGTCTTCGGATCGACCGGCGTGCAGGCGGCGGCCGTGCAGTCATAGCCGCGCAGGAACACGAACGAGGGCAGTGCGAACGCGTTGCCGGGATCGTCCAGCGGCGTCGTGTCGTCGGCGAGCGCGCCGTTGACCGAGCCGATGACATTCGACGTCACCGTCGGCGCATTCAACGAATCCAGGCTGATGCCCGACGCGACCAGGCTGGCGTTGCCGCCCGAATTTGCGCAGTAGGCGCCATTGGCGTTGCCGAGGTCCGAACGCAGGCTCTGGATCGCGAAGCGGCCCTCCTCCTGCAACGCCGCCATCTGTTGCTGCACCTTGTTGCTGCTGGAGGTCGAAGCAAACACCGTGATGATGCCGGCGGCGACGATCAGCGCCATCACCAGCGCGATCATCATTTCGATCAGCGACAGGCCCGCCATGCGGCGACGCGTTGGGCGGAAGCAATGGATGTTCTTCATGGCTGGAACGTCCATGCGAAGATGTTGGGATTCTGGGCAGCGTTGTTGCCGGCACTCGCTTCGTTCCACTGCAGCACCATCTGGCAAGTGCCGCCGTACGGTGGCCGGTTGGCGATCTGCGGTCCAGTCGGCTGGTACGTCAGGTTCGCGGCGCTGCAGTTGATGGCGCCCTTGGCATTCGGCAGGAAGGTATTGAGCTGCTGGCTCCACACCTGGATGTCATGGGTAGCAAGGTCGGCGGGAGAGCAGCCTGCCGCGCAAGTCATGGTGATGCCGGCGCCCGGCGCAAGGATCGAAGTGATGTTGTAGGAGCTCGTGCCGCCGGTGCCCCACAACCCTGCGGGATTCGCGGCCATACGATTGGCCATGTTGTGCGCGAGGAAGGTTGCCTGGGTGCGCAGGTAGCCGACATGGTTGGACTGGATCGCGAAGATCATCAGTCCGGCAAGGCCGATCATGCCGAGGCTGAACACCAGAACGGCGATCAGCACTTCCAGCATCGAGAAGCCTTGTTGGCGAGGATGGGCACGGTGAAGGGTCATGGTGCGGGAGCCGGGCAACCGGGGGGAGTGGTACTGCTGGTGGTTTGCTGCAACATGCCGGCCGCGAGCACCTGCAGGAACCGCGGCTGGTTGTTGGCAGCACCATTGGGTGCGGAAACAGTGAAGCAGTTGAGGGCGCTGGTGCCCTGCGGCTGGAACGTCACCGGCGTGGCCGCTCCGCTCAGCACGTAGGGGGTCGGAATGGCGGCGTGCGTACGCAGGACCGTTGCTGTCCCGGTGCTGCTGGCCGGTGGAACCTGTACCGTCCAGCCGTTCTGCCAGCTACCGGTTGCCGCGACCTGCACGCTCACCTGCCGCGACACCGCTTCGGTACGGGCGTATTGCAGATCGCCCGCGAGATCATTGTTGATATTCGACAGATTCGTCGAAATGAGGATGTGCCGGAAACTCGGCACGGCGATCATCGCGAGGATGGCCGCCACCGCCAGCGTGATCATCAGTTCGACCAGCGTGAAGCCGCGGACGCGGCAATACGCGCGCAGGCGAGCCGCGAAACGGGTACGCATGATTGCTTGTTTCCCCAGCACGACGGTTTTGCCCCTGTTGAAGCCGACGATGCAGGGTGGATCATCCTGCCCGGCCGCGAGCTTGCCAAGCACCCGCCGACGAACGGCGCGATTGGGCCGATAAGCGGTCAGCGGCTTTCCCTCTCCGCCGGGGAAGGCTCAAGAACGCGAGCCTGCGAGTTTCCTCATCACGCCATCCAGCCCCGTCTGCCAATCGGGCAACGTGATGCCGAATGTTTCGCGCAGCCTGGTCGTATCGAGCACCGAAAACGCGGGGCGTTTTGCCTTGGTCGGATAATCGGCAGTGTTGATCGCATGCACCCCCGGTACGTGCTCGATCAATCCTGCGTGTTGCGCGCGTTCGAAAATGGCGTGCGCGAAGCCGCACCAACTGGTCTGGCCTGAGGCGACGAGGTGATACGTGCCGTCGGGTGCGAACATCCCTCCGCCGCTTCGCGGCGACTCCCTTCCTATGGAAGGGAGTGTGCGCCATTGCGCGACGATTCGTGCAGTCACGTCCGCGATCAAGGCCGCCGGCGTGGGCGCGCCGATTTGATCGTCCACCACGCGCAGCGCGTCGCGTTCGGCGCCGAGGCGCAGCATGGTGCGCAGGAAATTCTGCCCGCGCGCCGCATAGACCCACGCCGTGCGCAGGATCAGGTGATGCGCGCCGCTGTCGCGCAATGCAATCTCGCCGGAGCGTTTGGAGCGGCCGTAGGCGCTGACGGGATGAGTGGCGTCGGTCTCGCGATATGGCCGGGTTGCAGTGCCATCGAACACGTAGTCGGTGGAGTAATGCACCACGCGTGCGCCGCGCTGCTTCGCCCAGGCGCCGACTACGCCGGGCGCATTGCCATTGATGCGCTGCGCGAGTTCGGGCTCGTCTTCCGCGCGATCGACCGCGGTGTAGGCGGCAGCGTTGACGATGATGTCCGGCGCGATGCGATCCAGCGCTCGGGTCAAGCCATCGAAATCCGCGAGGTCGATCGCTTCGCAACGCGTGCCATCTTCGAGCGTGCCGCCGCGGGTAGCCACAACGATTTGGCGTTCCGCGGCAGAACCCGCAAACGCGCGCAGCAGCTCGTGGCCCACTTGGCCGTTTGCGCCGGTTATCAGAACGCGCATCGACATCTTCCCGGTCATCCCAGCGAGCGCCGGGATCCAGCCTTCCGGACAAAACAGCAAGTGGATTCCGGCCTGCGCCGGAATGACGAGCAAAAGCAGCAAGCCGGCAACAGAAAAGTCACGCGACGTACACCGGCAGCTCGTCGGCCGAAACATCGGCGAGAAACGGCGCCTTTTCGTCCTTGGCCGAAAGCACCGGTTCGGCCACCGGCCAGTCGATGCCGATCGCGGCATCGTTCCAGCGCACGCCTGCGTCGGACGCTGCGTCGTACAGCGCAGTGCATTGATACATGAAAGTCGCAGCCTCGCTGACGACGCAAAAGCCGTGTGCGAAACCTTCCGGAATCCACAACTGCCTGTGATTGGCCGCCGTCAACATCGCCGCTTCCCATTGCCCGAACGTTGGCGAGCCGCGGCGGATATCGACTGCGACGTCGTAGACCTCGCCTTCCAGCACCGACACCAGCTTGCCTTGCGGATTCGGCCACTGGTAATGCAAGCCACGCAGGACGCCGCGCGCCGAGCGCGATACATTCGATTGCACGAAGCGCGCGTCGATGCCGAGTTCCGCATATTTCTTCGCATGGAAGCTTTCGAAGAAGTAACCGCGTGCATCGCCGTGCACCACGGGTTCGATGACGTACACGCCGGGCAGATTGGTGTCGATGCGCTTAAGGGGGGGGTGTTGGGTCATGCTATGTGATCCTCATGCTGTTTCTCCCTTCTCCCCTCGGGAGAAGGTGCCCCGAAGGGGCGGATGAGGCTGCGGGTCTTGCTCAAAAACCGCTGCGTGACCGGTGTTCAGGCACAGCCGGACCCTCATCCGGCGCTGCGCGCCACCTTCTCCCGGAGGGAGAAGGATTAAAAAAACTAACCTTCAATCAACCGCAACAGGTACTGTCCATAACCCGTCTTGACCAGCGGCGCCGCGAGCTCGCGCACACGCGCGTCGTCGATCCAGCGCTGCTGGTAAGCGATTTCCTCAGGGCAGCACACCTTCAGGCCTTGACGGTTTTCGACCGTGGCAATGTAGTTCGCCGCGTCCATCATCGATTCGTGGGTGCCGGTGTCGAGCCACGCATAACCGCGCCCGAGTTGCTCCAGCATCAGCGAACCATCGTCGAGATAGCAGCGGTTGAGATCGGTGATTTCCAGCTCGCCGCGCGACGACGGCTTCAGTTGCGCGGCGAAATCGCACACGCGGCCGTCGTAGAAATACAGGCCCGTTACCGCGTAGCTGGATTTCGGCTTCGCCGGCTTTTCCTCCAACCCGACCACGCGCCCGGACTTGTCGAATTCCGCGACGCCATAGCGTTCCGGATCGCGCACCAGATAACCGAACACCGTGGCGCCGTGATCGCGCGTCGAGGCGCGCTTCAGCAGTTCGGTGAAGCCGTGGCCGAAGAAAATGTTGTCACCCAGCACCAGCGCGCACGGATCGCCCGCGATGAATTCGCGCCCGATCAAAAACGCCTGCGCCAGGCCATCGGGCGACGGCTGCACCGCGTAGCTGATCTTGATGCCCCACTGCGAACCGTCGCCCAGCAGATTCTTGAACAACGCCTGCTCGTGCGGCGTGTTGATCACCAGCACTTCGCGGATGCCGGCCAGCATCAGCACCGACAGCGGGTAATAGATCATCGGCTTGTCGTACACCGGCAGCAGTTGCTTGCTGATGGCCTGCGTCACCGGGTACAGCCGCGTGCCGGAGCCGCCGGCCAGGATGATGCCTTTTTGGGTCGTCATGCGAAGGCTCCCAGCCGTTCCATCCGGTAGCTGCCGTCCAGCACGCGCTGCACCCACGGCTGGTTGGCAAGGTACCAGTCCACGGTGCGGGCGATGCCGGTTTCGAAATCGACGGAGGGTTTCCAGCCGAGTTCGCGTTGCAACTTGAACGAGTCGATCGCGTAGCGTCGGTCGTGGCCCGGGCGATCTTTCACGAATTCGATCAACGATTCGCGCTTGCGACCATCGGCCAAGGGACGCTTTGCATCCAGCAGCGCGCAGATGGTTTTCACCACGTGGATGTTCTCGCGCTCGGAGTCGCCGCCGACGTTGTAGGTTTCACCCACCCTGCCCGCTTCCAGCACGCGGCGGATCGCGCGGCAGTGGTCCAGTACGAACAGCCAGTCGCGGACGTTCCTGCCGTCGCCGTATACCGGCAGCGGCTCGCCCTTCAGCGCGCGCGCGATGATCAGCGGGATCAACTTCTCGGGAAACTGGTACGGCCCGTAATTGTTCGAGCAATTCGTCGTCAGCACCGGCAGCCCGTAGGTGTGGTGGAACGCACGCACCAGATGATCACTCGACGCCTTGGATGCCGAGTACGGTGAGTTCGGCGCATACGGCGTGGTTTCCGTGAACTTGCCGATTGCGCCCAGCGAGCCGTACACCTCGTCGGTGGAGACGTGCAGAAAACGGAATCCATCTTTCGCGGAACCGTCCTGCGCTTTCCAGTAATCGCGCGCGGCTTCCAGCAACGCCAGCGTGCCGACCACGTTGGTTTCGATGAAAGCGGACGGGCCGTCGATGGAACGGTCGACGTGTGATTCGGCGGCGAAGTTCACCACCGCATCGGGTTTGTGCTCCGCCAGCAGCTTCGTCACCAGCGCGCGATCGCCGATGTCGCCCTGCACGAATACGTGGCGCGGGTTGCCTTCCAGTGGTTTCAGCGTATCGATGTTGCCGGCATAAGTGAGCTTGTCGAGGTTGACCACCGTCAGTCCGTCGGCCACGGCCTGCAGCACGAAGTTGCCGCCGATGAAACCGGCACCGCCTGTGACCAGAAGAGTCGTCATTCCTGTCCCGATGCATCGCGAAAGGTGCGCATTTTGGCATACGCGGGGATGCGCACAGTCCGTCGCTGCCGTTTGCCGCAATTCCGGCGAGTGTCAGAAGCATTGCCGCACTTGGCTTGGCACGCATCATGCTGCATGTGGGGCGGAGCAACTTCTGGTCAGGAACAGGGGCTCCGCGAACGGTCGCGCCGCCAGGCGCGGCCGTTTTTTGTGCGCTGTCGTCGGGCCCCCAGCACTGCGTGATGGACGTCACGCTCGTATCCAGGCTGGCATGCAACGTGCTGTCACAGTTCGTGACATTCAGGAACGGGGGTTCCGCTGCCATGCGCATGCATGCGATCCAACGCGGGTTCACGCTGATCGAGTTGATGATCGTGGTCGCGATCATCGCGATTCTTGCTGCCATTGCGATTCCGGCATACCAGAACTATCTGATCCGGGCGCAAGTATCCGAAGGGATGAACCTTGCGTCGGCCGCCGAGCCCATGGTTTGGGAATACATGTCGACCAAGGGCGTGTACCCGCGCGACAACCAATCAGCGGGCCTCGTTTCTCCCGCGTCGATCGTCGGCAAATACGTTTCGCAAGTCGAAGTCACCAATGGCCAGATCGTTGCGATATTCAACAACACCACGGCCAACATCAACATCCGGAATGCAACGCTGGTGCTGTCCCCGGTTGCCACGACAACCAGCATTACCTGGTACTGCAAGCCAAGCACGGTGGCGACAAAATACCTGCCTTTGCCCTGTCGCGATTAGCGCGGGCTGGTCGGCATGCGTCCGATTCGCAGGAAAGCCGCACACCCATGGACGTGACACAAATCGTCACCTGTCGCGCAACGTCAACGATTGCAAATTTGGCGATGTGAAGAATTGTGAACCGGTTCCCAAGTCAAAAGGATCACGGCAGGTTAGATTTTCCCGCGGGGAAGCAGCCACGGGGATTGGCACGAAAGCTGCTTAGTCCATCCCGAGCTTCTGGCTCACTGGCCGACTGGCCAGGGGGTACTGATTCAGGGGCTTGCACCTTGGGGCATTTCCCAAACCAGTTGACCAGTTTCCACAAGCACAGAGGAATCAACCATGAAATCGATGCAGAAGGGCTTTACCCTGATCGAACTGATGATCGTCGTCGCGATCATCGCGATCCTGGCGGCCATCGCCATTCCGGCCTACCAGAACTACCTGATCCGCACGCAGGTCGCCGAGGGCATGAGCATTTCCGGGGGCGCTCAGACGGGTGAGGCCGAGTTCTACAGCAACGCCGGCCACTTTCCATCGGCACCGGGATCCGCAGGCCTGCCAACGACTGCGACGAGTACCCAAGGCAAGTACGTAAGTCAGGTAACCGCTGGCACTGGCGTCATCACTGCAAAGTACAGCCACACCGCGCCCCAAAAAGCGAACGATGCCATCGATGGCAAGACCTTGATTCTGTCAGCAGTTACTTCACCGGATGGCAGTATCCATTGGGCTTGCAAAACTACCAGCACGATTGACCCAAAATACCTGCCGTCGAGCTGCCGTTAACTGATCCTGCTCCATTGCGAAGCAAGACTCGAAGGGCCGCCTCGTGCGGCCCTTCTTTTTCCGCCCTCCCTTCCATGTCGGGACAAGCGGCGACGCGCGATTATCCGGGCGCATGGCAAGCCTATAGTTCAAGGGTGGCAAAAGAGGGTCAAGTATCCTTGTATATCTCGAAACTCGCGATCACTCCATGGTGAACCCGCTCGCCAAGAAGCCAAGACGACATGTATTTTCTATCTTGGCGTTCGCATCAGTATTGTTGATGATCCTTGTTACCGCATGGAGCGTGTACCACCCGGGGCTCTGCGGCGAATTCCTGTTCGATGACTTTGGCAATTTGCCGACGATCGGCGCGACCGGACCAGTAGACACCTGGGCCACGTTCTGGCGTTACATCACCTCGGGTACGGCCGATCCAACCGGCCGGCCTTTGACGCTATTGACCTTCCTGATCGACGCCCGCAACTGGCCAGCCAGCCCTTACCCGTTCAAGGTAACCAACGTCATCCTGCATCTGATCAATGGGGCGCTTTTGGCGTGGGTGTTGTGGGGGCTGGGACGGGTACTGGCTTCTGACGCCCCGCACCCCCCCCCCCCCGGCTCCGCCGCGACCCCCTTCGCAAGCGAAGGGGGCGAAACGCGGGGCACATCGCGCAGCGCGACCGAAAGGGAAACGCTTTTTGCATCCGACAATCGCGGCATCGCGATCGCCGCATTGTTCGGTGCCGGGGCGTGGCTCCTGCACCCGCTGTTTGTATCTACCACGCTATACGTCGTGCAACGTGAGGCGATGCTTCCAGCGACATTCGTATTGATCGGATTGCTGGGCTGGATGGCGTCCCGCGAAGCGCTGGCCAATGGATACATCAAGCGAGCGTTGGTCGGCATGGCACTCTCAGCTTGGGGCTGCACCGTGCTGGCGCTGTTGTGCAAGGCCAATGGCGCGTTGTTCCCGCTGTTGCTGCTGTTGGCGGAATGGATCGCGCTTTCGCGCAAACCCATGCCCTCCGAGTCCGCGCAGCGCTGGTACCGCCGCGCGGTCGCAGTATTCCTGATCCTGCCCGGAGTGTTCGTCGCCGCTTATCTGCTGTACTTGTTACCGCATTCGCTTGCAGCACCAGTGGAATCCCGCGGCTGGAGCATCGGCCAGCGGCTGCTGACGGAGCCGCGTGTGCTGACTGATTACCTGCGCCTGTTGTTCGTGCCACGCGCGTATTCCAGCGGTCTCTTCAATGACGCTTTTTCGATTTCGATCGACTGGCGGCATCCAGGCTCAACCATCCCCTGCATCGTCCTGATCCTTGCGCTGATCGCGACTGGTTTCGCGCTACGCAAGAAGTATCCCGCGGTAGCGCTGGCGCTGTTGTTCTACTTCACGGCGCAACTGATGGAGTCCGGCTGGATCCCCCTGGAGCTGTACTTCGAGCACCGGAATTACCTGCCGGCCCTGTTGCTGTTCTGGCCGATCGGCCTGGTTATCGGCAAGCCGGGCGCGCTCCGCTCTCTGCGCGCGGTCGCGGGGGGGGCCGTCCTCGTACTGCTTGCGTCGTTCACCGCACAACGTGCGATGCTGTGGGGCCAGGGTTTCCGACAGGCACAGGTGTGGGCAGCGATCAATCCGGATTCTGCGCGCGCACAGACCAATGCCGCGCTGTACGACTTGCAGCACGACCGGCCACGCTTGGCGGCAGCACGGTTGCGGCTGGCGATCGCCCGCCATCCGGACGACCTCCAGATCCCGGTCAACCTGATCGGCGCGGAGTGCAGGTTGGGCAAGGTACAACTGACGACACTTGCTGCAGCGGAGAACGCATTGGAAAAGGCACGGGTCGGCGGGCAGGTCACGTTCAACTGGTTCGGTGAGGCCCTGGACCTTGCCAGCAAGCAAGCGTGCACAGGTCTTGATTTTCCGGCGCTCCAGGCAACGCTGGATGCCGCGCGTCGCAACCGATACTGGCAATCCCAGGCCGGCCGGCGACAGGATCTTGACCATCTGCAGGGGCAACTGGATGTTGCGGAAGGCAGACCGGAAGCAGCATTGCGATCGTTCAACCGCGCATTGAGCGTGAACCCCGAACCGGGCCCTGCACTGGAACAAGCGGCGTATCTCGGCTCGCATGCATACCCGAAACTGGGTCTTGAGCATCTCGCGTATTTCGAAAATCTGCCACCGGCGCCAAAACCCCCGCTCGGCATGCCACGCATTCATGCATGGGTGCTGCACGAACAAGGTTGGTGGCACCAAGAGCTCGCATACCTGCGCAAAAACCTTGAAGAAGATGCGGCATCAAGAGGGACAGCCGGGTCAAACCCATGACACCGCCGTTGTCACGTCTCGCTACCATGCTCGACTTCGCACTTGCGGACGATATCCATGCGCCTTGCTGACCGCGCACGCAAATGGCTTCCGTGGTATTTGCTGACCGCGGCAGTAATCGCGACCGCCATCGTGTATTGGCCCGGTGTCACGGGTGGCTGGGTGTTTGACGATTATCCGAACATCGTCGACAACGCCGCCATCCATATCGCGCCGGGACATTCGACGCTCGCCGCGTGGGTAAACGCGGCCATTTCGTCACCAGCGAGTGCCCTCCACCGGCCCTTGGCTTCGATCACCTTCGCAATGAACTGGATGGCCAGCGGCGGCAATCCATGGCCATTCAAGGTCACCAATATCGTCATCCATTTGATCAACGGCGTGTTGGTGTTCTGCATGCTGCGCGCGTTGTTGCGATTCCTGACGGTGCGCAGCAGGACTGACGGCGAAAGCTTTCCTGCAATCGAAGAATCCGCTGCCACTCGCCTGGCATTGATCGTCAGCGCTGCCTGGATGTTGCTGCCGATCAACCTCATGGGGGTGTTGTACGTGGTGCAGCGCATGGAAAGCCTGTGCCAGATATTCGTGCTTGCCGGGCTGTGGGCCTATCTGCACGGGCGCTGGATGATGCTGACTGCCGAAAACGCTGACCGCGATCGTCGGGGTTTTGCGCTGGCGGTCAGCGGCATCGTACTCGGAACTGTGCTCGGACTGACATCGAAGGAAACGGCTGTGCTGCTGCCGGTATTCGCATTCCTAGCGGAATGGATTGTCATCAGGTTCGGGCGCAACCGCGCTCTACTCCCCTCTCCCTCCGGGAGCGGGGTCGGGAATGAGGGTACGCATGCGCGGGATGCGGCATTTCGCGAGTCCGAACCAGCACCCGCCCCTGCGAGGCACCCTCTCCGGAAGGGAGAGGGGACAACTTCCAAACGCATCTGGACTCTGTTCACTGTCACATTGTTCGTGCCGGCCGTGCTGGGTTTCCTGTGGCTGCTGCGCGGCGCCTTGCGCCCGGCTTCATGGTCCGGGCGCGATTTCACCCTGGTGCAACGGCTGTTGACCGAACCACGCGTGCTGGTGGACTACGTGCACTGGACGCTGCTGCCCAATCCGATGGTGCTGAGCCTGTATCACGATGAAATGGTGATATCGACGGGGCTGCTGACGCCATGGACCACGTTGGGCGCCATCGTCTTGCTGGCGGCCCTTCTCGTGGTCGCGGTATGGTTGCGCAATCGCCGCCCGTTGGTGTCGCTTGGCATCGGCTGGTTCTTCGCGGCGCAATTGCTCACGGCAACCATCATTCCGCTGGAGCTCGTCTACGAGCAACGCATGTACTTCGCGTCGATCGGCGTACTGCTGGCCGCAGGTGCACTGTTGCTGGGTTTGCGTTGGAAAATCGTCTTGCCACTTCTACGTGGCTTCATCGTCGCGGTCGCGCTGCTGTGGTTCGCAGTAGCCACCAACCTGCGCGCCCGGGAATGGTCCAATCCCCTGCGGCTGGCCGTTGCCGAAGCGAATCGCCATCCAGAATCACCTCGCGCAGTGTATGAAGCCGGCCGGTTGTTGTTGATTGCATCTAACTACGCGCCAGGCAAAGCCCTGGATGGCGCATTGAAGTGCCTGGGCCAGGCCGCAGCGATTCCCGGCGCATCCTCACTTCCGGAGCAGGCCTTGATCATGATCGCCGACCATCATCAACGAGGCGACGATGCCGAATACTGGAACTCAATGATCCGCAAGCTGCGCGACCAGCCAACCCGCCAAGAAGACATTTCCGCCCTGATTTCGCTTACCAACTGCTACGAGTCGAACATCTGCAAATTCGATGTGGCATGGCTGCAGCGTGCGTACGAGGCCGTATTGTTGCGGCCGCATCCCATCGCGCGACTCGATGGCGCGTACGCCGACTTCCAGCGCGACATCCTGCACGACGACATGCAGGCCGAGGTTTACCTTGCGCGAGCTGTTGCAGGGGATCCGGGAGAATCCGCCTACAGGATCGATTTGGCCGCGCTGTACGCACGCAATGGCCAAACCGAAAAGGCCCTGGAACAAATAGACGCCCTGCGACGCATGAACTTGGCCGGGCGCCTCGATGGGCAAATCGCAGTACTGGGGAGATTGGCAGAACAAGGAAAACCTGCACGCTGAGCATCATTCCGTACGTCTGAACTATTGCCCCATGGATATCAACTCAAGCGATCGCCCCTTCCTGATCTTCGGTTCGCCGCTGATCGAACAATCCGAGATCGACGAAGTCGTTGCCTGCATGCAGTCCGCGTGGTTGGGCACAGGTCCACGCGTGGCGCAGTTCGAGCGCGATTTCGCGGCCTACCAGGACTTGCAACCATCTCAAGTCGCGGCAGTCAATTCCGCCACGGCCGCGCTGCATGTCAGCATGGTGGCGGAACGACTGGACCCCGGCTCTGAAGTCATCACCACGCCGATGACCTTTTGCGCGTCGGTGAATGCAATCATCCACGCCGGTTTGACGCCGGTGCTTGCGGACGTCGATGCGGCCACGCAAAACATTGACCATGCCGCGATCGAAGCCGCCATCACGCCGCGCACGCGCGCCATCCTGCCCGTGCATTTCGCGGGACGACCCTGCGAGATGGATCCGATCATGGAAATCGCGCGCAAACACGACCTCAAGGTGATCGAGGATTGCGCGCACGCCATCGAGGCCAGCTACCACGGACGCAAGGCCGGGACGTTCGGCGACTTCGGCTGCTTCAGTTTCTACGCCACCAAGAACGTCGTCACCGGCGAAGGCGGCATGATCACGGGCCGTGACGAGGCGCGTATCGCGCGCACCAAGGTGCTCGCCCTGCACGGCATGAGCAAGGACGCCTGGCACCGGTTCGGTGATCAGGGCTACAAGCATTACCAAGTCGTGGAAGCCGGGTTCAAGTACAATATGATGGACCTGCAGGCGGCCATCGGCATCCACCAGCTCGCACGGGTCGAGCGCAACTGGCAGCGCCGCGAAGTCGTGTGGAACCGGTACATGGAAGCTTTCGCGGACCTGCCGATTGCATTACCCGCGACCCCAGCTCCCGACACGAAACACGCCTACCACCTGTTCACCATCACGGTGGACGAGGCGCGCTGCGGTATCTCACGCGATGATTTCCTCAACGCGATGAACGCGCATCGCATTGGTACCGGGGTGCACTATCTTTCCGTGCCGGAACATCCGTTCTACCAGCAGCGCTTTGGATGGAAGCCGGAGGTGTGGCCGAATGCGACGCGATTGGGGCGGCAGACCGTCAGCCTGCCACTGTCGCCGAAGCTCAGCAATTCGGATATTGCGCGGGTGATCCATGCGGTCCGTGCGATTCTGACCCAGAAATCCGGCCACGGTATGCACTACGCTTGACGCATCGGGGAACCCCAACTTCGCCACTGCAATGCCGCTGAAAACCATCCGCAGCAAGACCGACCTCACCATCAACGGGGCACCGCCCGCATTTGACCAGCCCCTGCACGTCGGCAAGCCGAACATCGGCGACCGCGACGCGTTCCTCCAGCGCGTCGGCCAGATCTTGGACAACCAGTGGCTGACCAACAACGGCCCGATGGTGCAGGAATTCGAGCAGCGCATTTCCGAATACCTGGGCGTGAAGCACTGCGTGGCGATGTGCAACGGCACGGTAGCGCTGGAAATCGCGATCCGCGCGCTGGGTCTGTCCGGCGAAGTGATCGTGCCGTCGTGGACGTTCGTCGCAACGGCACACGCGCTGTATTGGCAGGGGATCACACCAGTCTTCGCCGACATCGACCCGGCCACGCACAACCTTGACCCTGCCGCGGTGCGCCGCATGATCACGCCGCGCACCACCGGAATCATCGGCGTCCACCTGTGGGGGCGCGCGGCGCCCGTCGCCGAACTACAAGCCATCGCCGACGAGCACGGCCTGATGCTGATGTTCGATGCCGCGCACGCCTTCGGCAGCACCTACCACGGCCAGGGCATTGGCCACTTCGGCACGTGTGAGGCATTCAGCTTCCACGCGACCAAGGCATTCAACACCTTTGAAGGCGGTGCAGTCACCACCGATGACGACGAACTGGCCGAGACCATGCGCCTGATGCGCAATTTTGGGTTCAAGGGGTATGACAACGTCATTCACCCCGGCACCAACGGCAAGATGATCGAGGCCTGCGCTGCGATGGGGCTTTCCAATCTCGACGGATTCGATGACGTCATCGCCGTCAACATGCGCAACCACGCGGCCTACCGAGAGGCGCTGGCCAGCATCCCTGGCATCAAGGTGCTCGACTACGACCCGGCCGAGCGAAACAGCCATCATTACGTGGTGATCGAGGTAGCCGAAACCTGCCCTACCGCGCGCGACGGCATCATCGCCGCCCTGCACGCCGAGAACATCCTCGCGCGCAAATATTTCTGGCCGGGCAGCCACATGATGAAACCCTACCGCGACTTGTTCCCACACGCCGGCCTACTACTGCCGCACAGCGAAGCCGTGGCCAGTCGCGTCATCGTGCTGCCTAATGGCACGGCATTGCCGGACACGGCCGTCGCGACGATAGCCGATGTGTTGCGGGTGCTGGTGGCCGGTGGCCGATCATGAAGCTGAATGTCGTCGACTTTTTCGAGCAGGGGGCGCTGCGAAATTTTCCGGGACGCACCGCCATCGTCGATGGCGAGCGTTCCGTCACGTTTGCCGAACTGGCTGCCGACGCCAAGCGCTGTGCCACGCGTATCGCCAATCTCCTGAACGGGATCAATCAGGCCGTCGCAGTCTATCTGCCCAAATGCGCCGAGAACGTGATCGCCGACCTTGGCATCGTCTACAGCGGCAACGCCTACTGCAACCTCGATATCAAGTCACCGCCACAGCGTCTGCGCAACATCCTTGACAAGATCGCTCCGGCCTGCGTCGTCACCTCGCGGGCGCTGGCTCGTGGGCTGCGCGATGTGGTTGATACGGCCATCGAGATCGTCTGTATCGAGGATCTACTAGCGGGTGATGCAGATGAGACGCTGATCCATGGCTGTTTGCGCAGGATCATCGACGCCGATCCGCTGTGCATCATCAACACGTCTGGCTCCACCGGCACACCCAAGGGCGTGGCGCTCAGCCATCGCGGCACCATTGATTTCATGGAATGGCTGTTCGACACCTTCGACCTCGACGAAAGCGTGCGCATCGGCAGCCTGTCGCCGTTGTATTTCGACATCTACATTCTTGAGCTGTTTCTGTGCCTGCACAAAGGCGCCACGCTGGTGTTCGTGCCAGAGCAGTTGGCGGCATTCCCGGCTCGGCTGCTGGATTTTTTGCAGGCGCAACGGATCAGCTTACTGTTCTGGGTGCCATCGGTCATGGTAGCCATCGCCAACCTCGACCTGCTGGACAGGTACGATCTGGCCGCGTTGCAAAACGTCTTTTTCGCTGGCGAGGTGTTTCCCACCAAACAGCTCAATCAGTGGCGGCGAGCACTGCCGCAGGCGCGCTTCGTCAACCTCTATGGTCCCATCGAAATCCACGTCGATTGCACCTACTTCGTTGTGGATCGCGTCTTCGGCGACGACGAGCCGCTGCCGATTGGCCATCCTTGCCGCAATACCGACATCCTGTTACTCGACGAGCAAGATCGCCTGTGCGCCGATGGTGAGCGTGGCGAGCTGTGCGTGCGCGGCAGCTCGCTAGCGCTGGGCTACTGGAACGACCCCGACAAAACGGCCAAGGCCTTTACGCAAAATCCGCTGAACACGCGCTACCCCGAGCGGATCTACCGCACCGGCGACGTGGCCTATCGCGCGGCGAGCGGTGAACTCCACCTGGTGGGGCGCAAGGATTTCCAGATCAAGCACTTGGGCTATCGCATCGACCTGCAGGAGATCGAGCACCAGGTGCATTGCATCGCCGGCATGGGTCAGGCCTGCGTACTGTACAACGCCGCATCCAAGGAAATCACCGTGTTCTACGAGACGCTGTCGGCCGAGGTGACGCCGGCGGATATCCGGCGAAGCCTTGCGGCGATCTTCCCGAAATACATGATTCCTACGGCGTTCCATCCGATGGCCGCACTGCCACGCAATCCCAACGGCAAGGTAGATCGCCATGGATTGGCAACGCAATGGGCCGAGGCGCGATGAGTCGCCTGTCTGCCGCGGTGTTGCAGGAAGCCATGGGCCTGATCGATCGTGGTGGCGCAGGTTTTGCGATCAGTTTCTTCGCGCCGGTATCGAAAATCGAGGCGTGGATTGCGGAGGGCTCGCTCGGTGTGCTGTTGTGCGAAGACGCGCTACTGATCCATCGCGAGGACGGGGAGCTGTTGCGCGTCAGTCATGTGGCGGCCGACCTGTTGGCACTGGATGTCGCACTCGGCAAGCTGATCGCAGCGATACCGGGCCGGCTCATGGTGGCCGATCTGGTTGGCAGGCCGAAGGATGTCGAATGTGTCACCGGGGCCTACCGACGGCATGGGTTCATGCGGTACACGCAACTGTGTCGCATGCAGCGCAGCGGCGCGGGGCCGGTGATAACGGATGGCGTGATTGGCGTCGACCCCGCAGGCATGGACGACGTGCCCGCACTGCGCGCCTTCATGGAGCGCTGGCTCGACCCCCTTTCCGAACAGATCCAGGATGTCGCGGAGCTGCGCGATGTGGTGGCAACGCAGAACGTACTTGTAGTGCGAGATAGCACTGGCTTGGCCGGTTTCCTGATGTACGACACTATCGGCCAGAGCACGACGCTGCGCTATTGGCACGTGGCCGGCGACCGACAGGGGCAGGGCATCGGTTCGCGGCTGATGCACGCTTTCCTGACGCGCTGCGCGGCGAGTCGCCGCATTACATTGTGGGTGATCGCCGACAACGCGGCGGCAATTGCCAAATACCACCACTACGGGTTCAGCGAGGACGGCATGGTCGACGACATCATGGTGAGACGAGCGGAGATGGCACGATGAAAAGCATTCTCGATATCCTGTCCGGCATCCGGCCCGAGTTCGATTTTGCGGCATCGCAGGATTACCTTGCCGATGGCATGCTCGATTCGTTCGACATGCTGGCGCTCGTATCTGACTTGGATCGCACTTTCAGCATACGCATCGAGGGTTCCGAAATCTTGCCCGAGAATTTCCGTAATTTGGCAGCGATCCAGGCCTTGCTGGCCAAGCACGGCGTTACCGCATGAAACTGGTCTTCCACGGCAAGCGCATTGAGGGTTTGCTGACGGTGCTGCCCGCCAACGAGCGATTGTTCGTCGACGAGATGGACCAGTTCGACTTTCCGCGCGGGCGCTCGCTCAAGCTGAAGGAGGTGATGGGTTACGATCGCCACCGCCTCGTCGACGGTGACGTGTGCGTGTCCGACCTCGCGGTGGCCGGTTTCGAGCACCTGTTCGCGCAAGGCCTGCTGGATCGCGACGGCTTCGATGCGCTGATCGTGGTGACCCAGACACCCGATCACCTCATGCCCGCCACCAGCTTCGTGATCCAGGGGCGATTGGGGTTGAAGCAGGATCTGTTCTGTCTGGATATCAACCAAGGTTGCGCCGGTTTCCTGATCGGCCTCTATGAGGCTTTCATGCTGCTGGAGCAGCCGGCCATTCGTCGCGTCGCGCTGCTCAATGCCGACGTGATGAGTCGCAAGGTATCGCCGCGCGACCGCAACAGCTATCCGCTGATCGGTGATGCTGCGGCCATCACCCTGATCGGACAAAGCGACGACAACGCGCCGATCCACGCCAACCTCAAGATGGACGGCCGCCGGCGCGAGGCGCTCATGATACCGGCCGGCGGGCTGCGCGAGCCTTCCAGTGAAGAAACGCGCGTTGCGCATACCGATGCCGAGGGCAACTTGCGCGCACGCGACGATCTGGTGATGGACGGCTCGGCCGTCTTCAACTTCGTGCAAACCGAAGTGCCGCCGATGATCGAGGCACTGCTGGCCAGCGCGGGCACCCACATGGCGGTGGTGGATACTTTTCTGTTCCATCAGCCGAACCGCTTCATGCTGCAAAAGCTGGCCGAAAAACTGCAAATTCCCTGCGAAAAAATGCCCAGCAACGTGGTGGAGCATTTCGGCAACTCCAGCGGCGTCACGATCCCGCTGGCGCTGGCTTTCAACCTGCGTGAGCGGGTGTGCCGGGAAACCCTGACGGCGGTGTTTGGCGGTTTTGGCGTGGGGCTGACCTGGAGCTCTCTGCTGATGCCGCTGGGGCCATTGGCATTCTGCGAAATGATCGACTACCCACAGGTTAACTGATGGACACCTTCTTGAAGGAAATGGCCGACATCCTCGACGAGGAATCGGTACAGGAAAGCGACCGACTCGACGGCTTCGGGGCGTGGGATTCTCTCGCCGTGCTGTCGGTACTGGCGATGGCGGATTCGCGCTTTCACGCCACGTTCTCGGCGCGGGAAATTCGAGGCGTGGCCACGGTTGGCGACTTGTACCGGTTGCTGTCGACCGGCACGAAGGCCGGCTGAGCGCGTGGCTACGCGGGTTCCCAATCCTCTCGACCTTGCGGGGCGCCACTGCCTGGTGACTGGGGCGGCTTCCGGCATCGGTCGCGCCACCGCCGAGCTGTTCGCGGCGCTGGGTGCCCGCGTCTCCCTGGTCGATTGCAACGAAGAGCCACTGCGCACGCTCGCGGCTGGCTTGCCGAACGGCCCGCATGCCTGCCATGTGCACGACCTGGCGGACGTCGACAGCATCGATGGCCTCGTGCGCGAAATCGTTGCGGGTCTTGGCCCATTGCACGGCATGGTGCACTCGGCGGGTATCCAGTCGGTAATGCCGGCGAAGGATCTGAAGCGGGAGGTCTGGCGGCGCATCCTCGCAGTGAACACGGAGGCCCCGCTGGCGCTGGCGCGCAACATGGCGCGCAAGCGAGTCTGCCAGGGTGGTGGCGCGGTGGTGTTTATTTCCAGTGTCATGGCATTGGCCGGCAGCGCCGGGGCGGTCGCCTACGCGATGAGTAAATCCGCCCTGCACGGGCTGGCCTGTTCGCTGGCGCTGGAGCTGGCGCCGCAGGGCACGCGGGTGAACTGTATCGCTCCCGGCTTCGTGCGCACGCCGATGCTGGAACGGCTGGAGCGCGGCTGGGATGCCAACCAGCGCGATGCGGTCGAAGCCCTGCATCCGCTGGGCTTCGGTGAGCCGCAGGACATCGCTCATGCAGCGGCTTTTCTGGTGGCCGCCACCGGCCGCTGGATCACCGGCAGCGTGCTGGTGGTCGACGGCGGCTACCTCGCGAAGTGACGGAGACGAAGCATGCCGTGCGACCGAACCTATGATGACGGAAGGCCGACATGAGCGAGCCGACGGCGGTGCAGCAGCCGGCTTGCCTGCTGATTACCGGGGCGTCCTCCGGACTTGGTCGCGAGATGGCAATGCGGTTTTCCGCCGATCATCGGCTGATCCTCGCCGGCCGCGACGAAGCACGTCTAGAGGCTACCCGGCTGGCGTGTCACGTGCCGGAACAGCACTTGGTGTGGCGCCACGACCTGGTGGACGTGGAGGGGATCGCCGGCCAGCTTGGAGGGTTCCTCGCCGCCGCAGGCATGCAGGTGGACAGCCTGATCCACAGCGCCGCGCGACTTGACGTACTGCCCCTGCGTAGCTTGGAACCGGAACGTGTGCTCGAGACGTTTCGCACCAATGTGCTGGCCGCACTGGAGCTGGTCAGGACGCTGACGAAGAAGCGGATCAACCAACAGCGGCTGCGTGCCGTGGTTTTCGTTTCCAGCATCGCCAGCCAGTTTGGTGCCAAGGGCTTCTCGGCCTACGGCGCCAGCAAGGCGGCGCTCGATGCGCTGATGAAATCGTTGGCGGTGGAGCTGGCGCCGATGGTGCGGGTGAACTCGGTGCTGCCCGGCGCCCTGCGCACCACGATGACGGCTTCGATGTTCGATGACCCGCAGCTGGCCGAGCGGCTGGTGGCGGATTACCCGCTGGGCATCGGAGCGCCGACTGATGTCGTCGATGCCGTGGAATTCCTGCTGTCGGACAAGGCGCGTTGGATCACCGGTCAACAACTGGTGGTGGATGGGGGGCGCAGCAGCAACATCACCGCCTGACGCGCGGTTAGTCCATGGTTCTCGCCGGGTTGCCGAACACAGTCAGCCCGGCGCCGACGTGGCGAAACACCACACTGCCCATGGCTACCGTGGCGCCGTCGCCGATCTTCTTGCCGGGGTGGATAAGCACTCCAGCGCCTACCAGCACGCACTCACCAAGCACGACATCGCCGTTGATGCTGGCGCCGCCCAAGAGCGCGCTGTAGGCGCCAATCACGCAATCGTGCCCAACGGCGGTGTTTCCGTTGACCAGTACGTGTTCGCCGAGGGTGGCGTCCGAGGAAATCGAGCAGCGCGGAAAGATCATCGCGCCCTTGCCGATCACCAGATTCACGCCGAGCATCGCCGATTCGTGCACGTAGATATCGGCCTGCCAGCCCAGCGCATCGAGCTCGCCAGCCAAACGCTTGCGCTCCACCGGGTTGGCAACCGCGATGAGATAGTCGACCTCGCCCAGCTGGCGGGCTTGCTCGCGACTGATGACGGGAATGCCATCATAACGATCACAGACTGGCTTCCCGTCGATCACGAACGCGGCCATGCGCTCACGCGACGCCGCATCGCGAGCGGTGCGCATCCAGCCCCACAGCTCGCGCGCGAGGCCGCCGACGCCAAAGATCACTAATGGCCGCTGGTGAGTCGTCATGTCATCATTCCCGAACGTACAAAGGCAACTGGAGCGTACCGGCCTCACGCTGAGGCCCAGTGGAAACTCTCGACACCACCGTGACGGATCCCCTGACGTTCATCAAGATGGACCTTGAGGGTGGGAATTAAAAGCATTGCGGGGATCGGCGCGTCACCTCGCGAGCGAGCGTCCCAGGCTCGCCATCGCCGTTTACTATGATTCGCCCGATTTCAGACTTGTGCACCAACTTGTTGCGACGTTTGATCACACCTATCGATGCCATCTACGCTATTACACGCGAGGCTGGTCCGAAACCATAATGTATTTTGTATAGCGCACGACCTGCTGGAATCTCGCAACCCTGCCGGCGATCACGCGAACGCTAGCTGCTGCCGATGCGCGATCCTGTTCGACGATCAATGTGCTTGGCAACCGCCCAGCATCCAAGGGCCATGGCAACCTCCGCTAACAACAGTGTAAGAGCGGATGTCTTTGGCCCTGAGGATTGCAGGAATGTAAGATTGAGCACGATCACGAAGAGCAACCCTGCGCCTTCGATCAGAACGCGTGACGTTTGACGATCCGTCGCAGTTAGATTTGCAGCGACACACTGATGCAAGGCAAACAGCAACGGCCACGGTGCAAGGAGCAGGACATAGCGCGTGGTTGCCGCATATCCTGGGCCAAACACGTACGGCACCCACGGTGCGATCACGGCGACGATGATGCTGGCAAGTAAGCCGAATCCTGTTGCTGCGAGGACCACCGCCCTGTAGGTGTTGTGGTCGCCAGGTACAGCATGTTGCGTCATCAGACGAGGCAACGTGGCACTGATCAGGGCGGAAATGGGCAGCGCGAAAACGCTCACTACGCGGAACCCCGCCGTGTAGGGTCCAACCGCCGCCGCGCCCAGCAACTGCAGCATCAGTACCTTGTCCACTTCGAGGTAACTGGTGCCGACGAGTCCACCAATCGCGTAAGCAGTGCCCTGACGCATGGCATCGACGAACGGCAGGCGCCGACGCCACTGCGGCCAGCCGCCCAAGATGGCAACCAGGATAACCGTACCCGTCATGCCGGCAAGCGAGCCGGCAAAATGGCCAATGGATGCGTCAGTCGGTGTAGCCGCCGTGCCCACTACGACCATCGCCAATACCGCCAACACGCGACCGAGGGGTACCAGGCACACGGCAGCGGCAGCAGCACGCCCGTTCTCCAGGGCAAAACATGTACTGGCGGCCGCCTGCGCGGCCGGCAAAAGGATCAATTCAGACAGGGCCAGCAGCAGCATTGCGCCGACACCGACCCGCTCGTGAAGCGCAAATGCGGACACCAGCATCAGAGCGATCGTCAGCAACCCGCCGGTGATGCCAGTCTGGATGAGCGCCGTGGCCCACATCCCGGGGCAACGGTCGCGATCACGCGCGATGTACCGAGTCAGCAACAGACCGCTGCCCCAGTTCGCCAGTGGGGCTGCCAGCACCATCAACGCTACCGACCCGGCGAACAAACCGTAACCCTGTGACCCCAACCAGCGCGAAAGCAGCACCAGGTAGGCTGCCTGCAGCACCGCGCGAAAACCCAGACCAGAAGTTCCGAGAACAGCGTTGCGGCCGAGCCGGCCCACTCGAAATTTGCCGCACCAGCTGCGCAGGCTCTTCATCGGATCGGCTTCGCCCGGATTGTGCCGGGCATATCGGGAACGTCCCTGTGTTGCCGGCGCAATGTTGGCAGACGCATCGAGATCGCCCGATAGCCGCCAGCAACAAATTCCCGCAGGGTGAAATGCTTGCGAATGTCACGAATCGCCAAGGTGATCGCATGCCAGTCGCGTGCCCTGAGCCCCCATGCAAGCAGACCCGCGTCAGCCTCCCATCGGTAGTCTGGTTGGTAGCTCGTCCATCCAGCAAAATATGCGCGTGCAGCGGTATCGAATCGCAAGCACCCCTCGCAAAACCGCACCCTCATCTGCGTGCCCGAACGAAGAGCGGAGTTCGGGCTTACGCGATACACCGATGCCACCTCCGGCAGGTACGCAACCTTGTACAGCGAAGTTGCAAACGCGTTATGGATGCTGTCTCCAAATGGATATCCACCGTCTGACAAACCGGATGCATAACACGCCTGCGTCAGTTCCCGGCGTATCAACAATGTGCACGTTCGCAGGATCTTCGGGAAATGCCAAGTCCGAAACAGATCGCCCTGCAGATAATGCAGGGCCACACGGCGATGAACCGACCGGCGAAGATCGAATTTCCACGTACCGTTGTGCAACGTAGCCTTGGTCCAGTCCGAGTGTACGACGCCGATGTCATTGTGCCCATCGATCAACTTGACCTGGCGCGCCAACTTGTCACGCGCACACCAGAAGTCATCTCCTTCGCAGTACGCAATATACTTGCCGCGAGCGCGCGCGAAGATGCGCCGGGAGTTCTCTATCATGCCAATGTTGTGATCGGAATAAACGACGCGAATTAATTCGGGATAGCGCTTCTGATAATCCAGTGCGACTTGACGCGTTGCATCCGTGGATGCGTCCTCGCCGATGATCAACTCGAAGGAAAATGGACACCGCTGATTGACCACCCCTTCGATGGCGTCCGCGAGATACTCCGCATGGTTATAAGTGGTCATTAGAACACTGACGAGCGGACTGGTGACCAGCAAGTCCGAATCGCTTGCTTCGCATGTTCCATCCGCGATCATGTGCGGTAAACCCGGTAAATCAACGTCGGAATGATTCGTCGCAACGGCTCGAGCAACGCATCGGGCATACGGCGCAGGGCACGCACGCCGAATGAAGCGGGGCGCTCGATTTCGAACGTGGTACGCAATGCGTCAATGCAGATGTTGCGATAACGGAATCCGGCTGCTGCGAGCATGCGTTCCAGTTGTCGCATCTGCAACGGCTCGCAATCGTAAAACGTGCCTTTGCGCATCAGGCGCAAATAGGAACTCCGCCATGCGTGCGGCCACCAGCTCAGGAACTTTAGTTTGTAATGTGGTTCGGTGAGCATCCAGCGATTGGGCACGGCCAAATAACCTACGCCTTCCGGCTTCATCACCCGGTGAACCTCCTCCAAATGCCGGTGTTGAGCACCAAAATCTCCCACATGTTCGATGACATGGTTGGTGATGACCACGTCGAAACCCGCATCTGCGAAGGGAAGCTCTACGCCTTCGACCTGAAGGTATTCATACCCTTCATGAGCGAGGCGGTTGTCGACCACGTCCACCGCGATCACATCGCAGCGCAATTGCGGATGCGTCGCGAAGTACTGCGCGATACCGCCGGAGCCGGTGCCGATTTCCAGCATCTTGATCGGTTGCGGACGATGCGCGAGATCAAGCAGACGCTCGATCTTCAACGCCTTCCAGTTGCGCGAAGGCAGGTCCAGTACCGCATGCGGCTGGCGCTCGGGTATGCGGGTATTCACGACGGCGAATCGCTGGCGAGCTGGGGTCTTGCGGCCGACACCAACTGTTCGGCAATTCCCATGCCGAATTTTGGCCAGGCGAATCGGCCGGCGAACTCGATGCACGACTCACGCAAGGTTTCGCGCTGGGTGAGCGTCACGGCAACCGCCTCCGTGAACGCGGCGTAATCCCCGATCGGGATGAGGCGTCCCGATTGACCGTCCGCGACGGCATCGGCCACGCCTCCCGTGGCAAATGCCACCGTGGGCACGCCGTAGGCGGAGGCCTCCACCGCGACCATGCCGAACCCCTCCGGGTCGCCGGGAATTTCCCGCACGGGGAATACATGGATGTCCGCGACGCCGTAAAGGGCAAACAGTTCCTTGTCGGATAGTTTCCCGAGAAAACGAATGTTCCTGGCGACGCCTGCGGCCTGTGCGGCCACCTGAATGCTTTCGGTTGTTTGTGTCTCCGCATGCAGCGCCTGCTTCGGTGCATCACCGACTACCAGCAACACCGCGCCAGGCTGCGCTGCAACTATTTGCGGCAGGCAACGGGTAACGAATTCACGCAGACCCTTGCGAGCGGACAGGCGACCGACCGAAAGCAGCAGGGGACCATCATCAAGACCATAGCGCTTGCGCAGGGATGCAGCATCTGCCTGTGCTGATGGCGAAGAACGGAATGTCACGTTGGCGGAAGGCATCTCGACGCCGGGATGCACGATGCCGATGCGCGCGGAATCAACACCGATATCGCGACACAACCCGGCCGTGGCACGGCTGTTGGCAATCACGCGATTTGCGCGGCGGATTGCAGGTAGCCATAGCGTGCGGTAGACAAGGTGTTTCACCGCGATGTCGAGGCCGTGCACATACACCGCCATTGGCACGCCGACCATGCGCGCGACCGATCGCGCAATCGGCGCGGTGAGTCCGCTTCCGGCCAGCACGACATCCGGGCTCCAGACACGTGCTTCGCGACGAGCGAGCTTGCGCGCGTGCAATAGGAATTTCCAGAGCGGCTTTACCGGTGCTTCGCGAACGGAAACACCGTTCGGAGCCAACGCAGCCGCGCCAGCGGGCCCGATTGCACGCACCTCCGCGAACTTCGACAGCTCCTCCGCCATGTGCCAGTTGAGGCGCTCCATTCCACCAACCAGCGGCGGAAGGTTGCGTGTGACCAGAAGGACGCGCATATCCGTTGTTACGAGTCCCGCCGATACGTGAGAGAAGTAATCTGCTCGGAAATCAGTCCGATCAGGAAAACGATGACCGACGCACTCCACAACGCGACGCTGATCAGGCTGAGGCGATGGAACTCGAGGAAGGTGTACGCCCAATAAGCCCAACCCAGCACGAAGAATGCAACCGCGGTGGGCGCGAACAATTTCAGCGGCGCATACAGCGTCGCGATCTTGAAGATGATCAGCAGGAAGCGCACGCCGTCGCGCAGTGGTTTGATATGGCTTTTGCCGACGCGCTCGGCGGCCTTGATCGGCACGTACGACACCGGGTAGGCGCTGCGGAAGAACGCCATGGTGGAGGTGGTCGGATAACTGAAGCCGTTGGGCAGCAGGTGGATGAACTCGCGGAACTTGTCGGCGCGCGCGGCACGGAAGCCGGAGGTCAGGTCGAGCACGGCGTGGCCGGTCATCTTCGACGCGAGCCAGTTGTAGAAGCCGTTGGCAATGCCGCGGCCGACGCCGGCCTGGTCGCCCCAGCCACGAGCGCCGACCACCATGTCGAAACCTTCGTCCAGTTTCGCGAGCAGGCGCGGGATGTCGGCGGGATCGTGCTGGCCATCGGCGTCCATGAACACCAGCACGTCGCCGGTCGCGACGCGCGCGCCGCGCTTGATCGCGGCGCCGTTGCCCATCGAGTACGGCGTGCCGGTGCGCTTGACGCCGTGGCTCGCGCAGAGTTCGGCGGTGCCGTCGGTGGAACCGTCGTCGGAGACGATGATTTCGGCTTGTGGTTGCGCCGTGCGCAGCACCGGCAACAGGTCGGCGAGCGCAGCGGCTTCGTTCTTGGCCGGCAGGATGATGCTGAGCACTGACGATCCCCTCGGGTTCGCGGCATCTTAGCTTATGCACTCGCATCGCTTCGCGATGCAGCGTTCCGCGCACCGCTTTTGCAACGAGACGAAGCGTGTTCGAGTCTGGATTCAGCATTGCGCGATCCGAACCCACCCGCTCTTCGGGCACCCTCCCTAACGGAGAGGGGAAAGCTCGCGCGGAACGCAACTTGCATGGTTATTTCTGCCGCGGAAAGCGCGGACGGGATGGCGGCAATGTCGGAGTGAGACATGGGTCTCGCGCGGCCCTGCCCAAGTCCGCGGTTTTGCGATACATTCAGTTTGCGATTCGGGGGGTTGGACGACTTTCATGGCAACACAGATGAACCCGGCACCCAGCATGCCCGGCCTGACGGGCATTCCCCGCCGTCTGGCGCTGGAAGGCGTGTTGACGGAAGCCGACGCGCGCCAAGCCGTCGAGGATGCCGCCAGGCAAAAGGCGTCGGTCACGACGTATCTGGTCGAGAACGGCATGGTCGATGAGCTGCGCATGGCGCAGGCGCTGTCGGCCGAATTCGGCGTGCCGATGCTGGACATCTCCGCGGTGGACGTCACCCAGTTGCCGATGGGCGAATTGTCCGAGGAGTTGATCGAGAAACATACTGCCCTGCCCCTGCTGAAGCGTGGCAATCGCCTGTTCGTCGGGGTGAAGGACCCGGCCAACCCGCGCTCGCTGGAGGAAATCAAGTTCCACACCAATTGCGCGCTGGAACCGGTCCTGATCGAGGCCGAGCAACTGAAGCGCGCGATCGAGCAGGCACAGAACGCGCAGAGCATCAGCCTCGGCGGCAACGACGAAGGGGACGAAGGGCTGGAAGGCCTGAGCATCGGCGAAGACGATGACGGCAGCGCCGACAACACGATGGGCGACGCCAACTCCACCGATGACGCGCCGGTGGTGAAGTACGTCAACAAGATCCTGCTGGACGCGATCAAGCGCGGCGCATCGGACGTGCACTTCGAGCCGTACGAAACCAAATATCGCGTGCGCCTGCGCATGGATGGCGTGCTGCGTGCGGTGTCGTCGCCGCCGCTGAAGCTGGCGCCGCGTATTGCTTCACGCCTGAAGGTGATGTCGCGCCTGGACATTGCCGAGCGCCGCGTGCCGCAGGACGGGCGCATGAAGTTGAACCTGTCCAAGACCAAGTCGTTCGATTTCCGCGTTTCCACGCTGCCTACGCTGGGCGGCGAGAAGATCGTGCTGCGTATCCTCGACGCCGCGGCGGCGAAGCTTGGGATCGAGAAGCTGGGTTACGAGGAGGACCAGAAGGAATTGTTCCTCCAGGCCATCAACAAGCCTTACGGCATGGTGCTGGTGACCGGCCCGACCGGATCGGGCAAGACCGTCTCGCTGTACACGGCGCTCAACATCCTCAACACCGTCGGCCGCAACATCTCGACGGTGGAAGACCCGGTGGAAATCCGGGTGGAAGGCATCAACCAGGTCCAGCAGAACGAAAAGCGCGGCATGACATTTTCGGCCGCGCTCCGGTCGTTCCTGCGCCAGGATCCGGACGTGATCATGGTGGGCGAAATCCGCGACCTCGAAACCGCGGAGATCGCGGTGAAAGCCGCACAGACTGGCCACATGGTGCTGTCCACGCTGCACACCAACGACGCGTCGCAAACCATCACGCGCCTGATGAACATGGGCATCGCCCCGTACAACCTCACCTCGTCGGTGTCGCTGGTGATCGCGCAGCGGCTCGCGCGCCGCCTGCACGATTGCAAGAAGCCGATCGAACTGCCCAAGGCGGCGCTGCTGGCCGAAGGCTTCACCGAAGAAGAAATCGATAAAGGCTTTACCCTGTACGATGCGGTAGGCTGCTCCGGCTGCAACGAAGGCTACAAGGGACGTCTCGGTATCTATGAAGTGATGCCGATGTCCGACGAGATCGGCAGGGCCATCCTGGAAGGCGGCAACGCCATGCAGATCGCGGACGCCGCGCGCCGGGCCGGCGTGCGCAACCTGCGGCAATCCGCGCTGATGAAAGTGAAGCAGGGCGTCACCAGCCTTGCGGAGATCGATCGCGTCACCAAGGATTGAAGACTTTGGAACAGTTGATGGCGTCATGCCCGCGCACGCGGGCATCCATTGAAGGCAAGGATGGATTCCCGCTTTCGCGGGACTGACGTCAACAGCAGGGACCGCTCTGTTGCATCCCATTCCCGACGGGCAATGGGCGCAGTATCCAAAATTTGGGGAACCACAAATGCCCACCGCCACTGTTGCAGCAAAGCCCAACGCCGCCAATGTCGGCGCAGCCCGCGCCGCGGTCAAGCAACTGACCGTGTACGAGTGGACTGCGCTGGACAAGCGCGGCGTCAAGATGAAAGGCGAGATGCAGTCGCGCAACGCGAGCCTCGTCAAGGCCGAGTTGCGCCGGCAGGGCATGAACCCGCAGGCGGTCAAGGAAAAACCCAAGCCGCTCTTCGGGGCGGCCGGTTCGCGCGTGAAGCCGCGCGACGTCGCCATCTTCAGCCGCCAGATCGCCACCATGATGGAAGCCGGCGTGCCGATGGTGCAGGCGTTCGAGATCATCGCCGGCGGCCAGCGCAACGTGCGTTTCAAGAACATGCTGACCGACGTCAAGCAGAACATCGAAGGCGGTTCTGCGCTGCACGAAGCCATGGCGAAATACCCGGTGCAGTTCGACGAGTTGTACCGCAACCTGGTACGCGCGGGCGAATCGGCGGGCGTGCTGGACACGGTGCTCGACACCGTCGCCACCTACAAGGAACGCATCGAAAGCATCAAGAGCAAGATCAAGAAAGCCCTGTTCTATCCCGCGGCCGTACTGGTGGTCGCGTTCCTGGTGATGATCATCCTGCTGGTGTTCGTGGTGCCGGTGTTCCAGGGCGTGTTTGCGAGCGCGGGCGTGGCTCTGCCGGCCTTCACGCAGATGGTCGTGTCGATGTCGCAGTTCATGCAGTCCTATTGGCTGCCGTTCATCGTGGTGCTCGTCGTCGCGATCACCGGCACCATCATGGCGTACAAGCGCTCGGAGAAAATGCAGCACGCGGTGGACCGGATGTCGCTGAAGATCCCCGTGATCGGCAACATCCTGCGCCAGTCCGCGATCGCGCGCTTCGCGCGCACGTTGGGCGTCACCTTCGCCGCGGGCGTTCCCCTGGTCGAGGCGCTGGATTCCGTGTCCGGCGCGACCGGCAGCATGGTTTACGGACAGGCCATCCGCAAGATGCGCGACGACGTGGCGGTCGGCCACCCGCTGCACCTTGCGATGACGCAAACCAACGTGTTTCCGAACATGGTCACCCAGATGGTGTCGATAGGCGAAGAAGCCGGTGCGCTGGACAAGATGCTGTTCAAGGTCGCCGAGTTCTACGAAGAAGAAGTCAGCAATGCGGTCGATACCCTGTCCACGCTGCTGGAACCCATGATCATGGTGATCATCGGCGTGCTGGTGGGCGGCATGGTGATCGCCTTGTACCTGCCGATCTTCAAGCTGGCCGGCACGTTCTGACGCCGCGAAACCCCTCTCCCGCGAGAGGGGTTTCGCAATGATCCTTGTACGCAGTGGACGGATTGCCCTTCGCCTTCTGGATCGCCGCGGCCTTTGTACTCGGCCTGATCGTCGGCAGCTTCCTCAACGTGGTGATCCTGCGCCTGCCCGCGCGGATGGAATATTTCTGGAAGCGTGACGCGCGCGACATGCTGGAATTGGGCGCCGATGAAGAGGCTGCGCCGCCGGACATCGTGCGCCAAGGTTCGCATTGCCCGCATTGCAAGCATCCGCTGGCTGCCTGGGACAACATTCCCTTGCTGTCATGGCTGCTGCTGCGTGGACGCTGCCGCTATTGCAAGGCGCCGATCTCGATCCAGTATCCGCTGGTGGAGTTGCTGTGCGGCGTTGCGAGCGCCGCCGTGGTGTGGCACTTCGGCATCACCTGGCAGGCCGGGGCAGGTCTTTTGTTTACCTGGTTCCTGGTCGCCGCCGCCGGCATCGACTTCCGCACACAACTGCTCCCTGATTCGCTCACCCTGCCACTGCTGTGGTTCGGGCTGCTGTTGTCGCTGGTCCCGGTTTTCGTCGGCACCCGCGAAGCGGTGATCGGCGCGGCCGCCGGTTACCTCGCGCTGTGGTCGGTGTTCTGGCTGTTCAAGCTGGCGACCGGCAAGGAAGGCATGGGCTACGGTGACTTCAAGCTCTTTGCCGCGGCCGGCGCGTGGATGGGCTGGACCGCCCTTCTGCCGATCATCATCATTGCCGCGCTTGCCGGGGCCGTCATCGGCCTGATCCTGCTGCGCGTGCGCGGACAGGATCGCTCGGTGCCGTTCGCCTTCGGACCTTTCCTGGCCATCGCGATGTGGATCTGGCTGGTGGCGGGAGGCCCTATCCTTGGCGCATACCTGCATCTGACCGGATTGCAATGAACCACCCGGTGTCTTCGCTCAGGCGCAAACTTGCGCTGGCCGCGATCGCGCTGTTGATCGCCTTGCTGATGCTGCCGAACGTCGCTTGGCTGCTGCACGATCCGGGCTGGCCGACATGGAGCGCGGCGCTGGTGCTGCCGCTGGCGCTGATGACGATGTTGTTTGCATTGCTGGGGCGGTGGGTCTGGCAGGCGTGCCTGCTGCTGGCGCCTTTCGCGCTATTGGCTCCGCTCGAGACCTATTACGTCACGCAATACCATCATCCGACTTCGGCGCAGATCATCGCGACGATCATCGCGACGAATCCACTGGAGGCGCGCGAGTATTTCGGACACCTGATCTATCCCCTCGTGCTGACGCTGCTGGCTGGACTGGCGGTGGCGCTGTTGGCTGCGTGGGCGAGCTTTCGTGCAGGCCTGCACTGGCGCGGGCCGACGCGCCTCAGTGCGCTGTGCCTGGGCGTGGTCGTGGCGCTGGTGCCCTTGGCGGTGGGCTTCGCCGAGGCGCGCCACAAACCGGCGAAGACTTCGGATTCCGCGTCGGCGCCCCTGCTCGTTTACGGCGATACCATCGAGGACGGCTTTCCGTTCGGCGTGGTGCCGCGCATCGTCGAGTACCGCCGTGAATGGGATCGGATGCGCGCGGAGGCGGCGAAGTTCAAGGCGTTCCGCTTCCACGCGCATCGCGTGGGGCAACCGCTTCACCAGCGGCAGGTGTACGTGCTGGTAATCGGCGAGAGCAGCCGTCGCGCGAATTGGCAGTTGTTCGGCTACGACCGCGCGACCAATCCGGAACTGTCGAAGCTTGCGAACGTGGTGCCGCTGACGCACTTCATCACTACGTGGCCCGAATCGATCGCGGCGATCCCGATGATCCTGACCCGCCGCAAACCCGAAATGGCGTGGGACGCACCTTGGCATGAAGCGTCGATCCTGCGCGCGATGCAGGAAGCCGGTTACGCGACGTACTGGATTTCCAACCAGCAGGCGATCGGCGAATTCGATTCACCGGTGTCGATGTACGCCTACGAGGCCGAGCACGTCGAGTGGCTGAACCACGCTTCGTGGACCGCGCCCGGCAGTTACGACGGCGACTTGGTGCAACCGCTGAAGGATGCGCTGAACGCCTCGGACAAGGACCTTTTCGTCGTGCTGCACATGATGGGCAGCCACGTGAAATACGACTACCGCTATCCGCCCGCGTTCGAGCACTGGAAGCCGACCCAGTTGTCGCCGCCGGGCCAGGGCAGCACCATCGAACGCGTGCGCAACAGCTACGACAACACGATCCTGTACACCGACCACGTGCTGGCGCAGGTCATCGATGCGCTGAAGCAGAGTGGCGCAATCACGGCGCTGTGGTTCGAATCCGACCATGGCGAACTGATCCCGACGCCGACCTGCGACAAGGAAGGCCACGGCGTCGGCAGCGTGCCCGAGTACGAGATCCCCGCGCTGTTCTGGTACTCGGACGCCTACCGCCAACACTTCCCGCAACGCGTCGCGAGCTTGCGCGCCAATGCGGGCAAGCGCACGCTTTCCGCGGATACCTTCGAGTCGCTGATCGACATGGCCGGCGTGACGTTTCCTTCGCACGACGAAACGTGGAGCCTGTTCAGCCCCGCATGGCATTACCACACGCGCTGGGTGGCGCAGACGCGCCACATCGATTTCGACACCGCGCGTTTCGACAAGACCTGCCAGCGCGTGCTGCCGGGCACGTCCAGCAGCGCAGACGAAGATGACGACGACGACTGACACGACGCGGCGTGGCGTGCGTCACTACGTGGTGGCGCTCACCGGCGGCGTCGCCTCCGGCAAGAGCGCGGTGGCGCGGCGTTTCGAAGCGCTCGGCATCCATGTCCACGACGCCGACGTGGCCGCACGCGAGGTCGTCGCGCCGCGCGAACCCGCGCTCGCGGAAATCGAGTTCGTGTTCGGCGCCGAAGTGTTGAACGCGGACGGCAGCCTGGATCGCCGTGCGATGCGCGAGCGCGTGTTCGCCGACCCGGAAGCGCGCAGGAAGCTGGAAGGCATCATCCATCCGCGCGTGCGCGCGTGGCTGCGTCGGCGGGTCGGAATGGATCGCGGGCCGTATTGCATGCTCGCGATTCCGCTGCTGGTCGAGAACCGGGCCGCGTATGAGTGGGTGGATCGCGTGTTGCTGGTGGATGTGCCGGAGATGCTGCAGATCGAGCGCCTGATGCGCCGCGACGGCATTGCGCGCGAAACCGCGCAGCGCATGCTGGATGCGCAGTCGTCACGGCAACAACGCCTGGCGATGGCGGACGACGTGATCGTGAACGAGGGCGAGGAATCCGCGCTGGATGCGCAGGTGACGGCGCTGCATGCGCGCTACCTGGATTTGGCGCAGGCCGCCCGATCCGCTTAGCTTCCTTCCGTTGGAAAGGGACTCAACCGAAGGCGCGAATGCCCGCCACGCCCTGCGCGCCCGCAGCACGCGCGCGCTCAAGGTCGTCCGGCTCGACGCCGCCCAATGCATAAACGGGTAGACATGCGGCGGCGGCGAGTTGCGCGAAACGTTCCCAGCCCAGCGGTGCGGTATCCGGGTGCGAGGCCGTTGCACATACGGGCGACAACGTGGCGAAATCTGCGCCCACGTTTGCAGCGAGATGCAGTTCTTCCGCGTCGTGGCACGACGCACCGACCCATGCATTCCGCGGCAGTGGTCGCCCACGCAGTGCGCGCAATTGCGCGGCCTTGAGATGCACGCCGACACCCAGCTCGCGCGCAAGATCGATGTCGCGGTTGACCAGCAAGAATTCCCGCGCACCCGGCTCCGCGGCGATGACGCGTTCGGCCATGCGCCTGACGTCCGCCTGCGCCGCGCCCGGCATGCGCAATTGCAGCAGCGCGTCACTGTGCCCACGCTCGGCCTGCCAGGTATCGGCAACCACGTAAAACGGCGGCAAGCGCAGCGCGGCGAGGATCGGTGCATCGGCAGCCGGCATGGCGGCGGCATCCACTTCGCGCAAGCCGACCCAGCGCAACGGATGGCCTTCACGCGCGCGCGGCTCGCCGCGCCATTGTGTCACCCGCAACGCGTGCAGCCGCACCGATTTTTCGGCGTAGTCCCACGGAATCGAAATCACCGGCGTGCTGCCGTGGACCTCGATGCCGAGTTCTTCTTCCAGCTCGCGGACCAGTGCCTGCGCGACGCTCTCGCCGGGCTCGATCTTGCCGCCCGGAAACTCCCACAGCCCCGCCAGATGCTTGCCCGGCAGGCGCTGCATCAGGAGCACGCGACCGCATGCGTCGGTGAGGATGCCGGCGGCGACTTCGATCATTTTGCGCGGGATGAATTGCGGCGCCATTTTCCCCCATCCGCCCTTCGGGCACCTTCCCCCGCAAGCGAGGGAAGGAAAGTCAAATGCGTTCGTAATCGACGAAGTCGAAGGCAAGCGGGTGCTTCGCATCGGCAGGATGATGTTCGCGCGCAACCTCGCACCAATCCGCCGGGTCGAACCGTGGGAAAAAAGTATCCGCATCCGTCGTCGCAGCGTCGATCTCGGTCAGGTGCATGCGCGTGGCGTGCGGCAGCGCCAGGGCATAGACTTCGCCGCCGCCGATCACCATCAGTTCGGCATCCCTGGCCAGCGCCAGCGCTTCGTCCAGCGAATGCACCACGTGCTGACCGTCGAACGGCGCGGTGCCGGCGCGGGTCAGCACGAGGTTCGGTCGCCCCGGCAACGGACGCCCGATCGCCAGCGCGGTCTTGCGGCCCATCAGCACCGGCTTGCCGAGGGTGAGCGCCTTGAAACGTTTCAGGTCATCGGAAAGGTGCCACGGCATCGCGCCGTCGCGGCCGATCGCACGGTTGCGATCCAGCGCCGCAACAAGGACGACGCCCGGCATGCGCTTCAAACCGCCACCGGCGCGCGTATCGCCGGATGCGGATCGTAATCGACGATGCGGATGTCTTCGAAGCGGAAGTCGAACAGCGAGCGCACGTCGGGATTCAACACCAGCTTGGGCAACGGTCGTGGCGTGCGGGTCAACTGCTCCTGCGCCTGTTCGACGTGGTTCGAATAAAGATGCAGGTCGCCGAAGGTGTGCACGAAGTCGCCGCGTTCCAGCCCGCACACCTGCGCCACCATGCAGGTGAGCAGCGCGTAGCTCGCGATATTGAAGGGCACGCCCAGGAAAATGTCGGCCGAGCGCTGGTAGAGCTGGCACGACAGTTTCCCGTTCGCTACGTAGAACTGGAACAGCGCGTGGCACGGCATCAGCGCCATCCTGTCGAGTTCGCCCACGTTCCACGCCGACACGATCATCCGCCGCGAGTCGGGATTGCGCTTGATCTGCTCGATCACCTGGCCGATCTGATCGATCGTGCGGCCGTCGGGCGTGGGCCACGCGCGCCACTGCTTGCCGTACACCGGGCCGAGCTCGCCGTTTGCATCCGCCCATTCGTCCCAGATGCGGACGCCATGTTCCTTCAGGTACGCGATGTTGGTGTCGCCGCGCAGGAACCACAGCAGCTCGTGCACGATCGACTTGACGTGCAGCTTCTTGGTGGTGAGCAGCGGGAAACCTTCCGCGAGATCCATGCGGATCTGGCGGCCGAACACGGAGCGCGTGCCGGTGCCGGTGCGGTCGTCCTTGCGGGCGCCGTTTGCCAGTACGTCGCGGAGGAGGTCTAGATAGATCTGCATGGGACAGCGCGAAACGGGAATCGGAAAAGACTAACAAGATTTCGCCCGCCTGCAATGAAAGTGGATTCCGGGTTCTGCCTGCGAGAGAGCCGCAGCCAGCCCCCGGAATGACGACATTGCTGCATGCCTCGGCTCCTGTTCCAGGCCCTTGGCTCCGAACACAGGCCTCGCGCCAAATTCAGCTCCGGTTCGGGTAGTCTTGCCGGACCGTCACACCAAGGGGTTTCCCCCAGACATGAATTCCGCCATGCCCGCCGTCTCGAGGACGCGCTCGTTTTCCACCGTGTTCCTGATCGAACTGTGGGAGCGCTTCGGCTTCTACGGCATGCAGGCGCTGATCGTCTATTACATGGTGCAGCGCCTCGGGTTCGACGACACGCGCGCGAACCTGGTGTGGAGCGCGGCGGCCGCGCTGATCTACGTGGCCCCGGCGATCGGTGGTTGGGTGGGCGACGGCATCCTCGGCACGCGCCGCACGATGCTGACCGGTGCGGTGATCCTGGCACTGGGTTATGGCCTGATCACCGTCCCGAGCGCCAGCCCGAGCTTCCTGTATTTCTCGCTGGGCGTGATCGTGGTCGGCAACGGCCTGTTCAAGCCGAACGCCGGCAACCTGGTGCGCAAGATCTACGAGGGCGACGACAGCAGGATCGATGCGGCCTTCACCATCTACTACATGGCGGTCAATGTCGGCTCGACCATTTCGATGCTGCTGACGCCGTGGATCAAGGACTACGTCAATAACGTTTACCACAACGAGTTCGGCTGGCACGCGGCATTCGGCGTGTGCTGCATCGGCCTGATCGTGGGCCTGGTGAATTTCTTCTTCATGCGCGCGTCGCTGGCGCACATAGGGTCCGACCCGGATTCCCATCCGTTCGACTGGCTGAAGCTGCTCAAGGTGCTGGTCGTCGGCGCGGTGCTGTCGGTCGTTGCGGCCTTCATCCTGCAGCATGAAACCGTCGCGCGCTGGTTCGTGATCTTCGCGGCGATCGCGTTGCTGGCGATCTTCGTGTACCTGATCGCAGCGAGCCGGCCGGGGGAACGCGCGGGACTGGCGGCGGCGCTGGTCCTGACCATCCAGACCATCTTCTTTTTCATTTTCTACCAGCAGATGCCGACCTCGCTGGCGCTGTTCGCGCTGCGCAACACCGACTTCAACTGGAGCGTGTTCGGCGTGCACCTCTTTACCTGGCTGCCGGGCCAGTACCAGGCGCTGAATCCGATCTGGATCATGATCCTCTCGCCGATCCTGGCGTGGGCTTACACCGCAGCCGGCAAACGCGGCAAGGATCTGTCGATCGCATCCAAGTTCGCGCTGGGATTCGCGATGGTCGCGGCGGGTTACTTCGTGTACGGCCTGGCCGGCAACTTCGTCAACGAACCGGGCAAGGCCTCGTCGTGGGTGCTGATCTGGGGCTATGGCCTGTACTCGCTGGGCGAGTTGCTGGTCAGCGGCCTCGGCCTCGCGATGATCGCGCGCTACGTGCCGGCGCGGATGGGCGGCTTCATGATGGGCGCCTATTACGTGGGCGTCGGCATCTCGCAATACTTGGGCGGACTCGTGGCCAACTTCGCCGCGGTCCCGCAGAACGTGACCGACCCGATCCAGACGCTGCCGATCTACACCTCGCTGTTCACCAAGCTCGGCTGGGCGGGCGTGGCCTGCACCGCGGTCGCCATTCTCGTGGTGTGGCCGATGAAACGCCTGTCGCAGGCGCACGCCGCGCACGTCTCCGACGATCCGTCCGGGGTGCCCACGGTCGCTGCCGAGCGGTAAACCGCCTGGTGACAGGCGTCATGTCCGGACGGCATGCCGTTCGGCATGGGCGTCTGCGGGGCTGATCGGCTATTTTGGCGCCATCGCGACCGCGCGGCGAACCACTTGTCGCGGCCACGGTCGAAGTCACGCACTCCAAACCTGCATCCGCAACCTGGACAGCACTCGCATGTCGCGAACCAAATGGATCCTGACGATCGTCGGCATCGTCATCGTGGCACTGATCCTGTGGCGCATCTTCTCCGGCCCCGGCAAGTCGAACGCTTTCGGCAACGGCGGCGCGGATGAAGCCGTGCCCGTCACCGTGGTGCCGGCGACGCCGCAGAACGTGCCGGTGTACCTGACCAGCCAGGGCACCGTGCAGGCGCTCAACACCGTCAACGTGCAGCCGCAGGTGGGCGGGCAGTTGCTGAAGCTGGACTTCACCGAAGGCGGCCCCGTGAAGAAGGGCCAGGTGCTGGCCGAGATCGATCCGCGCACGATGCAGGCGCAGCTCGACCAGGCCATCGCCAAGCGCGCGCAGGACCAGACCCAGCTCGCCACGGCGCGCGCCAATTACGAGCGCTCGGAAGATCCGAAGTACAAGCAGTACGTCGCCCAGATCGACCGCATCACGCAGAAGAACACCATGTCGCAATACCAGGCCGCGGTCGCCGCCGACAACGCCAGCATCCAGGACACCCAGGTGCAGTTGGGTTTCACCAGGGTCACCTCGCCCATCGACGGCTTGGCCGGCATCCGCCAGGTCGATCCGGGCAACGTCATCACCACCACGACCACGATCGTCACGGTCACGCAGACCCAGCCGATCTATGTGCTCTTCACGCTCGCGGGCAAATACCTCGACGAAGTACGCTCCGCGCAGGCGAAGGCGCCATTGACCGTGTCGATCCTCGACGCATCGAACAACGTGATCGAAGGCGACGGCAAGCTGCTGGTGATCGGCAACCAGATCGATCCGTCCACGGGCTCGTTCCAGTTGAAGGCCGAGTTTCCCAACGGCAACAACCAGCTTTTCCCCGGCCAGTACGCCAACACCCAACTGAAGGTGAGCGTGGACGCCGACGCGCTGGTGGTGCCGGCCGCGGCGGTGCAGCGCGGACCGAACGGCGACTATGTGTGGCTGGTCACCGACAAGCGCCCGGCGAATGCCGAGCCCGACAGTTCGGCACCCGCGGCAAGCGGCAAGCAGCGTCGCGACAAGCGTGCCGCAAGCAGCGCGCCCGCGGACAACAAACCGGCCAAGTACGTCACCATGCAGCCGGTCACCACCGGCGGTGAGGCGGGCGACACCGGCATCATCGTGACGCACGGCCTCAAGGCCGGCGATGAAGTCGTCACCGCGGGCCAGTTCCGCCTCAAGCAGGGCAGCAAGGTGACGCCGATGAAGCCCGGCGAAGTGCCGGCGCCGCCGACCACCGCGGAGATCAAGGCCGCGGCCCAATCCAGCAGCAGCGGACGCGGGCGGAGGCATTGATGGCCCGCGCGGCCGCTGCGGCCATCGTGCTCTGACGCCATGGGCTTTTCCTCGATCTTCATCCGCCGGCCGATTGCGACCTCGCTGTTGATGGCGGCAGTGCTGCTGCTCGGCATCATCGGCTACAAGGCGTTGCCGGTTTCGGCGCTGCCCGAGATCGAGGCGCCCAGCCTCGTGGTCACGACGCAATATCCCGGCGCCAGCGCCACCACCATCGCGACGCTGGTCACCACGCCGCTGGAACAGCAGCTCGGCCAGATTTCCGGCCTGACGATGATGAGTTCCAACAGCGCGGCGGGGCTGTCGACCATCACGCTGCAGTTCGCGATGGACACCAACCTCGACGTCGCCTCGCAGGATGTGCAATCGGCGCTGCGCACCGCGCGGCTGCCGTCGAGCCTGCCCTATCCGCCGGTCTACAACCGGGTGAATCCGGCCGATGCGCCGATCATCACGCTCGCGCTCACGTCCGACAGCGTGCCGCTGCGCGACGTCAACAATTATGCCGACTCGATCCTGTCGCAGCGCCTCGCGCAGGTGCCGGGTGTGGGCCTGGTTTCGATCGCCGGCAACGTGCGTCCCGCGGTGCGCGTGCAGGTCGATCCGGGCAAGCTGGCCAACCTCGGCCTGACGATGGAGGACGTGCGCAGTGCGTTGACGCAGGCCAACGTCAACGCCGCCAAGGGTTCCTTGAACGGCGCGGTGCAGACCTACGAGATCGGCACCAACGACCAGTTGCAGAGTGCCGAGGAATACGCGGGCACCATCATCGCGTACAAGAACAACGCGCCGGTGCGGCTTTCCGATGTCGCCACCGTGGTGGACGGCGTCGAGAACGACCAGCTCGCCGCATGGGCGAACGGCAAGCCGGCGGTGCTGTTGGACATCCGCCGCCAGCCCGGCGCCAACATCATCAAGACGGTCGACCAGATCGAGCAGACGCTGCCCGACTTGCGCGCGGTGTTGCCCGCGGGCATCCATCTCTCGGTGTTCGCCGACCGCACCATCACCATCCGCGCCTCGGTGCACGACGTCGAGATGACGCTGCTGATCGCGATCGCGCTGGTGGTCGCGGTGATCTTCGCGTTCCTGCGGCGCTTGTGGGCCACGATCATCCCCGCGGTCGCGGTGCCGCTGTCGCTCATGGGCACCTTCGCGATCATGGCGTTCGCGGGCTTCTCGCTGGACAACCTGTCGCTGATGGCGCTGACCGTCGCCACCGGTTTCGTGGTCGACGATGCGATCGTGATGATCGAGAACATCGTGCGCTACCTGGAACAGGGCAAGGAAGGCCGCGAGGCCGCCGAAATCGGTTCGCGCGAAATCGGTTTCACGGTGCTGTCGCTGACCGTTTCGCTGATCGCGGTGTTCCTGCCGCTGCTGTTGATGCCGGGCGTGACCGGCCGGCTGTTCCACGAATTCGCGTGGGTGCTGACCATCGCGGTCGCGATTTCGATGGGCGTGTCGCTGACGCTGACGCCGATGATGTGTGCGTACCTGCTGAAGCCCGGCTCGCTGCCGACCGGCGACGAACAGGCGATGGAACACCGCCGCGGCTTCTATGCGAAGATGGTGGGCTGGTACGAGTCGAGCCTCGACTGGGTGCTGGTGCACCGGCGCACCACTATGCTGGTCGCGGCCGCGTCGGTCGCGGTGACCGTGTTGTTGTATGCGGTGATCCCGAAGGACCTGCTGCCCGAGCAGGACACCGGCCTGATCACCGGCGTAGTGCAGGCCGACAACGACATTGCCTTTCCCGCAATGTCGCGCAGCACCCAGGCCGTCACCGCCGCATTGGCCAAGGATCCCGCGGTCGCGGGCGTGGCCGCCTTCATCGGCGCCGGCTCGATCAACCCGACGCTCAACCAGGGCCAGGTCAGCATCGTGCTGAAGCCGCGCGGCCAGCGCGGCAGCCTCGATGCGGTCGTCGCCAGCCTGCAGAAGGACGTCGCCGGCATTCCCGGCGTGGAGCTGTTCCTGAAACCGGTGCAGGACATCACCCTCGACACCACCGTCGCGCCGACCGAATACCAGTACGCGATTTCCGAAGTCGATCCCAACGATCTCGCGAAGAACGCGCAGCGCGTGGTGCAGGCGGTGAAGCAGTTGCCGGAACTGGCGGACGTGTCCGACAACCTCGGGATGAACGGGCGCGCGATGAAACTCGACATCGACCGCACAGCGGCGAGCCGCTTGGGCGTGCCGGTGCAGACCATCGACGACACGCTGTACGACGCCTACGGCCAGCGCCAGATCTCGACAATCTTCACGCAACAGAACCAGTACCGCGTGGTGCTGGAGGTCGAACCGCAATTCCGCAACCGCTCCGACCTCATGAACATGCTGACGGTGCGCTCGAACGGTTCCAGTGGCGCGCTGACCGGCACCAACGCCACCAGCCTCGGCATGGTCAAGTCGTCCAACTCCTCGACCGCGACCGGCATCGGGCAATCCAACACTGGCATCCTGCTCGGCGCCGGCAGCACGGTGCCGCTGTCCACACTGGCCAGCGCAACGCTCACCGACGCGCCGCTGGTGATCGCGCATCAGAACCAGCTACCGGCGGTGATCGTCTCGTTCAACGTCGCGCCCGGCTATTCGCTGTCGCAGGCGGTGGACGCGATCAACAACGCTACCTCGTCGTTGAAGCTGCCGCCGCAGGTGCGCGTGCAGTTCATCGGCAAGGCCGCGGAGTTCTCGTCGTCGCTGGGCAACGAAGCCTTGCTGTTGCTGGCGGCGATCGTGGTGATCTACATCGTGCTGGGCGTGCTGTACGAAAGTTACATCCATCCCTTGACGATCCTCTCGACGCTGCCGCCGGCGGGCGTCGGCGCGCTGCTGGCGCTGATGCTGTTCGGCATGCCGCTGTCGGTGGACGGCATCGTCGGCATTGTCTTGCTGATCGGCATCGTCAAGAAGAACGCGATCATGATGATCGACTTCGCGATCACCGCGCAGCGGCGCGGCATGAATCCACACGACGCGATCCGGCGCGCCTGCCTGCTGCGTTTCCGGCCGATCATGATGACGACCTTCGCCGCGCTGTTCGGCGCGCTGCCACTGGCACTCGGCAACGGCATCGGCGCGGAACTGCGGCGCCCGCTGGGCGTGGCGATCGTCGGCGGCCTGCTGCTGTCGCAGCTGGTGACGCTGTACACCACGCCGGTGATTTATCTGTACATGGAACGCTTCGGCGACTGGATGCGCGAGCGCACGGGGCGGCAGCACCCTGCCCAATTGGCCTCCGAGAGTGGCGAGTGAGCGACCGGCGATACATCCCCCCGCGCCTGCGGCGCGACCCCCTTCGTTCCGAAGGGGGTGAGCTCTATCCTCCCCTTTCCGAAGGAAGGGGGATTGAGGGGGATGGCTTTTTGCTTTCCCCGGGACCCGAGTCCCGGGTCCCGGGTCCCGGCTCCCCATGAACATCTCCTTGCCCTTCGTCAAACGCCCCATCGGCACCTCGTTGATGGCGGCGGGCGTGCTGGCGATCGGCATCCTGTGCTATTTCCTGCTCGGCATCAGCGCCTTGCCGGAGGTGTCGTTCCCGGCGATCTGGGTGTCGGCCGCCGAGCCCGGCGCCAATGCCATCACCATGTCGGCCACGGTGACCGCGCCGCTCGAGCGCCACCTCGGCCAGATTCCCGGCATCGACATGATGCGCTCGCGCAGTTCCGCCGGCAGCGCGTTCGTGATCCTGCTGTTCGATTCCGACGTGGACATCAACGCCGCGGCGCAACAGGTCGATGCCGCGATCAACGCGGCGGTGCCCGACCTGCCGGCCGGCCTTGCGATGCCGCAATGGCACAAGGCCAATCCGAACGACGATCCGGTGATCACACTCGCGCTGACGTCCGACACGCAGCCGATGTCGGCGCTGTTCGATTCGGCGAACAGCTTGCTGCAACCCCGCCTCAGCCAGTTGCCGGGGGTCGCCTCGGTGGACGTGTCGGGCAGCGCGCAACCGGCGGTGCGGGTGGACGTGGACCTGCACAAGCTGACCGCACTGGGCCTGTCGACCAACGACATCCGCAACGCGATCACCGCGGCCAACGTCACCTCGCCGCAGGGCTTCCTCACCGACGGCAACATCGAAACCGCGATCACCGCGACCGACCAGTTGCACTCCGCCCAGGATTTCGCCGATCTCGTGATCGCCACGCACAACGGCATGCCGGTGTTCCTGCACGACGTGGCGAACGTGTACGAGGGTGCGGAGGACAAGTTCCAGGCCGCCTACTTCAACGGCAAGCGTTCGATCCAGTTGCAGGTGTACAAGCGCCCGGAGGCGAATGTGATCGCCACCGTCGACGGCGTGAAGGACGAACTGCCCGGCCTGCGCAACCTGGTGCCGCCCGGCACGCAGATCACGCCGTACTTCGACGAGACCTCGACCATCCGCAACTCGGTCAACGACGTGCAGATCACGCTGCTGATCAGCTTGTCGATGGTGATCCTGACGATGGCGGTGTTCCTGCGCCGGCTCGCGCCCACGCTGATCGCCACCTCGGCCGTGCCGATGTCGCTGTGCGGCGCGTTCATCGTGATGTACGCGATGGATTACACGCTGGACAACCTGTCGCTGCTGGCGCTGGTGATCGCGCTGACATTCGTGGTGGACGACGCGATCGTGGTGATCGAAAACATCATCCGCCACCTCGATGAAGGCAAGCCGCGCCTCCAGGCGGCGCTGGAAGGCGCCAAGGAAATCGGCTTCACCATCGTCGCGATCACCGCTTCGCTGCTGGCGGTGTTCATGCCGATCCTGTTCGCGCCGTCCTTCATCGGCATGTGGTTCCGCGAATTCACGGTCACCATCATCGCCGCGATCTTCGTGTCGATGGTGGTGTCCTTGACGCTGACGCCGGCGCTGTGTGGCCGCTTCCTGCGCCACCACGATCACGAAAACGGGCCGTCGAAACTGTCGCGCGCGCTCGACCGCTTCCATGCGGGCATGCTTTCCATCTACAGGCGCACGCTGGACTGGACGCTGCACAGGCACCCGAAGCTGATGGCGTGGTCGCCGCTGGTGCTGCTGGCGTTCACGATCTATTTGTTCCATGTGCTGCCCGGCACCGATTTCCCGCCGCAGGACACTGGCTTGATCTGGGGCCGCGCCAGTGGCGAAGTCACGATGTCGTTCGCCGATCTCGAGGCGCGCACCCAGGCGCTGGTGACGATGCTGCGCAAGGATCCCGCCGTCGAATACGTCGGCGCGTCCGTCGGCACCAGCCGGCGTGGGCCCAGCGGATGGTTCAGCATCCAGTTGAAGCCGCAAGGCAAGGAGCGCAGGGACACGACGGACCAGGTGGTGGCGCGGCTGTCGGCCAAGGTTTCGCGTTACCCCGACCTCGACGTGCGCTTCCGCGCGCTGCAGGATCTCGGCGGAGGCGGCGGCGGCACCAGCCAGGGCGGCCAGTACAGCGTGGACCTGCAGAGCAACAGCGCCACCGAACTGGAGGAATGGCTGCCCAAGCTGCAGGCGCAGTTGCAGAAGAACCCGATGTTCCGCGACGTCGGCACCGATCTCGATGAAGGCTCGCTGCTGCAGAACATGGTGGTGGATCGCGCCAAGGCCACCAGCCTCGGCGTGTCGATGGCAGCCGTGGATGATGCGCTCTACAACGCGTTCGGGCAGCGGCAGATTTCGACGATCTATTCCGACACCAACCAGTACCAGGTCGTGCTGAGCGCGCTGCCCACGCAGACCGCGTCGCCGGCCGCGCTCAACGGCCTTTACGTGCGCTCGTCCAGCGGCAAGATGGTGCCGATCAGCGCGATCGCGCACCAGGAATCCAGCACCTCGCCCAGCGAGATCGAGCACATGAACCAGATGACCAGCATGTCGCTGTCGTTCAATCTGGCGCCCGGCATTTCCATGGGCGATGCCACCAAGCAGATCAACAAGACCATTTCCGACATGCGCATGCCGGGCGACATCACGCTCGGCCTGGGCGATTTCTTCCGTCGCTTCGAGCAGCAGATGACGATGATGCCGCTGCTGCTGCTCGGCGCCATCATCGCCGTATACCTGGTGCTCGGCATGCTGTACGAAAACCTGGTGCACCCGGTGACGATCCTGTCCACGCTGCCCGCTGCGGGCGTCGGCGCGCTGCTCGCGCTGAAGGTCACCGGCCTGCCGTTGTCGATCGTCGCGATCATGGCGCTGGTCCTGCTGATCGGCCTGGTCAAGAAGAACGCGATCATGATGATCGACTTCGCGCTGGTCGCCGAACGCGAAGGCCGCACGCCGCTGGATGCGGTGCGCGAAGCGTGCCTGGTGCGCTTCCGTCCTATCATGATGACGACGATGGTCGCGATCCTGGCCTCGGTGCCGCTGGTGATCGGTTTCGGCACGGGCGCCGACCTGCGCCGTCCGCTCGGCGTCGCGATGCTGGGTGGCCTGATCTTCTCGCAAAGCCTGACGCTGCTCTCGACGCCGGCGATCTACCTGGTCTTCGCGACCTGGGCGCGCCGGCGCAAGGAGCGCAAGGCGCAGCGGAGAGAGCGTCGCAGGCTTGCGGCGCAGGGCTGATCGGGGCTGGGGACTCGGGTCCCGGGGCCCGGGACCCGGAAAAGCTTAGATGCGCCACTTCATTTCGGCTTTGCGGCGTGGCCTTCTTGACGCGTGAACGCGGAAACAGTGGGTCGGCTTTATTCACGAGCGCCTCGTGAATTCGCATCCATTCGATCCCGTTCAAAGCCGCGCGGTTGGGCACCGCTACAATCGCGCTTCGTGAATGGCACCAAGGCTCACGCGCATGCCCGAGTCCCGAGTCCCGAGTCCCGAGTCCCGGCTTTCCCGTCCCGAGTCGCGAAAAGTCGCCTTCATCGGCGGCGGCAACATGGCACGCAGCCTGATCGGCGCGCAGCTGGCGCGCGGCGTTCCGCCGGCCGCGATCACGGTGGCCGAACCACGCGCGGAAGCGCGTGAAGCGCTGGCCCGCGAGTTCGGCGTGCCGACCTTCAGCGACAACGTTGCGGCGATCGCCGGTGCCGATTGCGTGGTACTGGCGGTGAAACCGCAAGTCATGCGCGCGGTGTGTAGCGCGCTCGCCGAACCGCTGCGCGGCGCGAACCCGCTGTTGATCTCCATCGCCGCGGGCGTGCGCATCGCGCAAATCGAAGAGCTGCTCGGCGGCAGGCACGCGATCGTGCGCTGCATGCCCAACACGCCCGCGCTGGTCGGCGCCGGCGCCGCAGGGCTTTGCGCCAACCGCAATGTCGACGCCGCGCAACGGTCGTTCGCCGAACGCCTGCTGGACGCCGCCGGCATCGTGCGCTGGATCGACGACGAAGCGCAGATGGACACGGTGACGGCGCTGTCCGGCTCCGGTCCCGCGTATTTCTTCCTGCTGGTCGAGGCGATGGAAGATGCCGCCGTCGCGCTGGGGCTGCCGCGCGACACCGCGCGCGCGCTGGCCGCGCAGACCTGCCTCGGCGCCGGCCACATGCTGGCCGATGGCAACGAGACCGCGACGGAATTGCGCAAGCGCGTCACCTCCCCGCACGGCACCACCGCCGCGGCGCTGGATGTCTTCGAAAAAGCCGATTTCCGCGCGCTGGTCGAACGCGCGCTGCATGCCGCGAAACGGCGCGGCGCGGAGATGTCGGCGGAACTGGAGGGCGGCCCATGATCTATCTTGCCAACGCGCTTGCGCTGTTGATCCAGTTCGCGTTCGGCTGCGCGGTCGCGCTGTTCGTGTTCCGCCTGCTCGCGGAAGCCGTGCGCGCGGATTTCTACAACCCGATCTGCCAATTCCTGTACCGCGCCACCAATCCGATCCTGACGCCGCTGCGGCGCGTGATCCCGACCTGGCGGCGCATCAACCTGGCCGCGCTGCTGATCGCGTGGCTGCTGGAAGTCATCAAGAATTTCCTGCTGCGTTTCGTCGCCGCGGACTTCTGGGCTTCGAACCTCGGCACGCTGGTGCTGGGTGTGGCCGACCTGCTGGATTTCTTCATGATCGTTTACCTGATCATGATCTTCGCGTGGGCGCTGCTCAGTTACATCAACGTCGACGCACGCAATCCGCTGGTGCCGCTGCTCGGCAAGATCGTCGGCCCGGTGCTGAAACCGTTCCGCAAGGTACTGCCCCTGATCGGCGGTTTCGATCTTTCACCGGTACTGGCGATCTTGGTGATCCTGCTGATCCAGACAGTGGTCGTGGCGTGGCTGATGAACGTCGGGCACGCGATCTGATTGCGTTACAAGGTGTCGCACGACGTCCATGTCTTTTTCCGCGCCCCTCCCGGGGGCGCGGGTAACTTCTCTTTGCTTGGCCAAAGAGAAGTCACCAAGAGAAAGGCCACCCCGCGGATGCGCCCTTCGCCCATCCATGGGCTGCGGGTTCGCGCGCACTCGGCGGGGTTCGCCGACGGCACATCCCTGTGCCTGCGGCGAACTGGCGCACCTCCTGTGCGCCA
>Ga0134126_10000156_pt1 | contig 88942 bp, 73 predicted proteins | sample KB31752_FD_96881 | JGI IMG/M metagenome (GOLD analysis project Ga0134126, IMG submission 96881) | Terrestrial soil microbial communities with excess Nitrogen fertilizer from Kellogg Biological Station, Michigan, USA - KB3-175-2 | ecosystem: Environmental > Terrestrial > Soil > Unclassified ...
ACGTTGGTTCCACCGATACCGTTCGCACGGTTCGTGCCACCAATGCCGTTCGCTACCGCATTCGTGCCGCCGATGCCATTCGCGGTGACGTTAGTCCCGCCGATACCGTTCGCGCGGTTCGTGCCACCAATGCCGTTCGCTACCGCGTTGGTGCCACCGATGCCATTCGCCGTGACGTTGGTGCCGCCAATGCCAGTCGCGCGGTTCGTGCCACCAATCCCGTTCGCTACCGCATTCGTGCCGCCGATGCCATTCGCCGTGACGTTGGTTCCACCGATACCGTTCGCGCGGTTCGTGCCACCAATCCCGTTCGCGACTGCATTCGTGCCGCCGATACCATTCGCAGCGACGTTCGTACCGCCAATGCCATTCGCGACAACGTTGGTGCCGCCAATCCCATTCGCGTGGTTAGTCCCACCGATTCCCGACGCGCTTACCCGAGAAGCAAACAGCGTGGACGCTGACGACTGCAGGCCGGAGAACTCAACTACGGACCCTGGCTTAATCCCTGCATCGCTGCTCTCGTACAAGGCCGCCGTATAGTCGATGGACAACGAGCCCACCTGCGCCCGCCCCACCGAGGCGTTCACCGACTTTACGACACCACGGATATAAAGAGTGGTCGCGCCCGGTACATATGCCTGGCCCACCTCGCTCACTTGCGACGCACTGATGGTGCCATCCGCCAGCAGCGACCCATACACCGCAACCAAGGCGCCTTTCGCCGGCAGCGCGGCCTGCAGTGCTGAAGTGGTCAGACGCACCGTCTGCCCGGACACCACCAGGCCCGAGGCGGCGCTCGTTTCGACGACTCCCAGAACCTCCAGCTCGCCTGCTGCGCCACCTTTGACAGCGGCCAGGCGATTGGTGCCACCGATTCCCGCGTGGGATGCGGCAGCCGATCCAACGGACAACGCGAACGCAACTGCGCAGGACAGCCAGCGCTGCTGCCCCACATTCTTCCCAATTATAGCTTTCACTTTTTTCCCCTCGGCGCGTCAAATGACAGGGTGTCGATCACTCCTGCCTCTTTCTCTTTGATGTCTGCGGAATCAGCGCTTCCGGCATCAGCGATATCGGAAGCATCGTCAAGTTCCTGGCCGGATAGCCGCGAGGTCGGTCCAACCACGTCGGTATCGACGAAGAAGAAACCAACCGCTCCAACTCGCCGGCCATTCTCTGGGACCGGCTCGCAACTGTGCGCGAAAGCGTCCAGCTCCTCGAGGACTTTCTGGAGCCGGTCGCGACCAAGTTGGTGAAAACGACTTTCGTCCTCCGGTGAGAGCGAATAGTCAGCGGACACGTGGCGATCGAAATGCCCGAGGCCGCGGCCGGGATTGCGCGAATTGACGTACAGCGTTTCCAGATAGTTGGCTACACGCCGCCCAAATCGCTCGCTATCGGGCTTGGCGAACCGCTCTGGAATGTAGGCGCGCTCAGTGACCCGGAAGTAGCCGGTTTCCGGAACAATCAACACGTGATTGGTTTCCACCAGCTCTGCGAGGACTTCCTTGGGATCGAGCTGCGGCGCGCTTTGTTTCACCAGGCCGGTGAAGGACGGATCTCCCTGGTCCTCGGAAAACGGCAACTCCAGAGGCAGCCCGACGAGCTGCATCACGTACTTGGGGTCCTGGTGCCAGGTTGTCAGCAGGCGCTCGATGGCAATGAACATCGGCTCCGACGTTTCAACATTGGCGGCGAGCGCCCTGCGGATTCGCTTGACCTCCGCCGACGGCAACCCGGTAAAGACCGCCAGACGCTTGTCGGTGGCCGGCCACTTCTGCTCTTTCGCAACGTCCTCGACCGCCAGCACATAAGCGCGACTCAGGACTTCCTTTGCCCAGAGAAAATCGATCCCACGCCGAACCAGAAGCCGGCAGATCGGGCGCAAGACCATTTCGACCGCGCCCAAAAAACTGACCGCTCGCTCCTGGTAGTCGTGCCCCGGAATGGACCGACTTTGATTTTGCTTATTCTGGTTCACTTATTCTGGCAACTGAGACCCGGTTCGCACTATATCCGCGATTTCGGCGGATTACGACAAATTAGTGTTGCGAGAACGTGGCAAAAGTGCTGCGGAAAATACCTATAGGGGAGGTGAAGCCGCATGACCCTTCCCTTGAGACTTTGGTCTGATAAGTAACATACTGCATTGCAGCATTGCATTAGGGCATCGCGGCAAATGCGGCGGATGCACCGAACGGATAGGCAACAGATCAGTTGCCCAACTTCATGTTGAGCGATCCGCGTGAGGTCGCCATCCTTTTCTACGAACGGGCCATTTCCACGAGCAAGCCCACACGCTCTCCCGTGCCCTCGTGACTCGTGACCCCGTGACCCGTTGCCCCTTAACCCCTCAACCCCTTGTCCCCCTGTCCCCTTGTCCCTTCACCCTTGGCCCTTGATACACGGCCCCGCCTGCCGGCGTCCCCGAGGACTCCTCTCGAGCGCTCCAGCCCTCCAGCCCTCCAGCCCGATCAGCGGTGCTGCCCGCGACCGCACCCCGCCACGCCCCCGGCCCGATCTAACACCAACGAGCCGCCGTAAGATCGACGCCGCCCGCCCGAGCCACAGCAGCGGTCTGTAGAGGTACAGCCGACCTCGATTTCGTAGCCCACAAGCAACAAATAACGGCCGCCCCGCTCTGCCTTTCCACAGGTTGGTCATCGTGTGCATTTGTGCCCACGGGAGATAATTAACATGTACACCAAAGTAATTAACATGTGCTATAACGCGCAAAACGGCTCACAACAAAGGGGGAGCACCTCACGCGGTCCACACACCGCCGCCTTCGAACTTCACTCGCATCGGGTCTGGGGGGAACCATGAAGAGACGACAAGCAAAGCACCGGCTGGGCAACCACGCGGGAGTGCGATCCGCGAAATGGAGCGCCGCTGGAGGAACTGCCCTCGCGGCAGCCACACTACTCTACGCACCTGCGGGCGCTCAGGCACAAAGCACCACGGCAAGCGGCACAGACACCGCCGCGCCGATGAAACTGGAAGAGATCGTGGTCACCGCCACGAAGCGCGAAGAGTCGTCCGAAAAAGTCCCGATCAGTGTCCAGGCCTACACGCAAGACCGGCTCGACAAGGATGACGTCAAACAATTTTCGGACGTCGCAAGACTGACACCGGGCGTGACCTTCAGTTTGAAAGCGAACGGCAACGGTAACGGCAACACCGTCTCCATCCGCGGCATCTCCTCCGGCGCCGGAGCCGCGACAGTCGGCGTATACATCGACGAAACACCAGTGCAGGTCTTCCCGGACAGCCTGAGCTCGACCAATCCTTATCCGAAGGTGTTCGATCTGGAGCGTGTGGAAATTCTGCGCGGCCCGCAAGGCACCCTGTTCGGCGCCGGCTCCGAAGGCGGCACCATCCGCTTCATTACCCCGGAGCCCAGTCTCACCAAATACAGCAGTTACGTGCGCTCGGACCTCTCCACCACGCAAGGCGGTGATCCAAGCTATGAATTCGGAGCCGCCGGCGGCGGCCCGATCGTGGACGGCACTCTCGGCTTCCGTGTAAGCGCCTGGTACCGCCGCGACGGCGGCTACGTGGATCACATCCTGTGGTCAGACCAGCGCTTGCTCTCGAGCAACGCCAACTGGAACGATTCGAAAGTCGCACGCGCGGCGCTGCGGTGGCAGCCGGTGTCCGGCCTGGACGTCACCGCCTCGCTCTTCTATCAGGCGACCCACCAGGCAGACTCGCCAACTTATTGGGAGTCCTATTCCGATCCCGGCCGCGACCAGTTCGTCAATGCGAACCCCCTGGTCACCCCGGCCAATGACAAGTTCACATTACCGGCGATCAAGGTCAATTGGGACATGGGACCGGTGACATTGGTCTCCAACACCTCGTACCTGTCGCGCCGCAATGACAACGAGTACGACTCGACCACCCTGGACATCGCCTCGTTCGGAATTTACAACGGCACCTCGCCGCCGCAGGCGCTGTGGAACTACTACTCGCCGGCGCCGTTGACCGACTCACAAGACGTCTTCACCCAGGAAATCCGGCTGCAAAGCAACAAGACGCCGGACTCGCGCCTCAACTGGCTGGCGGGCGTGTTCATTCAGCACTCGCGCCAGAACCAAACCTACTTCGTGCAGAACACGTTCATCAACGATGAGCTCGGTTACGTCCACCCGGGATTGACGGTTGAGGACATCTTCGGGTACGGCCTCTATCAGAACAAATACCTGCTCTACTCCAGCGGCGGACTCACCGAGAAGGAGCAGACCTTCTTCGGCGACGTGGACTGGAGAGCCACTGACAAGCTGACGCTGACCGCCGGAGTGCGGGTCGCGCATCACGCCTTCAATGAGATGACCTTCGCTGCCGGACCGGTGGTCTCGACCAACGGCAGCTACACCCCCTCCAGCCAGAGCAACACACCGGTAACACCGAAGTACGTGATCTCTTACCAGATCAACCAGGACAACATGGTGTACGGCTCTGCCGCCAAGGGCTATCGACAGGGATTGACGACTCCCGCGGTAGGTAGCCGCTGCGCGGGGGATGCCGCGGCGCTGGGCATCTCCACGGGCGAGCGCGAGATCACGCCGGACTTCGTCTGGAGCTATGAGCTCGGCAGCAAGAACCGCCTCCTGGACGGCCGACTGCAACTGGACTCGAGCGTCTACTACATCAACTGGAAGGACATCCAATCCAACCTGACGCTGCCGGATTGCCAGGTCCCCACCACATTCAACGGCGGCAGCGCCGTCAGCAAGGGATTCGACTTCGGCATCAGCGTGCTCGCCACCGACCACCTGGAGCTCACCGTGAACGGCGGCTACGCGGACGCAAAATACACGAGCACCACTGCCGGAGCGGGCGGCAATGTCATCCGCTCATCGGGCCAGCCGCTGGACATCCCACCGTGGCAGGGCGCCTTCTCGGGCCAGTACGACTTTGTCGCTTTCGACCAAAAGTCTTACTTCCGGCTCACCGATCAGGTGCAGAGCCACGACAGCACGGCGCTCGACACGGCCTCCGCGGCCACGGACCCCAACATTCCGCGGGCGCCGTCGTTCAACAACCTGGGGGCGCGCCTCGGTACCACCATCAACGGCTGGGATGTCTCGTTGTATGGCGACAACCTGGGTAACGCGCACCCGGAATATTCGCGCTATCACGATCAACCGATCAGCCCGAACTACCGCGGCATCACCGTACGGCCGCGAACGATCGGCATTACGGGGGTGTATCGGTACTGAGATTATCCGGTGACCAGATGGGGCCGCGGCAATCGCGGCCCCGTCCTCCCCACCGCCGCAGCGCCGCGGCGATCGACCGGGCAAAGGCGAAGTCGATGTCAGCCAGGCGAACGCTCCGCCGGGTCTGGGCCATGGGCGTCATTCTGACGGCGTGGAGGTAGCGCGGCCGGCGTGTCATACTACGTGTGAACGCCTGTTCGCGAACTGGAGGAGCTGAGAATGTGGCGAGCACCGCTAGGATGCACATGGAACATCACACTCGCCGCTCTGCTAGCATCCACTACACTGGCCAACGCCGCCCCTGACCGGGGTCAAACACGAGTCATCGAGCAAGATGGAGTCCGGCTCGAATACGCCGCAGCCGTTCCCGACGCCGACGTAACATTTGCATTGGGCCAGGCGGTTTACGCCCGCACGGTAGTCCCCCGCTTCCTGCATCGCCCACCACCACGAGTATTGCGCGTCAAGTTGGTGGATGCTGAACGAATTCCATTCACCGATGAGAACAAGACGATCTGGGTTCCCTACGGCCGCCTGAAGGGACGCCAACCGGGGGTCGACCCACTGAGCCTGGTGCATGAAACCACTCACGTGGTCGCATCAGGGCCGAAAGGCCAGGATCGGATGTTAACCGAAGGTTTGGCCGTGTACGTGCAGGATGCGATCGGCCCCCAGGGATACCCGAACTTCGGGACCAATTTGCATAAGGCAACAGTCGATCTGGAGGCCAAGGTGGGCCACCCGGTTCCACTGCTGGACAGCGAGCGGGTGCGGCGGGCCTCGGACCGGGGCGACGAGCGAATGCTCGCGTATACCCAGGAAGGCAGCTTTGCCCGCTTTCTCATCCAGATCCACGGGCTGAACAAATTCATGGATCTGCTAAATGGCGGCGAACCCGCACAGATCTACGGCCGCGATTGGGGGCAGTTGGAAAAGGAGTGGCGGCTGCTGCTGACCGCATCCGGACCGCAGGAGCTCCTGCAAAACTGACATCACCGGCGCATGCCCCAGCACGGACCCGGCCGGGCACGGGAGCCCGACCGGGTGCGCACAAGCGACTCAGTTGTCGTTGCCCGTTGCAGCCCTGCAAGGGTTGTACGACAGAATGCGCCGATAGTTCTCAATGATACTCCGCGGGCCGGCCGTCCCCGGATACAAGCCCGCGAAGAATGCTCCGTATTCCGTCACCGAGTTGCCACCGAAGGTGTTGGTCGTCCCCGGAATGAACGGACCGCCAAGGTTCCAGCGGCACCGCTCACCACCTGCCTGGAGTGTGTAGATCGGATAGAAGTTTGCATTCGGCGGCGGGTTCGTGCATCCGACGCCCGTCGAGCGGTCGCAGTTGCCACCGAAGTCCGCAGCCTCTATACGCGGCATATTGGCCTCGAACGCCACCCGCTGGTAGTCCCTGCCCTGATCCTCGCGGTCCGTGAAAGTCGGACTCGGTAGCGAGACAGGTGTTGTGTGCAGAGCGCGATCTATCCGCGGATTACGGTTGGTTCCCGGCCAATCCAGTTGATAGGGAGTGCCGGAAAAGTCCGTATCCGTACCCGTGCAACCGATATTGGGCACGAACCCGGCCGTATTGTTCGTTGTATCCCAACAGTTAACGTCGTCGTCGCCGACCAGACTGTTGTTCGTGTTCAAGTCGTGGATACCGTCGACGATGCAGTCGGCGCTGAAAACGTCTCCGGACGCGTCCGTGAAGAAGTTGCCTGCGGTCGTGTCGACTTTGTTGCAGTACTCGTAGTGCCCGATCTCGTCCGAAAACGCAATATTGTAGCTATGGGCCGTCCAGGTGTTGCGCGTGTGCTCGCTCGATGTAGCAAAGGCGGGATGAAAGTCGACCACTCGCGTCGCGCAGGTCTTGGCGCTGGGTTGGAACAGCAGCTGAGCGAACCCATTCGCGGCGCTCGCGACCATCGAGCCGGTCTCACCGGTGGTAAGGTCGGTAATCCTGATCCGCAGCCCATGCGCCGTGTCGGCGAGGTCGATCACCAGCACGTCGCCGGAGTTGAAAAACAGCGTGTCGTTGTCGTTGGGAGTGAAGCCGAAGAACGCGGCGCTGCCGACCAGCGCGCTTGCGCCTTCAGGTCTGCCGCTCCTGGTGATAAACGCGAAATTGACGTATTCGGTACCGTAACGCGCCTGGCAGTCGGCGTTGTTGACGGTTCCGGCGTTCTGGTTTTCCGAGGCGCTGTCGATATTCAACGCGGCGCACCACTGGTGCGAATGGTGTGCGTTACCGCAGCCTATCGGAGAGTTGGGCGGATAAAACTGCATCTCCATGAAGCCGGTGCCCGGATGTCTGCCGATGTAGTGGGCGCTCTGCAAAGAGCTGTCATCGTAAATGTTCGCGTCGCTGTCGGCCTTGCAGAGCACATTGGCGAGCACCACACCGTTCACCGTCGAGCCGCCGGGATTGGGCGCGGACTGATCGTCGCAGACGGTCATGCCCACCCAGAAAGCCGGGCGGAGTTGGAAATTGAAGGTGCCGCCGGTACCCAGCTGGTTTGGCGGCGTCGGCGGGTCCGCGGGCAGCTTTATCCTCCATGTCATCCTGTTGCCCGAGCCCGAGATGTTCGAGTAAAAGAGCAGCGACGGCTCGTCGTGCCCCGTATATGCGCCGTTGTAACCGATTGCATCGGCGGTCTCGGCACATAAGGCGCCGTCTTCGTCGCAGTCATATGCGCTGGGGCTCACGGCAAAACCCGGAGCCGGGCAGGCGAGCGCGACCAGCGCGCACAGCGGAATGATTCGCGATACCGTTGACATGATTGCCTCCCTAATCAAGTTAGGACACGTCAAATGGAACGGACGAACTGGACCGGCTGTTGTTGAGTGCGCAATTCTTCTGGCTGTTTGTTTGGGTCGAGAGACCTCTCGTATTACTGTTTTGGCGGCGACCATACGCCGGAACGCCGGGAACAGCAACGCGCCGGACGCTGTTGCTTGCCAGACCGGCCGCGACCTCGACCTGAACAGTGTTAATTTTCCGCTTTTTTCTGCCAAGCCCACGTGTTGCAATGCGGGCGCCCGGTCTGCGTCACACGACGCAGCTGCCCTCAGGCCCCAGACGCTCCAACACGAAATCAATGAAGGTGCGCAGCTTCGGAGTGGAACGCCGATCCGGGAGATAGATCAGGTGGATGGGCCGGGTGGGCAAGTCATAGTCGGGAAGAACGCGAATCAGGCGACCGCAGCGCAGGTCTTCGGCCAGAAGAACGCCCGGCTGTTGGATGATCCCCAGGCCACGCAGGGCAGCGACACGCAGAGCCTCACCGTTGTTCGCCCGCAATACACCGCGAACGGCAGCCGCTTCGCCATTCTGGAAAGTCCAGACATGCGGGGCGCTCCAGCGATCGAAAGCCAGACAGTTGTGACGTGCGAGATCTTCGGGCCGGCGCGGCTCGCCGAATCTGGCCAGGTAATCCGGGGAAGCGCACAGCACGAGTTGATATGGCGCCAGCGGGCGCGCCACCAGACCTGAGTCGGACAACGACCCGACACGAATGGCGACTTCAAACCCCTCCTCCACCAGATCGATGACCCGATCGTTGACTGTCAGATCGACTTCGACCTCGGGATAGGTCGCAAGATAGTCTGTGATGACCGGAGTCAGCGCATGAACTCCAAAGGACACGGGCGCATTGACGCGCAGCCGGCCACGAGGGGCCGCGCGCAGTTGACTCGCCGTCCGGTCCGCCTCCTCGAGGTCGGACAGGATCTGGCGACAACGCTCGTAATAAACCCGGCCGACTTCGGTGAGACTTTGCCGCCGGGTCGTGCGATTCAGGAGCCGACTGCCGAGGCGGTCTTCCAGCGCGCGCACGTGCAAGCCCACCATGGTGGGCGATATCCCCAGCGTCTGCGCGGCAGGCGCAAAGCCCCCGAGCTCCGTCGCCCGCACGAAGGCGGTCATGCTAGCGAGCTGATCCATTCCGAAACATTACTTTTGAGTGACCGAAATAGAGCTCAGTTTATCAAACGCTACTAAGGGACGACACTACGACCGCCAACCAAAGGAGGCGGAAACCATGTCCCAGGAACTACGAGAACGAGGCTTGGAATTACTCAATCGGCTGCACGGCGGCCACACGGGCGCGGCCATGGTCGCCGAAATGGCAGGGATCTGTCCGGCATTCGCCGACATGACTATCGAGTGGGCCTTCGGCGGCGTGATGAGCCGGCCGGGGCTCGATCTGGCGACACGCCAACTCGTACTGGTCGCGTCTTGCGTGACGTTAGGATCCGCGATGCCTCAGGTGCGCGCCCACGCAGAAGCCGCACTAGCAGCAGGTGTGACCCGAACGCAGCTCGTCGAGACGATTCTGCAGCTTACTTTCTACGCCGGCGGCCCTGCCGTTCGCAATTCACTAGTGGCGTTGAAGGATCTTCTGGAAGAGGAGAACGGACAATGATTGTGGCAGCGGTGTGGGTGCTGAGCGCCGTTAGGGCAGCAGTGCGAATATGCGCTACTAGACGTCCAACCCGGTCGATTGCCACTCCAGCAAGGGCTGGACGCCGTGCTCGAGAAAGCGATCGGCGATCGCAAGCTCGTCGGAGCCGCGTTGATGGTCTCGCATCGAGGCTGGCGCGTGTTGGTCGACCCGGCGCCGACCGCGACTCCGCAGAGCCCGGGCAGCTGGCTCTGGGGTGGTGTCTACGGAAATTCGTGGTTCGTGGATCCGCATCGCGAGCTCTCGACGGTGCTGCTGACCAACACCGCGGTCGCCGGAATGATTGTCGAGCTACCCGATGCCATCCGTGACGCTATCTATCGGGGACTGGATGCCACGAGCTCCTGAGTTAGTTTCGGGCCGCCACCAACGTGGCGGCCATGCCCAAGCTTGACGGCGCGATATTGTTGTAGTTGTGCCACGTAGGTTTGGAGCCCGCTCGAGCTGTGGCAGTATGGCTCCATAACGGAAACGGGGAGCTCAATAGTGGAAGCAACAGTGTTACGGGGGGCCGTACGGGCGGCCGTTGTGACCGCTACTTTGGTCGAACTGGTCGCCTGTGGAGGTGGCGGCGGCTCTCCGAATCCGGTTCTGGGAACTACGGGATTCAGCACCTACCAGAATGTTGCTTTGAACGGCACGCTTGCCGCCACCGACCCGGGTAACGCAACCGTAACCTTCACACAGGGAGCTGGCCCGAAGTCCGGGGCATTGAGCGGGTTCACACCAGCGGGCGCCTTTGTCTACACCCCGAATCAGAGCTTCACCGGCACGGACTCATTTACTGTGACGGCTGCCGACAGCGCGGGCCACTCCACCACGGCAACCATCAACATCACGGTCAACCCGGCACAGGCACCCACCGCCAACAGCACCGTCGTCCGGAATGACACACCGACGGCAACCAGCAACGCCATTAACGTGCTGGCCAATGCGAACGACCCAAACAAACAGAACCTGACTGTAAGCGTCACGACACCAGCGAACGTAGGCACGGCAACAGTGAACAGTGACGGCACCGTGAGGATTTCCGGGCTGCCAGGCGGATTCAAGGGGCTGGCGCGCTTCGGCTACACGGTTACGGATGCGAGCGGCAAAACAGCTAGTGCGACGGCCGCTATTTTCATTGGCGTGGACCCGTTTCGAATTACGTTCGTGGCGGACTCCGACCCCAAGGGCAGCGGCCAGTACGAGGTTTATCTGACCGACTTCTCGGCGGCGCCCGTCAAGGAGACGGCTGCCACTCAAGGCAATGCGCGCCTGCAAGGCTATGCCGCCTCGAGCAACGGGGCGACCATCGCCTATCGCTCACTCGACCCGGCGAATGCCTCGAGCAATAGTCTGTCGTTCGTTCAGACAGCCTCTCCGGGGACGACTGTCCCCATCTCCCTGCCCGGTGGCGCGCTGCCGTTACCTGACGTAAACGGCAACGATCAATTCGTGCTCAGCCCCGATGGCAAGTGGATTGCGGTCATCGCAGGCACCACCGCCAACAACGCCCTATATCTGGTCAGTGTCGCCAATCCCAGCACCGCCACCCGCGTCAGTCCGATGATCTCGGGCGCACCGGCGGCGTTCGCCTCCCAACCGACATTCACTCTGGATTCAGGGTCGCTCTACTTCCTGGCGTCCGGCTCAGGCGGCCAGCACAAGTCGATCTATCTGGTATCCGTCAGCAACCCGGGAACACCCGTGTTGGTATCGAAGCAAAGCGATCCCGCCACCAGTGACGACATCAGCGCATTTACCGTAGCGTCGGATCAATCGTCCATTGTCGAGCAAGCCAATCGCAACGGCCGCGAGGGCGTCTGGTACATCGATGCCAAGGCCCTGGCGGCTGAAGCCGAGATCGATACACCCACCACCGGCGTTGCCGTCACTTCCAGCACTGTCGGACTGCCTCCGGGCTTGGGTGGTAGCAACAGCGGCAAGGTGGTGGCATATGATGTGGGGGTGCCCGGAAGCGCCCCAACCGCCACCGGGATCTTCGTGGCGGAAGTCTCCAACGTACCGAATCCGCAGCTCGTCACATCGCTGGAGTTTGTGCTCGGATTCAGCCCGGACAACTCGAAGCTGCTCTATACCGATTCGGCACAAGTCGCCGAGATCGGCGCCGGCTCGGGCAACACCGGTGTACAGGTCGGAGTGGGCAACCAGGCGTGGTATGACTCCTCGGGAAACATCGTCCTGATCCGCAATCCCGCGAGCTCCGGATCGACACTTACGTACAACACGCGTCCATTCACTTCGCCGGCCGCGGTTACGCCGTCAGGAACGGTGGCTTACGCTGTGGATGTATCGGGATTTCCTCAAGGCGTGGTAACACTCAGCGAAGCACAGAGCGGGGGATCGGCGCCAACCACCGGAAACCTCCAGCTCATCAACGTGCTGGCCGCAAGCAGCCAGGGCGCGCAACCGATGTACCTGGCCTCGCTCGGCCCGACTCCTTCCTCGCAATCACCCTTACATCTGACTTCTTACGTTTCGAAGGTGGTGACGCATTAACAGGACGTGGCCGCGGCGGTGACCCGATTGCGGCCGGCGCGCTTGCTTTCGTACAGAGCTGCGTCCGCGCGTTGCAATAGAGTCATGGTCGCTTGAGCGGTATCGCCAGCCGGCTCGAGCGCCGCAACCCCGAAACTGACTGTCAACGAGAGCTGCCCTGCCGCAGTAGAAAAGGGGCTTGCCGCACACGACGCACGCAACTTCTCAGCTATGGCCGTCGCGTCGGCCAGATTTGTCTCGGGCAAGACGATGACAAATTCCTCGCCCCCCGAACGGGCGATCCAGTCGTTCGCCCGTAACTGCGAGCGCATCAGCTGTGTGAACCCCTGCAATACCGCGTCACCACAATGGTGACCATGTTGGTCGTTCACCGCCTTGAACCGGTCCAGGTCGGCCATGAGAGCCGTCAGCTGACGGTGATCACGGCGCGACCGGGTTACCTCTCGGATCAGCTCCTCCATCAGGTAGCGACGGTTGTACGTGCCGAGCAGAGGATCGGTAATAGTAAGGATTTTCAGTTGCGCCTGCGCATCCTGCAATGAACGCTCCAGCTCGATGATGCGACGCCCGGCCTTCAGGCGCGCCAGAAGCTCCGCGCCGTGAGCGGGCTTGCGCATGTAGTCGTCAGCGCCGGCTTCCAACCCCGCGACAATGCTCTCAATCGAGCTGTGGCTGGTGAGCACCAGGATATATAAGTAATGATCGAGCTTCGCCGCGCGTATGCGACTGCAAAGGGTGGGCCCGTCGATACCGGGAAGGTCCCAATCGGTAATCAGGATCTGGTAGGCACCGCTTAGCGCCTTGGCCAGGGCCTCGTAGCCCTCACGTGCCTCGTCCACCTGATAACCGGCCTTGCGCAATTGTCGTACGAGCAGCATGCGCTGTGTGGGCTCATCCTCCACCAACAGCAGCCGCAACGCCGTCGCCTCAGGCACGTTTGATTCGCAGGTAGTCGATTGCACGAGTTACCTCGTTGCTCAAATTCTGCACCAGGTCATCGAAGGGTTCCTGCACACCGCTGCGCACAGCCGCCTCCAGACGGGCAGCAGCCATACTGACAGCTGACGCCTGCATGCTGGCACCTGCGCCCTTGAGGATGTGCGCCGTACGCTGCAAGCTCCCGAGATCCATCCTGCGCAGCGCTTGCTCCATGTCCGCGAGCACGGCGGTGCAGTTGGCCGCGAAGCTCCCCACGAGATCGCGCTCGAACTCCTCATCACCGTCAGTAAGGATACGCAGCGCCGCCAGATCCACTGGGTCGTCCTCACTACTCTGCTGTGACACGGTCACGGCGCTCTCGGCCGGTGTACCTTGAGCGCTCAGCAAGCGCTCGATACACCCATCAAGTGCATCCCTATCGATCGGCTTGGTCAGATAGCCGTCCATTCCAGCCGCGCGACACTCAACCTCAGCACCCGCCATGGCATGCGCAGTCAGAGCAACGATGGGAATGTGATGTCCACCCTGCTCGCGCCGCCGGATCTCGCGAGTCGCCTGGTAGCCGTCCAGGACGGGCATCTGACAATCCATCAGAATGAGGTCGTACTGTCCGCTCGCCCAGGCAGCCACTGCGCCCTGTCCGTCTTCCACCGAGTCCACACGGTAGCCAAGGCGCTCCACGATGCGCACCGCGACTTTCCGGTTTACCGGATTGTCCTCCGCCAGCAGGATGTGGCGTTTCTCGCGACCTCGCTGCGCGCGCAGATGGTGCCTCGTCACAATAGGATGGGTCTGGGCGTGCCAATTCTCCGCCTTTTCGGAGAGCACCAACGCCAGACAGTCACTCAGATCACGCTGCGTGACCGGCTTGAGGAGATAGCCAGCAAACCCCAGATCGGCAAACAGCTTCCCTTCGCCACGCTGCCCCGAAGACGTCAGCAGTACCAGACGCGTGGCATTGAGTTGCGCGTCGGAGTTGATGCGTCGGCCCAGCTCAGCACCATCGCAATCAGGCATCTGGTGATCGACGAGCGCCACTTCGAAAGGCCGGCCGGTCTCCTGGGCACGGCGCATGACCTGCAGCGCTTCCTGCGCGCAGGCGACCGCCGCACTGGCGGCGCCACAACGTTGCAGCTGGCTGGACAACACTTTGCGGTTGGTAGCGTTATCGTCGATGATCAACACGCGTTGGCCGGCGAGCGAGGGCAACGGCCGCGGCCGGCGCTCCAGACTTTCATTGGCCGTTCCAAAGCGAATCGTAAACCAGAACGTCGAGCCCACGCCCTCGCGGCTCTCCAGACCCACCTCGCCCCCCATCATCTCGACCAGCCGCTTGACTATGGACAAACCGAGACCGGTACCGCCGAAACGCCGCGTGGTCGTCGCGTCCACCTGCGAGAAGGGCTTGAACAACATCTGGATACGATCCGCCGGAATTCCGATTCCAGTATCCCGTATCTCGAAGCGAACGACAGCCGCGCCGGCATCGTGCTCGGCCAGCCGCGCGCTGATCGTCACCTCACCGCGTTGGGTGAACTTAACGGCATTGCCGGCGAGGTTGACCAGCACCTGCCGCAGGCGACCCGGATCGCCCTTGACGAGATCGGGGACTACCGCATCGACGTCTGCATTGACTTCGACATTCTTGGCGTGTGCCTGGATAGCCACCAGGCGCGAGACGTCCTCAATGATATCGCGCAGATCCAGCTCGACGCTCTCCAGGTCGAGCCTGCCCGCCTCGATCTTCGAAAAATCGAGGATGTCATTCAACACTGTGAGAAGTGCGCGGGCACTGTCGTGTATGGTCCTGACGTAGTCGCGCTGCATGGTGGGCAGCGGGGTCTCGAGGAGCAGCTCGGCCATCCCAATGACACCATTCATCGGGGTGCGGATTTCATGGCTCATGTTGGCCAGGAAAGCGCTCTTCGCCTGACTGGCGACATTCGCGGCGGCTGACATCTCATTGGCGCGTTCGGTCTCAGCCGCCAGACGGGCGTTCATGGCCGTCAACTGCTGGTTGGATTGCTGCAGGTCGTGGGTGCGTGCCGTCACCAGTGCCTCGAGGTCCTGCATCCGATACCGTGCCCGCTCCGCCAGGCCCCATTTTTCAGTCAGCGCGCTCGCCAGTTGCAGAACTTCGATGTTGTCGAACGGCTTCTTGAGAATGACCAGACGGTCGCAGTGGCCGAGCCGCTCGAGAATGTCGTCCCAGGAGTGATCGGAGTACGCCGTGCAGATCACTATCTGCACGTCCGGGTCCACCTCCCAGATACGGGCGGTGGTCTCGATGCCATCCCAACCCGGCGGCATGCGCATGTCGACGAAAGCCATGGCATAGGGTTGCCCCGCGGCACGCGCCCGCGCGACCAGCCTGGCACCCTCCTCCCCCTGGCTGGCGAAATCGATGTTAAATGTCGGCCGGCTGACAGTTACCGGGGTCTCGCCGAACAATGCCGCCTCAGAGGCCGCCAACGCCGAGGTGGACTCCAGACCACCGCCGAATATCTTGCGGAAATCATCGTGGATCGCGTGATTGTCGTCGATCAGCAGCAGACGCCGGTTCGGCTGCAAAGGCAGAGATTTATCCACGGGCGACCTCAGGAGAATCAACGACGTGCAAGGGCAATTCCAGCGTGAATGTCGCTCCATGTCCGAGTCCATCGCTCGCGGCCACGAGCGACCCGCCGAGCTCGCGCGCGGCCAGCGCGCCACTGTGCAATCCGAATCCATGCCCGGTCGCCCGGGTGGTGAATCCATGATTGAAAATGCGCGTCATATTCTCCTGTGCAATGCCGGTGCCATTGTCAATCACCGCGATTTTAACGCGGTCCGTGGTGCTGCTGACGTGTAACTTGACACATCGGTCCGGACTGCGCGACTCCTCGCAAGCGTTCTTTGCGTTACGCACCAGATTGACCAGTATCTGCAACACCTTGTGCTTATCGCAGTTCAATAAGGGCGCGCCGCCGTAGTCCCGTACCACCGCCACCTGATGCCGCGCGAGCGCATCGGCGCTCATTCTCAGGCTGTCTTCCACCAGCTCCACAGCGCCCACGATCTCACTGACGCCGGCAACCTTGGCGTAGCTCTGCTGCATCGTGACAATGTCCTTGATGTGCGCAATGTTGGTTCGCAGCGAGTCGATCTCCTTGACGATCTCGGCCTGCTCACCGCTCAAATGCTGCGCCAGGTTATCGAGGTGACCGATGAGGTGCCTGCCGCGCGGGTCGGTACTTACGAATGCCCCCAGATCATGCTCGTTGGCACGCATCAACGCCACAACCCTGCCCAGGCCGGCGGCCTTCGACTTCTGGGCGAGGTCCGCCACCAGAATCGCAGACACATTAACACTGTTCAGTACGTTGCCGACATTGTGCAGCACATTGGTAGCGATCTCCGCCATGCCCGCCTGCCGGGACGCATCCATCAGCTGGCGGTGGGTCCGTTCGAGCTCCGCCTGCGCATGACGCCGCTCCAGAACCTCGTTGCTCAGCTCCGCCGTACGCGCTTCGACTCGCTTTTCGAGCTTCGCGTGCGCCTCCTGCAGCGCGCTATCCTGAGCCTGAATCTGACTCAACATCGCGTTGAAGCCGTCCATCAGGGCCCCGAGCTCATCGTCTCCCCGTTTGACTGCACGCAGCGCATAGTTCTTCTCCGCGGTGACGCCGCGCATCACTTCGGCGAGGTGCGAGAGTGGACCGGAGATCGAAGTTTGCAGCGCTGTCGCAAGCACCAAAGCCGCCAGCGAAGCCAGTGCCATTACCAACCCCATGATCACGAAGTAACGTTGCACCCGGGCACGCATTTCGGCGAGGTCCGACTCTATGTACACCGTACCGACACGCTCTCCGTCCAGCACGATCCCGTAGAAGAGCTTCAGGTGATCGCTTGTAAAGACCTCCAGATTCCTCCGCTGGGCGGCAGGTGGCGTGAACGGCCCCGGCAGTCCGGAGCGCTGGTATTTGGCGAATACAGCGCCCTTGAGGTCATAAATGGCCGCCCCGACCACGTGTGGATTGGCACTGAGCGAACGCAGAGTCTGTCGCGCGGAGGCGGGATCACTGAAAGTCAGCGCCGCGGAACTGTTGTCTGCAATCATCGCAGCCGTCGTCGACAGCTCGCTGACCATGCTCGAGCGGAAGACCATGCGCTCGTAGGCCACCAATGCCAGTCCGGCGATCAGCAAAGCGAGGCCGCACGCGAGCACTGTAATGAGGGTCAGCTTGCGCCTGATCGGCACATCGCGCAGTAAATGCAGCGCCGACATGGTCAGGAGCCCCTCGACGGCGGCGGCCGGGCGAGCTTCAACAGCTGGGCGCTGATCTTCACCCCGACTCTTTCAGCCGCAAGAGCGTTGATCTCGAACCGCACCTTGCTGTCGTCCACTACGAAGTTGATCGCTCCACCCAACTCCTTGAAGGCTTGCGACTCGCCCACGGTCAATACTGGAGCGCCTGCCAGGCTCGGCAGCAGACGGGCAAAGTGCTCTTCCTCGCTCGAGCCGACGAACAACAGCTGCGCGGATTTAGCATCCTCCGCTGTGTCGATGCGGCGTACCACGATCGCACGGCCGTTCACCTTGCGATCCTTTACCAGCTGCTCGAGCGCCGTGGCGCACTGCGGCGCGCCCAATACGCCCACGACCACCGGCTCTTCCTGATTCTTGAAGGTATGTGGCGGCCACTCCACGAACTTGGTGAAGTTGTACAGGAAAGCCGCCTTCACCTCGTAGTCCTTCGGATCCGCGGGTCCGGCCAGTGCCGTCGCCATTGCCAGCAACAGCAAAGTGCCCCACAGCATCGCAGCGCCAAGCGTGAGGCGCTGTGGTCCGAAGAGGTGTTGCTGTATCGGGTTCACAGGCTGCGCTGAGTGCAAAGCTCAGAATCGGTAGGTGAGTTTCAGACGCGCCGTTCTTCCGTCCTGAGCCAGCAGGTCCTCGGGGACGCCAGGGGCCCCCGGATAGGTGTAGTAGCGATTGAAGAGGTTGTAAACGGAGGCGGCGAGGTCCAGATTCCTGACGATCTCGCTGCTGGATAGCGTTGCGTTCAACAGCAGGAATCCAGGGCTGATCCGCCGCTGCAGGGTCAACATGGAGCTCGTGTACTGCGCCTCCAGCCCCGCATACAGACCCGCCGTGTGCAACGGCACCAGCAGGTTGGACTTCACCAGGTGCCGGGGCGAGTTGTTGAGTCCTTGCCCGGTCTCGTCGCGCGCCTGCTGCAGCGCGTAGCTGGCCCGCGCCAGCACGCCGTTGTCCGGCTTGTACTCGAGCTCCATCTCGAGGCCGTTGGAGCTCACCGTGCCGATATTTTCGTAATCCGTGATTCCCGACCCCGGTGGAGTCTCAACCTCCTCGATCAGCTTCGAGATGCGGTAGTGGTACGCTGAGACACTGAAGCGGGTATTCCCTGGCAGATACTTCTCGTAATCCAGCTCATAGGTGCGGATGGTTTCCGGCTTCAGCCCGGGATTTGCATTCAGCCCGGCGACCGCGAAATAAAGCTGAAATGCATTCGGCGTCTGGTACGCCTGCCCATACAACAGCTTCAACGCGGAGTCCGTGGTCGGGTTGTAGATCAAGGCCACGCGCGGACTCACCGCGGCGCCGAAATTATCGTAGTGGTCGTAGCGCAGGCCGGCGTTCAGCAGCAGGTCCTTGCGCAGGCTCAGCTGGTCCTGCGTATAGACACCGATCCAGCGCACCGCCTGGTCGTCGCGAAACTCGTAAACCCAGGGTGTGCCGCCGTACTCGGACTGATAAAGATGCGGTGCATCGTGTACCTCCGTGCCCACGAGCAAAGTGTGGAGGTCGAAAACCGTGCGGGTCAGCTCGAGCTGGGCTCCTACTCCCTCGCTATAGTCGCTGTCGTGTATCACAACAGGCGGCGCGCTTTGCCCCGGGGGGGCGACGTCAAACGGGTAGTTGGTATAGAACGAGTAGCGATCGAAGTAGAGGCGCGCGCGCAGCTGCGTTGCCGCCATATCGAGCGAGTATTTCAAATCGGCGAACGAATGGCTGTCCCAGTTCTGGGTGTGCGGATGGTCGAACACCGTGCCGTACATGCCGACCGGGATCTGTTTGCCGCGCAGGTCGTCGCCGGCCTCGAGCGACACAGCGCCATACTTGATGAGCCCGAACAGGGACTGGCTATGGTCCGAGTCGCTGTGGTCCGCGACCCCATTGTTGGTCTGCGGGGTGTCGAACTCAGGATAGTAGAGCCTGCGATACCCGTCGGTATCGCTCAAGGATCCCGAGAGCAGCACGCTCAGCCCGCCGCTCGTGGATTCGCCGTATGTCAGCCTGCCCTTGCGCGAGCCGAGACTGCCACCCTCGCCGGAAACTTCCAGCCCCTGCACCGCGGCGGGACTACGGGTAACGACGTTGATGACGCCGAGAAACGCATTGTTGCCGTAGATCGAGGAGCCCGGCCCACGAATGAGCTCGACGCGCTCGATGAGATCGACGTCCACCACCTCCTCGGTGCCAAGCATGGCTTGCCCGAAGAGATCGTCATTCAGACGGTGCCCGTCCACCAGCAGCAGTACCCGCGAGTTGTAATCACCGGGCCGGAGGAATCCGCGGCTGCCGAAGTATGAGTAAACACTGTCGTAAGAGATGTAGATGCCCCGCAGGCTGCGCAGAATGTCCGCCAGGGTGCGATAGCCGAATTTGCGGATTTCCGCCGCGGTCACGACGCTCACCGAGGCGGGCGCCTGAGTCACTTTCTGATCGAGCTTGGCGGCACCGAACACGCGCTCGACGCGCACATTCATGAGCTCCTCCATGCTCATGTCGGCCAGGTTGGATGACGCCGGGCTGGTTTGCGCGTGGCCGGCGCGCGGCGCAGTACCCAGAACCGCCGCAACGGCCGCCAGCCCCAAGGTATGGGCAGCGCCGCGCCGGACCGCGCGCATGTGCCGGCTCATTGCAGCGGCAGTGCGCAATCCATGCTGCTATCCGCGGCGTCCCGGCTGCCCAGCAACGGATGCAGGCGCAAAGTGTCGGTAAAAGCAGTGCGCTGCTCGAGCTCGATGAGCAGCGCGCGGCACTGGTCGGCCGGCAGCGGACGGCTGAAGTAAAAGCCCTGGGCTGTCTGACAACCGTGGTCGGCCAACAGCTTCAACTGCCGCGGGTTTTCGACACCCTCGGCAATCACATTGAGCCGCAGCCCGCGGGCGAGCGCGAGGATCGCCGCCACGATTGCCTCGCTCACGGGGTTGGTATCCAACTGGCCGACGAAGCTGCGATCGATCTTGATAGCGTCCACCGGCAGTTGCTTGAGATAGTTCAAGCTGGAGTAGCCAGTGCCGAAGTCATCGATCTCGATCCGCACCCCCTGATCGCGCAGTTGCTGCAGCGAGTTGACATGCTGTTGTGCATCGCGCAGCAATGCGCTCTCGGTAATCTCCAGCGCCAGACGCTCGGGCGGCAGGCGGGTCTCACGGAGTATGCGCGGCACCCAGTTCGCGACGGGCTCGCCTTCGAGCTGGATGCTCGAGACGTTCACTGCGACAGGCACCGCTCGCACGCCTTGGCGCTCCCAGCTGACGATCTGCCGGGCCGCCGTGTGCAACGCGAACTCACCGATGGAATGGATCAGGCCACAGCTTTCGGCAATGGGGATGAATTCGCCCGGTGACACCGCACCCAGATCGGGATGCCACCAACGCATCAATGCCTCCAACCCGACGACGCGCAGGGTCGCGATGTCGATCAGAGGCTGATAGCTCATGGAGAGCTGGTCGCGCTGCAGGGCAGAACGCAGCTCCTGCTCGAGCACGCGGCGGCGAGTCTGTGGATCATCCAGATTTGCCTTGAGGTCGAGGATGGGCGCCATGACGACTGCCGCCTCTGGCGTTGCGGTCCCGCCGCGCGCCATGCGCCACTTTTCAGTGAGACTCTCCGCGAGCTGTTGTACCTCGATGTTGTCGAATGGTTTCTTCAGAATGACCAGTCGATCCGGATGCGGCAGACGTGTACGAATCTGCTGCCACGTGTAATCCGCGTATGCCGTACACAAAACAACCTGGACGGCAGGGTCGACTTCCCACAGCTTCTCGATTGTTTCAAGACCATCCCAACCCGGTGGCATCCGGGCATCCACGAAGGCAAGTTGGAAGGGCGCGCCGCTTTGCCGCGCGCGACGCGCGAGCTCTACGCCTTCCCGACCCTGCGAGGCGCAGCTGATGGCGTACTCAGGAGCAGAGCAGGTTTCGGGCGCCGTGCCGAACAGCGCGCTTTCGGATTCCGCCAGGGCCGCGGAGCCGGCTGAATGCGGCGCGAGGACCTTACGGATGTCCGCGTGAATCGAGACATTATCGTCTATGACCAAAACAGCGCGGGCCGCGCTCGCCGGGGCTTTGCTGCCGGCCGCAGTGCGGTCAACCGGGCTACTGGTGCACATGTTATCCATGCAACCGTGAGACTAAAGACCCTGACCTGCGCTGGTCCGTGCACAGGGCCCATTTCAATTGTCAGTACGCCTGAAGTTCGCTACGGAAAGTACGTATGCGGCAGCGCACAGCGAACTGTGCGCGCCGTCACATGCGCCCGGATGCCGCACAGGTTTTGAACGCCAGCACGACCTGGCTGCGCAGGGTGCGCAGCAGACCGAGCTGCTCGGCGCTGAGCTTGATGCCCTCACGGTCGGAATCGGCATAGAGCAGGCCGATGGCGGCGGACTTGAGCGCGATGGGAAGCAACAGGAAACTCCTGGGGGCGATGACCCGGCTCAACCAGCCAGGAATCCGCTGCACGATATTCTCGGCACTCGAGTCCTCGATGACGATGTCCACACCCTTCTCGAGCGAGATGTGAAACACGTCCGGCGCGAAGGCCACCGGGAATTCGCATTGGGGAATGCAGCGCTCGATCTCGGTACCGAAGCCGAAGCGCGCCCGCATGCTGTTGAGTCGCGCATCGCGGACGAAAATCATGGTGCGGGAAAATCCGAAGCCGCGATGCATGGTCTCCAACACCATGCGCAACACGTCGTTGAGCGCAAAATCCGCCGTCAACGCCTCGGTCACATCACGAATGCCGGCGGCAATGATCTGTTGCGCGTCAGCCGCCGCGGCGTCGCCACTTTCCAGAGCATCCAACGCGGCGGCATCCTTCAGCAAAGGATCGTCGGATGAAGCGGAATCGTTCGATCCAGCCTGCGCAGCATCATCCTCCGGCACGCCACCGGTCCAGACGCGCACCGCGTTCAGAGCCGGACTTCCCGCCGCAGGCAGATTGACCGTCGTTGAGCGCTCGGCCATCTCCTTCAACGCCTGGTCAATAGCCGAGAGGAGCTCTTTCGCATCCAGCTTGACCGCAGCACTGTACTTTTTGCTGAGCGCCTGCAGGGCCGCTGATTTGTCCTCCTGAGAGGTATGCAACGCAGTGACGTACAGATCGTTTGCCAGGTTGGCCGCAAGCCGCAATCTTCCGGAATCCGAGTTGGGCGGCGCCATGTCGCGTAGGGCGAGGGTCTGCATGCCCTCCACGAGCCGATCTGGAAAGTTCCAGTGCCGCGCGACACCCACACCCAGATTGCGAAAGGAAATTCCGAGCACCTGCTCCGACGCTTGCTCCTCGGACAAACCCTCCTCCATCAGCGAGCGCACCTTACGACTTTCTTCGTAGAGGAAGAAAGTCACCAGAAGCTTGCCGAGGTTCTGGCACATGGTGCAGATGACCGCCTCTTCGGCATTGAACATGCCCAGTCGCTGGCATAGCGCCTTGGAAAGCACGCCGGCGAAGAACGCGCCTATGAGTTCATCCTGGAGCAAGCGCTCCTGCGGCCTGCCCTTGGAGAACTCGAGCATCATCAGCGTCATGGCGGCATTGCGGACCGCTTCGCAGCCGAGAATCAGTACCGCACGCGAGACGGTGCGGATGCGACCGCCGTATTGGCCGTAGACGGCTGAGTTCACCAGCTGCAGGAGCTTGGTGGTCAGGGAGACATCGCGAAGAATGACCTGGGTGATCTGTTGTGCGCTGTGCGAGTCGGAGGTGACGACCCGGTTGACGTCGCTGATGGTGGTCGACAGTGTGGGAAATCCCGAAGACGCGTCCAAACGCCGTAGCACCCTCTCCAGAGGCTTCAGAGCGTCTTTGCTGGCATCGGGTACGGGCGCGGTACTGGCCATCGGGTGGTGATCCAAACCTATGTTATGGGTGAGCGCCCGCCCTACGCGAGGCCATGGCCGTCACCCCGTTACATCGACCGCCGGCGCCCGTTCTTTAGCGTGCGCCGCGTTGCTGCAGCGCTTCCGGCGCAAGCCGGCCTGTTATGATCCGGGGGATCGTGCTCACGGAGCGGCGGCCGGTTCCTGGTCTTCGCGTGTCTGTTCCTGGCTACCCCGCCCTGTCTGGGGCAGCAGGTCAAAGCTTCCCGGGCAATGGAAAATCTGGGAGCGATCAGCGACGGACCGGAGGAAGTCACCGCGCATGTCCTTCGTTGTGTGGTGCGGATCACCGGTGAGACGTACGTCCCGGAACAGGACTCCCCTGAAGAAAAAGCGCAGTTGAGCGGCAACCCCGCGGGCAGAAGCGCTCCACCTGGTGATTGCAGTTCGCAGCAGCACGCTGCACATAAGCGCCGACACCTTGCAGGTGCGCGATATCATCTACCAGGTCAATGGGCAGGAAGTCGACAGCGTCGAGAAACTTCGCGAGCTGTTGAAAGCCATTCCCTCCGGGGGCCGCTGGTGCTCCAGGCGGAGCGTGACAACCGCCGTCTCTATGTCCCACTGGGCGCGGCGCGCGACTAGGAGCCCCGCGGGCTGCGCGGCATAGTGAGCGCCGCAAAGCGGCCGGTCGCGGAGAGACTTTCGTGAGTGGCGTCAGCGGTCCACAGCTCCTTACGACGGGCGACGAAAGAGCTGTCAGACAGCTGCGCCAGCGACCCTGCTCTGGCAAAGAAAAAGCCCTGTCCGGCGACACAACCCAGCTCGAGCAGGGTGGCAATCTGTGCCTCCAGCTCAATGCCCTCGGCCACGATGTCCAAACCCAGTGTGCCCCCCAAAGTGATCACGGCGCGGGCGAGCTCGGGCCCGTTGTCGGAGGTCGTCAGCCGGCTGACGAAAGAACGGTCGATCTTCAGAATGTCGATCGGAAAGCGGTGCAGATACGACAGTGAAGAGTACCCGGTGCCGAAATCATCCAGGGCCAGGCGAATCCCGAGCGCCTTCAACTTCTGCAGCCGCTCCAGATTGACGTCCGTGTTGGACATGATGGTGCTCTCGGTCAGCTCGACCACGAGGTTCGCCGGCTCGAGCCCCGAGTCAGCGAGCGCATCGCCGACATCGCGCAGCAGATCCCCATGTTGTAAGTGTCGTCCGGAGATGTTGACCGCCACCCGCAAGCCGCCACCTCCGGCAATGCTGTCACGCCATGTCACCAACGCCCGGCACGCTTCGACCAACACCCAGCGCCCCACCTTGCCGATCTGGCCACAGTCCTCGGCGACGGCAACGAACTGACCTGGCATCAACACGCCATCGCGCGGATGCCGCCAGCGCACCAGCGCCTCGATTCCCAGGAGGCTGCCGGTGCCCAGATCGACGATGGGCTGATACTCCAGGAAGAACTCCTGCTCGACCACTGCGCGAGTGATATCGCCCTCCAGGCGCAGGCGCTCCTGCAACACATCGTGCATCCGCGGCTCGAAAACCGTATAGCGGTTCTTGCCGGCGGCCTTCGCGTGATACATGGCGATGTCGGCGTTGCCGAGCAGGGACTCGGTGGTGCTGACGGAACTGGAATACGCAACCCCGATACTGGCTGCCACGCTCATCGCCATACCATCCAACAGAAACGGGGCGGCCAATGCCTCGATCATCGATGCTGCGATATTGCACACATCCGCGACCGCGGCGACCGACTCGACGAGGATGGCGAATTCGTCGCCGCCGAGACGGGCGACGGTATCGCAGACCCGCGTGCGTTGCACGATCCGTTGCGCGACTGCGCGCAACAGCCGGTCGCCCGCATCGTGCCCGAGTGAGTCGTTGATGGTCTTGAAGTTGTCGAGATCGAGGAACAGAACCGCCACCGGCAAGTAGCCGCGTTGCACCAGCGACAGAGCGTGTTGCACACGATCCTTGAACAGCGTCCTGTTGGCCAGCAAGGTCAGTGGATCGTGGAACGCCATCTGGCGCAGCTCCTGCTCGAGGGCTTTGCGCTCGCTGATGTCGCGAAAGTTGAGCGCCAGACCGCGCACAGCCGGATCGCCGGTAAGATTACTGCCAACGCTTTCGAGTACGCGCCGACTCGGGCCGCTCTCGAAGACGAGCTCAACCGGACCCACAGTCCCGGCTGATGCAGCCGCGATCTCCGTCAGCAACGTGCTCAAACGCTCGCGGTCCGCCCCGCCCCAGACATCGAGCAGGTTCTTGCCGACGATCTCATCGGGACGGAAGCCCAGCGTGCGCTCGCACGCGGGAGAAGCGAAACGCAATATGCCGTCCGCGCCGGCAATCATGATGACATCGGAGGCGTTGGCAATCAGCGATTCAAACCGATCCTGCGCGATGCGCACGGCACGCTGTTCGCGAACTATGGCATCGCCGCGCAGCACCATCCCCTGGCGCACCATGAGCAGCAGAGTCAGCGTAAATACGACCGTAGTCATTAGCGCGACCGGCCCGTCAATGTCGCTACGCGCCAGATATACCAACACCAGAAAGACGGCCAACGAGCTGACGTAGGGCAGCGTGCGCGACAAGGTATCCGCAGTGGCCGATGACGGCGGCTCTGGTTCGACCGCCTGACGTAGCTGCGCGCGCCCGGCCGCAGCCCAGGGTACGTAGCTGATGAGGTAGAACACGTCCTGCAGATCGCCTGGGGCATAGTAGCCGCCCATCTTGGCCAGCGACCAGTAAATATCCGCGATGAACATGGTGGCGAAGCCGATGATCAACAGCAGCGGAATGCGCCGCTCAGGAGCGCCTGTCAGCAACCGCACTCCCAACATGAACAACACCAGACAGTCGAGACCGGCGTACGCCTCACTCAGCCCCTGCTTGAGCGGATCAACTTCGGCCTGTACCCCTGCGGGCCGCACGACCAGGAACCAGAAGAAGGCGCCGAACCCAATGACGAGTATGGCGGCGTCCAGACACAGTTGCGCCCAAGGTACGCGAATCGACCCGGCCCGTATCAACAGCAGCGAGCTCACCAATATCGCCGCGTAGAAAATCAGAAAGCACACATCTGAAGGACCGGGGAACGGATCCTTATCGTGCAGCCAGCTTTGAATCGCGATCAGGGTACCGACCAGGTACACCCCAAGTGCCAGCGCAAGCCACCCCCAGGCGCGGCGCAAGCCCTTGGATCCGGCGCCGCGCGCCGCCGCTGTCGCGACGATCGTAGCAACCAGGATTGCCGGTGCATCCGACACCAGACCGAGATAGTGCGTTACCTGTTTGCCGCCGATACCCCATAACAGGCAGGCGCTACAAAGCACCGCGTACGTCACCAAACCGCAGTACAGCCAGTCGATCCACAGCGGCGCTGCGGACATCTTCGATACTGGGACACGTACGGCCTGAGCGTCCACAACAATGCTGCGATGCAAGATTACTATGACCGGAGGAAGTCTCAGCGATCGTATCGGCTTGAGGGTGGTCGATATGAGGTCCGCATCACTCCCCTGAGCGCGCGCTGCCGGAACGCCGCCGGGCTTTCCCCGGTGAGTTGCTTGAAAGCCTTGGCGAAGGCACTGAGGGAAGAATAGCCTACCTCAGCGGCGATGTCGGTGATTCGACCGCCGTGAGTCAGCTGGCTGGCAGCCTCCAGGATGCGCGCCTGGGTCAGCCAGCCCTGCCATGTCATACCGGTTTCGCGAACGAAAATCCGCCGGAAGGTGCGCTCCGAGAGCGCCGCAACCGCCAGTGCACCGGCCAAGGTCGCGCGCCCGGGAGCAGCGGTGACGTAGTCCATCGATCGCTTCATAGCCGGGTGACTGGCGCTCGGCAGGGACAGCAGCAATTCACTTTCCAGCCACTCAGTGCACATCAGGCCCAGGGTGTGGAAGAAGCTGGCTGCAACCGGCTCAACTTCGCTTGCTCCGAGCGGCCACCTCATGGCGTGCAGAATCATCTCGCGCATCAGCGGACCGGCCACCAGAACACGAACTCGCTGTTGGGGATCCGGCACCGTTTCCGGCGCGAAGTAAAGCGACGCGCCGTCGACGTCGGCAATCAGGGTGCGGTGACGGGTATCGGCGGGGATCCAGGCGGCCCGCCCGGTGGGCAGCAGGTAGCGCGCCCGCTCGGTTTCGATCTGTGTGGTCCCGCTGACGGCGTATATCAACTGATGGTAGGCGTGCGTGTGCCAGTCGTAAAACGTGTTATGCGCACGATCACGGAATGCAAATCCGGGGCCGCGAGGCTGGTCCAGCTGGTAGCTGTGCAGCGTCTCGGTCGTTTCCTGCTCGTCCAGATGTCTCATGGCCGTTTCAAGTCGATTTTTGGCCGGCCAACGTTAGCCGCCGCCGCAACTCGAGCCTATTCTGACCCGGTATTTGCGCCGGAGTCCATGCATGAGCGACCCAGTCACTCACAATGAAAAGATCGTCGAACAATTCACGCGCTGGGCCAGACCCTTTGCGCAGTTGCCCGTCCATTCCGAGGCAGATGGCATGGCCCGCACGCTTGCCGCTGCGCGACTCGAGCCTGGAATGCGGGTCCTCGATGTTGCCTGTGGTCCGGGCATCGTTGCCTGTGCAGCGGCACTACGAGGAGGACACGTCACCGGCATCGATATCACACCCGCGATGCTCGACCAGGCGCGCGAGCGCCAGCGCGCCCTAAAGCTCGACAACCTCGAATGGCGCCTTGGGGACGCGAGCCGGCTGCCGTTCGCCGACGGCAGCTTCGATGTGGTTCTAACCCGCTACAGCTTTCACCATATGACCGATCCGGGCGCGGCACTACGCGAGATGAAGCGGGTGTGCCGCAAGGGCGGGCGAGTTGTTGTGATCGATGCGACGCCATCGCCCGAAACGCAGACGGCCTACGATCACATGGAGATCCTGCGCGATGGCTCCCACGTCAGCGCTCTGACTCTGGACCAACTGCGGGCTCTCGGCCGTGAGGCCGGCCTGTCGGAACAACACCTCGACGGTTATCGCCTCGAGGCGTTGCTGAGCAGCCTGGCTGACGAGCAGGACATGCCGGCTCTCACGCGGCTGCTGGAAGCCGACATCGCCTCCGGAAAAGATGGGATTGGGATCGGTGCATGGCGGGCGGCGGATGGCATCCGTTTCTGGTTCCCCATCTCGATCGTCGCCTGGGTCATTTAACAGGCGCGAATCTCAATCTGGATCTCTCGCGGGCCCGCGCGGCTTCCACCTCGCGGTCACGCGGGTCGGCGGAGGTCACCAGCGAGCCGATCAAAGTCGCCGCGGCCGCTGCAACCTCCTCGACGGCGCGGTCGAAAGCGGCCTGATTGCCCTTCGAGGGAGCGTTGAAGCCGCTGAGCTTACGCACGAACTGCAGGGAAGCGGCGCGGATTTCAGCCTCTGTGGCCGGGGGCTCGAAATTGAAGAGGGTTCGAATATTCCTGCACATACCTGCCTCGAACGGATCGATCAAATCTTCTGTGCGTAGATTATGCGCTCGATGGGCGTGGAAACCAGATGGCGGCCGGTCGGCCTGACGTACTTCTCGACGAGCACGTCGTAGCCCACGTCCTCGGTCAACCGCCACCCATAGTTCGCCAGGAAGTTGGGCCACGCTTCCGGCTCCATCCCGAATCGCCAGACGTTGTCAGCCACGACAAACTTGCGGTAAAACCGGTCCCAGCCATACAGAGCGCGGCCGTCGACAAAATCCTTGCGGACATAGGTGAAGACGAGGCGGCTGTAGGGCGCCGCGCGCGCCAAGAACTCAAAGACCGTCCTCACCGCCGTCTCTGTCAGGTATTGGGTAACGGCTTCCCAGACGAAGAACGCGCGTCTATTGGAAACGTATCCCCGTGACGCCAGTGTCACAGCAACATCGTCGCGCTCGAAGTCGATCGGTACGAGTTTCACATGCTTAGGAACGGCCTCGAACACCTTGCGCAAGCGCTGCTCCTTGGCCTGGATATTCTGCGGCTGGTCCATTTCCCAAACCGGCACGCTGGCAAGAGCAGGCAAACGGTACGCCCGCGTGTCGAATCCCGCTCCGAGATTCAACACCACCGCGGTGTTGCTGCGCGCAGCGCTCAGCTGGTCATCAATATATCGCTTGCGGCACATCATCAATGCCCACAGCCCCGGCGTGTCCTGCTCCGTACGGTGCACCAGCCAATTCCTGAGGCGACCGAAGCGCATCAGCCAAATAAAGGCTTTCGCAGACGACGGCAGCATCTCGCGTGCAACCTCATCGTCAACAATTCGCTGCGCTTTCGGGAAGTGCTGCTCGATGGCGACCAGCGCGGTTGGTCCGATACCCGTTTTCGCTGCGGCTTCCATGATCGGAAGCTAGTATGCCCCGCAAGCGGAGCACACCCACGGTGAAGCCTGCTCCTGTCATCGCAAGAGCCTCTCGGACTATCGTTATTCGCAGCGTCGCGGTTATTCCCAACGATTAGCGTTTTTTGGAAAGCCGGGACGTTGAACGCGGACCACACAGAAGCGTTGTCCGGTGGGCGCCTGCATCACGACCCAGCGCTCGAGGCGCTCCGACACTTTGGCGCCCAGTTGTTCCAAACGGGCCACTTCAGCGGGAATATCGTCGGTCTCAATGTCGATGTGCACACGACTCTCGTGCTCCACGCGCTGGATCTGCACGATCGGCTCGTCAGGCGGCGTCTCCAGCATCCGATAATTGCCACGAGTTCCCGGATGATTCGGATCGATCGGCCGACCCAGGGCGTGGCTCCAGAACCGGGCGGCTTCGTCCACATCGGACGTCTTGCAATCGATCAATACGGCACACAGCCGGGAGTGATGCATGGACAGACCTCCAACCGAAAGCGTCAGCATAGCGCCCGACGTCTCCTGACGCCGGGACGCATAGCATAACTGTTAGTGGGGGTTTTCTTCGCGTTTGGGAGGTGCGGCTGGTTCCGCGCGCGGATGATCCGGGCGGGCGGACGGCACCGCATGGGGCACGGGGCTTGGACGTGCATGCTCGTCACGGGGCGCTTCGTGCGGCGGCTCACGTGGTGCCTGACGCTCCGGGGAGTTTGGCGCGGGAGGCATCACGTGCGGTTGGGCCCGCTGCGGCTCGGGCGGTCGCGGGGAGTTGCGCTCATCGCGAGGCGTCCCGTGCCGGTCGGCCTCCCGGCGCTCGGCATCCCGACGCTCAGCATCGCGGCGATCCGCATCCCGACGGTCGGCGTCCCGCGCAGGTTCGTTGCTACCTAAATGGATCCCGCGATCACCCGAGCGGGCCGCCTCGCGATGCTCCGGCCGTGGCGGCAGCGAGGCGCTCGGCGGTGGTCCGGGCGGACGACGATGGTGGAGCTCCCGGTGTTCCCACTCCTGCCGCCGCGAATACCAGGGCCGGCCGTGATAGTAGTGACCCCAGTAGACGTCGATCGCGAACGGCACGACGGCGATGCCGAGAGCCGGCGCATAAGAATAAAGTGGAACGTAACCGTCCTGGTAGGCGTAACTGATATCCGGCGAGTACATCCATCCGCGGACGTCCTCGACCCCCACATCGCACCAACTCCAATCGTCGAGGCAACCCATCACCTGGATGGGTGTGTTGGAATCGAGTTGAGCCACCACGGGGTACGAGCTGTCAGGCCCCGCATAAAGGTCTGCCGACCCGGTAGTAATGGCATTGTCCGCCAGGGCCGCGGTACAGAACGTGAAGAGCAACGCGCCATAGCACAGGCGTGCTTTGGTCGTGATAGTCATTGGAATACCCTCCAGCGCCCCAGTTAGAGTCAAAACGCGCTGGAACGCGGCCGGTTCCGGCTTGCTTCAGCGAAGCAGTGCCCGAGGCCTATTTCCCGCTTCCGACAGCTCGCGCCAGGAGCCGGAGATTCTGCGGCGGCTGTTGCAAGGCCGCGTTGATGACGGCCTGGACGTGCTCCCCGCCTGCCGGAGCGATCGGCGCGTCCATCTTGCGGGCCTCGGCCAACAGCCCGGGATCGGCCAGGGCTTGCATGAAAACCGTGCGTAACAGCTGCAACCGGTCGGCGGGGATACCTGGAGGAGCGGCGGTCAACCGGGCAACATCAGCCTCCGCGGCAATCATACTCAACAACCGCCTGGCGTCATCATCCTTGGCGAACTGCTCGGCCCGTGGAATCTTGCTATTGTTCGCGCCACCGGCCTGCATCGCATAAAACCCGTTACCTGCAGCGACGAACTGCGCATAGGACGACTGCGACCCGATGGTGCCTTGAGTCTCCCCGCGCAGCATGCTCAAAGTGCCTTCACTGCCGTTGTAGCCGGGAATCAGCTGCACATTCAGGTGTAGCGCATAGATGGCGAGCCGGGTGTCGATGTAAGCCGCCGAACCTACTCCGGCGGCAAACAGCTTGATGGGCGGACGGGCCGACTCGAACAGCTGCTGCAGACTCTTCACGCCTGAGCCCTTGCTCAACACCAGCACCCGCGAATCGGAGGCAGCCTTGCCGATCCAACTCATGCGTGCCAGGTCGAACCGCACGCCCGGATCGTGCAGCAGTTGCAGATAGATCAGCCCGGTGTTGAATGTCCCGATGGTGAGACCGTCCGGGCGCGCGGCATACAGGGTATTGGCCCCGATCAGATGGCCCGCGCCCGGAAGATTTCGGACAATGATCCTCGCCCCGGGCAGGTACTTGTTCATGTAACGCGCCACCAGGCGACCGTACGTGTCGTACCCTCCGCCCGGCGAAGTAGCGACAATGTAAGTGAGGGTTTTCCCCTTATAAAACTCCTGCGCGGACTGCGCCGCGGACGCCTGTGAAACGGCCGCGGCCAGCAGCAAGGCAATGAAGGTTGCAAGCCGTCGCATGCAGTCAATACAACCTCAAGAACGCAGACACCCCATAGGTGCGCGGATAGCCGGGAAAGTACTGCCAGCCGGCGGAGATCGCTGCGGCCTCGTAATAGGCCGTGTTCTGCAGGTTGCGACCCCACAGCGAGACAGTCCATGGTCCGGAAACGTGACTGATGCTGGCATTCAGCAATCCGTAAGCTTTGATGATGCCCTGCGGCGAGTTGCCGAAGTCACCCCATTGCCTGGAACGCCACGAGTAATCCGCATTGATGGAGAAATTGCCGTCCACCCGCGGGAGCGCGAAGGTATAGGAGCCGCCACCGTCCGTCGTCCATGTCGGAAGATTGGCGAATCCCAGCTCCAGCGGGTTCTCGTTCGGGTTATAGGCATCGACCGGCAGCTGTGCGGTGAACTTCTGGTACACCGCGTTCACATATCCACCTGTGGCAAACACCCTCAAACCCGTAAACGGCAATGCGGCTAACTCCATCTCTGCGCCACGGATGCGCGCGGTCGCCGCATTGAGCAGTGTCGAGACGTGCAGACCCTCCACTGATGTAATTGCAGTACGTTGAATGTTGTCGAAGTTTTCGTCGAATATGGCCAGGTTGGCGCGCAAGCGGTCCGCGAACCACTCGCTCTTCAGGCCGATCTCGTAGGAGTCAACGGTTTCAGGATCTGCCGGCGTGATGGCAGCACCGAGCGTCGAGGGGCTACCGTTGAAATTACCGGCTCCCCAGCCACGCGCATAGCTGGCGTAAGTCATGACGTCCGGGGTCGCCTGCCAACTCAGTACGGCGCGCCAGGTAGGCGTATACCAAGTCTTCTTGGCGTCATACCAGGTGGAAGGACAATTGTTCAGTGTCCCAACCGCGCAATAAACCACGCCCTTCGCGTTAGCGCCGGGCTGGATATTCATGTCCTTGTGCTCGTATTGATAGCGCACGCCGCCCGAGAGCGTCAAGGTCTGCGAAAGCTTGTAGTCGACATTGCCGAACAATGCGGCGCTCTGGGTCTTCTGGTTGAACTGGATGAGCTGGTTATAGAGGTTCGACGGTGAGTTGACGTCGGCCTTGACAGGCAGCGCCTTACCGAGCTCCGCAGCGTTGGTGCCGTCAACCACCGTGACCGGCAGGTTATCCGCGAACAGATACATACCGCCCAGCACTGTGATCCGATCCGAGATGTTGCCGCTGTAGCGCGACTCGATACTCGCCTGACGATTCTGCTCTTTCGTGTCGACCAGGAAGACGTTGAACGGCGAGCCGAAGTTGTCGTAAACCGACCGGAACTCGACGTTACGAACCGCCGCCATCGTAGTCCACACACCCGGGCCCGCCTGCCAATCGAGCTCCCCGATCAGATGCTCTTCGGTGATGTGAGTGAATCCGGGCACCGCCAGGTTGGTGACATAGGGGTGGAACGTGGGGGTGTAACCAAACACCGTGCCAAACTTGTACGGCGGCCCCCCATCGGTCGGCAGGTTGACGGCCTCGGGCGCCGAGGCGCCGTCCAGGTCGCTCTCGAACTGCGCGAAGACTTTCAACTTCACGTTATCGCTCAGTTCGAAGAGGAAGGTCGGCTTGATCACCACCGTCTGCACACCGCTGACCAGACCGGTCGAGTGCTGCGGCTCGAGACCACTGGGATTGGCAGGCGCCGCTTTGTAGATGCCTTCGTCAGTGGTGTTCTCGTAGTAACCGTCGAGATGCTGCTCGTAAACCGCCAGCTTGCCGAACGCGTGCTCGGAAAGCGGCCCCTGCACCGTGGCGGTCGCGCCGATGGTGTTGAAATTTCCCGCAGTGATGGACGCGTCGGCCGCGAATGTCCTGGTGGGTAACGGCGTAGTGAAAGTCACCGCACCGCCGGCAGCGCCGACACCCTGCAGCACGCCTTGCGGGCCGCGCAGAATTTCCACCGAATCGGTGTCGAACGTTCCCAGCAGAGAGAGACCCGTTTGCAAGCTCAACGGCATGCCGTCCTGAGTCACCGAGACCGCCGGGTCGATCGAGGCGGTACTGGAGCGCTCACCGACACCGCGAATAGTGAATGCGGCGGTCCCCAGTAGCGTACCCGAGGTATCCAGATATGCATTGGGCGCCATATGGCCCAGATCCTGAATATTCGTAGCGTGTGTTTCCTGGATGGTGTTGGCATCGATCACGGTTACGGCGATGGGTACGTTCTGGAGCGGCCGCGCGCTGGCTTGCTTCTCCGCGACAATTACCAGCTCCTCGAGTGACGGCGGCTGCTGTTCCTCCGACAGCGACGGCGGCGCCTGTTGGGCCAACACTATGCGTGAGCCGGCGGTAGCCAGGAGCACCAGCGGCGCGCTCACGAGCGTTGACTTCCTGCGTCTGACCATAAAAACAAAGACCCCTTTGGTTGAAATCCCTTCAACCGGCGTGCCCGCCATGGCGCGCGCTGCGACAGTTACCGGCGGCGGCCCAAGGCAGTGGGCTACCGGCTATGTGCCGGAGATGGCGGCAAAAGGAAGGGGTGCGCGAGAGTGCGAGTCTCGCTTGCGTCTTGCGGATGAGCATCCTGCTGCGGATCCGTCCACACGCGTCGTCCTCCCTGACGGCTGATCCTTCGAATGTCCCGTTCTTCCATGCGGGACACTGTTCCTATTGGTGAATGAGAATACGCAACCACATTGCAGCGCGTCAAGCGCTCCCGACGGGAATACATCACAGACCACAGGCGCGACAACAACTTGTAACACCCTGCTTGCAACACCAGCGCTGCCGGGTGTTGTGTCCTCAATACATTCAGGCGCCGCAGGATCGTCGCAATTGTGTGACATGCTGGCAGGACTGTACGGGCCTTTCGTCCCGACCCGACCGCATCATTCCAACATCACATCACGCACTCACAGGAAATCAATGCTCCGCGCCGTACCCCGCCATCAGTGCGTCGATCGTCGTGCGCAGCGGATCCGTGCTCAGATCCAGTCGCGCTGCCAGAAACCCCGCCGCACGAGCCATCACTATCGCTTGCGAAGCCAGCACACGGTAGCGGTCAGCGCCGCAGACATGTCGGCCATCCTTGATGCACGCATTGAGGATGTCGCCGAAAAGGCCATCCATGTAGCCGTGCAACATCTCGTCGCTCACCTGGTGCGCCGGCTCACCCGCTCCGGCATCGGCCTGCTCTGCAAGCCGGCCACGCGACCCGCCGCGATGCTCGATCGCTTCATGAATTTCGGCGTGCGCCGCCTCCAGGAACGCCGTGTAGAGCCGGTCGGCTGCAACATCATCCTGATCCAAGTCACCACACATGAGGCACCACCCAGGTATCAATAGTCGCAGTTTTCCAGCTGCTCGAACCAGTCGAAGCCCATCGCCTTCACAATACGACTGTTCATCACCACAAGCCGCGCTTCACCGGCATCCGTGTTGAAGTGCTGATGGGCACAGTAGGGCGGTATGTAGACGAAATCACCCACTGTCCACTCGAACCGCTTCGGCTCGCTCTCCCATTCAAACTCAATAGTGTCCTTGCAATCGAACTTCACGTCCCAGTGCAGATCGTAGCCACTGCCCTCGACCACGTAGAACACCTCTTCGGAAAGATGTCGGTGTTTCCCGCTCTTGCGTCCGGGCGGGATGAAGTGCATGTAGATGTCGAGACACATCTCCTTGGTTTGCATGCTCTGGTGAATGATGTGTTTCAACAGGCCATCGGGCGAGCGCTCGAGTGGCATGTCCACCGACTTCACCACGTTCCTGTAGCCGTCGTATTCCTTACGAAAGGCCTCCGACTGGCGCAGCGCCTCGCTGTAGAAGTCGACCTGACCGACGGCGGCGTGCGCGCGCTCGCGCTCCTTCGGATCAATGATTCTTTCAATACCCATGGAATCTCCCTCTGGCTTCAAAGCTCCGGCGGTGGCGTGTAGTGCTCGTGCCCGGGCGCCGGCTCCTTGGGCGGATAGCTCACTACTTTCTGGAAGATCATATGCATGAAGAGGAATAGCGGCTTGGCTTTCATGATGAGCACGATGCACTCCTCGTCGGGATCATCATTGAAGTGCTGGTGAACACAGCCGTTCTCGACAATCAGAGCATCTCCGGCTTCCCACTCGTGCCGCTTCCTGTCATGGACGTCGTGCCCCCTGCCCTTCAGGACGTAGAACACGGCACTGTTCATATGACCGTGCTTCTGGCCGTAACCGCCGGGCGCGTAGACGTCGATATGACATTCGATCGACTGCGCCACCTTCACCGACTGCGGATTGATGACCTTCTTGCCGAAGTTCTGCGGACCGCCTTGCCACTTCCAGTCCTTGGTGTGATAGACCCGCGGTTGACTGAACAACTCTTCTCGCAGCTGACCGTAAGTTCCCTCCAGCGCGCGCACAAAGACCCGCTTGCGGGTCCAACGCTCCCACTCAGCCGTTTTTTCCTCGCTAGCCACCACCAGTCTCCTTGAGAAACGACATCAGCCAATCCTGGATGCGTGGTGTCAACAACCCCTCGAAGAGCTGCACACCGAGCGCCATCTGGAAGACTCCGTACAACAGCGAAAAAACGCCCACGGACAGCGTCAGGCACAACCACCAGGACTCGTGCGAGCGCCACCGCAAGTAGACAAACAACATGACCGGCGCCGCAATGACAAAGCCGAACGCGACGATGACCGCGGCGAACGCCCATACCCACAGGTAGACAGGCAAGTCCTTACGCAGGTCGACCTGCTCCTCGTACGTGCTCCCGCGGCTCGCGCCCAAATCCCGTATCAGCTGCAACAAACTCAGCGCCGCACCCATGCCCCCGACCATCACGGGCACGGCGGCCGCTTCGGACGGGTAGCTCAGCTTCGCCACCAGCACGGCACTGGAGAAGATCACCAGGAATGTCAGCGACAGGACTACCGGGCTAGTGAGGCGCATATGTCTTGCGCAAGTTGAAGGTTACCGTGACCACGACAATCGCCATCATGACCAACGAGGCCGGCTGTACCAGGAAGCCGGCCCCATAAAGTGCGAACGCCTTGTGGAAGGACAGCTCCGCGGTGGGCCCGAGCACCAGGCCGATGATGAAGCAGGGGCGCGGCCAATGGTTGCGCCGCATGACATAGCCGATCGCCCCCATGGCGGCAAACACCAGCAGGCTCTGCCAGTGGTCCTTGGCCAGGAAGGACCCGAGCAGTGCGAATACCAGCACCACTGGCACCAACACGCCGGCGCGGATGTCTGCGATGGCACTCAGGTGCTTGCCGACGAACAGCAGCAAGGTGGTGCACAGCAGGTTGGACAGAGCGATCGTCCAGATGAGCGACCATACCAGCGGCAGATCGTGCACCGCCATCAAGGGACCTGGTTTGATGCCGAGCATAATGAACGCGCCCAACATGATGGCCATGCCTGAGCCGGCGGGAACGCCGAAGAACAGCGTCGGCAAGAGACCTCCGCCCTCCTTCGCGTTCATGCCTGTAGAAGGGGCGATCACGCCCTCGACGGCTCCCTGGCCGAAGCGCTCGGGATGCGTGGCCCGGGACACGGCGAAGGAGTAACACATCCAGCCGGCTGCTTCGCCGCCGAGACCGGGAATCATGCCGATAAAGGTGCCCAGAACCGCGGTCAGCAGCGTCAGCCCCCAATGACGCGCATTGTCTAACACACCATCCCACACTTCGGCGAAGGTGTAGCGCGTGAGCGTACCCTGATCGCGATCAGCCTCGCCTTGGGGACTCCGGCCGAGCTGCATCATCTCCGGCAGAGCATAGAGGGCGAGCACGCCGCTGATGACATCGAATCCGTCCCACAGAAACAGCTGATTGAAGGTGTAGCGCTGTACCCCTGTTTGTGGGTCCAGGCCAACCATGCCGACCAGCCAGCCGAAACAACCGACTATCAGTCCTTGAACCAGCATCCTGCCGGCCAATGCCGCAATGAGTGTGATGCCGATGATGGCGAGCCAGAAGAATTCGACGGGACTGAAAGCCAGAACGAACGGCTCGACGACCGGCAGTATGAGAGCCAGACAGGCAACACCGATCAAACCACCGATACCCGCCGCGCTCAAAGCCGCGCCGAGGGCGCGTCCGGCCTGTCCATTGCGCACCATGGGGTAGCCGTCGGCCAACAGCGGCGCCTCCGGTCCGTTGGTTGGAACGCCGAACAACATGCTGGGTACGATCCCACCGGTATGGACGATGGCATGCATGGCCAACAGAAAGACGGCCCCGGGAAGCGGGTCCATGCCATACACAAATGGAATCAGCAGGACGATACCGAGCTTGCCGCCCAGGCCGGGAACGCACCCGAAGAAAATACCGAGCGGGATCGCCAGCAGGATCAGGCCCAGTAGCCTGGGGCTCAGGAGCAACCCGAGCAGCGATCCCAGCATGACATGCGGATCCACGCCACTAACTTCCTTGTACCCTTGGCGGAACGCTCGCAGGGTATCACTTGTGAGCGAATTTGTTGGCCCGGCGCCGGGAGCAAGACCTTTGTCCCGTCGTCGGGAACATCGCGATGTTGCATCAACCGCTCAGGTCTCAGACGGACTGTTGGTATAGCGCAAACAGGATGAGATAGGCAGCCGCCACCGCTCCCACGGTGGCGTATGTGCTGATCCGTGTCGTGCTCTGCAGCACACACACGGCAGCGGTAGTCGCCAAGGTCAACGGTCCCGCGTTCGCCGCCCGCAGCACAATCACGGCACCGGCAAAAACCAAGCCGACGGCAATAGGTGCGACGCCTCGCTCAATGGCCCTTCGCAAGGGTGAGAGCTCATTGCGCAACCACCACGCTGCAGCCCAGTACATGAAGAGCGACGAAGGCACGAAGATAGCGAGCGTGGCCACCACCGCACCTGCAAAGCCGGCCACCTGCCAGCCGATGAGCGCCACGATCAGGGTGCTTGGGCCAGGGGCGGCGCGCGCGATAGCGTAGACATCCGCGAATTCCTCGTCGCTCAGCCAACCGTGGACGGAGACCGTCTGCCGCTGCATCTCCGGGATGGTCGACTGGCCACCACCGAAGGACATCATGGAAAGAGGCGCGAAGACCAGAATGAGCGTGAGCAGGCGACCGAATGTCATGACGACCCGCGGCGTTCAGTGACGAACGCCAGCGCGACGCTCAGCGGTACCGCTACAGCGACGACTGGAACCATCGGCCAACGTAACACGCCGACCACTACGAACACCGCCACGGCGATCACGGCGGTCACGAAATCACGCGGCAGTCGCCGCGCCACTCTGATACCCATGGTGAGCGTTGCGCCGACACCGGCGGCGGCGAGCCCCGCCAGCACGAAGTGCACGATCGCGAAGCGCCCGTAGCTTCGATAGAGGAAGCCGAGGCATAACATGGCACAGAACGCAGGGACTATCATGCCGAACACGGCGACCGCGGCCCCAACCGCCCCGCGCAGTTGCAGCCCGACATACAACGCAAGGTTGACAGGATTGGCACCCGGCAGAACCTGCGCCACCGTCAAACCTGACAGAAAGGACTTTTCGTCCAACCAGCCGAGCCGCTCGACCACCTCACGATGAACCCATGACAACATGCCGCCGCCGAACGTCACCGTGCCGATCCGCACGAACGTCCCCCACAGCCGCCCCAGCCCGACTGCCGGCCGGGCATGCTCCGCCGGCGGAATCTCATCCGGCACGATGCGGTTCGCTCATATCAGCAAATTCCTGCGGCGCTCGGCGGGATCGATGAACAATCGCCCGTCGACGACCCAAACGGTCGAGGCGCGCGCCGGCGTGCGACCGTCATCCCGGGTGACGTAAAACACGCCGTCAATGTTGAATATGGTGTAGGCCTCATCATTCAGCACGACACGCAGCGGGGCGTTCGAGCTGACATCCGCGGCAGCGCACAGCGCTGCCAAAGGGCCTCCTGAAATTCGAGCTTCGGCTGACACGTAGTATCCTCCCTGTCTTCCGTATGTTCCTATATACGGAACGCATTTCCTTTATGCTGAAATATTTCTAGCAGCGGCCCGACAGGTTGTCAATTGCACGAGCGCCGCGCGCGGCCGCGTGGTGGCCGCGCGCGACCCCACTAATACAATCTCAGATAGTGAAAGGCTCAGGCGTCGGGACTAATGGCGCGCGAAGGGTTACCAAGGCGCAGCGAGATCCCCTCGGCCGCTTCGGTTACGTAGCGGGCAAGTCCCGCGAGACGAGTTTTGGTCAGACGTTGAGTTGGGCCCGCAACACCGACGGCCGCGACCGGATTGCCGCTGTCGTCCCGGATTGGTGCGGCAATGCTGCGCACACCAACCTCATATTCTTCGTCATCGGTAGCGTAGCCACGCGTGCGGATCACGGCGAGCTCCTCTTTCAACTCCCCGGGATCGGTGACCGTGCGCGGTGTGCGCCGTTCTAACTTACCATTGAGAATGCGCTCAATGACAGCCGGAGACTGTAAGGCAATCAGCGCCTTACCTTGCGCCGTGCAATGGACCGGTTTGCGCAAACCGATGCCGGAGCTGATGCGGTTCACCCGCTTGCTCTCGAGGAAATTGACGCAGACCACGCCGCCGTGATCGAGGACGGACAGATCGACCGTCTCGTCCGTTTGTTCGCGCAGCGTCATCAGCCACGGCTTAGCCTCGAGCGAGATATCGATCTTACGACGCACCAATGAGCCGAGCTCGAACAACGCAAGTCCGAGACGGTATTTTCCAGTCTCCGGGTTCTGCTCGAGCATTCGCGCCTCAACCAGTGTCGAGGCCAGTCGATGTACCGTACTTTTTGCCAGCCCCAGACGCTCCGCCAGCGCGCTGATACCCAGCTCACTGTGCTCATCCGAGAAACTCTTCATCAAGAGAATGGCGTTAGCCACGGAGGAAAGTCGCGTTCCGCCGTCTTCGTCCTGTTTCGATCCGCGCGCCATATCGCCCTGGGCAGCTCCCGTCCTGGCTGAGAATCACCTCATAGTAACAAATCCGCCGGTCCGTATATCACTGCCACCGCGCACCCGGCACACCGCAAGGTGCGCTCGTCACATGTCCCTGAACCGGAATTTTCGCGGGTATATGGTCCTGACCAACATCGCGATGACGTCTGCCATGACGGCAGGGAGTCAAATCCGCTGAGCGCCCCCGGGGGGTGTAACTACCGTGGATCTGCGCGGACGTTGGGGAGGCAGCTGTATATCCCCTTCACTGCAACTCTGTAACCGCCTCGAGCCGGAAGCGCGTCCGTGAAATCAACTTGGCGCCCGAGGCGAGCGTGAACGCCAGAGCGCCATGCCCGAGTCGTTCTGCGAACACGACGCGCCGCAGATTCAGCAGCGTGGAACGCCGCACGCGTTGAAATCCGGCACCCTGCAACTCGCGGGTTAGCCGTGCCAGTGTGTCGCGCCGCACGTACTCGCATTCACCCACGTGGACGCGCACATAGTTGCCGTACGCCTCGATGTAGTCCACATGGGACACCTTGATGAAATACAACCGATGCGCTCTTTCGGCAATCAGGCGATCATCGCCGCCCATGTCTCCCTCCTGGTGGCGAATCAAGCCTGCCAATTGTTGGCGCCGGTCAATTCGTCTACCATGAAAATATGGTTGCGGAGTCTCCAGTGGAAATCGGCGCGGCGAGCATCGCCGCCGCTATTGGCGAGCCGGCGCGCGCTCGTATGCTCTATTGCCTCCTCGACGGCCACGCGCGAACGAGCACCGAGCTGGCGGTCGTCGCTGAGGTGAGTCCCTCCACGGCCAGCGTGCATCTGGCCCGGCTCAAGGAGCAGCGGCTGGTCAAGGTGCTGCGCCAAGGAAAGCACCGCTATTACAGTCTGGAAGGCGAAAACGTGGCGCGGGCGCTCGAGGCGCTGTCCGTACTGGCCGGCGGGGGCCCTAGGCCGAAGTTTGTCCCCGGAACCCCGCCACACCTGCGCTCTGCGCGCACCTGTTACGACCACATGGCCGGCTACCTGGCCGTGTTGCTGCGGGATCGCTTCGAGAAGCTGAACTGGCTATCCAACTGCAACGCTCAAGACGGCTACGACGTCACGGAGGAAGGAAAAAAGGCGCTCACCTCGATGGGTATCGACGTCGACGGGGCGCGATCCCTGCGTCGGCGGTTTGCATACGCCTGTGTCGATTGGAGCGAGCGCCGCCCTCACATCGGCGGCGCGTTAGGTTATGCCATTCTGCAGAGCGCGCTGAAACACCAGTGGTTCGTTCAGGATCTCGACAGCCGTGCTTTGACACTCACGGCTGTCGGACGCCGTCATCTGCAGACTCGCTTTGGACTAAAGCTTTAAGACGCGGCCCGCGAGGCCTCGGGGCTCTTTGCCGCCACCTTGCTCGCGTGCCGTTGCTCGCGAATCCAGGCATTGGTCCTGGCGTCCAGCAGACTGAGTGGCAGCACACCGCCGTTCAACATCTCGTCATGGAACTGACGGATATCGAAGCGGGAGCCCAACTCCTTGCGCGCACGCTCGCGTAACTCGCGGAACTTCAGCTGGCCCAGCTTGTAGGCAAGGGCTTGTCCGGGCCAGGCGATGTAGCGGTCGGTTTCCGCTTGCAACGTCGGCTCATCGACCGCGCCGGACTGCCGGAAGAAGTCGACTACCTGATCGCGGCTCCAGCCCTTGGCATGGATACCGGTGTCCACCACCAGACGCACCGCGCGGAACAGCTCGCTGGAAAGGCGCCCATAGTCGCTCACGGGATCCTGGTAGAAGCCCACTTCCTTGCCGAGTTGCTCGGAATACAAGGCCCAGCCTTCGACGTAGCCGGAGTTGCCGCCGTGCCGGCGGAATTTCGGCAGATCCTGCAGTGTCTGTGCCACCGACAGTTGCATGTGATGTCCGGGAATGCCCTCGTGATATGCGGTGGCTTCGTCGTCGACGAGCGAGCGCTGCGGGAAATTCGCCACGGCCACCACGATTCTGCCCGGGCGTTTGCCGTCGGGTGTCCCGGTCTGATAGTGAGTGGCGTTACCCGGCTCGAAGTCGGGCATCGGCTCCACGGTCACGGGTGCCCCGGGAATGAAGCCAAACAGCTCGGGCAGTTTTGGTTGCATCTGCGCGAGGTACTTGCGGTAGTCATCCACAATCTGTGGGGCGGAAGTCGGGCGATAGCGCGGATCCTTTTTAATCGACTCGCGGAAAGCGGCGAGGTCGGCGAAACCGGCGCGGTGCGCCACGGCCAACATCTCACCTTCGATGCGCTCGATCTCGTGCAATCCGATCTGATGGATCTGCTCAGGACTCAGGTCGAGCGTCGTGCGGGCGTGAATATTGTTCTGGTAGCGCTTTGCGCCGCCCGGGAGCGAGGTCACCGAGAGTGTGGTACGGCCAGCGGGCGCGTAGTCCGTGGCTATGAACTGCGAGAACGACAGATAGGCGGGCAGCACCTCCTTGACCACGGCCTCGGTAATCTCCCGAGTCAGGCGCCGTTGATCCTCGGGCGAGATGCTGTTGGGGAACTTCTTGGTGGGCAGCAGGAAAGGATCCGCTGCGATAACCCCTTCACATTGCCCCGGGACCTTTTCCAATAAGAAGCGGACCGGCATGAGACCATCATTCTTGCCGGCACGCAGCACTTCCTCGGTCTGGGTGAAGACGCGCGGGATCTGATGCAGCCGTGCGATGTAGTCTTCGTATTGCTTGACCGTATCAAAAGGCATGGCAAGCGGGAGATCGGCCAGGTGAACGTGTGGACCGCTCATCTGGTTCACCGGCATCTCGTACTCTTTGAACTCGTAATCCGCGATGCGCTGCTCGAGCTTCTGCTGCATCACTTGATGCGACAGCGCGTCATGCTCCGCGAAACCAGCGACCGGTATGGCCTTCAAACGCGCCAGGAACTCCTCGTCCCGCTGGTGAGCGCTAGCCTCCCCCGCGAGGGAGTAGTCGTTGAGGCGGTCGTTGTAGCGATAGTCGCCGTAAGCGGTGGCGAGCTCCGGGTTCGCCTTGAGATCCGATTCGTATTGTTCGTCAAAGAGCGCGTTCTGCTGTGCGAGACGCGATTCCACCGAAGCGGCCGCCCTCGCATCCGGCACTCCCGTCCAACTCAGCACGGCGGCACATACGATCAGCGCGGCCAGGGTTCTTTGCTTTTCCATGGTATCCCTTGGTTTAAAAGCCTGGCCCATTATAGCGGCGACCCTGCTGCCGCCGGCCGGCGGCCACCTCCCCGATCAGTCCATTCGCCGCCAGCCGACGACCTGCTGCTGTTGCTCTCCCAGCTTTTCGATGCCGAGCCGGATCACATCGCCAGTCTTCAGGTAAATCGGGTCCGGCTTGTGTCCCAGACCCACTCCGGGAGGCGTTCCCGTAGTAATGATATCTCCGGGCTCCAGTGTCATGAACCGGCTGACATAGCTCACCAAAGTGGCGACACCGAAAATCATGGTGCGGGTATTACCCGTCTGCATCCGCCGGCCGTTTACGTCGAGCCACATGTCGAGCTGCTGCACATCGCTCACTTCATCCCGTGTGACCAGCCACGGGCCCACCGGACCAAACGTGTCGCAACCCTTGCCCTTATCCCATGTCCCGCCGCGTTCCAACTGGAATTCACGCTCTGACAAGTCGTTTACAACAACATAGCCGGCAACGTGATCGAGCGCGTGGCCCTCTTCGACGTAACGGGCGCGATCGCCGATGACGACACCGAGCTCCACTTCCCAGTCCGTCTTCATCGAGTCCTTGGGAATCATCACCTCATCGTTCGGTCCCTGGAGGCAGCTCACGGCTTTGGTGAAAACCACCGGCTCGGTGGGAATCGCCATTTTCGATTCCTCGGCGTGGTCCGCATAGTTGAGTCCGATGGCAAGAAATTTGCGGGTGCCCGTGAATGGCAGGCCCAGCCGCGGCTTGCCCGGAACCAACGGCAGCAGGGCCGGATCGATGGCAGCCAGCGATCTCAGGCTTGCCGCGCGCAGTTGCTCCGGACCGATGTCAGGACAGCGACCTGACAGCGCACGGATATTCCCCTGGGCATCGAGAACACCCGGCTGCTCGTGACCGGGTGGACCATAACGCAACAGCTTCATGACAGGCCCCTGAGGATAGCGGAGGATGAGGTGGTAACTCATCCTCCCACATATCAGTGCCCCACGCGACCTGGAGGAGTACGAAAGTCAGTGCACCGTTCCGCGCAGCACGGTGATCGAAGCCGGCGGCAATGTGAAAGCCGTATCAGGCCCTGCTGTGATGGTGCTCGTCGCGGGCGGACCGTCGGGATCGGCGAATCCGCCCGCGGCGTTGGGATGCCACTGATACTCGGACTTGCCGAACACAACGGCGGTCACCGGCCCTGAAAATGCAGCGCTCGTATGACGGACCGGATCGTCGAAGCGAACCGCGACACGATGCTCGTTCTCCTGGTCTTTGTTGACCAGCAGAATGGCCCAGTTTCCATCGGGCCTCAGAACCGGATAAGCGGTGACGAGTGTGTGCCCCATGCCATCGTCGACGTCGCTCGTGGCGCTGAACAGCCGATGTTGGCCGTTGCCAGGTTGCAGCCACTGCAGATTGATGAGCTGACTGGCGAAATACTGGGCGAGCGGCTGTTTGATCTTCAGATCGTGATCCACGACGAGAAATCCGAACGTGCCGACAGAACCGCTGCGGCCGGGCTCCGTGGCCAACGGCCCCATTGGCAGCGGTATGTAGTGGAAGTAATACATCGCATTGCCGCCGCCGCTCAGAAACGCGCCAACATAGTCAGCGAGCCACAGCCCACCCCAAATGTCCAGGTAGCTCTCCGAGCTCTGTGAGGAAAGGTTCGATTCGGTGATGAAGAGCGGTACCTCCTTGGGCACCCCGTCCTCGCGCCAGACCTGCATGATATGAGTGATCCAGTGCGGCTCCTCATAGAGGCTGCTCCAGGAGAGCTTCCCCGGCTCGACCGGATAGTGCTCGAAGGAAAAGAACGCGAGGTCGCCAAGCCGGCCGCGGGCGCGCAGATAGTTGATGAAGCGATTGGTCCAGGACACGTTGCCCGTACCATCCGCCCAGGTCTGAATGTCCTCATTCTCGCCAGTAAAAACCGGGCCGCCGAGCTTGAGTTTGGGATCAACCTTGTGCAGCGCGGTTGCAAACTGCACGTAAAGCTCCGCGTAGTCCTCCGGTACGGTGTAGTGACCGTCCGGCTCCTCACCCATCTCAACATAGGAGATGGGGTAACCCCTGGCCTCCAGATAACGCAGCTGCGCGGCAGCATCTTCAGGCGTCGAATAGATCATGGCGATCGGAATCATCGCCGGCAGACCGCGCGTGATCCCACTGGTGAAGAAGCGATCGAAGCCGACTTGCTCGCCGGCGTGCTCATCGAGATCGTCACTCGTATGCCACGGGTCGACCGAGGAACAGTAGGTAGCCGTCTGATCCTGGTCCGGTGTGTGCCGCACGAGGTCGTGAAACAACCCATCGCTACCGAGGCTGCCGAGTGAAATCTCATTGATCGCGTACCCGACACAGTTGCGTCGGTCCCGTTGATCCCCCGCCACACAGGTGTTGGATGAAGCCGTCATCAGGATACGGACGAAACGCGCGGTGACAGGGCCGCCGGCGAGGACCAGCGTCTCATGGCTACCGTGCCCCGCGGAGATCTGCCCGTGCGGAAACAATTGCCAGTTGCCCGCCGCGGGCTTCCTGATCGGGTCTTCGCCGCTCCAGAACTGAACGACGTACTGTTTCGCGTACGGCTGCGCCCAATCGATGCGGATGGCCTGCAGGTCCTGCCTGGTGGTGAGGTCGAGTATCACCCATTGAGGGTGAACAGCATCGTCTTGTCCTGTGAAACTCTGCGTCAGATAAGGATTGCTCTTCCAGAAGGTCGCAGGATTGCCATCCGTGAGGCGCGAATAGCCGATTGTGTCCGTCCCGTCATCATGCGTAACGCCACGCCGTGGCAGCGGATAGCCATACGAGTGAATGATCTTGTCGCTGCCCGCGCGTGCATCACCGACGAAGTAACCGCGACCGTCCGGCTCGCTCCATGTGCCACGGGGATTCCAGTGCCATGCTTCAGTGTGCAGCTCCGTGTTCTGACGGTAAGTCACGGTTTGCCAGCCCGCTTCGAGAAGCCGGTGGATCACCGGCTCCTTGAGCAACTTGTCGGACACTCCATAGGGCAAGCGGTCGACGCCCGCGCCCAGAGCCTCCGTCGGCCGGATGGTGTTGGTGGAATGCTCCGGCGCCGCATCGACATGAATCGCTTGCGCCATACACGGTGCGCTCAGCAGCGCCACCATCAGTACCAGCAGCGTGTATCTCATAGCGACAACAACACTCCGAGGTAGTACTGGCGGCCGTTCGAATAGAACGCTTCCGGCTGCGCAGCATTGGCGTAGTACTTGAGCCTCGGGTTGTTCAGATTGAGACCATCGAAGGTCAGTAACACGTTGTCGTTCAGCCTGTAGGTCACTGTCGCCGCCACATTGGCGAGCCCCGCCTCGAACTGCTGGGTTACGTTGGCCAAGCCAACCAGAAACGCGGAACGGTAGGTGTACGACACCCGGACATTGAGGCCATTGTGGTCGTAATAAAGCTCCGCGTTGGTCGTACTCTTGGACGAGCCCACCAGCGACTGCCCATCGGCCGAGCGCCCATTCGCATAAGTATAATTCGCGAGCGCCCCGAAGCCCCAACCCAGAGGCTGCTGCCAGGCCACTTCGACGCCTTCATTTCTGGCGGCGATGTTGAATGGCGAGGTGACGGCGAAAGCGGCGAGCTTACCCGTCTGGGTATCGAATAACTGCCGGGTATTATTGCCAAAGGTCACATAGGACGGCATATCCATGTAGAAGAGCCCGACCGACAAGATGGATTGCGGCGCGAAATACCACTCCAGGCCTGCGTCATAGTTGTTCGAGCGAACCGGCTTGAGATCGGCATTGCCACCGTTACCGGTGAGGTCGAGATTGTTCAGTGTCACCGCCGGCGAAAGCGCGGAGTAATCGGCGCGCGACAACGTTTTGGATGCAGCGAACCTGGCGAGAAGATCTTTTGTCAGATCGACTTTCAAATTGGCGCTCGGCAGCACGTCATTGTAGGTATGGGATGAGGAAGTCGGCACCCCGGGAGCGGCGGGATTGACCGGATCGGTGTCAAAGGCGCTGCCATCCTGACGGGTATTGACGAGCCGCAAGCCGATGTTACCCCGCCACCGCTCGCCGCGCAGAAGCACCATGCCGTAACCTGCCGCGTCTTTTTCCTCGATGGTGAAGTTGCCTTGATAGTTCGGACCGGTCGACACGTTCTCATAGGAAGCCTGCCAGGCAGCGACGGCGTTCGGGTCGAGTACCCAATAGTGCTGCAGATATCCTGGCCCGAAGCCGATGGCCGACCCGAAATTATTGGGAGATACCCCGCCATTCCAGGCAGGCTTGGGAAGAACCAGGTTCGGTGTCGTCAGACAAGGATCACCGCTGTTCAGCGCAGCGCATGAGAAGTTGGTGCCGAGCTCGGTGCGCTTGTGCGAGGAGTAGCGCACACCGAACTTGATGGAATGCAGGATACCCTGATCCAGGGTGAGCGCCCCATCCACCTGCCCGTACGTCTCCTCGTCCGTTACTTTGACAGCGGCCGCAAAACTGCCGCCGTTCACCACGTTGTCGCTATTGAAGTTAGTGGTATCCACTCCCGGAAACTGCACTATGGCCGGCGCTGTGATTCCATGCATCTGGTACACAAGAGGCGAATTGATCAGGAATGCCTCATAGCCGTCATCGTGCGGCGTCTGGCCGATCCCACGCGTGTACCCGATCTGACTGGTCAATGACAACGCATCCGTCGCCTGGAATTTGGTGTCGAAATCGACATAGGAAGCCGATGAGAAGGCTCCCGGACGAGCGATGGAATCACGCACACCCGGATAGACCGAGGCGCCCGGGTTGTTCGGGTTGAACCTGGCATTGGGGAAGGTCGCGGACTCCAACGTGCCGTTCACTACGGTGTAGCTCGTAGGAATGCCCCAGCCGGTTGTCGGATCGGCGGTCGCCAGCTCATTGGCCGGGCTGGCCATGAAATTGGTGTTGTAGTTGTCGGCCGCAAAATGCGAGTAAAAGCCGTTGACGTCCAGCTGCAGTGCATCGGTGGGCTGGAATTCGAGATCGAACAGGCCACCGGTGCGTTTGCTGTGCTGAGTGAACTCGGCCGAGCCGATCTGCGTGGGATACACGACTCCGGCCAGATCCGGGTGCGCGACGGCGACCGGGTCCGCAGGCACGCCCGGAGTGCCGACGGCCTGGCCGATGGTGCCCTGCCCCAAAGTGAGCAACTCCTGGCCGTCACGGCGTTCATGGCGCGCTTCATAGAATCCCTGAAACAACACGCCGATGGTGTTGTCGGGATTCTTCCAGCCCACCAGCGCATTGAGCTGCGGGTCCTTGGTTCCGGGCGCGTCCGAGTACAAGCCCTGCGCGGTGAGCTCGGCGGTCAGCTTCTTCTTCAGGTCCAGGGGCTTGCGGGTCACGACGTTGACATTACCAACCGTGCCACCTTCGATGTAGTCGGCCTGGGAGCTTTTCTCCACCTGGACCGACCCGACGATCTCCGAAGGCAGGAGCGTGAAGCTGACGCTACGCCCGACGGTGTTCGTTTGATCACCGATGAACCAGTCCCCGGTGGCGACGGAGTGGCCGTTGATGGTCGTCTGGGTGAGGCTCGGGCTCGTACCCCGGATACTGACGCGGTCGTTTTCGGAGAAGCCGCCCTGGCCTCCGGAGCCGGAGGCGATGTTGACTCCGGGCACGCGCTGCACGGCATCGGCGACGTTCTTATCCGGCAGCTTACCGATGTCCTCGGCGCTTACGACTTCGATGACCGAATCGGCGGCGCGCTTTTCTGCCAATGAGCGCTCCAAAGCGGCATTGAAGCCCGTCACGACCACGGTCTCCACCGAATCACTGTCGCCCGGGGGTGGCGCCTGCGGTCCGGAAACCGCGCCGGTCGCGTTTGCCGGCTTGTCAGGTTGCGCTGCCTGAGCGAGCCCGCACAGGCCGCTCAATGTCATCGCTACGAAGGTCACGATCCGTGTCTGCTGTCTCTTCATGATGACTCCCTAAGTTTTTGGTCGCGTAGCGTCTCCTGACGCGCCATGGTGTTATCGCATCGTCATCCGCTCACCCGAAGAGCTCGGCCAGACTGACAGTCTGGTTGCGGACCAGCGGCCGGGCCCACCAGGAAACACTCAAAATGAAGCCCAGCGTTGCGAATACCGCCAGCAGCGCGGTTCGCAACCCGAGCCAGTCACCCAACATCCCTACCAGCAGGGGCACAATGGCGCCTCCCAGAATGCCCGTGCACAAAATTCCGGAGAACGCGCCGTGATGGCGGCTCACCGAATTGAGCGCGAGCGAAAACACGATGGAATACATCACCGAGAGGAAGAATCCCGCGGTGGGAAACGCCAGCAGCGAGATATTTGCGGGCCCAAACAAGGCCAGCCCCACACATACCAGCGCCAGGACCGTGAAGCTCGCCAGTACCACCCGCGCATCCAGCAGCCTCAGGAGCACGAGGCCGAGCAGACAGCCGATGGACATCAGCCCCCAGAACAGACCCACCGCATGCGCCCCTTCCTGGGTGGGCGAGAAGTGGTGGTAAGTGCTGAGGAACTGCGACATCCAGTTCGCAAGACTCTGCTCCGTGCCAACATAGGCAACGATCCCGAGAAAGAACAGCCGCACGGGCCGCTCACGCAGCAGGGCGCGATAAGTGGCGAAACCGCCAGCGCGCTCGCTCTCGGTCAATTCAACTCGGGGAATACTCAACGAGGCGGTGACGCCAATCAGCAGAACAAATACGAGCAGAAATGCCTGGTAGAACTGCACCCAGGGCAGACTGTCCGGCGCCGCTCCCTGCTGCCCCATCAAGTGCGAGAAGACGATCGGGCTCACGTAGGAAGCCAGTCCGAACACCAGCTGGCCCATCACCGAAAAGAAGGCGAAATGCCCCTCCCCGCCGGCCACCCGCGTGAGCGGATTGATGACCACCTGCAACATGGCCATGCCCACCCCTATCACAAACAGCCCGCCGCTGACGACCGCATAACTTGGATGCAATGCAATGGCGAGGCACCCGAGCAGGTTACAGGAAAAGGCGCAGAGCAAGGTTGCACGCGGGCCGCGTGCCTCCACCAGTGCTCCGGCAGGAATGGAGATCAGCCCGTAGGCCAGAAAGAAGGAGAACGGCAGGAAGCCCGCCATTGCCAGGCTGAGCTGAAAATCGTCGATCAGGATGGGCATCAGCGGACCCATCAGGTTGGTCACGAACGAGATGACGAACCAGACCGCCATGATGTAGAAGATAATGAGCGCGCGTTGTCTCATACCTCATCCATGACGGGGGGCCCGGGCATGGCGAACCGTCCGGCCAGCTCACCGGGCGTAAGTGAGCGACGCGGGAAACGAGCAATGACACTGGATGCCGTGTTACATCCGGCAGCGAGCGACTCGCGCAGGGAACAACCACTGAGCCGTGCGAGCAGATATCCCGCATTGAACGAATCGCCGGCGCCGATGGTGTCAAAAACCGTTACTGTCGGTGCTGCACACTCGAAGCGGTGGCCGTCCTGCACCCCGATTGCACCGCGCGCGCCGGCCTTGACGACCAGAGTGGCCCCGGGTTTGAGCAAGGGAGTGAGGCGCCCGAGCGCCACATCCAGATCGGCCGACTCGGCCAGACTGGCCAGCTCCAACTCATTCAACAGCACGTGGGCACAGCTGCCGATCCAGCCGGCCACTTCCGCTCGAATCGCGGCGTCCCAGTCCTGCGGCGGCCAGTTGGTATCCAACGCTATCTGATAGCCCAGAGAGTTGAGATCGGCGATCAGGCGCGGATAGTCCGCGCGCAACCCGGGTGTCAGAAATGCTCCCGACAACAACGCGATCGAGTTGTGATGCGGAGCGCGAGTGAGGTGCGGCCGGAGCAGGTCATACGAGACCTCCTCCAGATGACCGCGGGTCGTGAGGAAGCTGCGCTCGCCGCAGCTGTGAATCAACCCGACACTGAGTGTGGTTGTCGCATCGCAGACATCCAGCGTGGCGCCGAGCCCGCGCAACTGCCCGGCGAGCCAGCTGCCCAGATCATCGTTGCCGACGACTGACAACAGTCGGGAGGTGCCGCCGAGATAACTCACGGCGAGCGCTGCATTGGCGCCGGATCCACCCGCGCGCAACTCGCTTCGCTCCATGATGGTTTCCGTACCCACTCGAGGCCAGTCGGACAGGGGCCCGAGGACCAGATCGACCCCGACGTCGCCAATAATCGTGAGCCGCTGCGCTTGCACCCCCATGAATTGAATATAGGAGTCGCTGAGCGCGGCTGTCAATAAATAAAACTATTGGATGTAAATAATCAGAGGCTTCCCGGCGGAGGTCCGAAAAGTGTCTCCAGGTCGGCTTCGGCCCGGCGCTCCTGCTGCAGCACCTCGAACCGGGGCGATAACAGCTCATAGAGCGGGAGCACCGCAGCCCCCAGAAGGGAACTGTCTTCCTGGCACTGCGACAACAGAATCCGCTCCTGCGGCGCGGCGACACCACCGCGCACCGACGCGTGCAGCGGTTGGGCGAGGGAAACGAGGCGCTCCACAAGTGCCTTTGGAGCGAGACCTCCTATGACAATGGCGCGCGGATCGAGCATGTTTTCAATGAGGCGCACGGCATCGCGCAGGCGCTGGGCGGCCTGGCGACACCAGGCTTGCAACGCCGGATTGGCGTCTGTCTCCAGTTGCGCCGCCAACTCGGCCGCCTTGCCGCGAACATCATGGACACCAAGGGCTTCGGCAAGCGAATGCAGGGATAGGTAACGCTCCAGACAACCCACATTGCCGCAGTAGCAAGGCTTACCGCCGGGAACCACCGGAATGTGGCCAATCTCGGTGGCGTTGCCGTTCGCGCCCCGATAGGCAGAGCGATTCACCACCAGGGTGCCGCCCAGACCCACGCCGAAGTGCAGGTAGAAGAAGTTGTCGAGAGCTTTGGCAACCCCGTAGAGACTCTCGCCCAACGCACCAGCGACGCTGTCGACACTGTAGAAGACCTGCAGGCGCGTCTTTTCGCGCAGATCGTCGAAGACCGCCAGATCGCTCCAACCCTCGAGCGCCGTCGGACCGATGAAACTGATGTCGGTCTTGATCAGCGGGCCCGGCAACGCCACGCCGATCCCCCAGAGCCGCTCGGTCGCCCCCGCCGGGGATCCCCTCGCCGGCCCCTCGGTCGCGGAGCGTCGCCGCCGCAGGTCCTTGATGAGTCCAACCATCGCCGCCAGCGCCTTGCGCTGGTCGTGTGTGTCCACATCGACTTCGTGCCGGGCGAGAATCTCGCCGACCAGATTCACCAACGCGGCGGAGGCCCTGCCCGGCTCCAGACTGATGCCAATGGAATTGCCGGCATTCGGATTGAGCTCGAGGGCTATGGGAGGCTGCCCGCGGGACTTCGCGCCGGTCAGACGGCGCGCGACAATCAGGCCGATCGACTCCAGATCGTTGGTAATGTTCGCCACCGTCTGGGGGCTCAGGGATACCCGCTCGACAATCTCTTTGCGGGATATCGACCCGGCGCGGCGAATGACATCGAGAACGATGCGCCGGTTGTAAGGGGCGCTGGACTGCTGGTTGGTGCCGCGATTCACAATGCGGCGATTATATATACATCAACCCCGGACGAGTCTGGCGTTGCCTCGCACCGCGCGTCGGCGACGGGTATTGCTCACACGAGCCGCGACCAGGGCACGCAGGAGGGTTGTGCTCTGCTCGCTGACGACGCGCTTCAACAAGGCGAGGCGCTCAGCGTCGACGCCGTCCCACTTCAACCTTGCGAGGAGACTGCGCGGAGCGCATAGAAACACCGCGACGTGACCGTTCAATGTCGTGGTACGGATCAACGTTTCTTCATCCTCCGCCGGCCGGCCGAGCAAACGTCCGACGATGGTTACGGTGGCATCACCCAAGCGCTTCTTCTGGCTCTCGTTGATCTTGAAGGCCGCGACGGGGCCTTCGCCGGCCTGCAACCGTGCCATGAACAGCCGCCACTCGGGGGCATCTGGCGCCGTGAACATCATTTCCGCCAATTGAGCCTGGATCGCGCAGTAAACCTCTATCAACTCTTCATCGCCGGCGTCGCGCGCAAGCGCCTCCTCCGCGCGCTCCACCACTTCCGACATGTAGTGCCAGAGCCGCCCCTGAAGGTGCTGGACGCAGGCAAGAAAGACTCCCTCCTTATTGTCAAAGTAGTACTGCAATGCCGGCGCATTGACGCCGGCGGCAGTGGCGATATCGCGCGTCGAGGCTCCGTCGAACCCGCGCTCGCCGAACATTTTCAGCGCCGCGGCAACGATCCTCGCTCTGGTCTCCTCACCACGCGCATACCCGGTATCCACAGCGTGCCTGTGCTTTGCCGCCCCGCTCATCGAATTCTCGCAGTGATGAATTACTCGGATGAAAATATACCAGTTGACACACTTTTTCCAGATGGCATATTTTTACCAACTGGAATAATTGGAGTCGCATGGATACCTTGGCAGCGGCTGAGCCGCAGACCCGGACAAAGACAAAAATGAGCCGCCGGACCGTCATGCTCTCGGTCGGCGCCGTATTGCTGATTGCGGCCGTCATATGGGGTGTGCGCTGGTGGACCGTGGGCCGCTTCATCGAGAGCACCGACGACGCCTATTTGCAGGCAGATAGCGTGACGGTGGCGCCGAAGGTGTCGGGCTACGTAGCGGAGGTCTACGTCGCCGACAACCAGGCCGTAAAGACCGGAGATCCCCTGGCACGCCTCGACAGCCGCCAATACGACGCAGTGTTCGAGCAGGCGAAAGCAACCATCGCTGCGCGCAAAGCCGACATCGAGCGCGGCGCAGCGGAGCTGTTGCAACAGCAGGCGACAATTGCGCAGGCACGCGCCCAACTGCAGGGCGCCCGCGAGAGCGAAACGCACGCGATCGAGGAAGTGAAGCGCTACGAGCCACTGGTGGCAACCGGCGCGGAACCGACCGAGCGCCTCGCCGACCTGCGCAATACGCGAGCCCAGGCTGCAGCAACTGTTGCCGCGGACACGGCGGCTCTGCAGGCCACGCAGCGGCAACCGGCAACCACGCAAGCCCAGATCGACCAGGCGCGCGCGCAACTGGGAGCCGCCGAAGCCAGCCTCCGCCAGGCGCAGCTCGACCAACAGGATACGTTGATACGCAGCACACTCGATGGTCGCGTCGGCGACCGCAGCGTGCGTGTGGGACAGTTCGCGCAACCGGGCACCCGCCTGATGACCATCGTTCCGGTGCAGGACATCTATCTCGTAGCGAACTTCAAAGAGACGCAGATCGGCCTGATGCGCCCGGGACAACCAGCAACCATCAGCGTGGATGCGCTATCCGGCACCGCCCTGCACGGCACGGTTGTCAGCTTTTCGCCCGGCACGGGCTCGCAGTTCGCGCTGCTGCCGCCGCAGAACGCGACAGGCAACTTCACCAAGATCGTGCAGCGGGTACCGGTGAGAATTCACATCGACGCCGGCCAGGAGGCCCGCAAGGTGTTGGTACCGGGCCTTTCGGTGACGGTGCACGTCGACACCCGCACCGGTCAAGACTCGCAGCAACAGGTCGATCGCGAGACCAGCCGTGGCTGACACAAAGGTCGCCGGCGCCGATGCGCCTCATAACGCCTCGGTCACCGACTGGATCGCGGTGATCGGCGGCGCACTCGGCGCCTTGATGGCAACATTGGACATCTCGATCACGAACTCGGCGCTGCCGCAGATCCAGGGAGAGATCGGCGCGACCGGAACCGAAGGCACCTGGATCTCCACCGGCTATCTGATGTCGGAAATCGTGATGATTCCGCTGGCTGCGTGGCTCACGCGCGTGTTCGGGCTACGCATGTTTCTGTTGAGCAACACGGTACTGTTCACCCTGTTCTCGGTGATGTGCGGATTCTCACACAGCCTGCCGCAAATGATCATCGGCCGCATCGGCCAGGGCTTCACCGGCGGGGCCATGATCCCGACAGCGCAGACGATCGTGCGCACGCGCCTGCCGCCTCACCAGATGCCGATCGGGATGACCCTGTTCGGCCTCATCGTTCTCACCGGACCGCTCCTGGGCCCGGTCATGGGCGGCTGGCTGGCGGAAAACATCGACTGGAGCTGGTGTTTCTTTGTGAACGTGCCGGTAGGAGCAGCGCTGGTCGTGCTGCTCTACCTGGGCCTGCCCAAGAGTCATCCTGACTGGCACGAGTTCGTGAATGCCGACTGGCTGGGCATCATCGGCTTGTCCGCCGGCTTGAGCTCGCTGACGGTCGTGTTGGAGGAAGGCCAGCGCGAGAACTGGTTCGATTCAACCATGATCTCCTGGTTGAGCTTCGTGGCATTCGCCGGGATCGCGACCCTGATCGCAGCCCAGTACACCGCCAGGCGGCCGGTGGTACGTCTGAAGCTGCTCACCAACCGCAGCTATGCCAGCGTCATCTTCATCGTGTTCGTGGTGGGCGCGGGACTCTACTGCGTCTCCTACCTCGTGCCCCAGTTTCTTGCCGGCATCGCCGGCTACAACGCCGAGCAGTCGGGCGGCATCATGCTGCTCGTCGGCCTGCCCGCTTTCGCCGTGATGCCCATCTTGCCGCGCATGTTAGCGAAGGTGGACCCACGCCTGATGGTCATCAGCGGCCTGCTGTGCTTCGCCGGCAGCTGCATGCTGGACATCACCCTGACCGCCCAGAGTGTCGGCCATGACTTTTACGCCTCGCAGATATTGCGCGGCGTCGGCCAGATGCTCGCCATGATGCCGCTCAACCAGGCCTCCATGTCCGCCGTTACCCGCGAAGAGGCGGGCGACGCGGCGGGGCTCTACAACATGGCGCGTAACCTCGGCGGCTCGGTTGGGTTAGCGCTGCTGGGCGTCTACATCGACAGGCGCAACGCCTTTCACGACGCGGTGATCCGCGACTCAGTGACTGCAAACTCTCTGGTGGGCCAGGAACACCTCGCGACCACCGCCGCCGGCTTCCTCACGCAGCATGGCGACAAGGCGTTCGCCCATCTTCAGGCGATGGGCCAACTGGCCGGCGAGATGCAACTGCAGGCGGCGGTGATCACCTACTCGGAAACCTTCTATGTGTTGGGCGTCGCGCTGTTACTTTGTATTCCGCTGGCCCTGGTGCTCAGGAAGCAGACCGCGTCCGGCGCCGCGGGCGCGCGCGGGCCGGCCAGAGCACCCGCGCTCAGCGAAAGCCATTGAGGGCAGCATGATGTTGCATCGCTCCTATTTGCTCGCAATCGGCAGTGCCCTGGTCATCGCTGGTTGCAAGGTCGGTCCAAACTACCAGGGCGCGCCCAAGGTGGCGCCTAACGCGACTCAGGCGAGCACATTCACCCGTGCGCCGCAGGGTGTCACTTCGACGGCTCCCGTCGTGGCGAAATGGTGGGAAGCCCTGGGCGACCCTGAATTGAACCAGCTGATTGGGACTGCCCTCGAGCACAGCCCCGATATACGCGCGGCCCAAGCGCGGCTGCGCGCCTCCCGCGCAGGCTTGCGCCAGCAGCAGCGCAACCGGCTCCCGAAAGTATCCGGCTCCGCAGCTTATTTGCGCGCGGACATACCCGGTATCTCGCTCGGAAATAGCTCATCCGGAAATGGCTCCTCAGGAAACAACAGCTCCTCGTCGAGCGCGCACACCTTGTCCGTGGACGTGTACAACATTGGTTTCGATGCTACCTGGGAAGCCGACCTTTTCGGCGGCACGCGCCGTGCGATCGAAGCGGCATCCGCTGAAGCGGCAGCCGTGAACGCTGACCTCGCTGACACCCACGTACAGCTCTCGGCGGAAATCGCTCAGGCCTACGTCGATCTTCGCGATGAACAGCAGCGCCTCGCCCTGATCCGCAAGTCAGCGGACCTCGAGGAACAGATTCTGACACTCACGCAACAGCGCCGGGCGCAAGGCGTCGCCTCCGATCTCGACGTCGAGCGCATCAGGACTCAGGTCGAGAATACGAAGCAGACCCTCATCCCGCTGGATGCGCAGATCAGCGAATCTCTGGACCAACTCGCCGTACTGACCGGGAAAGAGCCGGGTGCGCTCGATGCCGAGCTGACAGGCGCGAGCCCGTTGCCCAGGCTGCCCGAAACGGTCGCGATCGGCGACCCAGGTGCCCTGTTGAAGCAGCGGCCCGACATCCGCGCCGCCGAGTGGCGCCTGGTTTCGAGCAACGCCCAGATCGGCGAGCATGAGGCGGAGTGGTTTCCCAAGCTCACTCTGCTCGGCGATCTCGGCTTCAGCTCCACCACCCCCGGACACCTGTTGCGATCCAACAATTTCCTGTGGGTCGGCGCGCCGTTGCTGCAATGGAACGGGTTGGATTTCGGGCGCACCAAAGCCAAGGTCGACCAGGCCAGGGCCGGATTCCAGGAGCAGTCGGCAAAATACGCAAGCACCGTTCTGGGTGCGTTACGGGATGCGAACGTAGCCCTGTCGCGCTACGGACACCAACGTGACAACGTCGTCAGTCTGCGCAACGTGGAGGAGTCGGCCACCCATGCGGCCGTCCTGACGCAACAGCGCTACCGGGCCGGAACAACCTCGGCGCTGGATTGGCTCGACGCCGAGCGGACGCGCTTTTCAGCCGAACAAAACCGCATCGCCGGCGATGCGGAATTGATCAAAGACTACGTCGCACTGCAAAAGAGCCTCGGGCTTGGATGGCAGCCGCCCGCGGGTGGTGCGTAACCAGGTTGGCTTCGAACTCGCGGCTACTGACATCCCAACCTGACCGTTCGGCGCGCGCGCGGCAGGCCTGCGGATCCAAAGTCAACGCTCTGACAGCCGCTGCGGCCAGATCTTCGTCGAGGGCGCCCGTCACCCCATCATCGATGACGTCGATGGGACCTGGCACAGGGTAGGCCGCTACCGGCACGCCGCAGGCCATTGCCTCGAGATTGACCAACCCGAAGGTGTCGGTGCGACTGGGGAACACCAGAACGTCGACAGCCGCCAGGTGCGCGGCCAGATCCTCGCCGTGGCGATAGCCGGCGAAGGTGATCTGCGGAAACTGCGACTCAAAACGCTGGCGCTCGGGGCCATCGCCTATGACAAGTTTCGAGCCCGCCCACGGCATGCCAAGGAAAGCGCCCACATTCTTCTCGACAGCCACCCTGCCCACATAGCCCGCGATCGGCCTGGGGAGGGCCAGAAACTGCTTGCTTTGCGGCCGGAACAGCGCAGTGTCCACGCCGCGCTTCCAACGCACCAGGTTGTTGAATTGCTGGGTCGCGAGCTGCGCGTGTACCGTCGGGGTACTGACCATGCAATGTTGGGCTGCGCCATGAAACCAACGCAGGCCGCGGTAGGTCCAGGCCTCCGGAATCGGCCAGCGGGCGCTCAGGTACTGCGGAAACTGCGTGTGATACGAGGTTGTAAAGCGCAAGCCGCGCGACACACAGAAGCGGCGCGCGGCCAATCCGAGTGGCCCCTCGGTGGCGATGTGCAACGCGTCCGGTTGGAAAGTGCGGATGAGACCCGCCATTTTCCCGTACGGCAACACGGCCACCCGGATTTCCGGGTAGCTCGGACAGGGGATGGTGCGGAACAGATCCGGTGTAACCATCCGGACCGTATGACCAAAACCCTCCAGCGAGGCCCGGGTTTGCGACAACGTGGTGACCACGCCGTTGGTTTGAGGCGCCCAGGCGTCGCTAACGATCATGATCTTCATGCCGGGACTTCAGCCAACCTCACGGCCACGACGATGTGCAAGGATCAAGGGCCGACGTGACAATCTGATGAATTGCACGAATTCCCCCGCTGTAATGATTTGGCAATCATCCTGATATAAATCCTCCATGCCCGGATGTACTCCATTACGAAGGCGTAAGAATGCAAAGTTTCTTAGAGGCCCTGCGGATCCAGCGTTGGGATGACCATCGGTATTACCACCACAGCCGCATCAACCAGTCTTTGCACCTGGTGAGCGCGCTCAGCTTCCTGATGTCGTATGCCGTGGTATTCAAATCCCCGGCACCGGCTGCCCTGATCGGCTGGCTGCTGGCGATGGTGAGCCGCCAGGCTGGCCACTTCTTCTTCGAGCCCAAAGGCTACGACACCGTCAACGAAGCCACCCACGAGCACAAGGAAGACATCAAGGTCGGGTACAACCTGCGCCGTAAAGTCGTCCTGTTGGCCATCTGGGCGCTGTCACCGTTGCTGCTGTGGGTCGATCCGACCCTGTTCGGGCTCTTCGAGGCCCCGACCAACAAGGCCGAGTACATCAATGACATCGGCCTGCTCTGGCTGGCGGTCGGCCTGGGTGGCCTGATGTTCCGGACGATTCACCTGATGTTCATCAGGGATGTGCAAACGGGCCTGGTGTGGATCTCGAAGATCATCACCGACCCGTTCCACGACGTGATGCTCTACTACAAGGCGCCCTTCTACCTGCTGCGCGGTGAGCTCATCGACCCCATGGAGGACGTCGAAGAAGCCGTCCGCCATCGGGCCTGAAGCAACTCTTTGACAATCTGACGGCGGATCGCCTTGTTGGAGGTCCGCTCGTCCGACCACCACCAGGCGTCGCGCTGCATTGCCCGCGCCGCCGCCACGAAGCGATCGGCGACGGCCGCGAAGTCGGCGGCGGTGTAGTTCAGACTGAAGATCAGCCGTCCGGTCCCCACCCAGCTCAGGGCCAGCCCCTGCGCGCGCAGATAGTATTGAAACATCCAGTTGTAACGCGACGGTTGCACATAGCCGACCGTCCAGATCGAGGAGAGGTTCGACACCTGCACCGGCAGCCCCTCGGCGCGCAGACGCTCGTTGAGGCTGCGGGCCCGGGCATTCCAGGTCTCATCCAGGTCCTGGTAGTACCCTCGGACCGGCTCACTCTCCAGGCGCTCGAGAAACTCGCTCATGGCACCCATCACGTAGGGATGCGAGTTGAAGGTGCCGCGTGCGAAGCAAACGTCCGCCGGACGATCCTCCCGGAACCGCTTCATGAGCTCGGCGCGTCCGCACAGGACGCCCACCGGCAGACCGCCGCCGAGGGTCTTGCCGTAGGTCACGAGGTCGGCGCTCACTCCAAAGTACTCCTGCGCGCCGCCCGGAGCGAGGCGGAAACCAACGAACACCTCGTCGAAGATCAGGATGATGCCGCGTCGAGTGCAAACCTCGCGCAGCTCCCGCAGCCAGGCGGAATATGCGGCGCGATCGAAATGAGCCCGCCGCCCGCTGTCGACCAGCGAAGAATCTCCCGGTGCGGGCGAGTTCGGATGCAGCGCCTGCAACGGATTGACCAGCACACAGGCAATGTCGCGCCGCGTCCGCAATACCCGCAAGGTCATGCTCCCCATTTCCTTCAGGGTGAACGTGTCGCGTGCGGGAATTGGATTACCGGCGCCCGGCTGCACATCGCCCCACCAACCGTGGTAGGCACCGCAAAAGCGCACCAAGCGTCGTCGTCCGGTGTGGTATTGCGCGAGTCGCACCGCCTGCATCACGGCTTCGGTGCCCGACATGTGAAACGACACCTCGTCGAGGCCCGAAATCTCCCTCAGACGGCGCACGTTGTAAGTCATGACGGGATGATAGGCGCCGAGCACCGGACCGAGATCGGCAACGCGCTCGCTGCCTCGGCGAATGCACTCCTTGTAGAAGTCATAACCAAACAGGTTCACGCCGTACGAGCCCGTCACGTCGTAGAATCGGTTGCCATCGAGGTCGGTAACCGTCACCCCCTCGGACGACTGCAACAAAGAGCCACCCTTGAAGTATTGTCGGGTGAACCGGCTGAACTGGAACGGAACCCGGTAGCGCGAGGTGAACTGCAGGTCCGAAATCGAACCCTGCAATTCCTGGGTCTGTGCCGCGCTGGTGGCAAAACGCCGCGCGAACTCCCCGGACAGCCGCATGAAGCCTTCGCGGCGGGCGGCAGCCACCTCATCCGGTGCAGCGTCAGCGCGAAAAAAACGCTCCTCCCCATACTCATAGAACGGCAGCAGGCGGGCTATACGCAACGCCCAGCGCCCGTGGCCCGCCAGCGAGCGATGTTTGGCAAAAGACAGCTCCAGACGTGTCTTGATCTTCAGCAACAAGACGATCACCACGACGGCGCCCAGCAGATCGATAAATGTTGTAGTGCTCATGAATCTCCTCGGCCGCCAACGTATTGCAAATGAATGACAGCGCCATGAAACCTGGGTCGCCCGGGGTGAAAAATTCCATCGCCCGCATCGTCCAGCAGGAAGACCTCAACTTCCTGCTGACCAATCGTATCCCCCGCCGCTGGCTGACCCTGTTTCTCGGCTGGTTCAGCAAGCTCGAGCAACCCCTGATCCGCGACTTCAGCCTGCGCGTCTGGAAGCTATTCTCCGACCTGGATCTGAGCGAGGCCAAGCAGACCCGCTTCAAGAGCCTCCACGACTGCTTCACCCGTGAGCTGCGCGACGGCGCCCGCCCCATCGACGCCAACCCCACGGCCCTGACCAGCCCCTGCGACGCCATAGTCGGCGCCTCAGGCACCGTCACCGACGGCTGCCTCCTGCAAGCCAAAGGCTTCCCCTACACCCTCGAGAGCCTGCTGGCCACCGACTCCGAACTGGCCCGCGAGTACCGCGGCGGCTCCTACGTCACCCTCCGCCTGACCTCGAGCATGTACCACCGCTTCCACGCCCCCTACGACTGCCAGATCGAACAGGTAACCTACATCTCCGGCGACACCTGGAACGTAAACCCCATCGCCTTGAAGCGCGTCGAAGAGTTATTCTGCAAAAACGAACGCGCCGTAATCCGCTGCCGCCTCATCCCCTCCGGCCACATCGTCACCCTCGTCCCCGTCGCCGCCATCCTGGTAGCCAGCATCCGCCTCCACTTCCTCGACATCCTCCTCCATCTCAAATACCGCGGCCCCAATGTAATCCCCTGCAACGCCTCCTTCCGCAAAGGCGACGAGCTCGGCTGGTTCCAGCACGGCTCCACCATCATCGTCCTCGCCCCTCCCGGCGTCTCCCTAAGCCCCCACATCTCCGCAGGCCACCGCATCAAAATGGGCCAACAACTTTTAACCCTAACCGACACCTGACCAACACCTACCGCGCAGCAAGCCCGCCCGCAGTTGCAAACATCAGTGCGACAAACGCCCGCTACCGCCCCGGCGCACTGGCAGTAGCCAGATCCCGCGGCGCCGCCAGCACCTGCACCCAATAGATGACCGGCTTGGAGGCCTGATTCTTGGCATACCCGATCCCCATCTCGCCAAAGCGCGGATCCATGATGTTTTCGCAGTGCCCCGGACTATTGAGCCACCCCTGCACCACCTCATCAACGGACTTCGGCCCGTAGGCAATGTTCTCCCCGACCAACTTCTCCTTGTACCCCGTAGCCCGGACACGGTCCGCCGGGGAATTACCTCGCAGATCCTCATGCTCAAAATAGCCGTTCAGCGCCATATCGCTGGCATGCCCGAACGCCACATTCGACAACGTCCCCGAAAGCGTTACCGGCGGCGCCGGCCCAAACAGCTCCTTACCGCAGTGAGTCCCACGCGAGCGCACGTTATTGATGAGCTGCACCGCCCGAGTAGCAAGAATCGGCGAAAGCGCCGCCCCCGGCATGGGAGCTGCCACGGGCGCTTTGGCGGTTCGCGGCACTGATGTTGGTGCAGGCGCCTGAGCAGTTCGCGGCACCGATGTTAGCCGCGGCACCGAAGTTAGCGCCGGCACCTGCGCAACAGGCGCTGACGCCCCACTCCCCGCCCGCTCCGCACTCAACTCCCGCCCAGTCGCCAGCACAATCCACACATCGAACCCGCGCCGATACAGCCCTATCTCATGCAACCCCTGGCTAGCCAGCGTGCGACATCCCGACTGCTTCAGAAGCCGCACCATAGCCTCATCCGGACCCCGGACGTGAAGGCCCGCCGTCGAAACGGCGTGATAGCCGCTCATGTCCGCAGCAGCCGAGAGTGTCCGTCCTACAGCCCATTCCTCGGCAGTGCGGTCGAGCAGCGGATTGTGATGCAGCGGGGGCGCGCCGGGCAGGGTGCCACCGCACCCGCCTTCTCGTAGCACACGCACCGCGAATAGAGCGTCAGCCCGGGCCGTCGTGACGTTAAACCCAGCGCCGGCGATCACAAATCCCCACAGAAGAGCGCGGAACCAGCGATTCATCGATAAGCCCTGTCCCGCCGAAGTGCGTTCCTCCCTCGAACGCGCCGACGAGGGATTGGATGACTATGCGCCGAGTGGTTTTACAGAATCGACAAAAGCTGAGGCGTCCTACGGTCTCGCTTGCTATGTTTCGCTTGGGGGGACGCGGCGCGCGTCGTAAGAACGAAGGGAACGAAATGCAGCATCGCGGGTTCGGGACAAGGGCACTCGCCCTCATTGTGTTCTTTCAGTGTTTCAATGCAGTGGCGGCGGACGATGTGGGAACGCGGCTCTTGCGACAACCCGCGGTGTCGAAAGACCACCTCGCATTCGTTTACGCAGGCGACATCTGGGTGAGCGATCGTGATGGCCAACATCCGACTCGCATCACGACCCATCCTGCTGACGAATTCAACCCGCAGTTCTCGCCGGACGGCAACTGGATTGCCTTCTCCGCCGCATACGATAACAACACCGACGTATATGTAGTCCCCACGCAAGGGGGCCAGCCGCGCCGGCTCACCTGGCACCCCGCAGCGGACCTGGTCAGCGGCTGGAGCCCCGATGGCAAGCGCATCCTGTTCGTCTCCGACCGTGAAGTCTCCAACAGCCGCAGCGGCCAGCTTTACGAGGTCCCGCTCGAAGGCGGTTACGAGCGCAAGGTAATGAAAGCCGTCGCCATAGAAGGCACATGGTCCCCGGACGGCAAACGCATCGCCTATCGCCCTTACCGGCTCGCCTACGGCGGAATCAACGGCTGGCGCCAACACCGCGGTGGCGACACGGCGCCGATCTGGATCATCGATCCCGCCAGCAGCGCGCTCGAGAAAATCCCTCACGTGAATGCCTCTGACAAGAACCCCATGTGGGTGGGCAATGATGTCGCGTTCATCTCGGACCGCAACGACGGGGCGGCCAACCTCTTCCTCTATGACTCGCAAACTCACGCCGTCCGACAGCTCACGCACGAAACACAATGGGATGTCCGCAACGCAGGCGCCTACGAGCGCACCATAGTGTTCGAGTCCGGCGGACTGCTGCGGTCCCTCGATGTCGACAGCGGACGCATTCAACCTATCCCGATTCACCTGGCGTTGCAGGCGATCCAGGCGCGACCACAATGGAAGGACGTGGTGAGGGACATCACCGGGACCAGCTTGTCGACGACCGGCAAGCGCGTGCTCGTCACAGCCCGTGGCGATGTCTTCAGCGTGCCAGTGAAAGACGGCCCGGTGCGAAATCTGACGGCAACCTCCGGGGTGCGTGAGGCAGATGCGCAATGGAGTCACGACGGACAGCGTGTCGCCTATCTCAGCGATGCCGGCGGCGTACAGGCGTTGTTGGTGCGCGATGCCGTCGGACTACAGAAACCCGTGCGACATGCGCTCACTCCCAGCTCCGGCCATGCGGCGAGCAACGCCAGCTACTTTACCCTCCTGGCATGGTCACCCGATGATCGGCGCATCGTATTCCAGGACAACCACCTGCATCTCTACGCCATCGACCTCAAGAGCGAGGCGCTCACTCTCATCGATACCAGCAAGCGCCGCGCCAGTGCCTTCATGCCCTCCTTCTCGCCTGATGGCCAGTGGATCGCATACTGCGTCACCGGCGAGAACTACCTGACGCAGGTCCGGCTGTACAACTTCGCCACCGAGCGCAGCGCGGACCTGGCCGACCGGTTCATCCAGACCGAGGATCCTGCCTTCGGCGGCGACAACCTGTTGTACTTCACCGCCTCGATCGACGCCGGCCCCAGCCGCAGCCGACTCGATATGTCCACGCAGGAGCGGCCTCTGCGCAAGGCCATTTATGCCGCGGTGCTGGCCGCCGACGGTCATTCTCCCTTGCCTCCCAAGAGTGGCGATGAGGAGCTCCCTGGTAAGAGCGGTAACGACAAGGCCAGCAAGTCAGGCAAAGACCAGCACGCACGGATCGGCACGCGAGACGCTCGAGGTCGCGCCATGGAATCCGACAAGTCGGACGACGGCCACCCGACAAACAAAGCCACGCCTCCTGTCAAACCTACCCGTATCGACCTGGAGGGCCTGTCGGAACGCTTTGTTCCGATACCCGTCGCCGAACGCAACTACGACCATCTGGTCGTAGCCTCCGACGGTGCGCTGTTTTATCTCGCCCGCAAACAACCGGGCTCTTCGACGGAGCCGCCCATTCCGCCGCTTCATGGCGCCGACGCCGACTTGTACCGCTACAACTTCGAGGACCGATCGGAGAAGCTCCTGAGATCCGCCGTGGTCGACATCGAGGCCAGCGCTGATCGCAAGAAACTGCTGCTGCGGTTGGGTGAGAACAGGCTCGAGGTCGCGGATGCGAGCGAAAAGCTCGACCCCAAGCCGGTTGAGCTCGGCGGGCTGCGCATGTTGGTCGATCCGCGCCAGGAATGGCACCAGATCTTCGACGAAGTCTGGCGTATGGAACAGGCGTATTTCTACGATCCAAACATGCAGGGCCTCGACTGGCGGGCGGTACGGGCGCGCTACGAACCTTTGCTGGAATACGTGCAGCGACGGGAGGATCTGAGCGAGCTGCTGGTCGAGATGATCGGCGAGATGCAGGTCGGCCATAACCGCACCGGCGGTGGTGACATTCACAGGGAGCGCACCGCGGCCATCGGGCTGCTGGGCGCCGACTTCAAGCTCGAGAAGGGCTTGTATCGGATCCAGAAGATTTATCACGGCGACCGCTGGAACCCGTTTCTGGTGGCGCCGCTGACCGCGCCCGGGGTGAACGTCGCCGAGGGCGACTACATCCAGGCGATCAACGGGCATCCCCTGGATGCAACCGTCAATATCTTCTCCTTGTTGGAAAACACCGTCGACAAGCAGGTCGCACTCACCGTGAGCCACGACGGCAATTCGGACTCCGCGCGCACCGTCACCGTGATCCCGACAGGCAGTGAGACCGGGTTGCGGCAGTGGGACTGGGTAGCTCGTAACCGGGAGTATGTGGAGCGCAAGAGCGGCGGACGGATCGCCTACGTTTACCTGCCCGACACGGGTGACAACGGCTTTGCATTCTTCAACCGGATGTTCTTTGCGCAGACCGACCGCGAGGCCCTGATCGTGGACGATCGCCGTAACGGCGGCGGCCAGGCGGCAAACTACATCCTGGACGTATTGAGCAGGAAGTACCTGTCGGGCTGGAAAGACAGGGATGGCCTGGTATTCAACACACCCGCGGGCGCCATCTACGGGCCCAAGGCCATGTTGATTGACCAGGACGCCGGCTCAGGCGGCGACTACCTCCCCTACACCTTCCGCCGCCTGGGATTGGGAAAGCTGATCGGGACCCGCACCTGGGGCGGCATCATCGGCATTTCGGCCAATCCGCAACTCATTGACGGCGGGTTCCTGACCGTACCGTTCTTCCGGATGTACACGCCCGCGGGAGAGTGGCACATCGAGAACGAAGGCGTGGCACCCGATCTCGACGTGCAGCTCGACCCCGCCACGGTCAACCAGGGCAACGACAACCAACTCGACGCCGCCATCGCCCAGGTTCTGCAAGAGCTCAAAGCGACACCGGGGATGCCATTGAAAAACGCACCACCCTATCCAACACAACCCGGCAAATGACCAACCCCTTGACGCACTGCACACACGATGCAGGGCTGCCCGGAGCAATATGTTAAATATATAGGCGTGCGTTGTTTTGCTACAACGCACGCTCGCGCCGGGATTGTGAAGTCCACGGACGCTCCGGAGTCACAACCGAAGTAACGTCCACCAGATTATGACGCTACCTCGGCCCACCATCGCCGGCTGCCGCCGCCGGACCCGCAAGGTGTCCGCCGCAGTAGCGTTGGTGGCTTTCGCAACACTTTGCGACGGGGCCGCGCACGCTAGTTGCCTGGAGCTCACGCAACCGGGCATCCAGCCGCTGCAAGAGCTCAGCCTGCGCAATCCGAAGCAGGCCATCGAAACGGCCACGGCGGCTATCGAGACCGCGGGGCGTGCCACACCCCCGGACGAGGCGCGCATGGCAGCTCTTTACGCGGTCGAGGCGCAGAGCTACAGCCTGCTCGAGCTGGATAGCGACGCGCGCGAGGCGGCGTTAAAGGGGCTGCAGTTCGCGCGGCAGCCTAACGATTCGACTCATCTGACATTACAGATGGTCTACGCGGAAAACGTTTACGACACCGACGGCATCAACGCAGCACTCGCCGCAATCGAAAAGGCACGCAGCCTGCAGTTGCCCGGTTCGCGTGCCGACCTCTGTCTGCAAATCACCATCGGCCGTGTTCAGCATCGGAGCAGCCGCCCGGACCTTGCTCTCCTCACTCTGACGCAGGCCTATCACGCCAGCCAGTCCTTTGCGGCTGCTGAGCCACGCGTGGCCGCAGCGGATGCTCTATCACCGGTCATGCGTGGGGTGGGTGACTTCAAACAGGCTCTGGCCCTCAATCAGGAAGTGATTGACTGGGAGACCCAACACGACGCCACGCTGAGCCTGTCTGTGGCGCACTACCTGCGTGGCAAAATCCTCAGCGAGATGCACGACTATAATGGTGCGCTCGAGCAGACGGAGTGGGCGCGGCGACTCAGCGTGGAGCTCTCGGACGAACAAGGTATCGGCTTTGCCGACCTTGCCACGTGCCGGATGCGTGTAGAGCTGGGCCAGCTCGGCGCCGCACGTAGCGATTGCGAGAGCGCGGTTCGCATCTTCACTACATCCCACCGCGCCGACATGCAAAGGGAAGCACAAACTCTGCTCGCCCGCCTCGATCTTACTGAGGGTCACCTCGACCACGCTCTTTCGCGACTGAATGAGGTGCTGGGCAAGAGTGCCACGGAAATGCAGCCGAGGCAGATCCCGTCGGCCTATCAGTTACGCGCGCAGGCAAACGCGGCTCTGCAAAGATACCCGCAGGCCTACCGCGATCTAACCGAGTACCTGCGGCGTTTCATCGCCCACAACGCCGCGGAGCGCGCGCAACAGGTAGCCGCACTGCGTGCTCGCTTCGAGACTGATCGCGAAATTGAGCGCAATGCCGCACTACAGCGCGAGCTCGGCCTGGCCGAGGAGAGAGCGCAAGAGCAACGCACCGTGTTGCGTTGGGTTGCCGCCGGCATCGGCGTAAGCATCATGGTCATCGCGTTGCTGACCTACCTTCTGGCTATCAACCGCCGCTATCGGCGGGAACTCGTACGGCTGGCCACCGAAGACAGCCTGACCGGCCTGCCGAACCGCGGCAGAACTGCGACACTCGCCATCAAATCGCTGCTCACGGCCTGCGACTCACAGCAGCCGCTATGTGTCGCACTCATCGACCTCGACCGCTTCAAAGCGATCAACGACCGCTTCGGCCACGCCACCGGCGATCGCGTATTACAGGAGTTTGCGGCCATAGCCGCCGCAGCCATCCGCCCCACCGACATTCTGGGACGCTGGGGTGGCGAAGAGTTTCTTCTCATCCTACCCAACACCACCTTGGATATTGGCGTAGCGATCCTCGATCATCTGCGGCTGCAAGCCGGACTGATCCGCCCTTGCGAGGAAGAATCCGAGCTGCGAGTGAGCCTGAGCGCCGGACTGGCAACGACCACGGCAGAGCCCTGCTCGCTGGATGAGATCGTCGCCCGTGCCGATCTCGCCTTGTACGAGGCGAAGAACGCCGGACGAGATCTGGTGCGCTTCGCCAACGAGAGCTTTCTATCGGCCTCGACAGGCACACGCCGCGCCCTGCGCCAGGCGACACGCGATCAAGCCTGAGGGTCTTCGCGCAGCGCCTCGCGAATCCCCTTGATCATCCCCAGGTCTTTGGCGGTGTAGCCCGGCAATTGCGCCATTGCCTGGTGGAATTCGTCGCTGCGCAAAATCGCCAGCATGCGCTTCACCGCAGCGTGTTCCAGGACATGCTTCTGACACACGAAAAAGTAGTCTTCTGTCGCCAGGCGCACGAAGTCGAGGTCGAATTGCCGCGCGGCGGCTTCGACGCCGAAGCTGACATCAGCCATATCACTGGCAACATACGCCGCCACCGCAGCATGCGTGAACTCAACCCGCTCGTAGCCGGTAATGCGGCTCTCGTCCAACTTCAACTGTGCCAACAGCTGATCGAACAGCAGGCGCGTGCCGGACTCCGGATCGCGATTCACGAAACGCACACCGGGCGCCAACAGGTGCTCGAGAGATTTGATTCCCATGGGATTGCCGCGTTTTACCATCAGCCCCATCTGACGCGTCACGAGGCCGATCACCCGGTGCTCCCGAGGCTGCAGCCACTGCTTCGCGACCGCGACAGCTTTCTTGCGTAAATCGCCCAGCGGCAGATGCACTCCGGCAATCTCACAGGCGCTGTGGGCAAGCGCCACCAGCGAGTTCTGGTTACTCATGTAGCGCAGATCGATGCCGATGTCGGGCTCGCGGCTCAGCAGCTCCCGCAGCTTCGACACCGCAAAGCCGTGGCTTGCGTGAATGCGCACGATGCTCTCGCGCTGTGGCAATACTTCATTGAGCTCGGTTTCGAGCTCTTGCGCGAGGTTCTGCAATTGTGGGCGCAGGCGCGCCTGGAGCCGCTGCCCGGCCCAGACCAGCTTCTCACCAAGCTGGGTCAAGCGCGTACCCCGCCCCTGCTCCCGTTCGACCAGCGGCGCGCCGAAGAACGTGGCCCATTTCTCGATGAGATTCCAGCAATGTCGATAAGACATCTGCGCATGCCCCGCGGCGCGTGTGATTTTGCCGGTGGCGCGGATCTCGTTGAGAAAGTCGAGCATCACCAGCATGGACTGGCCATCGCTCTCGCGGCGGAAGCGCCAGACGGGCTCGATCTCGATGCGGATCACTCTGACCTGCCGCGCAAGCGCAGACCCGCCGTGCCGGTATATGCATTCAAGTGCATAGCTACCTGGCTGCGGCCGGTCGCTCCGGAGTTCATATCTGAATGTGCTCAAGACAGGCTGGAGAGCACATATTCGTCGCAAACTGAGCCGGAGTCCAGGCCCTCCTGGCAAGCGAAACCCTTCGCACCCCGCAAATTGCGATCACCCGGGCATATGTTTACGAATGCATATCTGGCGGCGACCCGGAGCCCTGACCGGTGGCCAGCGCACTCAGCAAACTGCATCCGCCAGCGCCCTCAGCAGCGCCGCCCCATCTCCCCTCCACGCACTGCCGTGCATGCACGCCAAAGTCCCCGGCTGTTCGTTTGCCAACCTCTCCAGGAGTGCGCGTGTCTGCGGAGCATGTGCGAAATAATCGAGCGGCTTACGGAAATCCTCGCTTGGCCCGAGGATATCAGCCTCGGTCAACGCGACATCGCCGGGGCCGCCTTGCGTGAAAAGGTCGCCACAGAAGAACGTTCGGGTGCTCAACTCCGTCAGCAACCCGCACTCCCACCCGTGCGGCATGTGAGGTGTGTCGAACCACTTCACCGTGTGACGACCCAGTGTGAGCTCCTCGGAGTCGCACAGCGCGCGCGGCGCTTTGTCCGCGAAGTCGTTGATTGAGGTCATGGCCGCAATGCGACCGCAGACAGGTACGGCCGCGGGGCTCGCGGCCAGGAATGCATTGAGCGCACCACACTCATCAGCCTCAAAGTGCGAGAGAGCAACATACTTCAGAGCTCGCACCCGCATGACCGCCTCGATGGCCTCCTGCACGAACGGAAACATCTGCCGCGGCCCCGTATGAAACAGCAGCGGCTCATCGTCAACAATGAGGTACTGATTGAAACTGAACTGCCCAGGTCCACCAGGAATCGCAATCGGGGTGTTGATCCGATAGATACCCTCGGCGACCTCCTGGATGTTGGTGCGGGATTGACTGTTCGTAATCATGGGGCGGCCCTCGAAGCACTGACTGTGCGCCAGTATAGCGAGCGCAACCGTTCGACGGACGCACATCCCTGGTGCACCGGTGCACTTGCATTCTCTCCTGATTAATCTATAATTTCAGTAATTACTGAAATTACAGAATATGTCGTATGAGACTCACGCCCGTCATGCAGCGCTACGTGGTCCACTGGGGCGAGATGGGCAGCCGTTGGGGCGTCAATCGCTCGGTGGCGCAGATCCACGCCCTGCTGTGGCTCGCCCCGCAGCCTTTACACGCCGACGAGATCGCCGAGACCCTCGGAATCGCCCGGTCCAATGTCAGCATGGGCTTGAAGGAGCTCCTCACCTGGGACCTGGTACAGGTGACACACACTCTCGGCGACCGGCGCGACTTTTTCCAAGCCCCCCAGGACCCGTGGGAAGTCATTCGGATTGTGGTCGAGGGCCGCAAGCGGCGCGAAATCGACCCCACCCTCGCCTTTCTACGCGACTGCGCCTCGGCACTGGAGAAAGATTCTGAGACACCGCCGGAGGTCCGCGAGCGCATTGTCGCGCAGATGGAGTTCTTCGAGACACTCACTGTCTGGTACGACTCCATCAAGAACCTGCCGCGCAAGACGCTGCTGAAAATGATGCGTCTCGGCCAAAAGATTGCAAAGGTGATTGGCGAGTGAACCACCAAGGACAAACGCCATGGCCAATAACAACGAACCTGGCACATACGCAATGTTGGGCGCCCCCGCAGGGGTGCCGGCGACAACTTATCAACCCCACACAGGCTTGCGCCACGTATTAGGCGAAGTCGCCTGGCTGCGTCTACCCGCGGCAGTCCGCGCGCGCTTTGGAGAACCCGTCCTCGCCGTCGACTACATCGGTAACTTCGATGTTGTCCGAGCGAGCCCGCCAGGCCGCGTCATCGCATGGTTCTGCCAAGCCATCGGCACACCGGTCGTCCCACGCACCGGACGAGACGTGCCGGCAGTCATACACGTCGGCTCTGTGGAACGCGGCGCAAGTTGGCTGCGCGAATATCACTGGCCAAACGGCGGCACCTGCCGGGTGCACTCAACTAAGGTCATCGGCGCCGACGGGACGCTGGTGGAAGAGCTACCCGCCAAACTACGCATGCCGCTGGAGGTGTATGAGCGCCAGGGCGTCCTGCACTTCGTCAGCAAAGGCTACTACTTCGAATTCGGACACCGGAAGATCCGCCTGCCTTTGTGGCTCTGCCCAGGCACCACACATGTAGAGCACACCGATGAGGCGAACGGCTGGTTTCGCTTCACCATGACAGTTATGCACCCCGCATTCGGCGAGGTTTTCTACCAGACCGGCCGCTTTCGCGCAGCAGGAGGCAAACCATGACACTGTTCTTCGCCCTCTTGATCCTCCAAACGATGCTGGGAGGGTTCGACAACCTCTGGCATCACGAGATCACCGAACGCCTTCCAGCCAAGCGCTCGGCAGCCGGCGAGCTGGCCCTTCACTCCACCCGCGAGCTCATTTACGGTTGCATCTTTTTCCAGCTCGCGTGGCTCGAGATGCACGGCTCCTGGGCGATTCTCGTAGTGGCATTGCTGGTCATTGAGATTGCCGTCACGCTCACGGACTTCGTCGTGGAAGACCGAACACGTCACCTCCCGGCAACCGAGCGCGTGCTCCACACGCTGCTCGCCATCAACTTCGGAATGGCGTTGACCGCATTCGCACCGATACTCGTAGGTTGGTGGTCACAGCCGACCGAAATCGTACGGGTGTCACACGGCGCATACTCGTGGCTCTTCTCGCTGTTCGCCGCGGGCCTCTTCGCCTGGTCGGCGCGCAACGCGCTCGCGGTGTTACGTCTGCGTCGTCCACCGGAGTGGGTTCGTAACCCGATATTCGTCCACACGCTCCCCGGCGCCAACTCTCGCACTGTATTGGTAAGCGGCGGAACTGGCTTCATTGGCGGACATCTCATACGCCGATTGCTTGCGCGGGGCGACCAGATCATCCTGTTAACTCGCGACAGCGATCGTGCCCTCGACAAATTCGGCCCTCATGTTCGCATCATCACTGCGACAGCGGAGCTGGATGAGCAGGAGCGCATCGATGCGGTGGTCAATCTGGCCGGCGCTCCCATTCTGGGCTTCCCATGGACACGAGCGCGTCGCCAGAAACTCATCGGCAGCCGAGTCAACACCACACGGACGCTGGTGGAGCTTTGCGCACGGCTCGCCCGTCCACCGCGGGTGTTCATCACCGCCAGCGCCATTGGCTACTACGGTTTGGGAGGCGATACCGCGCTGGACGAAAACAGCCCTTCTCGGCCGATTTTCCAGTCGCGCCTGTGTCAGGAATGGGAGGAGACCGCGGCGGCTGCGGAGCACGTCGTAGCTCGTGTGGTCAAGATGCGCATCGGGCTCGTTCTCGGCCAGGACGGCGGCGCGCTTCCACAGCTTGTGAGGCCGGTGCGCATGGGATTCGGAGCGGTGCTCGGCGCTGGCACGCAATGGGTGTCGTGGATTCACATCGACGACCTGGTGCGCTTGTTCGAATTTACCCTCGACACACCAATCCTGCGTGGAGCACTCAACGCTGTGTCGCCGGCCGCCGCAACACACGCACAAATGCAACGCCTGATTGCCAAGACCCTGCGCCGACCGATGTGGCTACGGATCCCGGCATTCATGGTGCGCGCAGCCTTGGGAGAGATGTCGCAGCTGCTCGTCGATGGACAACATGTGATCCCGGCGCGAGCCAGCGGGGCCGGCTTCACATTCAAACACCCGAATCTCGGTGAAGCCCTGGTAGACTTGCTCGCGAGCCCACAGCAGCCTTTCAACAGCCGCACCGCCGAGATTTACTACAACGGCGATTGCCCGGTCTGCCGGACGGAGATGGAGCATTACGCCGCAGTGTGCGCCGAATCGCAGCCGCAGCTGCGCTTCGTCGACTCAACCCGCGCCCCCAACGACCTCGCCGCCTGCGGCCTGCGGCGCGAGCACCTGGAGCGCAGAGTTTACTTGCGTGACAGCAAGGGCCAGATATTGAGCGGCATGCCCGCCATCATCGCACTCTGGGCACAAATGCCCGGATACGGTTGGCTGTCACGGCTATTCAGCCTGCCCCTGCTACGGCAGACCTCCGCGGTGATGTACGACCACGTGATTGCGCCCACCCTGGCCCTGTGGGCACGAAGCCGCTCACGACGCGCGCTAAAACACGACTGCGCGCGGCACTGATCGCCGCACTACAACCGCTCAACATTGGCGCGGAGAAAATCGCGAAAACCAACTTCATCGATCGTTCCGGCGGCGAGCTCAAGTACTACCTGTGCAGCCTCAGCCTCGCTGGCCGTGAACCGCAGGCCATTGAGCTCGAGGAAGAGGACGCCCACCACAAAACCAGTTCGCTTGTTGCCACCGACGAATGGACGGTTCTGTACGATGTCCGCCGTGTATTTCGCGCAAAGGTCGACGATGTCGGCGGTGGAGTTGACGAAGTGATGGCGCGGGGACAGGCGTAACGACCCCATCCGCACTCCTTCCGCACCACCATGCTCGACCAGCTGTCGATCGTGGATCGCGGACACCAAGGTGTCCTCGACCCAGACCGCCTCACTCATTTAGCCAGCTCACGAAGCGCGTTCCGATAGCGCCCCATGATCTCCTCCGCCTTCTCCATTTTTTCGCGAAATCCCGGATCGAAGGCGGTCAAGCGGTAGGTGTTATTGGGCCCTTCGATGAGAAACACCTCCTCGCCCTCACCGACGCGCAGATGCCCCAAAACCTCCTTGGGGAGCACAAGTCCAAGGGAATTCCCCACTTTGCGGAGCTTCAGCGAAACCATGTCGTACCTCGATGTTATTACAATTGTAATAACTTATAATCGAGCCCGTCAAATCGAGCGCGCCGCTTGAATTGGTCGAGCATCCCAAGCGGCACGCTTGCTCCCGCCAGCCGTCATCGCCACACTGAGCGCTTCAACTGGAGTGATCCGATGAACGCCCAGGCCATCGAGGCCCTGATTGAGAAATTAAAGGCCCTCCCTCCCGAGCAGCGTGCGGAGGTGGAGGACTTCGTGGACTTTCTGAGCGTAAGGACCAAGAAGCGCCAGGTCGATCGGCTGTTCGACACCATGGGCCAGCTTGCCCGTCTTGGACCGCCGTTGACCGAAGCTGAGATCGACGCCGAGGTCGCCGCGGCCCGCGCCGAACGTGCGCGTCGTCGCTGATACCAACACCGTCGTTTCCGCCTTCCTGTGGGGCGGACCACCTGCGGCCGTCTTGACCGCAGCTCGGGAAGGACGGATCACACTCTTCACCAGCCCCGCGCTCCTAGCAGAGCTCGAGGACGTCCTCTTACGCGACAAGTTCGTGGAGCGCATACGGCGCGCAGGCAGCTCCGTGGCGCAGATACTGACCGGGTATCGCGCCTTGGCCACAGTTGTGCGTCCCGCGACAATCGCACCCACAGCTCGCGATCCCGACGATGACCACGTATTGGCCTGTGCAATCACTGCTCAAGCACAGCTCATCGTGTCGCGTGACAATGACCTGCTCGATCTATGCCAGCACCAGGGCATACTGATCCTCGCCTCTGCTGATGCCTTGCAGCATCTCGATACTCAGCAACTCAACTCATAAAACCACAGGACGCAACCACGTCGTCCTCACCGCGCCGCCCGCAGCTCCATAGCCAACTCCCGCACCAGCTCCGCGGTAGGCAGCGACCGCGCCAGCGGGGCACCCTGCCCGGCCCACTGCGCGCCATAGCCAAATTCCGCTTTGGCTTTCGCGGCGGCATGCAGCGCCTTGCCGGCGTCGTAAGCGATCGGATAGTCCGGAATCTGTGCCGCGGTCACGGACTCGCCCAACTTAGTAAATTGATTTGCGAGACACCGCGCGGGCCGTCCAGAGATGGCGGCGGTCATGACCGTGTGAAAGGCCGCGTCACTCTTCAGCGCTGCGCGATAGCCCTCATCCGCGGAGGACTCGGGGCACGCCACGAACGCCGTACCGAGTTGGGCGGCGACAGCACCCAAACGCAACACCGCGGCAATACCGGCACCATCCATGATTCCGCCAGCCGCAATCACCGGCACATTGAAACGACGCACCAACAACCGCGTCAGGGCGAAAATCCCGAGCCGGGCGTCGTGCGTGCCTGGATCAAACAGGCCGCGATGGCCGCCGGCCTCGTACCCTTGAGCGATCAACGCCTCCACGCCGGCGGCCACCGCGATGTTGGCCTCTGCCACACTCGTAACCGCAGCGATCAATACAATGCCCGCTTTGCGCAAGGCCTGCAGCCGCTCGGCGGATGGCAACCCGAAATGCAAACTGACGACCTCGGGCTTATTGCGCACCAGCAGCTCGAGCATCGCATCGTCGGCGACGAAGCTGCGATAAATCTCCCCCAGCTTTGCAGGCGGCGTGGCGCCCACCCGCGCGAAGTGCGGACGCAACCTCTCGATCCAGGCTGCCTCGACCGCGGAACTGGCCGTCGCGGGCTTGTGGCAGAACACGTTGATGTTGAGCGCGCGGCTGGTGAGCTTGCGCGCGGCGCGAAGCATTTCCTCCGCACCTGCGGCATTCGTCGCTCCGACGCCCATGGATCCGAGCGCTCCGGCATTGGACGCCGCAGCGGCCATAGAGGGGGTCGAAACGCCCGCCATCGGGGCCTGAATGATTGGAAACTCGAGCTGCAAGCGGCGCAGCAGCTCGCTAGAGCGACTCACTGTCATGGGCAGGGATGATAAGCCCATGAGGTGCGCCGCTGGAACCGAGCTGCGGGGGCCACGGCGGCGCGCGCGGCAACCCGCATTCCCCCCCGCTGGGTCTTTTAGCCGGTGACGACTCGATCCTGTGGGCGCGGCTCCAGCACTTGCGTCGGAATCGGGACGATCTTCGCGGGAGTCGCCTCATCAGCGCAGTCGAAGCTATCCTCGGTGCCGTTCGGCTTACAGATCAGATCGTGAAATCCGCTCTGCTTCACATTCGCCGCCTGCGCTTTTACCGCCTGGCTCGTATGTTCCGCCTGCACATCGGGAGATTGCGCTCCAGCCACGGCGGCGCCGAGCAAGAACACTGTCACTAAACTCGCTTTCGTCAGCATCGTCACCAGCCTATCCCCTTACGCACCGCGTCTGCGACGAAGTGCATCGCTTTTGTTCTTCCGGATCGATGCTAGCAGGCGAGGCCTGCACGCCAAGGCCCAGGTAACATAAGTGCGAGGGGAATTTGTCGACGCCTAGTCGGAGAAATTTACAGTCGCCTCGCCCGGGGCTTCCCGGCCGCGCGGCTCTTTCGCCGTTCCAGCCGGCTTGAGAATCAAAAATACACTCATGACCACGAGCGCGGACGCGAACAGCATCCGCCCTGTCACTTGCTCACCGGCGACAAAGTAACCGAGCGCGACCGCTACGAGCGGATTCACGTACGCATGGCTGGCAACCCTCGTAGCCGGCATGCGCGCCAACAACCAAGCGTAGGCGGTGTAGGCGACCAGAGAGCCCGCCCCAATCAAATACAACAATGCCCAACCCGCGCGCGACGGAATATGCGGCAGCGGATGCAGCTCGCCGGTGCCCCATGACAACCCCAGCAGCACTGCTCCCCCCAACATCATCTCCGCCCCAGCGGCCAATGGCACCGATTTCGGCAGCGGCATCGATCGGGTCAGCACCGCCCCCAAAGTCCACGCAACAGCTCCGCCGAGAATGACAAAGCACGGCAGCATACCGAAAGACTGCCCGCTGTCTTTCAATAGCAGCAACGCGATTCCGCAGAATCCCAACACCACAGCGGCCAGCATCCGCCAGCGAAATGGCTGCCGCCGGAACACAAAGACCTCCAGGATCATGGCAATGATCGGCAGGCTCGCTTCAAGAACCGCCGTGAGCCCGGAAGGGACAAACTGCTCGGCCCAGAACAGCGCCCCGTAGGTGACCACGAACATGCACACCGCCACGACCGCGATGCTCCGCCATTGCACAGCTGAAGGGGCCGGTTGCCCGCGCAGCCGCAGGAACGAGTAGAGCAGCACCCCCGCGGTAAAGAACCGCAAACCTGCAGTAAAGAACGGCGGGATCTCCAGCACGGCCACCCGGATTGCGAGGAAAGTCCCGCCCCAGAGGAAATAGATGGCGAAGAAGGCAGCCAGCTCGAGAGGATCGATCCCGCCGAGCCCGCTTCCCTTGTGCTTAACCTTCAAAGTTCCCATAGAGAGTTAGTATGCCGAAGGCACCGTAACCTGTAAAATGAAATTGGAAGGTTAGTCAAAACGATGTCTGCCACCGCTCAAAGCGCCACTCTTTTTGACCTCTGCGGGGGCCACCCGGCGCTCGATCTGGTCAATTCGCTCGATAACCGCTTCCGCGAGGACGGCCCGAACGAAATGCTGGCGAGCTACGCCGATCTGCTGCGCTTTCTGGAGGAAACGGGGCTGCTCAGCCGCCAGCGTGCCAGGGGGCTGACCAAGGGACTTGCACCGGAAGCTGCACAGCGAGCGCTGCTGTCGGTGAGAGAATTACGCGAGAGCGCCGCGACCGTGATTTACGGCATCCTGGAGGAAAAGCCGCCGTCCCAGGCCGACCTGCAGGTGTTGGAAAGACATTTTTTCGAGGCCGGACGCCATCAGGAACTGCAGTGGGAGCGCTCTGGCCTGGCGTGGAACTGGGGACGCTTCGAGACCGAGCCAGACCTGCCGGTATGGATACTGGCGCGCTCGCTTTCCGAAATTCTGCTGTCAGACCAGATGGCACGAGTCCGTACGTGCGCCGTTCATACCTGCCGTTGGTTGTTCCTCGACACCAGCAAGAACCACAGCAGGCGTTGGTGCAACATGAAGGTCTGCGGTAACCGCATGAAGGCGCGCCGCTTTCAGGCGCGCCAGTAGGTTTATGCGGCGCGGCGGCCCCTCGCCAAACGCGCACCCCGCCCGGCCAGCGGCGACTCAGCCGCCGACTCCTCATCATCATTCACCGAGGCGTTGAGCGCCTTCACCTGCTGCACAATCGACTCACTCGCCGCAGCGGCCTGCTCCACCAATGCGGCATTCTGCTGCGTGCCCTCATCCATCGAGGAGACAGCCTTGCTGACCTGCTCGATACCGGAAGCCTGATCCGCGGAGGCCGCGCTGATCTCCCCCACGATATCCGTGACCTTCTTCACCGAGGCGACGATGTCGGTGAGCCCCTGCCCCGACTGCTCGACGAGCCGCGACCCGTCACCGATCTTCGCCACGCTATCCTGAATGAGCTCCTTGATCTCTTTCGCAGCACCCGCCGAGCGGCCGGCGAGTGATCGGACTTCGCTCGCTACGACCGCAAACCCACGCCCCTGCTCGCCAGCGCGGGCCGCTTCCACCGCCGCGTTCAGAGCCAACAGGTTGGTCTGGAATGCGATCTCATCGATCACGCCGATGATGTCTGCGATCTTGCGGCTCGATTCGTTGATCACCTGCATCGCGGCGACGGCGTCATGCATGATCTTTCCGCCACGCTCCGCGTGATCGCACGCTGCCAGCGCCAACTCGTTTGCCTTGCGGGCATTGTCAGCGTTGTCGCGGACAGTCTCCGTCATCCGCATCATTGACGAGTTGGTCTCCTCCAGACTCGCTGCCTGTGCCTCGACACGCTCACTCAAACTGCTGTTGCCGGTCGAGATCTCCTCCGCGCTGGTCTGGATCTCCGCGGCCGCCGCGCGAATCTCCGCCATGATCCTGGAGAGCCGGTCGGTCGTTAGTTTCTGCGCGGTCACATCCGAGGCGTACTTGACGACCTTGACCGGACGGCCGCTGGCATCGACGATCGGGTTGTAGGTGGCCTGCAACCAGAGCTCACGCGAGCCTTTGGCAAGCCGCTTGTACACTCCGGCGTCGTAGCGGCCCTGCGAGAGCTTCTCCCAGAAGGCGCGGTATTCGGGGCTCTCGGCGTAGGCAGGGTCGACGAAGATACGATGATGGCGGCCGCGGACCTCGTCGATGGTGTAACCGACGGTACGCAGGAAGTTCTCGTTGGCGTTGCGAATGACACCATTCAACTCAAACTCGATCACGGCCTGCGACTTGTCGATGGCCTTGATCTGCCCCTCGAAGTCGGCGGCGCGGATCTTCTGCTCGGTCACGTCCGAGCAGTACTTCACAACTTTGAAAGGCTTGCCGGCAGCGTCGAAAATCGGGTTGTAGGAGGCCTGCAACCAGATCTCCCGGCCTGCCTTGCCGACGCGCCGGAATTGTCCGGACTGGTACTCGCCCACCGCGAGCTGCTTCCAGAACCGCTGGTAGGCCACACCCTCGCGCTCCTGCGGATCGACGAACACCCGATGGTGCTGGCCGCGAATCTCATCCATGGAGTAGCCCACGGCCTGCAGGAAGTGATCGTTCGCCGCCAGGATGGTCCCATCGAGGGCAAACTCGATCACCGCCTGGGAACGCCCAATGGCCTGCACCTGCCCACGCAGGTCTGCGAGTTCCTTTGCAGGCACCCTTTCAAAGGAGTCCTGCTTACTATTCCCCAACAATTTGCCTAGCTTAAGCATAAGTAGCCTCACCTGCGCTCATCGGGCGATCTGACCGCGAGATCGGCGCCTGAAAAAGGAAATTGAGCACTTGTCGCAATGCACGAATGATTTGTTGTGACGTGTGTCTCCCACGCCAATAACAATCCGACGCGGCGAGCGCCTGCAACACGCTGTCAGGAGGGCGCCGACACCCGGATCGTTGCGTTCCAGCGACGCGGTGCACACGTGCTCACGCCACTCCAAGCGTTCCACGAATCGAGCGATTTACATCCTGTAACAGTCGTATGACAGCGTATCAACTCCGACGCATTCGCCTCTTCTCGAGTGCGTACTAGCGCAGACCCGCTTGCGCAGGAGTGCGTAGGACGCGATAAAGTCTTCCTCTCGAGGGGGTCAAAGGGGGGAAGCCTGTGTCCACCGCCACTAAGCAAGCCAGGAAAGTCGCATCGCGAGCCTCGAGCCAACAGAGCCACCACGAAACGCTGGCGGGACTGATCGCCGCGGCAAGTGCGGCTCTCGATAACGATCGCGACACTGCCCGAGCGTGCATCGCCAAGGCGGCCGCCCTGTTACAAAAGAGTCCCCGGTGGAGAGAGGCAAGCGCAACACCACGGCGCGGTGGGCTCGCTCCCTGGCAGGCCAAGCGTGTCGAATCCTACGTGGCCAGCAACCTCGGCGGCCGCATCCGCACCACCGAGCTGGCGGAGGTCGCGCAGCTCAGTGCCAGCCATTTCACCCGCGCGTTCAAGGAGACCTTCGGCGAGACGCCGATCGGCTACGTTGCGCGGCAACGCATGCGCTACGCCCAGGATCTCATGTTGCGATCGGGAGAGTGTCTGTCGCAAATCGCTCTGACCTGCGGACACTGCGACCAATCACACTTCACCCGCGTCTTCCGTCGCACGGTGGGCATGAGCCCGCGGGCATGGCGCCGTCAGTTCGCGGATCAGCCGCGCTTGCGCAGTCCGCCGAGCGCGTTGCCGAACCGATGAATCTCGGCAAGCGTGTTGTAATGAACCAGCGAAACGCGAGCGACACCTGACTCAACGGAAACTCCGAGCCGTTGCATCAACCGTGGCGCATACATGTGGCCATCGCGGATGCCGATACCCGCGCGCGCGAGGGCCTCGGTCACCTGCTGCGGCGAACTATCCGGCATGTTGAAAGCGAACGTCGGCACACGCCCGGCAACGTGGGCGTCATCGTCAATTCCATGGATCTTCGCGCCGCACTCCCGCAGCACCCGCGCCAACTCCAGCGACAGGCCTCGTTCATATAGCTGTATCGCCTGCATCGCGTGACGCACGTCCTCACGTAGCGAGCCGGCATCCGGCGCACCGTTCTTACCAGCCAATGTCCGCCCGAGCTGCGCGAGGTAGCTCACCGCCGCATCCATCCCGGCAACATTCTCATAGATAAACGTGCCGGCCTCGATCTTGCCGGGTGGCTCGTCCGGAATGAAGTCCTCGCGGAATGTCGGCAACTGCTTCAACAGCTCGTGCCGGCCCCACATGAAACCCATGTGAGGCGCGAAGATCTTGTATCCAGAGCACACCAGATAGTCACAGTCGAACGCTTGCACATCGATCGGACCGTGCGGGCCGAAATGCACACTGTCGAGGAAAATCTCAGCGCCCGCCGCGTGCGCCAGATCAGCCGCCGCCCGCACGTCCACGATGGAGCCCAGGGCGTTGGAAGTCAGAGTGCACGCTACCAGGCGCGTGCGCGAAGACAGCAGCGGCTCGAGGTCCTCGGGATGCAGGCGACCGTCGGCACGCATTTTCCACCAGACAAACTTCGCTCCCATCTTCTCCAGGGCGAGCCACGTCTCGACATTCGCAGCGTGATCCAGATCCGTCACGATGATCTCCGGTCGATCCCGCAACGTGAGGCCGACAGCCAGACTGATCGTGCGGATGAACGAGGTCGCATTCATCCCAAAGGCGATCTCTTGCGCCAGGCGCGCATTCACCAAAGCCGCTACGCTGTGCCTGGCGCGCGTGATGGTGGCATCGACCGCGATGCTTTGCGGATACCTTCCGCCGCGTTGCACGTTGTGCTCGATGAGGTGGCGATTGACTGCATCCAACACCACACGAGGTACTTGCGCGCCGGCGGCATTGTCGAAGAAAACAAATGAGCCGGCCTGCTGGAGCGCAGGAAATTGCGCACGCAGCGTCTCACTCGGGAACGTCTGGATGACGCCTGCTATGCTGGATTTGATCGCCACTGGGTCACGTTTTCGAAACAACCGCGAGGAGGTCGCGGGAAACTATGGCGGCACATTAATTTAGCTGTCAATGATTCGTCTGGGCCGCGCGGCCTAAGATATTCCATGCCTTGGTACACTACTGGTGCTTACCGGGGGAGGGCGGGGAGCGAGCTCGATGGCCGAAGAACAACGCAAATTCCATTGGCGCGCGCCACCGGACTGGATGTGGCGGGCTTTTGTATTCCTGCTGGCGCTGGCGGCGCTGATACTCATCACCACGCGCTGGAACCGGTGGGAATCGAACGCCCGCATACAGACCACCGATGACGCCTATTTACAATCCGATTTGACACCGATCGCCGCCAAAGTCGCCGGCTACGTACGCTCCATCCCGGTGCAGGACTATCAGCGGGTCAACGCCGGTCAGCTCCTGGTTCAGATCGTGGACGATGACTATCGCGCCACCGTCGATCAGCTCGCCCTGTCCGATGCACAAGATCGGGCGCACAAGGCCTTCGACATGGCCCACGATCAATTTCTGGCCGGAGCGCTCAGCAATCTGGACCTGCTCACGACCGAACAAACGCTGGTCGCGGCGGATGCCGCCGTGGCAATCTCGGACGCCGCACTGGTCCAGGACCAGATCGTCCTCTTCAAGGCCTTGGGCGGTGGCTGGCGCAACCCGGAGACTTCCGCCAAACGATGATCATGCTCGCCTTACTGTCCCTGTTGATCTGGCTCTATCTGGTTCTGGCACACGGACGATTCTGGTCCTCCGCACCGGAGCTCCCGCCCGTTCAACCCACCGAGCTCCCCGATGTCGACATCGTCATCCCTGCGAGGGACGAAGCCGAGACGATAAGCGCGGTGATAGCATCACTGCTCGCACAGAACTACGCGGGCCGCTTGCGCATCATACTGGTCGACGACAACTCGACCGACGGTACGGCGGACCGCGCCGGCGCGGCACCTAACCTGACAATCCTGACCGGCCAACCCAAGCCGGCGGGCTGGTCGGGCAAGCTGTGGGCTTTGAGCCAGGGCATCGCGGCAAGCCATGCGCCGGTGTTGCTGTTTGCCGATGCCGACATCGTGCACGACCCGGGGCATCTGGCATCGCTGGTCGCGCGCCTGAGCCAGCCGCAGCAGCGTGTCGAGATGGTGAGTGAGATGGTGCGGCTGAACTGCGTCAGCTTCGCCGAGCGCGCGTTGGTCCCCGCGTTCGTCTATTTCTTTCAGATGCTGTATCCATTCGCCCGGGTAAATGATCCGCGCTCCGGTGTGGCCGCCGCGGCCGGCGGCACCGTTCTGATCCGACGCGAGGCGTTGGAGCGCATCGGCGGTATTGCCGCGATCAGGGAGGCTCTCATCGACGACGTCACCCTGGCAAAAGCGGTCAAGGCTTCCGGCCGGGAACGGGGGACTGCCATCTACCTCGGCCATTCGGGCCTCGCCGCCTCCATACGGCCCTACCCCGCATGGGGCGACCTGTGGCAGATGATCTCCCGCACGGCGTTCACACAGCTACGCTACTCCGCGCTGTTACTCCTCCTGACAATTGCAGGACTCACCCTGGTCTGGCTCGTGCCCGTGTATGAAACCCTGTTCGGTGAGGGTTGGGCACGCGCTGCGGGTTTGACCGCATTCGTGCTCGCGATGTTAAGTTACCTGCCGACGCTGCAGCGCTACCGGCAGAATCCCTCGTGGGCGCTCGCACTGCCGCTCATTGCCGTGTTCTACATGGCGGCGACCGTCGGCTCCGCGGTGAACTACTGGTTCGGTCGCGGGGCCCATTGGAAGAATCGCGCCTATGGCTCCTGACACCTGCGGCTGAGGCGTAGCAGGTCCCGAGCCGGGTACGCCGGTTGCTGCCTCCGCCTTTTCACGGCGCACCATCCGCCGTCACGGCGAAAGCATGGGCGAAATCCAACAAGAAACCTTACACGGAGGAGTCACCGCCCGCGGCAGGACCCGAGGACTGCAGCTCCACTTGAGCGCGCCAGCGGCGGCCAGGATCGCCTGGAGCGCGGGCCTGGTGCTCGTCGCCGCCTACTGCGTGCTATTTGTGTTGTTATCGCCGCTGCCGGTGCAGGATTTTCCGGATCACCTGGCGCGCGCCGTAGCGATGAACGACCTGATCTTCCATCACGGCGAGCAGTACGGGTCGATCTATCAGTTTCAGTTGCTTTGGATTCCTTATCTGTTGGGAGACCTCATCCTGACAGGAGCGGTTGCGCTGCTGGGCCCGAGCGGCGGCAGCGCGGCCTGGGTCCTGTTGGTGTTTCTATCCTTTCCCTGCGCCGCGCTCTTCTATCTGCGCCTGCGCGGCGGGGCGGCCCGCGATCGCCCCCTGATGTTGTTTCTGGCGCTCTATCTGGCGACCGACTGGTTCTTTCTGATGGGCTTCCTGAGCTTCCGGATCTCGGTCGCGATGTTGATCGCCACCCTGGCAGTGGTGGAGCTGCTGCGGCGCAACTGGTCATATCCGCTGTTCGCGCTGTATGTCGGCGCGGTGGCTCTCGACTACCTCATGCATCTTTCGCCCATTGTCTTCCTGATCGCCGCACTGGGGGTGACGGGGCTGTTGAGGCTGTGGCTACGCACGACGACCCTGCGGCAGGAAGTTGCGTTGTTCGCTCCCGTGCTGGTGGTACTGGCCTGGCATTTTCTGGTCGCTACGCATTACCGCGAGCCGACCGACCCGGTGACCAGCGAGTGGCTCTGGGGAACCTGGGCCAGCAAATTCGCGCGCGTCGGCAGTCAGTTCTTTCACTTCGCGCCGCGGACGGATCTGTTGCTCTTCGCCTTGATGGTGGCCTGCCTGTTTTTTCGGGTCGGCATCCCCCGCATGCGGGACCTGCGCCGGCCGGCCGTACTGGAGATGGCGGCCCTGGGCGTGACCTTTCTGGCGATGTATTTCGTCCTCCCGCTCGGCTATTCGGAGGCCTTCTACGTCGATACGAGGCCTTTGCCATTGGCGAGCTTCTTCTTCATCGCCGCTTGCCTGGCATTGCCGGCTCCCGACCCGGCCACCCATCCTCGTCGCGAGCCGTTGGCCCTCGCGCTCGCGGCACTGTTGGCGCTCGGCAACCTTGCCTATCTCACGCGGCATTTTGTTGCCGATAGCAGTTGGATAGCCCAATACCGTGCGGTAGTGGCTGCGATACCCCTGCACGGACGAGTGCTCCCCATCTACACCCATGGAGGTGAAGGGTCAGTGTTCCCGTACCTGCACACCAGCGGGTATGTCGCGATGGACCGCCAGGCGCGCGAACCCTATGTGTTCGCCGGAGACAACGGCAATCCGATGAAGTACTTCCGGTACATCAATCGTCCCTACGATCCGGCAGAGGTTTGGTACGGTAAGATTCCCCGGCCGGCGGTCGACTGGCACAAAGTAAGCCGCGACTATGACTTCCTGCTCGTGACCAAGCCCTACGACCCCGGGGTGTTGGGCCTGGCCACCCGGCCGGTGAGCGAAAACTCCACGGCGGCGCTGTTGGCCATCGCTAAGTGATGGCCTGCTCGTAAATCTCCGGCTTGAAACCAACCACGAGGCGCGCGCCCATCTCCAGCACCGGGCGCTTGATCATGGAAGGTTGCTCCAGCATGAGAGCCACCGCTTTACGCTCGGTGAGATCGGCTTTGCGCGACTCGGGGAGTTTGCGGAAAGTGGTGCCACTGCGGTTGAGCAGCCTCTCCCAACCGACCTTCGCGCACCACCGGGCCAGCGATGTCGCGTCGATTCCGGAGGTTTTGTAATCATGGAACTCGTAACGCACCTCATGGCTGTCGAGCCAGGTGCGCGCCTTCTTCATGGTGTCGCAATTCTTGATGCCGTAGATCGTGGTGGCCAAGGTCAGATCCTCGTGGGATAGTTCCGCGCTTGCGGGCCAGGGGCTCGCACGCTATATCACACCACATATACCGGGTGGAAACAGCATGAGCGCATCTGCGGGTAAGCGTATCGGGATGATCGTCGGGGTGATTGTGCTGATCGGCCTGGCGGTGCTGGCCTGGGCGGCGATTCGCCCGGGTCCGCTGGCATTCGCCGGGGATAAAACCGTCCCTCTCACCCAGTATAATGGACATCCGACCGGAGTCCCTGCGGACTTCACCGACACGGACCAACTGGCGCGCGGACGCTACCTGACAGAGGCAGCCGACTGCCAGGCGTGCCACACAGCCGAAGGCGGCAAGCCCTTCGCAGGCGGTCGCGCCTTCGTCACGCAATTCGGCACCCTGTACTCGCCCAACATCACGGCGGACCCCGAGACCGGCATCGGCAAATGGAGCGATGCGGACTTCCTCAAAGCGGTCCATGAAGGCGTCGCCAAGGGCGGCGAGCACCTGTATCCCGCATTCCCATATGCCGCGTACACCTATCTGACCGATGAGGATGTGCTCGCGATCAAGGGCTACCTGTTCAGTCTGCCGGCGGTGAAGAGCACCGTGGCGGCGAATGCGCTGAAGTTTCCGTTCAACCAACGCTGGCTGATGAGCTTCTGGGCGGCCATGTACGACCCCGACAAGCGCTTCGAGCCCCACCCCGACCGCAGTCCGGAATGGAACCGCGGCGCCTACCTGGTGGAGGCATTGGGCCACTGCGGCGACTGTCATACCCCGCGCACGCCCTTCCAGTCACTCGACAACCGCCACAAGTTCAGAGGCGGCGAGTCGGAAGGTTGGCGCGCGTACAACCTGTCGAGCGACAAGAGCTCGGGCATTGGCACATGGAGCCAGGAGGATCTGGTGCGATACCTCAGCACCGGACACTCCATGGATCGCGGCTCCGCCTTCGGCCCCATGGCCGAGGCCGTGCACCTGAGTTTCGCCAGAATGACTCCCTCTGACATCCAGGCTATCGCGGAGTACGTTCGCTCCGTGCCGCCTGTAGACAGTCCCGACCTGCAGGCTCCAAAGGCCGAAGCAGCTTCGGCTGATCCGTCGCAAGGTGTCGCAATGAATCAGAACGAGAAGGGGCGTCAGTTCTTCGCGGGCGCGTGCGCCGGCTGTCACGGCTGGACGGGAGCGAACAAACTCGTCACACACTCGACGTTGGTCGGCACCCGCGCGGTCAACGATCCCACAGCGACGAACGTGGCGCTCGCCGTGATCCGCGGCGCAGGCCCTCTGCCTGCTTCGAGTGACCTTGCGGTCATGCCGGCGTTTGGCGCCGCATATTCGGACGCCGATATTGCCGCTGTTTCAAACTACGTCACGGCGCGATTTGGCGTGAAGGGCTCGTCGCTCTCGGCAGATGACGTGCGCAAGCTTCGGGTGCAGGCGGAGTAACCGCCTGCGCCGCCAGTAATCAAAC
>Ga0134126_10000157_pt1 | contig 88885 bp, 82 predicted proteins | sample KB31752_FD_96881 | JGI IMG/M metagenome (GOLD analysis project Ga0134126, IMG submission 96881) | Terrestrial soil microbial communities with excess Nitrogen fertilizer from Kellogg Biological Station, Michigan, USA - KB3-175-2 | ecosystem: Environmental > Terrestrial > Soil > Unclassified ...
AGCGATCGTGGGCCAGCCAATTCTCGAAGTCCGCAATCTCATCAAGCAATACCCTACAGTAAACGCTGTGGACGGGGTTTCGTTCGCCGTCCCCGAGGGAATCTGCTTTGGCCTCCTGGGCCCGAACGGCGCCGGCAAAACCACGACCATCGAGATCATGGAAGGCATCCTGGCGCCAACCGCAGGCGAGGTGCGCTATCGCGGCGAGTTGGCCGGTCCGAGGTTCCGCGAGGAAGCGGGCATCTTGTTCCAAAAGACCGCACTGCAGGATTTCCTCACCGTGCGGCAGACCCTCGCCCTCTTCCGCGGCCTCTACGATCGCGGCCTCGATGTGGAAGAAGTCATCCGCCTGTGTGCGCTGGAGAAACTCGCCGACCGCGATAACCGCAAGCTCTCCGGAGGACAGCAGCAGCGGCTGCTGCTGGCTGTAGCCCTGGTGAACGATCCGGCGATCCTGTTCCTGGATGAGCCCACCACCGGCCTTGATCCCCAGGCGAGACGCAATTTCTGGGAGCTCATCCAGTCCATCAAGGCACGTAACAAAACCGTCATCCTCACCACCCACTATATGGATGAGGCAGAGCTGCTGTGTGACGACATCGCGATCATGGATCGCGGCCACATCATTGCGCGCGGCGGACCGCGCCAGCTGCTACAGGAACACTTCGAAGAAGTTCTGCTCGAGATTCCGCGGCAGGACTTTCCAGCGGCCGGCATACCGGACACCGCGCGAGGGCTGGTCACCAAGGTCATCGACTCCAGCGACCGGGTCGAGATCGCCACACACGACGTTGAGACCACTCTGCGCACCCTGATGGACGCGCACGTGCCGCTGAAGAATTTACGGATCCGACCGCCAAACCTCGAAGATCTCTTTCTCGAGCTCACCGGCAAAGAGTTGCGCACGTGATGCGACGCCTGCTCGCCGTCTGGCACGCCCGCAATCTGGAGTTCCTGCGCGATCGGGCCACCCTGATCTTCACCTTGCTGCTGCCGATCATGCTGGTGGTCGGCATGGGCTTCGTGTTCGGCGGACCCGCGCGCCCGCTCTTCAAGGTAGGCGTTCTGGCCCCACGCATCGACAAACAGTCGCATCCCTTTCTCGCCGAGCGTTACGTCGACTTCGTGCCGATTGGGAGCGAACAGGAAGGCATGCCCAAAATCACTCACCAGCAGATCGATCTGCTGGTGGACCTCAAGGGCACCCCGCGCTATTGGGTCAACACTGACTCCCCGAAAGGCTACATCATCGAGAAGCTGCTGCTGGCCGCCGCACCGAGCGCCCGGCGGCAGCCGGTGACTGGCGCAGCGCTGCGTTACGTCGACTGGTTGTTTCCAGGCATTCTGGGCATGAACATGATGTTCAGCTGCCTGTTCGGTGTCGGTTACGTCGTATTGCGCTACCGCAAGAGCGGCTTCCTGAAGCGCCTGCATGCCACGCCGCTTACGGCATTCGAATTCCTCACGGCGCAGGTGTTGTCGCGCCTGTCTCTCATCCTGTTCGTGAGCGCGGTCCTGTATTTCGGCATCGGCACCATCATCCACTTCCATACGGTTGGAAACGCCCTCCTTCTGCTGTTGATAGCCGTGCTGGGTTGCTTGTCCATGATTGCGCTGGGACTGACGGTCGCGGCCGGGATCTCGAGCGAGGAGCTCGTCGGCGGACTGCTCAACCTGCTCACCTGGCCCATGATGGTGGTGTCGGGCATCTGGTTCTCGCTCGAAGGCTCGCCGCGTTGGGTGCAGTGGGCCGCGCACGTCTTTCCACTTACTCATCTGCTCGATGCCGCGCGCGCCGTGATGTTGGATGGCGCGGGACTGGCGCAGATCGCACCCAATCTGATCTATCTCGGCGTGACTGCATTTATTTTTCTGGCTTTCGGTGCGTGGGCGTTTCGCTGGCGCTCTGAGTGAGGGTTACACAATTGCGTTTTTTGAGTGATAACACTGGAACCGCTTCCCCGGAGATGCTGGCGGCGATCGCTGAGGCGAACCACGGTCTGGTTACTGCCTATGGCAACGACCCTTGGACCGCGCGACTCGATGCGTGTCTGAGCGCTTATTTCGGTACGCAGGTGCGTGCATTTCCGGTTGCCACGGGCACTGCAGCTAACTCCCTCGCTCTGGCGACCTTGTGCCCTTCCTACGGAATCATTTTTGCCCACGAGGAAGCGCACATCGCCAACGATGAAGCGGGCGCGCCTGGCTTCTTCACTGGCGGAGCGCAGTTGTCTCTTCTTCAGGCACCCGACGGCAAGCTTACGCAGGACGTTCTCGCCGCCGCACTCGAAACGCATCCTGTTTCCGTGCACTCACTGCAACCTGCGGCGCTCGCACTTTCCCAGGCGACTGAGCTCGGCACGATATACCGCCCCGACGAGCTCAATGCCCTATGCAAGCTGGCGCATGATCGCGGCCTGAAAGTGCACGTGGATGGCGCACGCTTTGCCAATGCCGTGGCATTCCTCGATTGTCATCCTGGGGACATCACGTGGCGTGCCGGAGTGGACGTGCTGAGCTTTGGAGCGACCAAGAACGGCGCGCTCACGGCAGAGGCGGTCGTGTTCTTCAACACCGATCTGGTCCGGGACTTCGAATTGCGGCGTAAGCAGGCCGGCCACCTGCTGTCGAAGTCGCGTTACGCTTCGGCGCAGTTACTGGCCTACGTCGAGTCCGGACTGTGGTTACGGAACGCGCGGCGCACGAACGGGCTCGCACAAAAGATCGCCCGCGCGGCAGGCAAGCTGCTGATGCACCCTGTGGAGGCAAACGAAGTTTTCTTAGCGCTCGGCCAGGAACGCAAACAGGCGCTGCGCCAGGCAGGCTTCGAGTTCTACGACTGGAATGCGATCAGTCTGGGCCAGGCGCGTTTCGTGGTCTCCTGGGACCAACGCGAAGAAGACGTCCCAGCGCTGTGCGCCGCGCTGGAAAGGCTACAACTCCCGTAGCCCCGCCGTCACCGGCTGGCGCGCCGCACGGACCGCCGGAAACAATCCGCCAATGAACCCGATGGCGAGCGCCCACTTGAGGCCGCCCCACAACAGCTGTGGCGTCACACTGAAGTTGAACACCACCTGACTGAAGTTGCTTCCGAGGGTGGCGGCGGTGTAGCCATCGAAGATGGCCCAGGCTATAGCCGCACCGAGGGCGCCCCCGAGAGTGGCCAGCAACATGGTCTCAACCAGCACCGAGACAATGACCGGCAGGCCGCGAAAGCCGATAGCTCGCAAGGTAGCGATCTCGCGAGCACGGGTGGCCACCGCGGCATACATGGTGTTCAAGGCCCCGAAGACCGCTCCGATCGCCATGATCACACCGACCGTGATACCCAGGATATGGATCAGCTGGCTGATCTGCTCCGACTGCCGGTTGTAATAGTCACGGGTCGTGCTGACATCCACCTTGATGCGCGGATCGCTCGTGAGAGTCGCCTTCAGCGCCTCGAACGCCTTCGGGTCCGTGAGCTTCATGGTGATGGAGCACGTGCTGCCCCCGCGCCGGTAGGTCTGGCCGACCACATCGGTATCGCCCCAAAGCTCCGAATCATGCGCATCGCCGGAGTCGAACTTGCCAACAATGGTCCAAATCTGCCCGCTGAGCTTCAGAGTCGAGCCAACATCCGTGTTCTTGAACTGCACCGCCGCACTCTTACCCACAATGAGCTCGCGCAGTCCGGGTTTGAACTTACGTCCCGCGGTGATCTTGATATCCGGCCGCAGCTCCCACGCATGCTCCCCGACGCCGCGGATCTCGACATTGGCATCGAGGCCGTCGCTTCTTTTCGGGATCCCCGCCACCACCACCAGCTCTGGCGAGGCAATCGGTTGTCCAGCCGCGTTGTGCAGCACCTGGGGCGCCTGCGCGACCACCGTGGCGGTGTCATGATCCACAACGGAGTTGAGCTCAGTCTGCGCGCCACCGCGCACCACAATAACGGTGTCATCAGTACCGGTCTGGCGCAATGTCGCCTCGAAGCCGGCCGCCATCGACAACAGAGCGACCAGGACACCGACCACTCCCGCAATGCCGACCACCACTACCGAAGAAGACCCGAGACGCTGCGGAATGGTCGCGATTCCAACTTCCATGACCGACCAGGACTGCTGCCCGACGCGCGTGAACGCCAACCAGGCCGCCAGCAACACGATCAGGACTACCAGCGCCCACCAAGGCGCAAGCGTCAGCAATCCCACAGCGGGCAGGACGATGAGCAGAATCAGCCCCAACCCGAACAGCAATCCCCCGATACGGCTCTTCATGCTCAGCGACCCGACAAAGCGTCCACGATACGCAGCCGCATGCCGCGCAGCGCTGGCAGAGCGCCGACAATGAGCCCGATGGCGACCATCAGGCATAGTCCAAGCAGCCAGATGGACCCGTCGAGAGGCGTCAAAGGCAGCGTGTTACCCAGCTGCACCCGCACGATGTCAATCACGACGCCGGCCAGTGTCATGCCGATCGCGCCCCCGAGCACCAGGAGCAACACAGCCTCCGCCAGGACCAGCGCGAGAATACTGTGACTGGAAAAGCCGATGGTCTTCAGCACGGCCAACTCCGGAATGCGCTCGCGGACCGCCTGCGCCATGGTGTTGCCCGTCAGCAGGACCAGAGTGAAGAAAACCGCACCCATGATGGAGCCGACGATCAGGCCGATGTCCGCGAACTGGCTCACCAGGGAGGCCGTGAATGCCTGCTCGGTCTGTGTCTTGGTCTCGTGATCGGAGTCAGCCGATAGCGCGTCGATCGCCTGCGCGACCCGGTCACTCTGCCGGCGGTCGGCCAGCTTGAGCACGTACCAGCCCACGGTGTTGCCACCGCCGAAGGCGGTCGCCTCATTGAAGTGATCCCAATTGAAGAAGAGGACGTTCTCCTGGTTCTCCAGTTTGGGGTCGCTCACGTGATAGATCCCCACCAGATCGAATGTCCAGGTGTTGGAGCCGTTCTTCTGCGGAAAGATGGTCGCCTGCAGTGGGATCTTGTCGCCGATCTTCCAGTGATACTTGCGAGCGAGGCTTGCGCCAATGACCGCTCCGCTGCGCGTCTCCCGGAACGCCTTGCGCTGTTCCGCGGGCAGCACCCACTCGGGATACAGGTCGAAGAAGTTCTCCGCGACCGCCTCGCTGGGAAAGAAATTCTTCGGGTCCTGGTAGATACCCCCGAACCAGTTCGCGTACGTCACCTCCGCCACACCCGGCACGGCCTGAATGCGGCCCAACAGACTCTTCGGCAGCGACATGGTGAACGTCAGCTTGGAAATCGTCACCAGACGATCCGCGCCGGCGATACTGTTGCCGGCATTGAGAAACGCCGCGCGCACCGAGTCCAACAGTCCAAACAACAAGAACGCCGCGATCACCGATAGCAAGGTGAACAGCGTGCGTGTCTTGCGCCTGAACAGGGCAGCCCAGACCAGGTGGAAATACTTCATGCAGGCGCCGCTTCGCGCTCCGCGGTCGCTTCCGGCCGCTCGACCAGCGTGCCCTTATCGAGGTGCAGCACATGGCTTGCGTATTCGGCTGCCTTTGGATCGTGCGTGACCATGATGATGGTCTTGCCGTGTTCGCGATTGAGCTGCTGCAGCAGCCTCAGGATCTCCTCAGCGGACTGGCGGTCGAGATCGCCGGTGGGCTCGTCGCAAACCAACAGAGTCGGGTCCGAGACGATGGCGCGAGCAATGGAGACGCGCTGCTGTTGACCGCCCGACAGCTCGGTCGGCTTGTGAGCCGCGCGGTCGGAAAGCCCGACCAGCTCGAGCGCGATGGCGGCATTGCGCTTGCGCTGTGCTGCATTCAGGCGCGTCAACAACAGGGGCAGCTCGACATTCTTGCGCGCCGATAACATCGGCAGCAGGTTATAAAACTGGAACACGAAGCCCACGTTCGAGGCGCGCCACTTCGCAAGCGCCCCCTCACTGAGGTTGTCGATGCGACGACCTGCGACCGTAAGTGTTCCCTGGGTCGGAGAATCAAGGCCGCCGATGAGATTCAGCAGCGTGGTCTTGCCCGAGCCTGAGGGTCCCATGAGGGCCAGAAAGTCCCCTTTCCGGATGTCCAGATTGACCTGGTGCAGAACTTCGATCTTCTGCTTGCCACGCTCGTAAACCTTGCTCAGATTGCGGATTTCGACCAGCACGCTCATATCGGCTCCTTCGGTTGCCTGACAGTCACTGCTTCTTGAGGATGACACGGGCTCCATCGGTCATTTCCGCCGGAGGCGCCTTGACGAGACGGGCACCGCTCGTCAACCCCTCCACCAGCCGCAAGTCACCATAGGTTTGTCCTGCGATCACCGGAACGCTGTGCGCATGATCGCCGTCAATTGTGAACACTACGCTATGGCCATCCTTCTGCACGATCGCTCCTGCAGGAACGAGCACGCCCCGCATCGGTGGCGCCTCACCACCGGCGTCTTTCTTGGCGGCCTCTTCCAGGAACGACACGCGCACTCCCATATCGGGCAGGATGCGCGGGTCCTTTTGATCGATGCCGATGCGAACCTTCACAGTCGCCTTGCTCCGATCGGCGGTCGGAATGATGGCAATGACGTGCGAGGGAATGGTCCAGTCCGGATAGGCATCCAGCACCGCCTGGGTCGGCTGATTGGCGTGCACGCGATTGATGTACGCCTCATTGACATCGACCTCGATTTCCAACGAATCCATATCGACGATCGTGCCTACACCAGTACGGGTGAATCCGCCGCCGGCGGACAGGGGCGAGACGATCTCGCCCACCTGCGCGGCCTTCGCGGTGACCACGCCGGCGAACGGCGCCCGCACGGTCGTGTAGTCGAGTTGCACTTGTGCGCCGCGCCGCGCCGCCTCCGAGACCTCCACCTGTTTGGTTTGCGAATCAACCTGCGCCTCCAGGCTGCGCACCTGCGTATCGGCCGTCTCGAGCGCCTGTTGGGAGACCAGATGCCGGTCGATGAGGTCCTGATTGCGCTTCAGGTCGCGCTGCGCCTGCGCGAGCTGGGCCCGGTACTGCGCCAGTAACGCCTGTGCGGCCCGCACCTGCGCATCGCTCTGAGCCAGCGCAGCGCGATAGGCGGTGTCCTCGAGCCGGGCCAACACCTGACCGGCCGCCACCCGCTCGCCCTCCTCGATGAGAACCTGTGTCAGCGCACCTGTGATCTGCGCCGACACGGTCGCCTGGCGTCGGGCCGTAACATAACCCGTGGCTTGCAGAATCGCCGCCGGGCCTGCGGATGCGGCTGGTGGCACGGCGGTCGCCGCCTCGACTTCGAAACCCGGCCCACGCATCACGAAGAAGGCAACGCCGGCCGCAATGAGCGCGACCAAGGTCAGTACTCCTGCGGCCACCCAGCGGGTGCGCGAGGAGCCGCCACTTGCTTCGTCACGGTACTCGGGATCGAGGCGCAACTGTTCCAACAGCGCTCGTTTGTCAGTATCGGGAGGCATCGGCACAGTCCGCTTGCACGAATTCAGGGGTTTTGTGGAACGCAACAATAGCACGCCGGGGTGCTTGCTGGACCGACCGTGACTGTCGGGTCAACGCTCGGGAACTTCGCTTTAGCCCTCCGCGGGCCACGCAGCGAAAGGATACGGTGTCAGCTCCGTGACAAATGTCAGAAATTCGATGATCTGCCGCGCGTACCGCGCCAGCGATGCGCCGAAGCGCGTCAGATCCGCGTTGGCGCGGCCGTTGAGCAGGCGTACGAGCAACTGGACGAGGGTCGTCGCGGCCAGAATCCAGCACAGAGCCCAGAACACGACTGCAAACAGCAGCATGTAGACCACACGGAGCCCGAGGTCCGGCAGCGCGGGTGGGGTAACGGGCTGGGGGACATTCATCGCGCGACCCTCCGTTCTACACCGGTGCTATTCAACCCGATGTTATGCTCGACAGCAACCGCCGCGCCTGCGTGAACTCCGGCGCGATGAGCAGCGACCGTTCCAACGCGTCACGTGCCCCATTGCCATCGCCGTTGTCGAGATAACAACGCCCGAGCCACATGTAGGCCTCGGCCGCTCCCCACCCGGGCACCCTGTCCACATCGGCTCGTTCCGTTTCGAACACCTCTGCCGTGCTCATGAATTTCTCGCAGGGGTGGGCGGCATCCGCAGGTGCTTTGCGGTGCTCATATGCATCGACGGCCTCGAGCAACAGCACACGCGGATTTTTCGGCTCCAGCTGCAGCGCTTTGTGCAATTGGGTTGCGCTCTTGGGGGCAGCGAAGGGCACGTGCCACGTGCTCTGCTGCGCCAGAAGTCCGAGGCAGACCGATTGCAGCGCCATGGCGTCAGCGAAGTCACTTTGTGCCTGTAGAGCCTGATCAAGCGAGGTGACGCAACGTTCGAGCGTCTGGCGTATCTCGCCCTTCTCCTGGCTGTTCTTGCGACGATCGCTCTGAGCCTCCGCCGGTGCCGGCATCTGAGCCTGGCTCACCTGAATGAGGCGGTACGCCAGCAACCCGGCGTAGTAGCTCTTGAGGCGGTCGTGCGGATCGCCCTTGCCGAGCGGCTCCGCCAGATTGTGCAAAGTGCGCAGATCCTCGGTGAAGTAGCCGTACTGAATCCGGCTCTCCACGTCTAGCCAATTGGTCTCGGCGGCGCCGCAGGCGGATGCCAGCGCTATGAAGGCGGCTGCTAGTAGAATGTGGGAGCGCATGACGAACCGTACTATACCCCTCCCACATACCGCCCCGCCCACGCTCATCGACATCGGAATCAATCTCGGTCACGACAGTTACGATGCTGACCGGGACGAGGTGATTTCGCGCGCCGAAGCCGCTGGGATTGTCCAAATGGTGGCCACTGGAGCCAGCCTCGAGGGCACCCGCAAGGCCATTGAGCTCGCCCGAGGTCGCCCCCGTGAGCTCTTCGCCACCGCCGGCGTTCATCCCCATCACGCCACCGAATTGACGCCGGATGCCCTGAGCGAGCTCGAGGAGCTCGCACGGCAACCCGAAGTCGTGGCGGCGGGGGAATGCGGCCTGGACTACTACCGGGACTTCTCACCGCGGCCCGTCCAGCAGCAAGCCTTTCATCACCAGCTCGAGCTCGCCGGGCGCGTGGGCAAGCCGGTGTTCCTGCATCAAAGGGATGCGCACGAGGATTTTCTGGCCATCCTGCGCGAGCACCGCAAGAGCCTGGTGGGTGGCGTGACCCACTGCTTTACGGGAACGGCGGGGGAGCTGCATGCCTATTTGGAGTTGGGCTTTGCAATTGGCATTACAGGATGGATTTGCGATGAGCGCCGCGGCGCGCACCTGCTACCGCTGATGCGCGAGATCCCCGCAGATCGGCTGCTGCTGGAGACCGATGGCCCCTATCTTCTACCGCGCGACCTGCACCCCAAGCCTGCATCGCGCCGCAACGAACCGGCGTATCTTCCACATATCGCCGCTGTCGTCGCGCGTTCGCGTGGCGAGGCGGTGGAAACGCTTGCACGCACGAGCACCACCGCCTCGCGCGTGCTTTTCGGACTACCTTCCCTCTGACTTCAAAGATTTTCTGGAGACCGCCCATGGACCTCGCGCAATTGCGCACCGCAGTGAACAAGACTTGGGATGAATCCATTGTCGATCGCCTGATCGCCTACACCCGCATTCCCAACAAATCGCCGATGTTCGATCCCGAGTGGGAGAGTCACGGCCACATGGAAGCCGCCGTACAACTGATGGCGCAATGGTGTCAGGCACAGCCCGTTCCGGGCATGCGCGTCGAGATCCGCAGGCTTCCCGGCAAGACGCCGCTCCTGCTCGTGGACATTCCGGGCGAGCTGCCGGGATGCGTTCTGCTTTACGGACACATGGACAAACAACCCGAGTTCACGGGGTGGCTGCCTGGGCTCGGCCCGTGGGAGCCGGTGATCCGCGAAGGCAAGCTTTACGGTCGAGGAGCCGCCGACGATGGTTATGCGGTATTCAGCTCACTTACGGCGATCGCGGCACTGAAAGCGCAGAAGGTGCCGCTGGCGCGCTGCGTGTTGCTCATTGAAGGGTGCGAAGAAAGCGGCAGCGTCGATTTGCCCGCTCACCTGGATGCGCTGGGCGACTCCATTGGTGAGCCGTCACTGGTGGTGTGTCTGGATGCCGAGTGCGGCAACTATGACCAGGTCTGGTGTACGACTTCCCTGCGTGGAGTCATTACGGGTAAGTTGCACGTACGCGTCCTCACCGAGGGCGTGCATTCGGGCATGGCCAGCGGCATTGCTCCCACCCCGTTTCGAGTCGCATCGCAACTGCTGGCGCGCATCGAAAGTCCGATCACCGGAGATCTCCTGCTGGATGAGCTGTTTGCCACCATCCCGAAGGACCGCCAGGCGCAAGTGAGCACCGCCGCGCAGGTCCTGGGCGCGGAAGTAGCGGGAAAACTGCCTTGGGCCAACGGTGTGAAGCCGGTTTCCAACGATCCGGTGTAGCTCATTATCAACAGCACGTGGCGCCCCACTCTGGTCGTCACCGGCGCGGATGGCTTCCCGCCGGTGGCCTCGGCGGGCAATGTGCTGCTGCCGGAGATCTCACTGAAAGTCTCGTTGCGCCTGCCGCCGACCACGGATTCCGGGCGTGCGGCAAAAGCTCTGCAGCAGGCTCTCGAGCGCGATCCTCCGTACGGCACCCAGGTGAAGTTTGAATTGAGCGGCGCGGGCCAGGGCGGTTGGAACGCGCCCGCCTTCGCCCCGTGGCTGGAGCAATCCATCGAGCGCGCCTCGCGCGAGATTTATGGCCGCGAGGCCGTCCACCTCGGCTGCGGCGGCTCGATTCCCTTCATGGGCATGTTGGGGGCGCGTTTCCCGAGCACCCAGTTTTTCATCACCGGAGTGTTGGGCCCGCACTCCAACGCACACGGCCCGAACGAGTTCCTGCACATCGACTATGCGAAGAAACTAACGGCCTGCGTCTCAATGGTGCTCGCCGACCACGCTAAAACAATAGGTTGAGGGAATGGGCGCCGTGTCGGCCAACGCGCCGAAGGCGCCCGTCACCAGCGCAGCCGGCTACGCGCCCCGGGCAAAAACCACGTTTTTTTTGCCGGCGGCCTACGGAGTAATGTCCGCTGAAATTGCCGGGAGCAATTTCAGCCAATGAACTATCGCATGTGCGCCATGTAGCTCGGCTTGACTGCGCCTTTTAACTTCTGCCACGGCTCGGAGTAGCGCGTAATGGCGCCCGAGTCGTAATCCACGGAAGGAAACTCCGCGCGCAGCGAGTCGACCATCAGAGTCCACTTCGGCAGTCCCTTTGGAAATTTGCCGCGTCGTGTGAAAACGATGCGGCCTTCCACGGGAATTTCCCCTGCAACGGCCTTGACCGCGGCAATGCGATCGTAGAGCGAGCTTTGCGGATTGGTGAACGTAAAGCGCCGTGCGCCGTCCATCACAGTCCAGTCGGCCATCTGATCGCCGCCGAAGATGTTGCCCTGCACATCACGCAGGTCGACAACCAGAATGCCGCGCGCCGTCAGCAACAAAAAGTCGACATGAAATCCGCCGCCCATGCCGTCCGGCACCAACATGTCAACCAGGTGGTCCGAGCCCGCCGCGGTCACTGCGGCACGCAACACCTTGCGCGCTGCATAGTGCCGGTACCAGCGCCAGAGCCAGGAGATGCCGAAACCAACGGCAGCTGCAACGGCGATCAGGACCCACGCCGTGGGAGGAAGATTGCTCAACTCTTCCAAAACGAGCTCCTGTCGCCCAGAGCTGCACGCAACGCAGCGAGGTTAGCGTCTATCTCCGTGCTCTGCGTCGGTCGCGCGAACAACTTTGCCAGCGTCTCCGGCACCGGAACCGGACGACCGATCAGAGGCTCCACGATCTCACGAAACTTTGCCGGGTGAGCGGTGGCCACGACCACCCAGCGGCCCTTCTTGCGGGGCTCGCCATTACGCTCAACTGCCAATCGCTCAAACGCCTCCGCGCCCGTCGCCGTATGAGGGCACCAAACCTGTCCGTACTGTTCGAACCCGGCACGGACGCGAGCCCGGATGGCATCGTCGGTAACTGTAAACGCACTCACCGCGCCGCGCATATCCGCTATGTCCGGAAACAGCGCACGCAGGCGCTCCATGTTGCTCGGATTGCCGACGTCCATTGCCGAGGCCAAGGTAGCCACGCTCGGTCGCGGTCGCCAGTCGCCACTGTCGAGATAGTCGGGCACGGTACGGTTTGCATTGTGCGCCAGAACGATCTCACCGATCGGCAGACCGACCTTACGCGCCCAGATACAGGCGGCGACGTTACCGAGATTGCCGCTGGGCACCACAAACGAAGCCGGCTCGCCGTACTTGCGCCAGACGGCAAGACTGGTGGCGGCGTAATAAACCGCCTGAGGCAACAGCCGGCCGAGATTGATGCTGTTGGCGGAAGACAGCTCGGTCTGCTCACGCAGCTGCGGATCGAGAAAGGCTTCCTTCACCATGCGCTGGCAGTCGTCAAAGGTACCGCGCACCGCGAATGACTTCACGTTGCCGCCCCAACACGTCAGCTGCCGTTCCTGGGTCGGAGACACCAGGCCCTTGGGAAACAGAACACCCACCTCGATGCCCGGCCGCTCATGGAAGGCCGCCGCGACCGCACCTCCCGTATCCCCCGAGGTGGCTACGAGAATGGTCAGTGGCCGCTGCTGCGGCTTGCGCAGCCGGCTCATGCATGCGGCAAGGAACCGGGCGCCGAAATCCTTGAATGCCGCCGTGGGTCCGTGGAAGAGCTCCAACACGGCAAGACGACCGTCCTTATCCAGTGTCACCAGCGGCGCGGGAAAGTTGAATGCGTCGCTGGTGATTGCCGGCAGCTGCGTCGCCAGTGGATCCCCGGCGACAAAAGGCCCCAGCAGATGCGCGGCGATGCCCGGCAGATCGGCTTCGCTGCCGAAGGTGTCGGGGTGCAGGGCCGGCCAGCTGCGCGGCACGTACAGGCCACCATCGGGGGAAAGCCCCTGAATTAACGCCGCTCCGAAACCTGTTTTCTGCGTGGAGTCGCGAGTACTCGTAAATTCCATCGTTTTTCAGGGCCTGTTCAAACTACGACGTGCGCACCGGTCGATTCGGCATCCACGATCCATTCGTCAATTGCGATCGACTGTCTCGCGAATTGTGCACGCATCGTCGCCAGAACGCCCTCGGCATGCTCCGCCTGGGCCCAGGCGAACATCGTCGGACCCGCACCGGAGATCGAACAGCCTAGCGCACCTGCATCCATGGCGGCCTGACGCACGTCGTTGAATCCAGGAATCAACGCCTGACGCTGCGGTTCGATGACCACGTCCTGGAAAGATGCCCGGATCAGATCGAGGTCGTTTGTGTAGCACCCCGAAATGAACCCCGCCAGATTGGCGGTCTGCCAGACGAAGTCCGACAATTCGACCGAGCGCTTGAGGATCGCCCGCGCTTGCCTGGTCGAGAGGAACATGTGGGGATGCACGATGACGGACTTGACCCCCGGTGGCACCGGTATCTGCTTCACGCGCGGGTGGTCGATACCCACCGTGAGCACCAGCCCGCCGAACAGCGACGGCGCGATGTTGTCCACGTGAAGCGACCCGCTCGCCACTTTCTCGCCCTGCATGGCGAACTTCAGCAGCTCGAGCTTGTTGACCGGCTGCGGCAACACGGCATTGGCGGCCACGACGGCACCGACAGCTGAAGCCGCCGACCCACCCAGACCCGAGCCCAGCGGGATGCCCTTCTCGATCTCCATCTCGAAGCCGAAGCCCGGGTTGAGAGCCTCCTGCATCGCCATCAGGGCGCGCCCTGCAGTGTTGCGCTCGGCATCGAGCGGCAGGTCCGCGGCAACACCACGAATCGCCTTGATCCGCACGCCAGGCTGCGACTGTCTTCGCACCGTAACGCGGTCTCCGAGAGCACCGACCGCAAGGCCGAGAATATCGAAACCGATCGCAACATTGCCAATCGATGCCGGAGCGAACGCAGTGGCGCTCTCCAGTCCCGACGGCTCGGGACGAGCCTCTGGACTCACAGTTTGGCCCCCAAGTACGCCGATACTCGCAGCAGGTCAGCGAAGACGCCGCCGGCGGTGACCTGGGGACCGGCGCCCGGACCCTGCACGATCAGCGGATTGTCGCAGTAGCGGGTGGTCGAAAAACGGACCACGTTATCCGTGAGCGCGATGTTGGCGAAGGCATGCTTCGTATCCAACTCCACCAACCCGACGGTAGCCTGACCATCAGAGGTGACCTTCGCGACATACCGCAACACTTTGCCTCGCGATCGCGCCGTCTCGAAACGCTCGCGCATCGCGGCATCGTAGTTGGACAGCCGGCTCATGAACTCGTCGATCGATCCGCCCTCGAGACCGTTTGGCACCAGGCTCTCGACTTTGACATCCGACATTTCGAGGCTCAAACCCATCTCACGTCCGAGGATGATGAGCTTGCGCGCGACGTCCGTGCCCGAGAGATCATCACGCGGATCCGGCTCCGTATAGCCACGCTGGCGGGCATCGCGGACGATGTCGGAAAAGGGAGTCTTACCGTCGTACACGTTAAACAGGTAAGCGAGCGTCCCCGAGAAAATACCCTCCACACTCAGGACCTCGTCACCCGTCTCACGCAGATCGCGCAAGGTCTGCACGACCGGCAGGCCGGCACCCACGGTCGCCTCGTACAGATAGTGCGAGGAGCCTTTGTGGCGCGCCTCGCGCAAGCGTCGGTAGAACGCAAGATCGGCGCTATTGGCCTTCTTGTTGGGCGTGACGATGTGAATTCCCGCCTCGAGCCACTCAGGATAATGGCTGGCGATCTCCGAGCTGGCCGTGCAGTCGAGCAGCACGGTGTGCGGCAGATAGTCGACGCGAACGTGCTCCACGAAGCGCTTCAGGTCCGCTGGAGTGGTGCTCTCCTCGTACTGCGAGCGCCAGTTCGCCAGGTCGAACCCGCCGTCCGACAGCAACATCCGCTTGGAGCCCAGCAGGCCGCGGATGCGCAGATCGAGATTGAACTGCTCGCGCAGGCGCACGCGCTGCGAAGCAATTTGTTCCAACATCACACGACCAACGGTACCGGGCCCGATGAGTCCGATAGAGATGGTATGCGGTGAAAGATAGAGACCCGCGTGCACGGCGCGCAAAGCGCGCGTCGCGTGCTTGCCCTCGACTACCACCGAGATGTTGCGCTCCGAGGCACCCTGCGCGATGGCGCGCACATTGACATTCGATGTACCGAGCGCTTCAAACACCTTACCGGCGACACCAGGCGTGCCGGCCATGCCGTCGCCCACGACAGCGAGGATGGACATATCCGGGTCAATGTCGACGTTCTGAATCTGACCTTGCTTGAGCTCGCGCTCGAACGCATGGCGCACGATCGAGGCGGCGCGCTCGGCCTGCTCCTGCGGAATCGCGCAGCAGATGGAGTGCTCCGAGCTCCCCTGGGAAATGAGAATGACGGAGATGTTCTCCTCGCGCAGCGCTCCGAACAGGCGATGCGCCGTACCCGGCACGCCAATCATGCCCGCGCCTTCGAGATTGATCAGCGCAACACGCTCGATTGTCGTGATGCCTTTGACGGGCAGCTCCGACTTCGGTGTCGCACAGATCAGAGTGCCGATCTTGTGCGGGGCAAAGGTGTTACGAATCCAGATCGGAATGCTACCGCCGATCGCGGGAGCCATGGTCTGGGGATGAATGACCTTGGCGCCGAAGTACGCCAGCTCCATGGCCTCGTTGTAAGACAGCGAGTCAATGACGGTGGCATCGGGCACGCGCCTCGGGTCGGCCGACAACACGCCGTCGACATCGGTCCAGATCACGATTTCCGAAGCATCCAGCAGCGCACCAAAGATGGAGCCGGAGAAATCGCTGCCATTGCGGCCCAACGTCGTCTGTACGCCGTTGCGCTTGGAGGCGATGAAGCCGGTAATCACCAGCGTGCCCTTGAAGTCACGATCGACCAGATCCTTCAGGTTGTCGTGCGATTCGCTCCACTGAATGGCCGGACCAAGCGCACCCCAATCCACCACCACCACGCGCCGCGCATCGACCCATTGCACCGGGCCGCGACGACTGCCGCGCTCCTCGAAGAATCGATGAAACAGCTTGGTCGACCAGATCTCGCCGTAGCCGGCAATCAGATCGACCACGTTGTGCGCAGCCTGGCGCGTGAGTTTGACCGTGTGGAGGATGCCTTCCAGATCGTGACAGTCGCGATCGAAGCCAGCGAGGTAGAGCCGCGCCGATTCCGGCTTCAGCAACGTCTCGGCGATCGTGGCGTGTCTGGTGCGCAACGCGGCGATTTCAGAGCGATAGCTGTCGTCCTGACGCTCCGCCAGCGACACCAGCCGCAGCAGCGCATCTGTTACGCCTCTGCAAGCAGAAAGGACTACGCCCAGCCTCGGGGCCGGGATGGAATCAAGAATCGCCGCGACACGGCGGAAGCAGTCGGCGTCAGCGACGCTCGACCCCCCGAATTTGTGCACGACCCAGGGATCGGTATTGGCCATCGTCGTGAATTATTCCGAAAAAAAGGCCGTGCGATGCTACTGACGAGCTTGACCGCACGCAATGACGGCGTTGGCGCACTTTCGTGCGCCGCCTATCTTATTTAGAAATGCCGGCCTGTGAGCTTGCCAGCAGGGGGTTTTAGGAGGGTAAAGGCGTCGGCCCAACGCCGCGAGCCAGGAGGTCGACCGTGTGACGCAGGAAGCGCCCCACGAATTCCTCATCGTTGCGCACGCCGAACACCCTTGTCGTGAGCGGAAGCGTCAGAAATGGAAATACCGCCAGACTTACGATCGACAACACCAGCAGACGCGGATCGAGGTCCGGGCGCAGCTTCCCTGCGGCGATTTCTCCCTCCACCATGCGCTCTACGAGCGGCGCAAGACGTTCAGGAAACTCGCGCATGAACATCGCCCGCATGGGTCCGTCGGGCGCCAGAACCTCGCGCACCACAAACCCGGCTACCCACGGATTCGCGGCCCACGAGCGCGTGATGTTCTCCAGCACGTGTATGAGCTGCTCCGGGGTCTGCGGCTCACCCATGTCATCGAGGCTCTTGCGCGCGGGCTGCATCACTGCGCGCAGCATTTCCCGGTACAACCCAGGTTTGCCGCCGAAGTAATAGCGGATCATGGCGAAGTTCACGCCCGCGGCGGCACCGATCTGACGGCTGGAGACGCCGCGGTAGCCGTAGCGCGGGAAGAGATCCCTGGCCGCATCCAGCAGCTTTTTGCGGACATCCTCCGCATCCTCGGCGGATGGACGACCGCGTCCCCGGCGCTTGCGGGGCATCGTGGCCACGACCACCGACTGGTGCACGGCCGGCGGCGCGGCCGCTAGCGATCCCGATCTATTCACCATGGGTGTAATTAGACGGGGTCGGACAAGTTAAGAACATCTCCCTTAGGGGAGACTCGCTGAGGGCCTTGCGGCCACCGCTGTCGCTCGCGAGCGCGCACCGCGCGCGCAACGAGCCTGAACCCCGCGCGGCTACTGCTACGACACTGGCATAATCACTACGACGTGGAATCACTACTAGGCCCTCTCCTCTCACTGTTCGACCGGGAACGCGCGGCAGGCCATGCCCTGGCGGTGGGCGTGCTCGTCCACACGGCCGGATCCACCTATCGCAAGCCGGGCGCGCTCATGCTCATCGCCGCCAACGGCGACTACTCCGGCTTACTTTCAGGGGGCTGCCTCGAGGGCGACCTCAGACAGTACGCCCTCTCAGTAATAGAGACGGGCGAGCCGCGAATAGTGAGTTACGACCTGCGCGGGCCGGACGATCTGGTCTGGGGACTGGGGCTCGGCTGCGAGGGCGCGATGCGCATCCTCCTGTTTCGTGCGGGCCCGGACCGGGACTGGCAGCCCCTCACCCATCTGGCGCGCTGCCTGAGCTCCAATACGCCGACAGCAATCGGCCTGGTCCTTGAATCGGCCTGGCCGGAGCTACCCGTAGGAGCGCTCGCCATGCCGGAAGGGGCCTCTTCCGCACCCTCGTTTCCGACAACATTGTCGCCGCCGGCGCGAGCAACGCTGGAAGGCTCGGTGGTGCAAATGGCGTTGAAGGAGTCTGCCCGCAATGGTCGGGTAGGCTGGGTTGAGGGCCAACGACCCGTGGGACCGGAAGCGCAAGAGCCAGGACCCTCCTGGAAGATCTTTGCGCTACCGCTGAGCCTCCCGCCGAAGGTCCTTCTGCTCGGAGCCGGGCCCGATGCAGCGCCGATTGTCGATTTCGCCGCGCGCATGAATTGGAAAGTCACCGTCGTCGATCACCGCCCTGCCTACGCCGACCCCGCGCACTTCCCTACCGCCGAGCGGGTCGTCCTCGCGCGGCCGGAGGAGCTCGCCGACAGCCTCGAGCTGGGCCACTTTTCCGCCGCGGTCGTGATGAGCCATCACCTGCCGTCGGATCTGAATTACCTGCGCATCCTGTCCGACACCTCTGTCCCTTATGTCGGCCTCCTTGGGCCGGCTGCGCGACGTGAAAAGCTGCTGCATGATCTGGGGGACGAGCGCGCGCAGCGATTGCGCGCCCGGCTGCATGCGCCGGTCGGACTCGCCCTCGGCGGACGCAGCCCGGAGTCCATTGCACTATCGATCGTCGCGGAGGTCCATGCGTTTGTGCACGGAGCCAATGCACGTCCCTGGGCCGCAGGGATGAAGGAAACCTTGCATCATGAATGAAGTCGGGTTGATTCGAGCGCAGCTCTCGCTGGAGCGCCAACATGCCTTGGAGGTTGGGCGCGCCTTGGCAGCGGCCAACTCCAGTGCCGGCGGCGGCAAGGGCACGCCACCGGAGGCGTTCCGTCAGGCAAGCGTGGACTACCTCGTGTGGATCCTCAGTCGGTTTGAAGAACGCGAGCAGGTGTTTCACGATCTCCTCCGAACCCGCTTTGCGGCCGACGATGCGAATCGCCGCACCGTAGAAATCGTGCTCGCCAGTCCCGGCACGAGTCGTGAAGCACTGGCGAAGCTCGAGAGAGCGTTGGCAACAGCCTCAATCGCCTCCTCCTGGACTGACTTCCTCAGCTTTTTCAGTGGGCCTTGGAGCTCCCGGCGCGACGAGCTCGACAAGCTGTTCGCACAGCAGGCGAAAGTCGGCGACTGGCGCGCAGTCTCGGGTATTGACGCGGATTCCATCTTTGACGAGCGCAGGCGGCACTCACGTGTGTTCGCTAGCCTGCCACCCGACGTCACAACGTCGTCCGGCGCAGCGCGCGCATAACGCCTTGACCTTCGCGAGTGAAAGCGAGGAGGGACTCTACGCGATCGTGCTCGCTGCCGGTGCTGCCAGCCGCTTTGGCTCAGCCAAACAGTTGGTTCGCATCTCGGGCCGCCCTCTTCTACATACCACGGTCTCGCGCGCCGTCGAGGTTGCGGGGGCAGCGACCATCGTAGTATTAGGCGCATATGCCGCCGAGCTCGCGCCGCTGCTGACACACACGCCCGCCTCCGTCGCGGTCAATCGTGACTGGCGCGAGGGAATCGCAAGCTCCATTCGCACGGGTGTCGCGCGTCTACCGCCGGCCTGCTCGGGTGTGATGTTGGTGTTGGCTGACCAAATCGCCGTCACTGCCGAGGACCTGCAGCGGTTAGTTACAGTCTGGCGACGGCAACCGGAATATATAGCCGCGGCGCTATATGCCGGAACATTAGGAGTGCCAGCTATATTCCCTCGCTCTCGATTCAGGGAGCTCGCGGAACTTCGCGGCGACGTTGGAGCGCGCGTGCTGCTGCACCGCAACCCGGATCGGGTCGTGCGAGTACCTATGGAAAGCGCGGCTCTGGATATCGACACACCCGAAGACTTGCTCGCTGTCGACACCGAGCGTCCTAAGACCTGACCTAGTCTGCTGCGCGCGACATGTCCGTGGCGCGCACCCAACATTTAATGGCCAACCCGTGGCAACGGCGCCACAGCGCTCAATGTTTTGCGGGCGCGTGTTTAGTTTTGGGGTGCCGATCAGTCTAAGTACACAGGCAGGGGGAGTTTTGGCCTGCAGAACAGTCTTATTAAGTAGGGACACAGGCGCACGAGGTCGGTGGCGCACGGAGGCTGAAAACCCTGGTGTTTAACCATTAATTACGAGGTCTTTCTCAAATTCTTCTTATGATGAATTTCGACATTTCGACTTCGACGCTTCCGGAGGCTCTCGCCGGCGCTCTGCGCCGCCTGGCCCAGTTGGCCCACACAAGCTCGTGGGACCAGTGGGCGGTACAGCGTCTGACTCCGACCCAACGAAAAATTCTGCAGTTGCTTGGCTCCCGCACCGAGAGTCTCTCGCTCTCAGCGGTTGCCCGGGAGCTGGGGGTCACCGCAGCGACTGCGTGCGACAGCGTGAATGCACTCGAAGGCAAGAAACTGGTGCACAAACAACGCAGCAGCACTGATGCCAGGGCGCTAGCGCTGCTTCTGACAGAAAAAGGTCAGCTCGCAGCAGAAGAACTGGCGGCCCTGCCCGATCCGCTACGAGGCGCCTTTGGTGTGCTCGCCCGGAATGAGCAGGAGCTGCTGTACAGGCTGTATATCAAAATGATCCGCGGCCTGCAGGAAAGCGGCGCCCTCCCCGCCTCGCGCATGTGTTTGCGCTGCAAATTCTTCGACCCTTTCCGCCACGGAAATGCGCAGCGGCCGCACCACTGTCATCGTGCGGAGACCGCGTTGGCCGAAAGCCAACTGCAGATCGATTGCTCGATCTTCGAAGCAGCCGATGCCGCTACGCAAGCGGCTCTGTGGCAGAGATTCGTCGAAGGCGAGGTGGAAGATACCGAGGCGGCCGAGGAGATCGAAGCGCCGGAGCACCTGATGTCCGCACCTCGCGAAGTCGAGGCTCACGGAGGGCGTGAGATGGCGTTGGATGCTTCCGCAGAAACTCGGGAGCCGGTGAGCGCGTAACGGCACTGGTCCGCGGCCGGCTGTATCAACCGGCCGGCCGCGTAACCTTTACCTCTCCAAGGCGGACAGGATGCGCTGCGCCTGGATGAGGTGCGGCCGATCCACCATTTGGCCGTCGAGGCTGACCACACCCGCACCGGGAGCGGCGGCAAAAGCTGCGATGACGCGCCGTGCATGCGCTACTTCGGCCTCCGTTGGCATGAACGCCGTGTTGATGGCATCAACCTGATCGGGATGAATCGCGAGCTTGCCCGTGAAGCCGTCGCGGCGAGCCGCATTGAGCTCACGCGCGAGACCCTCCTTATCCCGGAAATCCACGTGCACGCCATCGATCGCCTGAACGCCAAGCGCCAGCGCGGTGAGCAAACACGAGGTTCTCGCGGCTTGAAAGGCTAACGTGGGCCTTCCCGTCTCGTCGACTCTGCCGGTTACGCCCAACGCCGCACCCAGATCTTCCGATCCCCAGGTAAGTGCGGCCAAGCGCCGCGCGACACTGGAAGTGAGTTTCTCGAGATAGCGCGGCAGTGAGAGGAGTGCCCGGGGCGTCTCAGTCGCAATGACCAACAGACGAGTGGATCCCAACTCACGCGCACCACGCACTTCGAGCGCCGCAACGTAGTGGGCGACCTCTTCCAACTCGCGGGGGTCGGATATTTTGGGTAGTACGATGCCGTCCGGGCCGCCCTCGCCCGAGTCGGCCATCACTGCCGCCAGATCCTCGAGCATCAGACCGCTCGAGAGCGCATTGACCCTAACCCACAGCTGCTGCTTCGCGCGCTCTGGACGGGACCGCAAGAGCTCACGTACACGGGCGCGTGCCGCAGGGAGTTGCGTTACGTCGACGGAGTCCTCGAGATCGAGGATGAGAGCGTCGGCGGCAGTAGCAACCGCCTTGGCCTGTTTGCGTTCGCTGTCGCCGGGAACAAAAAGAAACGACCTCACGCCTTGGGCCCCGCGGACGTATGGGCCAGCCCCGCAGACGTATTGGCGGGCCTCTTCATCATCAACGCCGCGCGCCGGCAGGACGCTACTTCCTCATCGCGCTGGTTGTAAGCGCGCTGATCGAAAATCACGATCCCAGCATCCGTGCGCGATTGACTTTCCCGTTTGGAAACCACCGTCGTGGCGGCACGCAGTGTGTCACCTATCAGGACCGGCCGCGGGAACTTCACCTCCTCCCAGCCGAGGTTGCCCAACGTTGTACCGTAGGTGGTGTCATACACAGTGAGTCCAACTAGCAACCCGAGGGTAAACACGCTATTGACCACCCGCTCGCCATAAGGCGTGCTCTTGGCGTACTCGGCGTCCAGATGCAGCGCCGCTGGGTTCATAGTCAGCGCGCTGAACAAAAGATTGTCCGTCTCGGTCACGGTACGGCGCACCAGATGCTCGAATCGTTGTCCGGCCTCAAACTGCTCGAAATAAAGTCCTGCCACGGGATCCCCCCCTAGAGATAGGCCCCTAGTATAGGCCGAGCCGACCACTCTACGGCCCCAAAGGGGTCTGTAACCGCCTGATAACCGCAAACGACCGCCACACAAGCACACGGTATTTAGAGCCCCAGCTACCCGCCCCTATATTCGCGGGGCCATGTACAGATACGACGAGCTGGATCAGGCCTTCGTGAATGAGCGGGTCGCCGAGTTCCGCGACCAGACGCGGCGCTTTCTCGCCGGTCAGCTTACCGAAGATGAGTTCAAGGCCGTTCGCCTGCGCAACGGCTTGTACATACAACGGCACGCACCGATGCTACGCATCGCCGTTCCATATGGGCTTCTCGCCGCGCGCCAGCTACGCAAGCTCGCCGAGGTCGCGCGCCGCTTCGACAAGGGCGTAGGTCACTTCACGACCCGCCAAAACATGCAGCTCAACTGGCCCAAGCTCGAAACGGTCCCGGACATTCTCGAGCAGTTGGCTACCGTGCAGTTGCACGCCATTCAAACAAGCGGCAACTGCATCCGCAACGTCACTTCCGACCATCTCGCCGGGGTTGCGAAGGACGAGGTTGACGACCCGCGACCCTACTGCGAAATCATCCGCCAGTGGTCGACCCATCACCCCGAGTTCACCTATCTGCCGCGCAAGTTCAAGATTTGCGTGACGGCGTCCCCTGAGGATCGCGCGGCTTCGCTCACTCATGACATCGGCCTGCACCTGAAGCGCGACGCTGCAGGCAACACCGGTCTCGAGGTCTTCGTTGGCGGGGGCCTGGGGCGGCAACCGATCATCGGGCAGTCAATCCGTACATTCATTGCATTGCCGGACCTCCTTGGTTATCTCGAGGCGATCCTGCGCGTGTACAACCGCCTGGGTCGCCGAGACAACATCCACAAGGCCCGCATCAAGATACTGGTCAAATCTCTCGGAATTGAGCGCTTCCGCGAGCAGGTCGAGACTGAATGGCAGGCTTCCCGGGAATTTGCGCCAAAGCTGGCGGCTGGCGAGGTGGATCGTGTGCGCGCGTTCTTTGTACCGCCCGCATACGAAACCTTACCGAACATCGATGTCACCGCCGGACGTGAGCCTGAGTTCCTTGCCTGGTATCGCTACAACACGCGCGAGCATAAGGTGAGCGGCTACCGTGCGGTATTCGTGTCCCTCAAACGCCATGGCGAAAACCCTGGCGACATTACCTCCGACCAGATGGACGCCGTGGCCGACCTTGCCGATCGCGTCAGCTTCGGAATGATCCGCGTTGCGCACAATCAGAATCTGCTGCTCGGGGATGTGCGGCAGGACGATCTGTTGCGTGTCTGGCAGGAATTGCGGGCACTAGGGCTGGCGATGCCCAACATCGGCACCCTGACGGACATGATCGCCTGCCCGGGACTGGATTTCTGCAGCCTCGCGAATGCCGGCACGCTGAATGTCGCGAAGTCGATCCAGCAGCGCTTCGACGACCTCGACTACCTCTATGATCTCGGCGACATCGAGATCAAGATGTCAGGTTGCATGAACGCCTGCGGGCACCATCACGTCGGGCACATCGGCATCCTGGGTGTCGATAAGCACGGCGAGGAGTGGTACCAGATTACCCTCGGCGGTTCGGTGAACGGTGGAGTTACCGCACTCGGTGAAGTCATCGGGCCGTCGGTGCCGCAGAGCGAAGTCGCCGCCACCATAGAGCGAATCGTGGAGGTTTATCGAGCCGCACGCGAAGATGGCGAGCGGTTTATTGATACGCTGCGCAGGGTCGGCATCAAGCCGTTCAAGGAGGGCGCCTATGCGACGCATTCTGCGGCAGCATGAGGTAGTGGCAGACGACTGGCGCCTGTTTGGAGAGGAAGCCTCCGAGGCCGATCCCCTGATCGTTCCGCTATGCGAGCTGCGTAAGGACACTTCGGCTTGGCTGGCCCGCTCGGGACGCCTCGGTGTGCGCCTCACGCCGGCGGAAAGCCTGGAGAGTCTGGCGGATGTGCTGCCTCGTCTGGCCTTGATTGCTGTTGAGTTTCCGAACGTCGGCGATGGGCGGGGATTCAGCTACGGCCACCTGTTGCGTACCCGGCTGGGATTCAAGGGCGAGCTGCGGGCCGTGGGCGGCGGAGTGAAGCAGGATAAGATCTTCCTGCTGGCGCGCTCTGGGTTCGAGTCATTCGAGTTACCGCCCGGAGAGAACGCTGACGAGGCGCTCGCGGCGCTGCGGCGCTATGACGTTGTCTATCAACCTGGCGCGCCCGTTGAGGGCATCAAGCGCCAGCGGTTGTTTGGCTGAAGCCCTGCGCCCACAACCTCCGCGCAGGCCCACCCCGCTTAACGCTCGGGCAGCTTGATTTCCGCGAACAACTGCTCCGTTTCCTCGGTGTTGGCGGCGCGATGCGCACGGTCGACGAGGCGCCGATCGAGATGCGGTGCGAGGAGCTGCGCGAAATCGTACATGTACTTGCGCAGCAGCGTGCCACGGCGGAACCCGATCCAAGTGGTGTGAGCCGCGAAAAGGTGACGCGCATCGACGGCCACCAGATCGGGGTCATCCGGATCAATCGCCATGTGGGCGACGATCCCTACACCGAGACCGAGCCGCACGTACGTTTGAATGACATCGGCATCTCGGGCCGTAATTGCGATGTTCGGCGTCAGACCGGCCTTGGCGAAGGCTTCGTGCAGTGAGCTGGGCCCCGTGAAGCTGAATGTGTAGGTGACGAGCGGATAGGCCGCCAAGGTCCGGAAAGACAGCTTCCCCGCATTCGCCAACGGGTGCGTCCTGGGAACGATGACGGTGCGGTGCCAGATATAGCACGGCATCAGTGTCAGATCCGTGAACAGGCTGTCCGAGCCGGTTGCGATCGCGCAATCGATCCGGTCGTGGGCGACCATTTCGGCGATCTGTTCCGAGGTCCCCTGATGCAGGTTCAGGCGGACATTGGGGTAGCGCTCACGAAATTGCCGGATCACATCGGGGAGGACATACCGCGCCTGAGTATGTGTCGTGCCAATGGAAAGGCTCCCCCTGCCCTCATCGCGCAGCTCGGTCGACAAGTCCCGGATACTCTGGGCTTCCTGCAGGATCCGCAGCGCTCGATCGATCACCTGCTGCCCCGCGGGAGTGATGCGAGTCAGGTTGCGACCTTCCCGCACGAAGATCTGAAAGCCCAGCTCGTCCTCCAGCAGCTTGATCTGCTTGCTGACACCCGGCTGCGACGTATGCAGTTTTTGGGCGGCCGCCGTGATGTTGAGGCCGCTTTGGGCGACGGCGGCGAGGTAACGCAACTGGTGCAACTTCATTCTTATGCGCCTTTCTACCGGGACGAACGGCAGGCAGTTAAACCCCTAGCCTAGCGCAACGCCCCGGAGGGTGGGATTCCACGTAGGGCGACGGGCACCTGCCCCTTTATACTCAGGCCCGCCTCGCCCAGCGTGGCCGTACGCTCCCCGGATGTGATCGGCCTGTCACCTGTCTATAACCGGCGCGCAGTCCTTCATAAGAAACCATTCGTTCAGTCATGAGGCCGCCCCCGCCTATAGTTCGCGCCACTATGGGAGAACTGCTGAACCTCGAGCTCGAACAGAAGGCCGCCGCCGTCCGCGAGCGCCTCGCCGCCGCCGTGAACGAGTACGGGCGGGTCGTCTATTCGAGCAGCCTGGGCGCCGAAGCGATCGTCCTCACGGACATCATCTGGTCCCACGTGCCCGGAATTGACATATTCACCATCGACACTGGACGCCTGCCAGAAGAGACCTACGAGCTTCTGGGGCGACTCCAAAGCCGCTATAAGCGCAATCTTCGCGTGGTCTTTCCAGACGCAAAGGCGCTTGAGGCCCTGGTGTCCCAGCAGGGCGTCAACGGCTTCTACAACAGCCTGGAAGCCCGCACGGCCTGCTGCCGCATCCGTAAGGTGGAGCCGTTCAAGCGTGCCATCGCCGGATATGGCGCTTGGGTCACCGGGGTTCGGCACGAACAGTCGGCAACCCGCGCTCAGGCGAAGGCCGTGGAATGGGACGCGGACAACGGACTTCACAAGGTGAGCCCGATCCTCGATTGGACCGAGGAGCAGATCTGGCAGTACATCCGCACGCGCAAGCTGCCGTACAATTCGCTGCACGATCGTCAGTATCCCAGCATCGGCTGCCAACCGTGCACCCGCGCGATTCAGCCCGGCGAAAGCCGCCGTGCGGGTCGCTGGTGGTGGGAACAACCAGAGTCCCGTGAGTGCGGCCTGCATCCTCGAGTTCGTGCAGCCGCGCAGGCTTAGAGGCCTGACCGACACGCTGACGGGAGCTCGCCGCCTGCATAGCTCCTGTAACTGGATGGGTGTGGATGGATTATCTGCCGCTGTTTTTGCAACTACGCTCGCTACCGGTCGTGGTGGTGGGCGGCGGGCGGGTCGCCGGTCGCAAAATAGACCTGCTGCGTCGCAGTGGCGCGCAGGTGACGGTTGTAGCGCCGGAGCTGCGCGAAGAGCTGCATAAGCTCGCCCTGAGCGGCGACCTCAAATACATCCCCGCACGATTTGCTGAACAGCACCTCGACGGCGTCGCACTCGTCATCGCTGCGACGAATGATCCCGATGTCAACGCGGCTGTATCGAACGCCGCGCGCGCCCGTCGGATCCCCATTAATGTGGTTGACCACCCTGCCCTGTCGACCTTCATCTTCCCAGCGATAGTCGATCGATCACCGATCATTGTTGCGGTCGGCTCCGGCGGCGAGTCTCCGGTTCTGGCACGTCGGGTGCGAGAACAGATCGAATCCATTCTTCCCCAGAAGCTGGGCGCGCTCGCTCGTTTCATGGGTGAGAGACGAAAGGCAGTCCAACTCGCTCTGGGTGCGCTGGCGCGCCGCCCGTTCTGGGAACGCATCGTTGGCGGTGTCGTTGGAACGCGAGTTCTTGCGGGCGACGAGGCTGGTGCCGAAAAGGCATTCGAAAGCGAGTTACGCACCTCTCATCTGACCACCTCTCCGGCTACCGGACGCAACGGACTCGGGGAGGTTTACCTCATCGGTGCCGGTCCGGGCGATCCGGATCTGCTGACCCTGCGAGCGCTGCAGTTGCTACAACAGGCGGACGTGGTTCTCTACGATCGGCTCGTCCCCGATGCCGTGCTCGAGCGGTCGCGACGCGATGCTGAGCGGATTTTCGTCGGTAAGGAGGTTGGCAATCACACGGTGCAAGACCGGATACACGAGCTGCTCGTGCACTACGCCAGCAAAGGATTGAGAGTCGCACGCCTGAAAGGCGGAGACCCGTTCGTGTTCGGCCGCGGCGGCGAAGAGATCGAGGTCCTGAACCGACACGGAATCCCGTACATCAGCGTACCCGGCATCACGGCAGCGCTTGGCGCTTCGTCTTACGCCGGCATTCCTCTGACGCATCGACGTCTTGCGCAAAGCGTGACGTTCGTAGCCGGGCACGTGCTCGCTGATGAATCTCTAGATTGGCGCGCGTTGGCTGGCTCGCGGCAGACTGTTGTTTTCTACATGGGCGTTTCGCATCTCGACCGCATCGTCACAAAGCTTCGCGAGTCGGGAGCGGAAGCAGAACGCCCCGTCGCGATTGTGGAGCGGGCAACCCTGCCGGAACAACGCACCCTACGCGGCACGCTCGAGACAATCAGGGAGGTCGCGCGGAGTGCTCACGTGACGGCTCCCGCACTGTTGATTGTCGGCGACGTCACCGCTTTCACGGCAAGCGAAGCTCTTATGGATCAATGTCACACGGGACCTTTGTATGAGTATTTCTGACGGATTCGCCGGTTCGGTCGGCAATACGCCGCTGATCAGGCTCCGTGGGGTTAGCGAGGAAACCGGCTGCGAAATCCTCGGCAAAGCGGAGTTCATGAATCCCGGCGGCTCGGTGAAGGATCGCGCCGCTCGCGGCATCATTGCTGCGGCCGAGCGCCGCGGGCAGCTGCCGCCGAAAGGTACCGTTGTCGAAGGCACGGCTGGCAACACAGGTATCGGATTGGCGCACGTCTGCAACGAGCGCGGTTATCGCTGCGTCATTGTCATGCCGGATAACCAGGCGCCGGAAAAGTACCGCCTGTTGGAAACGTTGGGCGCGGAGGTGCACAAGGTACCTACCGTCCCATACAGCAATCCAAACCAATACCAGAAGGTCGCGCAGCGCCTCGCCGCATCGCTGCCCAACGCCATCTGGTCGAATCAGTTCGACAACACAGCGAACCGTGAAGCGCACGTGCAGACCACGGGCCCTGAGATCTGGAATCAGACCAACGGTCGGATTGATGCCTTCGTCGCTGCGAGCGGAACCGGCGGTACGTTCGCGGGCGTCTCGGAGTACCTGAAGTCTCGTCGCAAAGCCGTGCGTTGCGTATTGGCGGACCCGCCGGGCAGCAGTCTTTATGAGTACGTCCGTAGCGGAACGCTGAAAGCCACCGGCTCGGGATCGATTACCGAAGGGATCGGCATCGGCCGGGTCACTGCGAACTTGAAAGACGCGCCGATCGATGACGCTTTACATGTCGAGGACGCCGACACGGTGAGGATGGTCTACCGACTGCTGCGCGAGGAAGGTTTGTTTCTCGGTAGCACGAGCGGCATCAACGTTGCCGCCGCCGTGCGGGTGGCACTCGAGTTGGGACGTGGACATACCATCGTCACAGTGTTGTGTGACGGCGGCGCGAAGTATCAGTCGCGGCTGTTCAACAAAGAGTGGCTCGAGCAGAAAGGCCTGACGGCATCGGCCGGCTCACCGCCGGCAAGGCCGCCGATTTCGCTCGATAAAGTCATGGAGCCGGCGGGCTGACCCACAGGTCACTTCGACGGCGCCTCGCTTGACCCGGACGCTGCGGCGATCCCGCAGCGTCTCACTATCCCGTCCGGGTCCTCCTTTCAACTCTTCTCGACTGGTGGCTCAGCTCTTGGCCGCCGCGAGCGCGGCGGATTTCTCCGCCGCCGCCCGACCGTTCTTGCTCGACTTCGGCGAAGCAGGCGTCCGCTCCTTCTCGAGCGAGCCGGCAGGCTCGCCCAGCGCGACCTCGAGCGCCTCCTCCACCCGCTCCACCCACACGAACTCCAACATCGAGCGGGTGCTCTGCGGGATATCCTCCAGGTCGCGCCGGTTGCGCGCCGGCAGGATCACCTTCTTGATACCCGCGCGGGCCGCGGCGATCGTCTTCTCCTTCACACCTCCGATCGGTAACACCAACCCTCGCAGGCTGATTTCACCCGTCATCGCCACATCCGCCCTCACCGGCTTCCCTTTCAACAGCGAGGCGAGCGACGTAAACATCGCAACACCTGCGCTCGGGCCGTCCTTCGGAATCGCTCCAGCCGGCACGTGCACGTGGATATCACTATGGTCAAACAGCGTCGCATCAATCCCGAGCTCCGTCGCCTGTGCCTTGACCAGGCTCAATGCCGCCTGCGCGCTCTCCTTCATCACATCGCCCAACTGACCGGTGAGAATGAGCTTGCCCGATCCCGGCATCCGCGCCGATTCCACGAACAGAATGTCTCCACCCACCGGCGTCCAGGCCAGCCCAGTAGCCACACCAGCCACCGCTGTCCGCTGTGCCACCTCGTTCTCGAACCGGGTCGGTCCGAGCACTTTCGCTACGTCCTCCGCGTCAAACCGGACTGTCTGCTCCTTACCCTCTGCGATGCGCACTGCGGCCTGCCGCAACAACGAACCGATCTCGCGCTCGAGGTTACGCACACCCGACTCGCGCGTGTATTCGCCGATCAGCTTGCTCAACGCCTCATCGGTCACGGTGACCTGCTCGGCAGTGAGGCCATTGGCCTTGAGCTGCCGCTGGACCAGGTACCGTTTGGCGATCTGCAGCTTCTCCTCCTGGGTATAACCCGTGAGCTGAATGATCTCCATGCGATCTCGCAAGGGCCCGGGAATCGTATCGAGCACGTTGGCGGTCGCCACGAACAACACCTTGCTCAGGTCGAACGGCTGCGCGATGTAATTGTCGCGGAAGGTCGTGTTCTGCTCCGGATCCAGCACCTCCAGCATCGCGGACGACGGATCGCCCTGGTGACTCGCGTTCAACTTGTCGATCTCATCGAGCATGAACACCGGATTGCGTGTGCCAGCCTTGCGCAGCCCCTGGACGATGTTGCCCGGAAGCGCGCCGATGTAGGTGCGCCGGTGACCACGGATCTCGGCCTCATCATGCACACCGCCCAAGCTGGCTCGCACGAACTTCAAACCCAGCGCACGCGCGATGCTCTGTCCGAGCGAGGTCTTACCCACACCCGGGGGACCCACGAAGCACAGGATCGGGCTGCGGCCCTCCGGGTTGAGCTTGCGCACCGCCAGGTACTCTAAAATGCGGCGCTTCACCTTATCGAGGCCGTAGTGATCCTCATCGAGCACCTTGCGGGCAGCCTCAATGTCAATGTGCTCAGAATCCAACTTGCTCCACGGCAGAGCCACCAGCCAGTCGAGGTAATTCCGGGTCATCCCGTATTCGGGGCTCGCCTCGTTCATGCGCTGCAGGCGCTTGAGCTCCTTGCGGGCGTGCTCATGCACCTCCGTCGGCATCCCGGCGGCCTCGATCGCCTTTTCCAGCTCGGCGGTGTCGCTCGCGGACTCATCGTCCTCACCCAGCTCCTTCTGCAACTGGTGCAACTGCTCGCGCAGCACAGCCTCCCGCTGGCGCTCACCGAGAGCCTCCTGGGTCTGTTTGCTGATGTCGCGAGTGATCTTGAGCACCTCGACCCGGTGCGCAAGTATCCGCAACACTTTGTCGAGCCGCTCCTTCAGGTCGATCGTCTCGAGAATCTCCTGCTTCTCGCTGGCCTTCACGTCCATGAAGCTCACGATGAGATCGGCGAGCTGTCCGGCCGAGTCAACACCCTGCACGGTCCGCGCCAGATCGGCCGGGACCTGCGGCAGCAATGCGAGCGCTTCCTGGGCGCGCTGTTTGAGCGCATCCAGCCGCGCCTCAATCTCCGAGCTGCCGGTATCCGTGTCGCTGAGCGACTCGATACGCGCAGCCAGGAACGGTGTCTCACGGACGATCTGCACCATCCGGAAACGGCTCTCGCCCTGGCAGACCATGTGATGAGTGCCGTCCGGGCCGGTCACGTAGCGGACCACCGAAGCCAGCACTCCGATCTCGTAAAGGTCAGTCGCCGACGGCTTCTCGACGCTCGGGTCCCGCTGTAGCAACAAGCCAATTTTACGGCCTGTGCGCACAGCTTCCTGCGCGGCGGCAATGCTCTCTTCGCGTCCCAACGCAACAGGCAACACGATGCCTGGGAACAGCACGAGATTGCGCGTGGCAACAATCGGCACCGCATCGGCCGGCAAAGGCGGCAGCTCGATTCGGGGCGTTGTAGGAGTCTTTTCAGTGTCGTCCATAGGTTACTCGCGAGCTTCAGAGGTGGAGGCCGCGGTCAGCCGCACTTCCAGCAAACCGTTCACATAGCGCGTCTCGGCGACCCGCATTCGGGTCGGCAAAGACACTCGCCGTACAAATCGTCCATGAGGAATCTCCAATCGCCGGATGACGGAATTGGGATGACACAATGTCAGGGGACGTCGGGCGCTGACGGTCAGCGCGTTCGACTCGAGGGTGACCTCGATCTGCTCAGCGACGACTCCCGGCAGCGCGAAGACCAGTGACAGACCGTCACTGTTCTCGTGGATATCCACAGGCGGCTCCCAAACGGCCGCGTCCACGCCCGGGCCCGTATAGCGGAGAAACTGTCGCTGCAGCTTCTCCGCATGGTCCAGGACTTCACATGCCTGGAGCCACATCCAGCCGAAATGTCGTTCGGTGCTCATTGATTCAGGCCCTTCGCAAAGCGCGTGCCCTCAGACATGCGGGCGGATTCAGGGGACTCAAGGGAAGCTCAAGGGAAGCACTGAGAGCCTGCAACCCACCCCTGCCGCTGGTGAGCGCGCTATGCGCGCGACACGAGCCGAACCTCGCGCAGGGTGCTTGGCGACAGTGCTAGTCGCCAGCGCCGTCTCGTGCGAAAGTTGACCCGCTACCCTTAAACAAAAAACCCACCACCCGACCTGATGAACCCTCTCCTCAGCTCCGCCGAGCTGGACGCACTGCGTCTGAGCCTCGAGGTCGCCGGTCGAGCTGTGGTGTTCAGCCTGCCATTTGCCGTGCTGGCGGCCTGGATCCTCACCCGGGTCCGTTTCCCCGGCCGCTCCCTTCTGGACGCCTTCGTCCACCTGCCTCTGGTCCTTCCACCAGTCGCAGTAGGCTATGTGCTGCTGCTGGTGTTCGGTCTCAATGGGGGCATCGGGGGCTGGTTGCACCACCGGTTTGGCATTCAGCTGGCATTCACCACCTCCGGAGCTGCACTGGCTACGGCCGTGATGGGCTTCCCGCTGATGGTGCGCGCCATTCGGATCGCACTGGAGAACGTCGACCTTGGACTGGAGGCCGCCGCCCGCACATTAGGCGCAGGAGCCTGGGACCGATTCTTTAGCATCACCTTGCCCTTGATGTTGCCCGGCATCCTGGCGGGAGCCGTCACAGCTTTCGCGGCGGGCTTGGGCGAATTCGGCGCCGTCATCACCTTCGCAGCCAACATTCCCGGTGAGACCCGTACGTTGCCACTGGCTCTCTACACCGCCATCCAGTCACCAGGCGGCGATGCGGTTGCAACGCGGCTGGCCATCCTGTCGCTGATCTTGGGACTGCTGGGCTTGTTGGCCGCCGAGCTGCTGGCGCGGCGAGTGCGTCGTCTCCTGGGTCGTTAGGATGCTGCGCGTCTCGGTTCTCAAGAAGCGCGATGGGTTTACTCTGCAGGCGCAGCTCGAAGCCCCTACCCCGGGCGTGGTAGCGCTTTTTGGGCGCTCGGGCTGCGGCAAGACGACACTCGTCAACCTGATCTGCGGTCTCCTGAGGCCTGATGAGGGTCGAATTCAACTCGACGACACCGTCCTGGCGGATACGCGCGCCGGCATATCCGTGCCCGTAGAGCGGCGGCGCATTGGCTACGTGTTTCAGGACGCGCGGTTGTTTCCGCACTTCAGTGTGCTCGGCAACTTGCGCTACGGGCTGAAGCGCAGCGGGAAGGAGGCAAACGATCGCTCGGGACACGCGTCGTTCGATGCAGTCGTTGCGCTCTTGGGCTTATCTGACTTGTTGGACCGAAGGCCACATCAGCTGTCCGGTGGCGAACGTCAGCGCGTCGGACTCGGCCGCGCACTACTCTCCCGTCCGCGGCTGTTACTCCTTGACGAGCCGCTTGCCTCCCTCGATGTGGCCAGGCGACAGGAAGTGCTCCCGTATCTGGAAGCGTTGCGTGACCATCTGGAGATTCCAATGGTGTACGTGAGCCACCAGTTCGAGGAAGTCCTGCGACTGGCTACGCACGTGGTGTTGATGGAGGCCGGCCGTGTCGTGACCCACGGATCACTGGGTGAAGTCAGCCTGCGACCGGAGCTGCGAGCGATTGTGGGCCAGGATGCGGTCGGGTCGGTGCTCGACGCAGTGGTCACGAGAGTCGAGCCGGCACGAGGCATGGCCGACGTCCAACTTGGCAAAGGCAGCTTGTATGTGAGCCTCGTGGGCGTACCGGTCGGGGCGCGAGTCCGGGTTCAACTGCTCGCGCGCGACATCATTCTGGCCACCCAAAAGCCTCGAGGTCTGAGCGTTCGCAATGAATTACGAGGTGTCATTACCAAAGTATCGGCCGACGGCGCCGACGGTGTGCTGGTCGAGGTCGACATCGGCGGTGCCACACTGCTTTCCCACATCACGCAAGAGGCAGTGCGGGCTTTACACCTCGGCGCCGGAGTGGAGGTCTGGGCGTTGGCTAAAGCGGTTTCAACGCACGGGCATGTTTTTCGGGGATAGTCAGCGACGGCGCGCTCATAGACCGGGATATCCCACTGAAAACACAACAGCCGCAACCAACGGTGAACGTAGGCGGTCAGGGTGACCACCGGTATCAAGCGTCGGGAATCGCCTTGTCGCTCACGATGGTCAGCACGTCATAGCTGGCGACGGTCTCCCCGTTCTGGTTGGTGATTTCGGTATCCCAACGGACTTCGCCGTGACCCGCCGACGGACGGAAGGATTTTTCCTTGCACGTGAGCCGCACCTTGATGCGGTCCCCAGGTTTAACCGGCTTGGTGAACCGCAACCCATCGATACCGTAGTTGGCTAGAACAGGTCCATAGGGTGGGTCCACAAAGAGGCCGGCAGCCGCGGCGATCAAGAAATACCCATGCGCGACTCGCCCACCGAAGAGCGGGTTGCGTGCGGCGGCCGCTTCGTCCATGTGGGCGTAGAAGTTGTCACCCGACAGAGCGGCAAACCGCTCAATCTCGTCAATAGTCACTTCCCGCTCGCCCGAGTTGAATGTATCGCCAATCGCCAGATCACCGAACGGCTTACGGAAAGGATGCACACCCGGATCGAGCTGCTTGGCGCCTCTCACCCAACGGCCGGTTACGGCGGTAATGACGTCTGGCGTGCCTTGCACGGCCGTTCTTTGCATGTAGTGCATTACGCCGCGAATACCGCCCATCTCCTCGCCCCCGCCGGCGCGGCCCGGTCCTCCGTGCACTAGATGTGGCAACGGTGACCCGTGCCCCGTCGACTCCTTCGCACACTGCGCGTTGATCACAATGATACGCCCATGGAAGGGAGCGAGGCCGAGCACAAACTCCGCTGCCACCTGATTGTCGGCGGTGAACACCGAACCTGCCAGGCTTCCTCCGCCACGCCGCGCGAGATCAACTGCCTCCTGAGTGTTCGCATACGGCACGACCGTACAGACAGGTCCGAACGCCTCGACGGAATGAATCGCCTGGGCACTCGCGGTGTCACGACAGTAGAGCAGCGTCGGAGGTACGAACGCGCCTTTCTCCAGATCAGCTCCAACGACCTGGAGCTTCTCAGCTCCGTGGACAATCTCGGCCTCCTGTTGGAGCTTGCTCAGCTGGTCCAACACCTCACGCCGCTGGCCCGCCGAGGCGACCGGCCCCATGCGCACATTCTCCAGACGCGGATCACCCACTGCGATCTTGCCCAGCGCAGCCCGTAGTGCGTCGATGACCTGATCAGCCCGCTCGGCTGGGACCAGCGCTTTACGGATCGCCGTGCACTTCTGGCCGGCTTTGGCCGTCATCTCGCGCACGACCTCCTTCACGAACAGGTCGAATTCAGCACTGCCCGGAGCGGCGTCCGGCCCGAGTACCGAGGAGTTGAGCGAGTCAGTCTCCGCGGTGAAACGCACGGAATGGGCCATGACGGCAGGATGCTGGCGCAGCTTCAGAGCGGTCGAAGCCGAACCGGTGAAAGACACTACGTCCTGACATGTCAGATGGTCGAACAGGTCACCGGTACTGCCGCAGATCAGCTGGATGGCCCCGTCCGGCAGAATTCCGGAATCAATGATCCGGCGGAACACCTGCTCGGTGAGATAGGCTGTCGCGGTCGCGGGCTTCACGATCGCCGGAACGCCGGCAAGCAAGGTGGGCGCCAGCTTTTCCAGCATTCCCCACACCGGGAAATTGAAGGCGTTGATATGGACCGCAGCCCCCTCGAGAGGGACGCAAATATGCTGACCGACGAAGCTGCCGCTCTTGGAGAGCATCTCCACGTTGCCGTCGATATAAACGCGACCGTTGGGGAGCTCACGCGCACCCTTACTGGCGTACACGAACAGCGTGCTGATGCCGCCATCGATGTCGATCCAGGAATCGCTCTTGGTGGCGCCGGTGGCGTACGAAAGGCGATAAAACTCCTCCTTGTATTCGCCCAACATCCTGGCCACCGACTTGAGCAAGGCGGCGCGCTCGTGGAAAGTCAACTCGCGCAGATTCGGGCCGCCGACATTGCGCGCATTCCACAACATGGCCCGATAGTCGATACCCTCCGCCGAGGCGCTCGCGATCACCTCATTGGTGGTCGCATCGCGCAAGGTGACCAGATTCCCTTTGCCCGAGTGCCATTTTCCGGATACGAAGCTTTGCAACTGCATGATTTCAGATCCTCGAGTCCCCATTCACCACTTGCCCGTCAATGCGGGCCGAGCGGCCGCGGAATAAAGCGATCCGCGCCCCCTTCTGGTTGGTGACCGTAATTTCGTAAATGCCGTTACGTCGCGTGCGCCACACTTCCGTGGCGACAGCGGTCAATTCATCCCCTTCATAGGAGGGGGCGAGAAAATCGATTGAGGCGGCAGCGGCCACCGTGTTCTCGTTGCAGGCATTGCAGGCGAACGCAAACGTGCTATCCGCAAGCGTGAACACCATGCCGCCGTGGCAAATGCGGTGACCGTTTGTCATGTCGGATCGCACTTTCATCGCCAGACGCGCATAACCCAGACGGACTTCCAGGATACGGATGCCCAATGCCTGGGAGGCCTTGTCCTGGGCGTACATCACTTGCGCGACCTGCTCGGCCAGGCGCTGCACCTCTTCGGGAGTTGCGGTGTCGCTGCTCATGAGTGCTCGCTACTTGCCCGTAAATTGTGGCGCGCGCTTTTGCGCAAATGCGGCTACGCCTTCAGCATAATCGGCCGTGAAGCCCAATTCGCGCTGGTAATCGCGTTCAATATCCAATTGCTCCTCCAGCGAGCGGCCCCAGCTTTCGTGGATCGCTTTCTTGGTGCGCGCGAGCCCCTGCGTCGGAGCCGCAGCGAGCTGCTGTGCCATGGCATCGACAACACCAGCAAACTCCGCGTCCTCGACACACCGCCAGATGAGACCCCACTCCTGCGCGCGCTCCGCACTCAACTTGTCGCCGAAAAACGCGAGCCCCATGGCGCGGGCATTACCTAGCAACCGGGGCAACAGCCAGGTGCCACCCGAGTCCGGCACCAGTCCGAGTTTGGCGAAAGCTTGCACAAACACCGCCGAGCGCGCAGCGACCACGATGTCGCATGCCAGAGCGATATTGGCCCCGGCACCGGCGGCAACTCCATTGACCGCTCCGATCACGGGAAGCGGCAAGTTGCGCAGGCTCATCACCAACGGTTTGTAATACTTCTCAATGGACTCGCCCAGATCGGTCGCGGCTCCCCCGGGAGCCACTGCACGATCGCCGAGATCCTGCCCCGCACAGAAGCCCCGCCCTGCACCGCTCAGCACGAGCACTCGCGCCTTGGGCGCCTGGCTCGGTGATTCGGCCGCAAGACTTGCCAGCGCCTCGCGCACCTCAGCATGCATCGTGGTGTTGAAGCTGTTGAGCCGGTCGGGGCGATTGAGCGTGAGGCGCGCAATTCCATCGCAGATGTCGAAAAGGATAGTCTGATAGCTCATTGACTTGCTCCGCCCGCTTGGCTCGCGGGCTCAAACGAGAGCCTATTTCTCGTCGTAATCGAGCTCGAGCACAGGCGTGGTCACGCGCGACTGACACGCCAACACATAACCTTGCTCGACTTCCCATTCCTCGAGTGCGTAGTTCTGCGCCATCTCGACGCTTCCCTTGACGACCTTCGTCCTGCAGGTCGAACAAACTCCCGCCCGACAAGAGAACGGCAGCTCGAGGCCGGCCCGGGAGGCGGCGTCCAGAATGACCTCATCGTTCATCTTCATGGTGAACGAGCGGCGGCGGCCGTCCATCAGGATGGTGACCTCCGCCGCGTCAGGCGCCGCACCAGCCGCTCCCGGCGCCGCGACCTCCGAAGCGCTCTCGGTTGGGGAAGTGGTCGCAAGCGTAAAGTGCTCTTCGTGGATCCGGTCGGCGGCCACGCCCACATCCCGAAGCGTCGCGGCGACCTCTTCAATCATGTTTCCCGGGCCGCTGACGAAGTACTCGGTGACTTCCGCAGGCGCAAACAGTGTCCGCGCGAAGTGCCGCACCCGATCCGCATCGATTCTGCCGTTGTAGAGGTCCACTTCCTGCGGCTCCCGGCTCATGATGAAGTGCAGCGAAAGTCGGCCCAGATACTGGTCCTTCAGTTCCAACAGCTCCTCGAGGCACATGGCGCGGCCTGTACTGGTGTTGCCGTAGAACAAAATGACACGATTTTCGCTATGAGCCGTCAGCAGCGAACGCGCGATCGACAGCACCGGCGTAATGCCGCATCCAGATGCAAACGCGACATAGGTGCCGGCCGCTTGCGCCGCCTTCCGGGGGGTGAAGCTGCCGTTAGGAGGCAGAACGTCCAGGTGATCGCCAACGTTGAGTTGCTCAGCAAGGTAGCGCGACATATGGCCGGCCGGGTGCACGCGAGCCACAATGCGCAGCGGTGCTTCTCCGGGCGCACTAACCAATGAGTACGTCCGGCGCAGCTCCTCTTCGTTGACCTCAATCTTCACAACGACATGTTGTCCCGGCAACCCGCGATACGTTTCGCGTAGCTGCGAGGGCACTTCCAACGAAACGCCCACCGCGTCCTCCGCCTCCGGATGGACCTCAGAAACCCGCAGCGAATGAAATGTCAGCATGGCTTCAGATACATTTGAAGTAGTCGAAAGGCTCCAGGCATGACACACAGCGATAGTGCGCCTTACACGGAGTGGACCCGAATTCGCTCACACGCTCCGTGTTCGCACTGCCGCAACGCGGACAACGTATGACCGGCGCGCCGAACAGATGACGCGGACTGGCGACCGCTTTCGATGGCGGAGCGATCCCGAAAGACTCCAGCTTCTGTCTGCCGCTCTCAGTGAGCCAGTCACTCGTCCATGCCGGCGAAAGCACTTCCTCAAGGACAGCATCCTTGTACCCAGCCTCATCCAGAGCTTCGCGCACCGTGCGACGAATGACTTCGGTGGCCGGGCACCCGGAATAAGTTGGGGTCAACCCTACGTGAAGTCGGCCGTCGGGGGTCCAATGCGCGTACCGGACAATACCCAGCTCGACCACAGTCAGAACTGGAATCTCCGGGTCCATGACAGTTTCGAGCACAGCCCACACCGCGCGTTCGCGCGCGGTACCGGCATTGCCCAAGTGCTGAGTACTGACCGACATATTGCGCTACTTCAGATTGACTGCTCTTTCAGTTGACCGCCATCGCGCAGTTGGCGCCATCGCGACCGACCGCTGTCTCAGCCTGACCATTGCGCGCATTTACCACTGCGCGCCAGGGTACGTTCGCTGCAAGTGCTGCATCTCAGTCAGCATGTGCCCCAGGTGTTCAGAGTGCACACCGCGCTTGCCATGCCACGGATATCGAGCGCTTTGCGGGCGCTGCAGCGTCGCTTCGCGAAGCACTTCATCGACGCGTGCCGACCAACGCGGCTGCAGCAGAGCCAGCTTCGGGGCAATTCCAGCAGCAGCCATCTGGTCGTCAATCTCATCCGATGCAAAGATCTCATCGGTGAATCGCCAAAGAGCATCCAACGCGCTCTGCATCCTCCGATGGCTCTCTTCAGTACCATCGCCGAGCCGGACAACCCAACCGGAGCTGAAACGGTAGTGATAACGCGACTCTTTGACCGCCTTGGCCGCGATCGCCGCCAGACGGCTGTCGGTCGAGGCCACTAACGCCTCGTAGAGTTCGATCTGCCAGGCATCGAGCAGGAACTGCCGCATGATGGTCTGCGCGAAATCCCCGTTGGGTTGCTCCGCCAGAGTCAGATTCTTGAACTGCGGCGCATCACGAAAGAACGCCAGTGCGTCCTCGTCGCGCCCCTGCCCTTCGACCTCGCCGGCGTAAGTCAACAGCAACCGCGCCTGGCCCATCAAGTCCAACGCCAGATTCGCCAGGCCCAGGTCTTCTTCGAGCGCCGGGGAGTGTCCGATCCACTCGCCCAGACGTTGGCCCAGCACCAGGCTCGTGTCACCGAGGCGAAGCAGATACTCCACTGTCGCCTCGCTCACAGGTTTTTTACCTCGTCGGGGATCGCGTAGAAGGTCGGGTGTCGGTACACCTTGTCCTTCGCCGGCTCAAACAGCGCGTCCGCTTCAGCAGGGTCCGACGCCGTGATGTCGCCCGACCGCACCACCCAGATACTCACCCCTTCTTGTCGACGCGTGTACACGTCGCGTGCGTGCTCCACGGCCATCCGCGCATCTGCTGCGTGAACGCTTCCGACGTGCTTGTGCTCGAGCCCCGCTCGCGAACGGATGAACACTTCAAACAGCGGCCAGTCGTTGCTCATTTCCGCACTCCTCTCATGCAGCCTGCGTGGCTTTCGCGCCCCCGCCGGGGGTTCCCTCGCTGGCCGCTCGGTCGCGTTGCTTCTTTTCCGCATACGCCGCCGCCGCCTCGCGAACCCAGCCACCTTCGTCATGAGCCTGCTGGCGCGCCTCCAGCCGCTCCCGATTGCACGGCCCGTTGCCTTTCAACACCGACTGGAACTCGTTCCAGTCGATCGGCCCGAACCGGTAATGCTCGCTCCCGCCTTCGCGACGCAGCTCGGGATCCGGGATTGTCAGGCCGAGGAACTCCGCTTGCGGGGCTGTGATATCAATGAACTTCTGACGCAGCTCGTCGTTGGTGAAACGTTTGATCTTCCAGCGCATCGACTGCGCGGTGTGCTTGGACTGCGAATCGTTCGGGCCAAACATCATGATGGACGGCCACCACCAGCGATTGAGTGCGTCCTGCGCCATGGCGCGTTGCTCAGGCGTACCCCGCGCAAGCGCCAACATGATCTCGAAGCCCTGCCGCTGATGGAAACTTTCTTCCTTGCAGATACGGACCATCGCGCGCGCATAGGGACCGTACGAGCAACGGCAGATGGGAATCTGGTTCATGATTGCGGCACCATCGACCAGCCAGCCGATGGCCCCGACGTCCGCCCACGTAAGGGTCGGATAGTTGAAAATGCTCGAGTACTTCGCGGTGCCAGCCAACAGCTGCTCCAACATCTGCTGTCGCGAGATGCCGAGTGTCTCGGCGGCGCTGTACAGATACATCCCGTGGCCGCCCTCATCCTGCACCTTGGCGATGAGCACGGCTTTGCGCCGCAATGTCGGCGCGCGTGTGATCCAGTTTCCCTCCGGCAACATACCGACGATCTCGGAGTGCGCATGTTGGGAAATCTGCCGGATCAGGGTCTGGCGGTAAGCATCGGGCATCCAATCCTTGGGTTCGATCTTCTCGTCAGCGTCGACGCGCTCCTGAAAGCGCGCCTCGAGGGCCGCGGTACCCGCAGAGCCATCCGGCAGACAGTCCTTTCCAAGTGAATCGAGGGCCTGTGTGTACATGAGGGCTCCAGCTTGAGGCTGCATCGATATGACACAAGATTAGCACATCACTTTAATTTTTTGTGTCACAATTTTGGCATCATGATTCAGGACGTTCCGGGACCGGCCACGGTCGCAGCTGCCGTTAATGCCTCGGTGAAGTCGCTGCTGCGACATTTTCACCGGCAAAGCCCGATTCGCGGCGGATCGCTGCTGATCACGATTTTTGGCGACGCAATCGCACCCAGAGGCGGCACGGTCACCCTCGGGAGCCTGATCGCCCTCGCCCACCCGTTCGGCCTTACGGAACGCCTGGTCCGAACTTCGGTTGCCCGATTGGCCCGCGATGGCTGGCTGGTGGCACGCCGCGATGGCCGGCGGAGCGAATACCGCCTGACCGCCACGGGACAGGAGCGCTTCGCCGAAGCCACACGCCGGATTTATGGCGAGATCCCCAGCTCCTGGGATGGGCATTGGACGCTCCTGATCCTGCCGCCGGCCATCGGTGGCAGACGGCAGGATCTGCGTGAGGAGTTGCGTTGGCTGGGCTTCGGGCAAGTGAGCCCCGGTGTGTTTGCCCATCCGAACTGGAGCGTCGCCGAAGCGCGGGCCGGTCTGAGCGGGTTGGATGGTGCAGCGAACGGGTTATTACTGAAAAGTGCCAGCGAAGGCAGCCTGGTCGATCGGAAACTGGTCGCCTCCGGTTGGGACTTGGGCGACCTGACACGACGCTACCGGCGATTTCTCGACACCTTCACGCCCGTGATGGAGGCGGTGACCTCGTCTAAGGACGCCCTCACTCCTGAACGGGCCTTTGTCATCCGCACCTTGCTGATTCACGAGTATCGCAAGGTCCACCTGCAGGACCCGCTTCTGCCCCAGGCGCTATTGCCCGCCGACTGGGTTGGGTCAGCCGCCTATGCGTTGAGTAAGCGGTTGTACTCGGTGGTATTCCACGCGGCCGAGCGGTACCTCTCCAACACTGCCAGCACCATGACCGAACCGCTCCCGCCCGCCGACAGCTCCGCTGACGCGCGCTTCGGCAACCTCGCCACCTAGGGGCTGACCTAGGGCAGATTTCGCTTATCGACTACTCGTTTCGCCTTTCCAGCCGAGCGTTCCAGGGTTCCCGGTGGGCAAACAACCACGCGGGCCGTGATGCCGATAACGTCCTTGATGTCGCGTTGCAGATCGATCGTGAGCCGATCGCGCTGCCCGCTGTCGCCGGCCACCACGGCGGTGCACTCAACTTGCACACTCAACGCATCGAGGTGCGCGTCGCGGGTGACCTCCAGCAGGTAGTGCGGTGCGAGTCCCTGCTGCTTCAACATCAACTCCTCGATCTGACTGGGAAACACGTTGACACCCCGGATGATGAGCATGTCATCCGAGCGTCCGGTGATCTTCGCCATCCGCCGCATGGACCGCGCGGTCGGCGGTAGCAGGCTGGTCAGATCGCGCGTGCGATACCGGATGACCGGCAGCGCCTCTTTGGTCAGGGTGGTGAAAACGAGCTCGCCGTGCGACCCGTCGGGAAGCACCTGACCGGTGTGAGGGTTGATGATCTCGGGATAAAAGTGATCCTCCCAGATGGTCGGCCCGTCTTTCGTCTCGACACACTCGCTTGCAACACCGGGACCCATGACTTCAGACAGGCCGTAGATGTCGACGGCGTCGATTCCCATCCGTGTCTCGATCTCCTTGCGCATCGCTTCGGTCCACGGCTCAGCGCCGAAAATGCCCAGCCGCAGCGAGCTCAGCGTCGGATCGAGCCCTTGCCGCGCGAACTCCTCGGCGATCGCCAACATGTAGGACGGCGTCACCATGATGATGTCGGGCTCGAAGTCCGCGATGAGTTGCACCTGTTTTTGCGTCTGACCACCTGACATCGGTATGACGGTGCAGCCGAGCTGCTCTGCGCCGTAGTGCGCACCGAGTCCGCCCGTGAACAGCCCATAGCCATACGCGATATGAATGACATCACCAGGCCGCCCGCCAGCGGCACGGATAGAGCGCGCCACGAGGTGGGCCCAGGTTTGGATGTCGTGGGTGGTGTAGCCGACGACTGTCGGTTTGCCGGTAGTGCCGCTCGAGGCGTGTATCCGCACCACCCTTTCACGGGGTACCGCAAACAAACCAAACGGATAGGCGTCGCGCAGATCCGCTTTGGTTGTGAACGGGAAGTCCTGGAGATCGGACAGCTGCTTCAGATCATCCGGGTGAATGCCGACCGCTTCGCACTTGCGACGGTAGGCCGCCACGTTCTTGTACGTATGGGTCAGCGACCACTTCAGTCGCGTCAGCTGTAGCGCGCGCAGCTCGTCCGTGCTGGCGCGCTCGATGTCTTCCAGATCCGGGGGAGACGGGGTTCGGTGCTCTTTGGCCATGCACCGATCATGGCACTACTCAGGAACCGCTCCAAGCCGGGTCACGAAGGTCTGCAGAAAGCGATTGGCCTGGTGACCGTCCATCACCCGATGATCGATGGTCAACGTGACATAGCACCGGGGCCGGATCACCACCCGGTCCTCGCCACCCTCTTCCACCACCACCGGCCGCTTTTCCAGCTTGCCGACCCCCACAATGGCCGACTGCGGTTGATTGATAATGATTGGCGTCGCCACCAGGCTGCCACTGACGCCGTGGTTGGAAATGGTAAAGGTGCCACCACGAACGTCGGCGGGTGACAGCCGGCCCTCCCGGGCGCGGGTCACGAGGTCGTTCAAACCCTCGGCCGTTGCGAAGAGATCCCGTGACTGCACGTCGCGGAGCACCGGAACGACGAGCCCGCCCTCTTCCAGCGCCGTCGCCACCCCGATGTGTATCGAGTCGAACACCTCCAGCGCGGTATCGGTCCATCGGCTGTTGGCTTCCGGCACCGCGCGAATGGCATCGACAGCGGCCCGGAGGAAGTAAGCTGTCAGGGTCAACGGTACCCCACGCCTTGCGAACTCATCCCGGTGCTTGAGCCGGTGGGCCAGCACGGCCGTCATGTCGACTTCGAACACGGTCGTGACGTGCGGTGCCGTATGTAGCAGGCTTTGCACCATGTGCTCAGCGATGCGCTTGCGTACCGGTGTGTGCGGAACGCGATGACTACCGCCCGCGACGTCGGTCGACGTCGACGTAAACGCCGCAGCACGCCCCTCCACCGGGGCACTTCCCGCCCCGCCCGCCTTACCCCCAGCGATGGCGGCCAATACGTCCTCAACGGTAATCCGCCCACCCAACCCTGTACCGCGCACCGCAGCGGGCTCGAGCGCATTCTCAGACAATAGCCGCCTCACCGCTGGACTCAGCCGCCCCGCCGCCGAATTGTCCCCCGCCACGGCCACTTGCTGCTGGTCCGCGCCGAGCGTCGCTCGTCCTCCGCCGCTGCCAGCGTCAACGCCATGGCCCGCGCCTCCGCGGAACATCGCGTCACCGTACGCGCCCGGAACGCCACCACCATCGCCATTTGCCGATCGCGCCGCCGCATCTGACCCGACGCTGCCCGCTGCCGCCGCAGCAGCCGCGTCACCGTCACCGTCACCTCCCGCGGCGCCCTCCGCCTCAATACGCCCCAGCAGCTCCCCAGGAGCAATCTCCTCCTGCTCCCCCTTAACAATCTCCCTCAGCACCCCAGCGCCAGGAGAGGCGACTTCGACGGTGACCTTGTCGGTCTCGATCTCGATCAGCGGCTCATTCTCCGCAACCGTCTCGCCGACACTCTTCAGCCAACGCAACACCTGCGAGCGGGTGCCCTCGGTCTGTTCGGCGGGAGCGCGTATTTCCACTGCGGTCGTCATTATTCAGATACTCGCAATCTGTTGAATGGTGCGCATGATCCGCCCGCTGTTCGGAACGGCGGCATCGAGGAGCACCGGGCTATGAGGACTCGGGATATCCGGCATGGTGAGCCTGTCGATCGGCGCATCCAGGTTGAAAAACGCCTCCTTCGCCAACACCGCCGCGATCTCCGCGCCAAATCCCGCGGTCACGTTATCCTCGTGCACGATCAAACAACGTCGCGTCTTCTGCACCGACGCCAGCACCGCCGCCTTGTCCCAGGGGGACAGCGTTCTCAGATCCAGGATTTCCACATCGACGGCCGAAGCCGCGGCGGCCTGCTCGCAGCGCTCCACCATGGCGCCCCAGGTGACTATCGTCAGCTCCGAACCGGCGCGCACAGTACGGGCTTTACCAAACGGGACCACGTACTCATCACCGGGATAGGGACGACGCGCCCAGGACCCATCCAACATGGCACGGTGCTCGAAGAAGATGGTCGGATCATTACCCCGCAGCGCCGAGCGCAACAACCCAACCGCATCCTCCGCATTGGAGGGAACCGCGACGTGCCACCCGATTCCATGAACCCAGGCCACTTCGTTCGTCTGGCTGTGCCAGGGATCGCCACACTTGAAGAAACCTCCCGGCATGCGCACCACCATCGGAGCGGCAAACCGGTTATGGGTCCGCCAGCGCATGGTTCCGCAATCGTTGAGTTGCTCTGCCGCGGGATCCGCGTACTTGCGAAACTGAATCTCAGCAACCGGCAGCAACCCGGCGAGCGACATGCCGACGGCGCGACCGATGATGCCTTCCTCGGACAGGCTCGTATCGAACACGCGCTCCGTGCCGTACTTCTCCTGTAACCCCAAGGTCGCGCCGTGCACGCCACCCTTCGGGCCCACATCCTCGCCAAACACGACCATGCGTCGATTCGCTGCCAGCTCCACATCGAGGGTGCGCCGGATGGCGGTCAGCATATTGATGCGAGTGCCCTCGGGCCGCGAGACGTTGGTGCCGGGTGAAGGCACGTACCCCTCGGGCGCCAAGCCACCCTGCCGTTGCAATTCGACGCTCCCGTCGGCTGCCAACTCGGAGAACACATAACGGCTAACCTGCCCGCCATCGGGCTGCGGACGGGCCAAAGCCCGTTCAATCGCCGCTTCGACATCACTGCGCGCCTGCGCCGCAACTTGCGTCCAGTCGCCCTCACTCATCACCGCCGGAACCAGGTGGCGGTGCAGCTTTCCGAGCGGGTCACGGGCGCGCTCCAGCGCAACCACCTCGGGTGATTTGTATGCCTGCGTGTCCTGACCCGAGTGGCCGGAGAGCCGAGGAACGGTGAGGCGAAGAAGCACCGGTACCCGGCTGTCACGCACCAGCGATACGGCGCGCCCCGTCAGCTCCGCCGCCTGAGTCGGATCGGTACCGTCGCCTTCGAGAATGGTGAGTCCGGAAAAGGACCGCAGATTGGCTGCGATGTTGCCCCCGGGAGTTTGCAGCTGCGAGGAAACAGAAATACCGAAGCCGTTATCCTCGATGTAAAACAACATCGGCAGCTGCAGTGTCGTGGCAACAGTCAGCGCGGACCAGAACCCGTTGGTTGCTGCCGAGGCATCGCCGCCAAGCACTACCGCGATGCTGCGCGAGTAAGTCTCATCCTGCAACGCCTCGTGATGGTACCGGATGGCCTGCGCCCAACCAGCGGCAGGCGTGTATTGGGCACCAACTCCCCCGCACGCTGGCAGGACAGTGGGTCCGCCGTTGCCGGGCATGTTGAAAACCACACCGATATCCCGTCCGCTGCTGAACGAGCCGGCGCGAGCCAACGGCCCAGCAGCCGCATCGTCGAGTGCCACGCCAAGAGCGAGCATGAGGGGACGGGAGCGATAGTAGACGGTAACGCCGTCGTGGGGATCGGTCAGGCGTAACCCGAGCAGGATCTGCGCAAAGTCATGGCCGCGGGCGGAAAACTGATAGAGCACCTTGCGCTCAGGCAGCAGCTTGGACTCCTCGATGTCATCCAGCGCTCGAGAGACATGCAGAAGATAGGCAACGCGCCGCCAATCGGGCTGTTGCTGCGATTGCTGCGCGGGGTGCGATAGGCGGGAAAGCGAGGCGGCGGGTGCGGCCATGGCGCACATCTCCAATCTGAGGCTTTGCGCACAGCTTATGCCGATGGTGTCGCAATGGGCTTGCTGTGATTGCTACTTTTATGGTCACCTTGGCAAGATTATTGCCACTTCGCAGGACGGAGCATGTCCAAGACGCTGGATCGGGTCGATCGCCGCATTCTCGACACCTTGCAGGCCGACGCCCGTATCTCGAACCAGGAGCTCGCCAAACGGGTGGGACTGTCGCCCGCGCCGTGCTGGCGACGGCTGCGCCGACTCGAGGAAGATGGCTTTATCTCAGGCTATGCCACGTTGCTGAACGGGTCGGCGATCGGCCTGCCCATCCTCGCCTATGCCCTGGTGACCCTGGAAAACCACCACCCGGAGACTGTGCGGCAGTTCGACCGCCTCATTCAGGAGCGCCCCGAGGTTCTGGAGTGTCACTCCATGAGCGGCGCTAATGATTATCTGCTGCGCATCGTGGCCGCCAGTATGGAAGCCTACGAGCACTTCCTATCGACGCAATTGCTGCAGGTGGCGGCAGTACGTTCGGTGAACACCAGTTTCGTGTTGCGAACCAAGAAATCCACCACCCGGCTGCCAGTGGTGTAGGCGTCGGTCTCAACTCAGCGCGCGCAGATCCTCCTCGGTGAGCCGTATCGAGGCGGCGGCGACATTCTCCTCGAGATGCTCAACGGATGCGGTGCCCGGAATGGGCAACATCGCTTTGGAGTGATGCAGTAGCCATGCAATGGCGGCGGCAGCAACGCTCACGCCATGACGTTCCGCCACTTTGCTCAGCGCCTTCACCGCAGCCGAGGCCGCGGCATGGCGCCCCGAGTCCAAGGGAGCCCAGGGAATGAATGCCATGCAGTGGCGGGCGCAATGCTCCAACACATCGTCCGAATGGCGATCCTGCAAGTTGAACCGGTTCTGCACGGATACCAGCGGAGTGAGGCGCTGCGCCGCTTCGAGCTCATCCAACGTAACGTTGGAGATTGCGATGTGACGGATCTTGCCTTCACCTTGCAACTTCACCAGCTCGCCGATTGAATCGGCAAGCGGCACGTGCGGGTCGGGTGAATGCAACTGGTAGACATCGATGCGATCACGGCGCAGGCGGCGCAGACTGCCCTCACACGCCTCGCGCAGGTGTTTGGGTCGGGCATCGCGATTCCAGACATCGGGACCGGGGCGCACCAGACCGCCTTTGGTGGCGATGATCAGGTCCGCCGGATACGGATGAAGCGCCTGCGCGATAATGTTTTCACTGACCTCCGGACCGTACGAGTCCGCGGTGTCGATGAAGTTGACACCCAGCTCGACCGCGCGCTTCACTACGCGCACTGCCGAAGCCACATCCGGTGGCGGCCCCCAGATCCCTCGACCCGTGATCCGCATCGCACCGAAACCAAGCCGATTCACCGTCAAATCGGCACCGAGCGTAATTTGGCCAGCAGCGCTGGCATGTGGAGACTTGGCCATATCCACTCCGTGATTGAGCAAGCACTATGCCTCGTCCGAAGCGAATGGGCGAGTGTGATTTATAGGGACGAAAGACGCGGGCACGACTACACTGCGCTGGTGTTCGGCCAAGGTGCAGGCCCCCAGGTTGGATAAAGTCGATGTCGTAATAATCGGCGCAGGAGTGATCGGACTTGCGGTGGCACGCGAACTGGCGGTGCGCGGCCGCGAAGTTCTGATTCTCGAAGCGGCTACCAGCTTCGGCACCGAGACCAGCTCCCGCAACAGCGAGGTCATCCACGCCGGCATCTATTACCCACGCGGCTCGCTCAAGGCCAGCTTGTGTGTAAAAGGCCGCAGTCAGCTTTACGATTTTTGTGAGGCCTACGGTGTTCCTTACCGTCGCTGCGGCAAGCTCATCGTAGCCACTTCCGAGTCGCAGCTTGCCGAGCTGCAGAAGATTCAGAGCGCGGCACGAGCCAACGGCGTGCGTCTGGAATTCTTCAGCCGCGCTCAAGCTCTTGCGCTCGAGCCTCAGCTTGTCTGTGAGGGCGCTCTGCACTCGCCGACGACCGGCATCATCGATTCGCACGCATACATGCTCGCACTGTTGGGGCACGCAGAAAGCCGCGGCGCAACCCTCGTGACCGATACGCGGGTGACGCGCATGCAACTCGAGTCCGATACCGTACTCATCGGTGTCAATGATGCGGAACCGAGCTTGCAAGCGAACACCGTAATCAACAGCGCCGGCTTGCACGCGCCGCAGGTGACCCGGCTCATCGAAGGCTTCCCGGCGGAGCACATTCCAACATCCTACTTCGCCAAGGGTAACTACTTCACCCTCTCGGGGCGCTCACCGTTCGAGCGCCTCGTATACCCGATCCCCGAGCCGGGGGGACTCGGTGTACACCTGACACTCGACCTGGCCGGTCGGGCGCGATTCGGGCCGGATGTTCAATGGATCGAACGGTGCGAGTACCAGGTGGAGCCGCGGCGGGCCGACCGCTTCTACTCTGCCATCCGCGCCTACTGGCCGGAGCTGGCGGATGGCGCGTTACAGCCTGGATATGCCGGAATTCGCCCAAAAATCAGCGGCCCGGCGCAAGTAGCCGCCGACTTCAGGGTCGACGGCCCGGAGGCTCATGGCGTGCCCGGTGTGGTGAACCTGTTCGGGATCGAGTCGCCGGGGTTGACGGCCTCACTCGCCCTGGCATCGCACGTTGCCGCCAAAGTAGCGCGGTAGCATTGCCGCCGGAACCGCCGGCGGCATGCCATTCAACTGATAATCCCGCGCTGCCGCAAGACTGTTACGATCCGCCGCGCGATCTCCTCCGCGGAGCCGTCACCGGCGTGCACCACGATCTCCGCATTCTCGGGCGCTTCGTAGGGCGAATCGATTCCCGTGAAGTTCTTGATCTTGCCCTCTTTGGCGCGGGCGTACAGACCTTTCGGGTCGCGACGCATGCACTCCTCGATCGGCGTGTCGACAAAGATCTCGACGAACTCTTCGGCCCCGACCAGCTCGCGCACCATCCGCCGCTCGGCGCGGAAAGGCGAGATGAAAGAGCACAACACCACCGTCCCCGCATCGACGAACAGCTTGGCGACCTCGCCAACTCGCCGGATGTTCTCGACCCGGTCTGCGTCGGTGAAACCGAGATCGCGATTCAAACCGTGGCGTACGTTGTCGCCATCGAGCATGTAGGTATGCGTGCCGTGGGCGTGCAGCTCGCGCTCCACGATGTTGGCGATGGTGCTCTTACCCGAGCCCGACAAGCCGGTGAACCAAAGAATGGCCGGGCGGTGGCCGTTGAGCTCGACGCGTGAGCCCTTGTCGATGAGCACGCTTTGCCGGTGGATGTTAGTCGCACGGCGCAGGCCGAAGGTAATCATGCCGGCGCCGGCGGTGGCATTGGTGAAACGGTCGATGAGAATGAAGGCCCCGGTCTCGCGATTCTCCGTATAAGGATCAAAGGCAACCGGCACCGCGGTCGACACGTTGCACAACCCGATCTCGTTCAGTCCGAGCGTCTTGGCAGCAATGTGATCCAGCGTGTTGACGTCGACTTTGTGCTTGAGGCTGGTAACACGGGCGGGCACATACTTGGTGCCGATGCGCATCAGGTACGAACGCCCGGGGAGCATTGCTTCCTCGGTCATCCACAACACATGAGCTGCAAACTGGTCGACCACCTCGGGGCGTGAGTCGGCGCGCGCAATCACATCCCCTCGCGCGACATCCACCTCATCCGTCAGGGTGAGAGTAACTGCATCGCCGGCGGACGCCTCCGGCAAATCGCCATCGGCGGTGACGATCCGCGCGATATTCGACTCCTTCCCGGAAGCGGCCACCACGACCCGGTCCCCAGTCCTGATGGCGCCGGAAGCGACCGTGCCGGAGAACCCGCGGAAGTCCAGGTTGGGCCGGTTCACCCATTGCACTGGAAAACGAAACGACCGCTCCGCAGGAGCCTGATCGACATCGAGAGCTTCCAGATGCTCGAGAAGACTCGGGCCGTCGTACCAGCACATCCGGTCCGAGCGCGCGGTAACGTTGTCGCCATAGCGTGCCGACACCGGGATGGTCGTAATGGAGGCAAAATCCAGCGACTGAGCGAAGCCGAGGTAGTCGCCCACGATGTGATGGAATCGCTCGCCGGAGAAATCGACGAGATCGATCTTGTTCACCGCCACCACAATGTGACGAATTCCCAGCAGGGAACAGATGTAGCTGTGTCTGCGCGTCTGGGTCAGCAGGCCTTTGCGCGCGTCGATGAGGATCACGGCCGCATCCGAGTTGGAAGCGCCCGTAGCCATGTTGCGCGTGTACTGCTCGTGGCCCGGTGTATCGGCGACGATGAACGAGCGATGGGGGGTGGAGAAAAAGCGGTAAGCGACATCGATGGTGATGCCCTGCTCTCTTTCCGCCTCCAGGCCGTCGACCAACAGCGCGAAATCAATGTCATCCCCTGTGGTCCCATGCTTGCGGCTATCCCGCTCGAGCGCCACGAGCTGGTCCTCGAGGATCAGCTTGGTGTCATACAGGAGCCGGCCGATGAGGGTCGATTTGCCGTCATCCACCGATCCGCAGGTCAGGAATCGCAGCAAGCCCTTAGCTGGGCCACCCGGGCCGCCGGAGCTCACGGTAACGTGCTGGGGCGCATGAGTGATCATCAGAAATAGCCCTCACGCTTCTTCTTTTCCATGGATGCCGCCTCATCGTTGTCGATGAGCCGTCCCGAACGCTCCGAGGTGCGCGTGGCGAGCATCTCGGCAATGATGTCATCGAGCGTTGCGGCGTCACTTTCGATGGCCGCGGACAGCGGATAGCAGCCGAGGGACCTGAAGCGCACCGTGCGTGTTTCCTCCACCTCCCCAGGCAGGAGCGGCATGCGATCGTCATCGCGCATGATCAGCAGTCCGTCGCGCTTGACGACCGGACGCGGGGCCGCGAAATACAGTGGCACCACGGGAATGTCCTCTGCCCGCGTGTACTGCCAGATATCGAGCTCCGTCCAGTTGGAAAGCGGAAACACCCTGATAGTCTCGCCTCTGGCGATCCGGGTGTTATAAAGATTCCACAGCTCGGGGCGCTGATTACGCGGATCCCACACGTGACCCGCCGAGCGGAACGAGAACACCCGCTCCTTGGCGCGACTCTTTTCCTCATCACGGCGCGCGCCGCCGAAAGCCGCATCGAAGTCCCACTTGTCGAGCGCTTGCTTCAGCGCCTCGGTCTTCATGATCTGCGTGTGCAGCTGCGACCCGGAGGTGATGGGATTGATACCGCGCGCAACTCCCTCGGGGTTGGTATGTATCAGCAGCTTCACGCCATAGCGGGCCGCGATGCTGTCGCGGTGCCGGATCATGTCGCGGAATTTCCAGGTCGTGTCGACGTGCAACAGCGGAAACGGCGGCTTGGAGGGATAGAAAGCCTTCAGCGCCAGGTGCAACATGACACCTGAATCCTTGCCGATGGAATACAACATCACCGGATTGCGGAACTCCGCGGCGACCTCGCGGATGATGCCGATGGACTCGGCTTCGAGTCGCTTCAGGTGCACGGACAAGGCGTGGCGCGTGACTGTACTGCTCATTCTTTCGGGAAAATCAGCTCGAGGATGATCGTTCAGGCAGGCAGCGGCACGAGGTGCAACGCCCCGCCGGCAATGAAAAACGTGTTGCGCAGGCCGGCCTTACCGTACTTCAGTGCCGCGCCCCCTGGAGCGAGCACACTGCCGCCGGCGGCAACCAACACTGCGTGTCCGGCTGCGGTATCCCACTCCATGGTCGGTCCGAGGCGCGGATAGAGGTCCGCCTCACCCGAGGCGACCAGACAGAACTTGAGCGACGAGCCGACCGAAACACGCTCGGCAACCCGGTAGTGTTTCAGATACGTCTCGGTTTCCGGTGTAGCGTGCGATCGGGACGCGACTACGGTCAGACCCTGCTCGGGCGCCGCTCGGACCCGGATCGGCTCCCGGGGCACTGCCTGGGTCGCCGAGGTTGGCACGCGGCTGCGCAGCGCCTTACCCGCGACGACATCTGCGATGTACAAGCCCGATCTCACGGGCGCATAAACTACGCCCAATACCGGGTCACCATCACGGATGAGCGCGATGTTGACCGTAAAGTCACCGATGCGTTGGATGAACTCCTTCGTGCCATCGAGGGGATCGACTAAGAAGAACTCGTCCCCGATGGCGGGTAGTCTCCCGGCCGCGACCTCTTCCTCGGCCACGACCGGCACGCCGGGGGCGGCATGCTTCAGGCGCTCGAGGATGATGGCTTCGGCGGCACGGTCGGCGGCAGTGACGGGCGACTGGTCCGCCTTGTGCTCGACCTCAAAGCCCTCGAGGTAAATCTTGTGGGCAGCCCGACCCGCCTCGACGGCGGCGTCGATCATCGCTTCGAGCAGCGCGGACTGCGAACTTTGACGGTCTGACAAATGGAGACTCCTCAGAGGCCGAAGTCTACACAATGACGGCCGGACGGCCGCTGCGGCTGGGCCGTTGGGTCCAGAATTCCTGGGAATGTGCTTAGAAGGGGTGGCGGGCCACGAAAGCCCGGGCGGCATAAAAAAGGGCCTGCCCCCATGCGGAGAGCAGGCCCTTTAAAGATCAGCCGTATATCAACCCTGGCGGACCGCCTCGACCTGAATCGCCAGCTTCACATCCATCTTGAAGCCGTACGCATCCCCGAAGCTCAGGCCCCAGTCCTTGCGGTTGAATGTTGCCGTGGCATCCGCGCCGCAGGTTTCCTTCTTGGTCATCGGGTTCGGCATGCACTTGAACTGGTCGATGTGCAGCGTCAGCGGCTTGGTGACACCCAGCAGCGTGAACTCGCCCTGCACTTCGGTGGGCGCGCCGTTCTTGAAGCTCGCCAGCGTGCCCTTGTAGGTCGCCGTCGGAAACTTCTGGACGTTGAACATCTCAGGGCTCTTGGCATGCTCGTTGAGCTTCTCGTGACCGAAGTCGATGGAGTTCGTGTCGACGGTGATGTTAACGGTGCCGGACTGCTTGTCCTTGTCGTACACAATGGTGCCCGAGGACTTGTCGAACTTCCCGCGCCAGACCGAGAGGCCGCCGAGGTGATCGGCTGCGAAGCTCGGGTAGGTGTGGTTGGGGTCGACTTCGTAAGTGGCGGCTGTGGCCGCTGCGGAGCCCGCGACAAGAGTCAGCATGGCAGCCGACAGAGCGATCTTCATTCTCGAATCCTCCGGAAGAGTTTGGTTTGAGCGCACCGTCACGCCAACACACGCGCAACGAGTCGAGCTTGTAAGTGTAGCCCGGAACGAGACAAGCGTAGCTGGAGGGGCCGGCCGGAACCAGCCCCTCATTTGGACGAGCTACTCAATGTGCCCTGTTCCCCGCTGCAGGACGCAGCGGGAACGCGCCTGAGCGATTACCGAACTACGCAGCAATGGCCGGGCGCGCCTTCAGACCGAGCGCCTTGGCCACGACCTCATGGGTGATCTCGCCCGCATGGACGTTCAAGCCATTGGCTAGGCCCGCATCGCGCTTCAGCGCGGCCTGCCAACCCAGATCGGCCAACGCACGCACATAGGGCAACGTGGCGTTCGTCAGGGCGAACGTTGAGGTACGCGGCACCGCGCCGGGCATGTTAGCCACGCAGTAGTGAATGATGCCATCAACGACGAAAGTCGGGTCCGCATGAGTGGTCGGCTTGCTGGTCTCGAAGCAACCGCCCTGATCGATGGAGACGTCGACCAGCACCGTCCCAGGCTTCATGGTTTTCAGCATCGCTCGCGTTACGAGCTTCGGGGCCGCAGCGCCGGCGACGAGCACAGCGCCGATGACCAGATCGGCGTCACGAACCAGACGCTCGATGGCTTCGCCAGTTGAATAGGCTGTCTGCGCAGACGACCCGAACTGGGTCGACAGCTCGCGCAGACGCGGGACTGACCGATCGACGATAGTCACGTCTGCACGCATACCAACCGCCATTTCCGCAGCGTGTGTTCCAGAAACGCCGCCACCCAGAATCACGACCTTAGCCGGCGGCACACCAGGCACACCGCCCAGCAACACACCGTAACCGCCGTTCGCCTTCTGCAAGCTGGCGGCACCCACCTGAATGGACATGCGGCCCGCCACTTCGCTCATCGGGGTGAGCAGTGGCAGCGAGCCGTTGGGAGCCGTCACGGTCTCATAGGCAATGGCAGTGGCACCGGACTTCATCAGGGCCTGCGCCTGCGCCGGATCGGGAGCCAGATGCAGATAAGTAAACAGAACCTGGCCGGGGCGGAGCATCGCGCACTCGGGCAGCTGCGGCTCCTTGACCTTCACGACCAGCTCGGAGCGCTCGAAGATCTCCGCGGCTTTGGCTGCGATGCTGGCGCCAGCGGCGCGATACTGGGCGTCGTCCACACCGATGCCATTTCCAGCGCCGGTCTCGACGGTCACTTCGTGTCCGGCTCCGACGAGCTCACGGACGCCGGCGGGCACCAGACCCACCCGATACTCATGGACTTTGATCTCTCGCGGAACACCGATACGCATACGAATCGCCCCCAAGTGAGAAGGAAAAGCTGGGCGCTAGCCTAGGCGCGGGACGGTGGCGGGAATTTGCGTAATGGCTGCTCGTGGAGGGGACACTATGGCAGAATATACGAACAACCTCAGGACTATCGACAGAATCCTGCGCATATGGAGCTAGACCGCTATGATCGCGCCATCCTGCGACTGTTGCAGCAAGATGCCCGGATCACCAATACCCTGCTGGCGGAGAAAGTCAGCCTGTCCGAATCGGCCTGCCTGCGGCGGGTCCGGGCGCTCGAGGAGTCGGGCCTGGTTCTGGGCTACACCGCCCTTATCGACCAGCAGAAGGCCGGATACCCCGTCAATGTGTTCGTGAGCATTACCCTCGACCGGCAAAGCCAGTCAGGCCTGGAATCCTTCGAGAACGCCGTGCGCAAGATCCCGGAAGTCATGGAGTGCTATCTGATGACCGGAGAGCACGACTACCTGCTGCGCCTGGTGGTGGCCGACATGGCGGACTTCGAGCGCATCCATAGCCAGCATCTGACGAGGCTTCCGAGTGTGGTGCGGGTGCAGTCGAGCTTTGGCATGCGAACGGTGACCCGTTCGGTGATCATGCCGGTGAAGTGAACCGCCCCGGAGGGATGGTTGAGTCCAGGCGCCTTAGGGTTAACGCCCGCGGGCGTAGGCCGGAAGGCCCTGCGAGAACTCGCGCAGCGCGCGGATCCCGCTCGCTTCGGCGTCGGCGCACCATTGCCTGAGCTGCGCCACGGCGCGCGATTGGTTCGCCGAAGCGTCGTTCCACAGATGCTGAAGACTCTCGCGGAACTCCACCACCCTGCGCAGCACCTCGTATCTGTCGAGTAACTCCCGCAGCGCCCGCCTCGCTTCCTCCGCCAACAGTGACGGATGGCGAATCAGCAACTTCGATGTCGTCGCGGGAATCGAGCCTCGCGGTTCACGACGGGCTAACTCGCGACATACTGGAAGGACCACGCAACGCGCGTAATCCCGCAGTACATGCATGCGGTTCGTAAAAAGAGCATGGACAGTGTCCGCGTCGAGCTCACTACGCTCACGCTCCAGGCGCGGTCGCGGGGCGACGTAACGCACCTTCGCCAGACCCACAGCCCTGAAAGCACAGATCCAAAACCAACCGATGTCGAACTCCCAACGTTGCACGGCGAAGCGCGCCGAACGGGGGAATGCGTGATGGTTGTTGTGCAACTCCTCGCCACCGAGCAACACGCCCCATGGCGCCAGATTCGTGGCTGTCGAAGGCATCTCGAAGCTTCGATACCCTACGGCGTGCCCGAGGCCATTCACCACGCCGCCGGCAAAGAACGGTTGCGCGATCAGGTGAATCGCCACCATGAGGATCGCCGGGATGCCGAACAGGATGAGCATGGAGAGCGAAAACAGGACCAGGCCCCAGTTGGGAAAGCGGCTGTACACGTTGCGCTCGATCCAGTCGCTCGGAGTTCCCTTGCCGTAGTTACGCAGGATTGCAGGATCCAGCGTCGCCGCCTTGTAGAGCTCGTACCCTTCCAGCACGACTCTCTTCAGGCCGTGAACCACCGGGCTGTGAGGATCTCCTTGCCGGTCCGCATAGGCGTGATGGCGCCGGTGCACTGCGACCCACTCCCGCGTGACGACCCCGGAGCTGAACCACAGCCAGAATCGGAACACGTGGCGCAGAATCGGATGCAGGATGAGGCCGCCATGGGACTGGTCGCGGTGCAGGTAGAGTGTGATGCCGAGGAACATCAACTGGATCGTGGCGAAGGTCACCACGACATAGCCCCAGAATGGCAACTCGAAAAGACCGTAAGGCGAAAGCGCGCTCATCAAGGGAAAGATTACGTGAATTTCGCGCGGCTGATTATGAATTTTCCGTGCCGCCGGACTCCTTGGCGAGGCAGTCGGCGAGCCAACGCCACGAGAACGGCTGTCCTTGCGGATAGCTGACCTCATGCGCCGCCATGGCATCAATGAGCCAATCCTGGCGCACGGCTGTCGCCAGAGCCATGACGGGCTCCATGCCAACCTCCTCCAGTGTATGCGCCACTTCGCGCATCTCGGCGGCACGTCGCCGGCCGTGCTCGGCCACCCGGCTCACGAGGTAATCGGGCAACTTCTCCAGCCAGCCCATCTGCGGAAAGGTCGCTTGCAACGAAGCCAACACCTGCTGTTCGGCTCCGAAGCGCCGCGCCGCCAGCAGACTTTCCACGCTCAGCGCTTCCAGGCCTTTGATGACGATGCTTCGGCACATCTTCACGGCAGAAGCGACGCCAATCTCTTCGCAGATCGCCGTCGCATTCATGCCGAGCCCGTTGAGTGTCATCGCGACCTCGGTGGCGCGGCGACCTCCCAACAACATCGGCACCTTCAACCTCTGTGGCGGCACCGGCGCCATGACCGCGGCCTCGACGTAAGCGGCGCCCGAGTGCTGCACCTGTTGTGCATTGGCACGCTTGGTGGCCGGTGAACACGAATTGATATCGAGGAAGATCTGCCCGGCGCGCAAAACTTTAGCGGCATTGCCGGCGACCTCGCTCGAGGACGAGGCGGTCACCGCTGCAATGACCAGGTCCACCCCCTGCACCGCCTCGTTGAAGTTTGCAGCGGTCTGCACGTGCGCGCGGCGGCCTTTTTCCAACATCGGGCCACTCGAGGCAGGCACTTCGAACAGGATGTCATAAGTGACAACCTCGCAACCGCGTGCCGCCAGATCCTCAGCGAGAATCGAGCCGGCTTCGCCGAAGCCTATTACCGCTACTTTTCGTATGCTGAGCTCACTCATGGTCAATCTCCAGCGATGATCGGCTCCAGCCAGGCGCGTAACGCCTCGCTTACCGCCGCGGGACGCTCCATCGTCGACATATGACCGCAATAAGGAACGACCGCCAGGGTGCTCCCCGGGATCCGGTCGCATATCTGCTCGTGGCGCTGAGGCGGTGACCACAGATCCTCCCGCCCACACAGGATCAGCGTCGGACAGCGAATTTTCCCAAGCAAGGCGGTCGCATCGGGTCGGTTGACCATGGCGCGCGTCTGAGCCGCGTAGTACTCGGGTGTGCGGCGATCGATCATATCGAGGATGGCGTTCACGAGGATGGCATCGGACAGGCGTGATGGGTACACCATCCCTTGAAGCCACTCCCAGCCCATAGCGCGCATGCCGCGACGACGAGCTTTTTCGACCAGCGCCATCCGGCCCGCCACCTCGCGCTCCCCGCCCTCCCCCGGCGGGAGCGGATGATAGCCCGTGTCGAGAAGCGCTAGCGCAGTAACTCGATCGGGGACGCGCCGCAGGACTTCGAGGGCAACGCGTCCACCCATTGAATGGCCCGCCAGCGCAAAACGCTGCGGCGCCTCGGCGATAATTGCCTCGGCCATTGCGACCAGGGAGTCGCGCGCGCCGTTGGTAGCAACCTGCACATCGGCCACACTTGCCAGCGCTTCGCACTGGTGTGCCCAAACGGTTTCATCGCATAGCAGGCCTGGAACCAGGATCAGAGAGGTTTTCACCACCTCGATGGTGAGTACCCCCTCAGGATTCGTCAATGGGCGAGGTCCGGGTCCGCCAGCTCGCGGCGAGCCATTCGTCGACCCCCGCATCGGTCACGACTGCTGCTTCGCCGGTTCCGCTGGTGGCTCAGCGGAGCGCCACCCGCAGCGATGTTGGAATTTCGCGCGCAGCCGCTCGCGCTCCTCGGGCGTCATGCTTTCCCATCGCTCGCGCCACATGTGCTCGCGCCAACGGTGCCGGCCGCCCCACCCGTGACCGCCGCGACCGCGGAATCCGCCGAACAGGATGCGACACAGCACCAGCAGGCCCACCGCTTGCCAGAATTGCAGCGCAGGTCCGTGGAACAGACTCGGAACGAGCTCATTCCACAAGCTCATCACCACAACACCCAACACGGCGATGAAAGCAATGGCCAGCACTGCGAACGCCGCGCCTTTCACCACCCAACGACCTCGAAATCTCACGATTGTCTCCTCAGGAAAAAATCACTCCGCCAGCCACTGCGCGTAAACCGACCGCAGCCGCTGCCGCAAATACAAAATCGCGTACCGCTTCCGTGACAACAGCGTGCTCACCCCGACGTTCCAACGCGCAGACAACTCCTTGAAGCTCGCACCTTCGAGCTCCTGCGCGATGAACACATCGCGCTGCTCACTCGGCAGCTCATCCAGCGCCGCCTCTATGTGCTCGAGCAGCAGCTGTCGCATCGCCACCGCGTCGGGCCCGTCATCCGGTGAAGGCAACAGATCTTCCAGCTCACCAACATCCTCGCCGTCCTCGAGCTCGATACCCTGATCCGCCAACAGCTCGGGTTTCTTCTTACGGAAGCGGTCGATGATGCGATTGCGCGCCACTCGCATCAGCCACGCGCCGGCCTGCTCCACCGGCTGCATCAGCCGATGCGCAGCCACGAGCTCGTAGAGCGCCTCCTGCAATACATCTTCGGCCTCGGCCGCATCCAACACCCTGCGCCGGATGAAGGCGAGCAGCCGGCCCCGCTCGCGCCGCACAGTGGCGGAGATCTCGCGATCTTGGGCAGAAGTTGTCAAACGGTCGAGGAGCGCGGCGTCCATCTATTTAGATAGACGGCCCACATCCCCGGATATTGTTTGGGGGGGGAGTTACCGGGTGGCGACCGCGACGGCCGCCCCGGCCATGACCACGCCGGTGCCACGCTGCACCCAGCGCACGGATTGCGGACGGGTGAGGTGCTTGCGAGCACGGCCCGCGAAGTATGCGTAGGAGCCCAGGACCATGGGCAACACAACGCAGATGACCAGCGCAATCTCAAAGAAACCGCCCACCGTGAGCCGCTTCAGCTCCACGACCGTGGGCAGGATGGCGAGGAAGAAAATCATGGTCTTGGGGTTTCCCAGGGTCAGCGCCAGGGAGCCCAGGAAAAGCTGAACGGGGCGCTCGCGCGCCTGCGCCTTGATGTCATCCCCCATCCGCGCCGGCGGGGCGGTCCACAGGCGATACGCCAAGTACAGCAGGTAGGCGGCACCGGCGAACTTCACGACCACAAATACTGTGTAGGCCGCCTGCGCCAGCATCGCCAGACCGGTCGCGGCGAAGGTAAACCAGATCAGATCGCCGATCAGGAAGCCGGCGATAAAGGCCGGTGCACCATGCGTCCCGCGCCCCAGCATCCTGGCGACAATAGCCGCCACCCCTGGCCCCGGGGCAGCCACCGCCAGCATGTAGACGAGTGCGAAAACGGACAGTCCGTAAAGCGACATGGGGTGTCCTTCGGGTGAGCGGCGCGCGCCCTGCTGAGGCGGCCTCGCGCCAATGACGTACGGATGAGTCTACCGGGCGCGGAACGCCGACCGCCAGCGCACGACGGCCGCTTGGCGCGCGAATACCTCGTGTGGGCGCTACGCTCGCGCGCCGTACCGGGGCTACGCCCGCTCGACGACCCCGCTACCCGTGCTACCCACTGCCGCACCAAAAGGCCCAAAGCGCCACAGCATGACCGGCAACACCAGCAGGTTCATCAGGGTCGAGGTCGCCAGGCCGCCAAGAATCACCGTCGCCATCGGCCCTTCCACCTCGCGCCCTACCTCACCACTGCCGATCGCCAAGGGCAGCAGCCCGAGGGCGGTGACCAGGGCGGTCATCAGGATCGGCATCAGACGCTCGCGCGCTCCTCGCAGCACCGTCGCGAGCGACCAGGTAGCCCCCTCCACGGCAATCAGATGCTCCACATGGGCGACGAGCAGAATTGCGTTACGCGCCACGATGCCAAAGAGCGTGACAAATCCCACCAGCGATCCAATTGAAAGCGTCGCACCGGTCAACGCAACCGCGATAACCCCGCCTACCAGCGCGAAAGGAGTCGTGGCGAGAATCAGCGTCACCGTGCGCGGATCCTGAAATGCAATCAACAGCAACAGAATGATCCCGACCGCGGCAATCCCCGCGTGCAGGATCACTTCGCGCCGCGCCGCCGCCTCACCCTGCGCCACTCCGGTGAACTGCAAGTAAACATCACCGGGCAGTCTGACATGTTGATTGATTGCTGCGTGCGTCTTTGCGACGAACCCGGCGACATCCGCCACGGTGGGATTGACCGTCACCACCTGGCGTCTGCGCGCACCCTCGTGCATGATGCTCGTGCGCCCCTCTGCCGCGGAGATCGTAGTCAACTCCCGCAACGGAACCGTCACGCCCGAACTGGCACGAATCAATAGAGAGCCGATGGCTTCCGGGTCGAGGCGCTCCGACTCCGGCAGGCGCACCACCAGATCGATCACCTTATTGCCGTCGTAGACCTGCGCCGCAGTGGCGCCCTCGTAGGCCGTTTCGACCGTATCCAACACATCGGTGGCCGTGAAGCCATACTGTTGAAGCCGCTGCGGCCGCAGATCGACGTGCAGAAACGGGGCGCCGGAGGGCGCCTTGATTTGCACGTCCTTGGCACCAGGGACCTCGCCCACCGCCGTGGCAATCTGATCAGCAACGCGATCGAGCTCGTCCAGATCCGGACCAAAGACGTTGATGGCAACCTCCGCGGTCTCGCCGGACAGCGATTCGCTCAACCGATCGCCAAGAAAGGTGAGCACCTGCGATTGCAGATTGGGGTAGCGCTCGACGACCGCCCGGATACCCTCCTGCGTCCGAGCCTCCTGCCGACCTGACATGTGCGCCAGCTCGATGTGAAATTCGCTGCGATTCGGCTCCCAGGTGTCCTCGCCTGACTCCGCGCGGCCGATCGTCATCTCCACCGAAAGGACTCCCGGCACCTCCAGCAGATCACGCGACACCCGCGCGCCGAGTGACTTCATTGCGTGCAGCGAGGTGCCTGGAGGTGCGACCGACTGCACCACGAAATGGCCTTCACGGAACGGCGGCATGAGCTGACCGCCGAAGAACGGCAACGCGGCAGCCGCGAGCACCATGACTATCACGGACACCGCAATGACCGTGCGAGGACCGCGAACCCACCCTTCCAATATGCGCTCATGGAATGCCTTCAGCCGCGCCAGCCAGCGCGCCTCAGAACGTGGCAACGAGCGTCTCAACAACAGGAACGATAGCGCCGGAGTGACCGTCAAGGCGACGATGAGCGACGCGAGCGTCGCAAAAATAAACGACGCCGCCAGTGGCGCGAAAAACTTACCCTGCAAGCCTGACAAAAACAGCATCGGCGCCAGCACCAGAACGACAACGAACGTCGCATACACAACCGGCGCCCGAACTTCCAATGACGCCGCATGGATAACGTTGCGCGCAGCGTCATCACTATTTTGAGCGCCACCGCGAGCCGCCGCCCCAAGGCCAGCTCCTCGCAATCGCCGTACGATGTTCTCCACATCGATAATGGCATCGTCCACTACAACGCCCAGTGCCACAGCCAGTCCCCCGAGCGTCATGGTGTTGATCGTCCATCCCAACGCATTCACCGCAATCACCGCCGCAAATAATGCGAGTGGAATCGAAGCGAACGCCACGGCAACACTGCGCAAATCACGCAGAAACAAAAACAGCAGCACGGCAATGAGAACCGCCCCTAGTACGACGTCCCGCCGCACCCCGCTCAAAGCGTTCTCGATGAAGTTCGCCGGCCGGTGGAGGTCCGCGTAAAGCGTTATGCCACGGGCAGCGAGCGAGGGCCGGAGGGCGTCGATCTCCGCCTCCAACGCGCGCGTGACTACCAGTGTGTTAGCCCCATACTGACTTGATAGGCCGAGCATCACTCCGGACCTACCCATAATGAGTGTGTCGCCGAACTTCGGCGCAGGCCCGTCCCGTACTGTCGCAAAGTCGCGCAGCCGCAATGGAGGCCCACTGACACCCGGCAATACCGCGGCGCCGAGAGCTTCCGCCGTTAGGGTCTGCCCACGGCTTTCGATGTGAACCCGCTGATTGGGAGTTTCAATGAACCCGCCTCCCCGCACGCCAGTGGCCGATCGCACCGCCGCCACCACCTCGTCGAACGCGAGGTTGCGAGCATTCAACTGCGCCGGGTCAACCTCGACCTGCAGCTGACGCTCGTCGCCGCCATACAGAGTCGCCCGTGCGACACCGGGAACCGCCAACAAACGTGGCCGGATCGTCCACTGCACCAGCTCGCGCAGCTCCAGTGCCGAGATCTTGTCGCTGACGAACCCGAGCTTCAACAGGTCCATGGTCGACGACACGAGCGGCGTCAGCTTTGGAGGTTTCACTCCGGCCGGCAATCGCGAAGTCACCTGGCCCAGCTGCTCCGCAACGATCTGTCGCGAGCGATAGGGATCGATATCCTCCTGGAAGACAACTGTCACGACCGACAGGCCCGAAATGGTTTCGGACCGTACGGCCTCTACCCCGCTTGCCCCACTGATCGCCTGCTCGATCGGCAGAGTGACCAGCTGCTCCACCTGCTCCGCGACGAGTCCGGGTGCCTCTGTCTGCACGCTGGCCTGCGGCGGCACGAACTCCGGGAAAACGTCGTACTTCGCCCGCAACAAGACCAGGACGCCATACACCACCAAGATCGTGGCCAGCGCGCAGACCACAATGGGAAAGCGCAGCGACCAGCGGATAATGGCGGCGAGCACCGTTTAGTCCGTGTCAGCGTCTGTTTCGGCAGGAGCCGGACTTTCTATACCGAGCAAGGCCGCGGCACCTGCTGCAACGACCCGGTCTCCCGGTGCGAAACCCGAAGCGACGAACCAACCGGACAGCATCGGATGGTAGTCGCGCACCTCGCGACGCACGAAGGTCACCGGCGATGTCTGCACAAACGCCCACACGCGCGATTCCCTGCGCAGCAATGCGGAGCGAGGCATCAACACACCCGTTACACTGGAAGACTTCGTAGCCGGCACTTCAGCCGTCAACATGGCTCCGATCGGTAACTTGGCGGCGTCCCCTTTCAGCTCCACCAATGCGCCACGCGTCTGCAACCTGGGATCGGCCGTTGGCAATATCCCCAGCACCTCGCCGGCGTACGTCTGCGTTGGCGAGTTGCCGCGAACCTCAACAGCGGACCCTATGGTGGGTATCGGCGCCCCCGTTGGAATTTCCACCCTCGCAAGCTCAGCGCGCGCGTGTGCCAGCTCATCCAACAGCTCAGCCCGCTTGTGCGCTGTCAGATCGGCAAGCCCTCCGCCCCAATCGAGAGCCAGCTGCCGGTGGGCGGTGTTGACGCGTTGCAGATCCGCTTGCGCCTGCGCACTGGCTGCCTCCACCGCGCGAGCGGATGCCGTGCGATCCTCCTTGTACAGCTTTCGGGTGCGCGACGCCTCGGCGCGAGATGCCGAAAAGGCCGCTGACGCTGCAGCGAGCTCGCTATCCAAGTGCAACAACGGTCCGGGATCAAGCACGCGCGCCGTAGTCGCCACCCCAGTTGGGGCCGTAGCGCCCTGCAACCTCAGGACCCTCACGCCAAAACGCATTTGCCCGGCGGAGTCGACAGTGACGACCCTCGGGCCATTCCCCTCGCCCGGCTCGTTGGTCTTCGCGACTGCTCCAGCTGAAACTGTAACGCCCATCGCGAGGGTCGCGAACAACGCTACCGTGAAGTGATACATTTCTTATCTTGCCTCCGGGGGCGCCGTCAGCAGCGCCGCCACATCAATCTCAGGCCCCTCCAGGGGCCGTCGCATCGCATCTTCCAATACCGCAAGAGCTTCCTGCGCCGTCCGCACCGCATCCAAAATCTGCAACTCCGCCAATGACTGCGCTACGCGCGAGGCAACGAGCTCCGTCCGATCATTATTGCCTGCTTCGAATCCCCGTTCTGTCTCCTTGTAAATGTGCTGAGCTGCCTCATACACCGGACCGCGAGCGTCCGCGACCCGATCGAGTGCGAGATGCCACTGCCGGATGGCCTCATCGATTTCCTGATAGGCCGTCGCCACGGTGGCCTCCAGGCGAGCGCCCGCTTGCTTGCGCCGGGCCTCCGCTTCGCCGATGGCACCCTGGTGCTGATTGAGAATGGGTAGCTCGAGGGAGAGGTTGAACTGCAACCGATGGATACCGTGATCCCAGGTGTACGCCGGACCGATATGCACCTGCGGGTATTGTTTCGCCACCTCCAGGCGCAGGCTTTCTTCAGCGACGCTGTAACCTGCCACGGCGCTATGGACATCAGCACGCGCCAGAAGTGCCTCGTCGCGCCATCGGGCGAGCAGACTCTGTTCGACCTCTTGCGGCTCATCAAGATGGTCCCAGCTGAGCGGTAGCGACTCGACGGCCGCTACTGGCACTCCTATCGTGGTCCCCAACGCGCTTCGAGCAGCACTCAGGCGACGGTGCGCGTCGTGCAAGCGCTGCTCATCGGCCAACGCGTCGGCGACAAGCCGATCGAGGTCACCGCGAGAGCTGGCACCGGCCTCGAGCCGGCGGCGTGCCATCTCGAGCTGTGCCTGCCGATCGGCATGCACAGTCTCCAGTAAAGATATTTCGCGCTCCGTCATCAATACATCGAGCAACGCTCGCCGCAGGGCCATCCTGTCCTTCCAGACCACCTCCATGAAGCCATAGCGCGCCTCTTGCGCACTGAGATCGGCGACGGCGATCCGCGCAGTACGCTTGGTACCGACATCCAGAGGGATATCTGGGGTGAGCCCCCATAGCCACAGGGGGGCACCGCCATGTTGGCTCGCGAACTCCGATAGCTGGTTGCCCTCGTTCGCGTACTCCGTCAACAGCGTGACGGTGGGATTGGGTCTCTCTCGTGCCGTGCGTCGGCCGGCCGCCGCGAGATCGAACGTTGCCCGACCCTCGGCGACTGAGTCGTTGAAGTGCAGCATCGCCAGAAGCAGATCCGCTCGATCCCAAACACGGCGCGGCCACTGGCTCGCCCGAGTGGGCAGCCGGGCATCCAGGTCAGCTCGCAGTCGCGGATCGTCGAGCTTGCGATCCGCGAAGCTCGACACGACCTGCTCCGGAGGCAAAGGTCGTGCGGTGTAGTGGACACAACCAACTAACGAAATCGTAACGGTCAGGAAGGTCACCGCGCTCGCCGACGCACGACGGCCCATACCAGAAGTCGTCACGACGGCGCTGCGGTTAGGAACGGCTGTTACATCGCCTGTAATGCAAGCACTCCGGAGCGCCCGGGTACACTGCCTTCCACGATGGCGCACCGCGGGAGCTTCTTGATATCGAGCATTCCAGCGTACGTTGCCAGATCAGTGAGCTGAATTCCGCGAGCGCGCCAGATGCGCAAGAGTCGTTCGAATGACTCGAGGTAGGCGCCACCCTCCAGCTCCGCGTGCAGCGTAAATACGTGATCTCGAGCCGCATCTTGCGCAGTCAATGCGAGCAGATGATCCACCGGATCCACTCCATCGAGATCCGGGCGACCGATCAACTCATCCAGAGTCGGCAGTGTCGTCGGCAGTTGCGGCACTGCGGCTTCTGCACCGTTTATAACTGGCACGAACGGACATACTCCCCGCGTGTCGGAAGCATAACGAAACCCCAGCTCGTGCTCCAGCGCGGGTACGTGTGCATTGACCTGCCAGCCTGCGGCACCATGCACGGCGGGGCGCCGCTCGAACACCCTCACAAACTCCTCGAGCGCAAGCGTAAGCTCGCGACGCGTCCATGGCTCATTCGCCCGTGCCACGCCGTCCTGCCACTTGATGTGATCGTAGGTGTGCACACCCACCTCGAAACCAGCGCGAGCGATGTCTTGCATGAACGAGCGGCAGCGCCGGCCGATATGCGGACCCGGTAACAACACCCCGTACATCAGCGTCTTCAGTCCGTAGTGCTCGAGGACCGAAGTGCGCTTCACCTTGCCCATGAATCCAGGTCGAAACACGCGCTTGATGGCGCGTCCGGTGTGATCCGGCCCAACGCTGAACAGGAAGGTCGCGCCTGCGCCGACTTGGGTCAACACCTGTGCCAGTCGTGGAACACCTTCGCGAGTGCCGCGAAAGGTGTCGACATCGATCTTGAGGGCGATCGTGGTCAAATGTGCGTTGCCGGTCAGCCCAGCGTGACCGGATGCCGCTGAAACCGGCGCGCCGCGGTCGTCAGATCAATCGGTCCGGAGTCATCGACCGCGCTGATGACGTGTAGCACACTGCCGTCGCGACACGCTACATAACACTGACCGTCCGCGCCGAAGAGCCGGGCACGCTCCGACGGCTCGATGGTTCGCGGCTCGACTCTGGTTTTGTGAATCATCCAGCGTTTGCCATCCACCAGCCCGAATGCGCCCGGAAATGGCGGCGCCACCGCACGCACCAGGTTATGGATCTCACGTGCGCTGCGCACCCAATCGATCTTCCCATCCTCCGGCCGGCGCCTGCCGAAGTACTTCCCGTCCTCGAGTCTCTGGGGCAATCGGGGAGCGGTGCCGTTGATCAGACCCGGCAGTGAGCGCGCCAGAATGATCTCCGCGGCAAAGCACACTTTGCCAAAGACCTCACGCGCCTCATCGTTCTCGAGGATGGGCACCGCAAGCTGATCGACGATATCGCCAGCGTCTGCCCGGGCAGTCATGTAGTGCAGAGTCGCGCCGGTCTCACGCTCACCGTGGAGGATCGCCCAGTTCACCGGGGCTCGGCCACGATAATGCGGAAGCATGGAGCCGTGAATGTTCAAGGCGCCCAGACGGGCAGCACTCAACAACGTCGGGCCGATCATGGAGCGAAAGTAGAACGAGAACACGAAGTCCGGATGGAGCTCCGCGACGGTCCGCTCCAATTGGGGCGTATTCACCTCGTCCGGCGTGACGACCGGCAGACCGTACTCCGCGGCCAGCGCGGCGGCGCTCGCGAACCACTGTGTTTCGTTCGGATCATCCCTGGTCGTGACGACCAAAGGTACCTCGACACCGGCCGAGAGCAACACATTGAGACAACGTACACCTACATCGTGGTAGGCAAAGACGACGGCGCGCGTTGTCGCCATCACCTTTCCCTCATGGAATGTTCACTTCGATACTGCAATTGCATCCGTTGAGTCACTTCCGAATCTTCCTCCTCGAGGACGGCGGCGATGGTGTAGCGCGGGCGCTGGCGCACCTGCTCATAAATACGACCCACATACTCACCCACGACGCCGAGCCCGATCAACAACACGCCGATGAGGAAGAACGCGATACCGAACAACGTGAACAAACCCTCGGCTTCCGGACCGTGCACCAGACGGCGAATGGCGAGGAACAGCACGAAGAGCAGCGACAGGAGCGCCAGAGCGGTGCCCGCCATGGTGAAAAACTGCAACGGCGCGACCGAGAACCCCGTCATGAGATCGAAGTTGAGTCGGATCAGCCGGTACAGCGAATACTTCGACTGTCCCACCGTACGGGCGGCGTGCGCCACCTCGATTTCCACCGGATGCCGCGCGAAGGTGTAGCCGAGCGCCGGCACGTACGTGCTCACTTCCAGGCAGCGGTTGATCGCCTCCACAATGTTGCGATGATAGCCCCGCAACATACAACCCTGATCGGTGATGCTGATCTGGGTGGTGCGCTCGCGGATCCGGTTCATCAGGCGGGACGCGGCCTTGCGCCAGTAGACATCGTGGCGCCGCGCGCGCACGGTCCCGACATAGTCGGCGCCCTCATCCATTGCGGCGACGAGCTTGGCAATCTCTTCCGGGGGATTCTGCAGATCGGCGTCGAGCGTGATGACGTAGTCGCCGCGCGTTTGCGCGAACCCGGCGAGAATCGCCATGTGCTGCCCCGCGTTACGGGCAAGCACGACCACTCGTGTGGTGTCGGGACGGCGTTGAAACTGCTCACGTAACACGGCAACGGAGCGGTCGCTGCTGCCGTCATCGACAAAAACCACTTCATATCGCCGGCCGAGCTTATCGAGCTGCGGATAGAGCCGCTCGAACAACGCCCCCAGCCCGGCCTCTTCGTTGTACACCGGAATGACGACCGATACCGTCGCTGCAGCCATGGTCAGCGCATCTCCCCCAGCACTTGGTTAACAGCCGCGACGACCCGATCGACATCCGCGAGCTCCATCGTCGGAAACAAGGGTAGCGTGATGGTCTGCCGCCCGATACGCTCTGCGTTGGGAAACTGGCCTTCGCGATAACCCATATTGCGATAGCAGCTGAATAGATGAATGGCCGGATAATGGACTCCGGCGGCAATGCCGTGCTCCTTCAAGGCTTCGATGAACTGCGCGCGGCTCATGCGAATCTGATCGAGCGGCAACAGGGGCGCGAAAATGTGCCAGCTGTGTCCGTCATCGCCGCGCTCTGGCAGCCGCACCGGCGGATTGACCTGCCACAGATCGAAGTAACGCGCCACGAGCTGCCGCCGCTTGCTGTTGAACTCCTCCAGGCGCCGCAGCTGTCCGAGGCCAACTGCCGCTGCGACATCTGACAGATTCGACTTGCCGCCAGCGATGAGCGTATCGAAACCATCAACACCCGACTTCACCTGACCGTGCCAGCGCTCGAGCTCGATGGCCTTCAACTCATCGGGCGAGCCGCCTGAAATCGCACCACCTTCGATGGTGGTCATGTTCTTGTTGGGATGAAAGCTGAAGCACGCCAGGTCGCCGAAGCTGCCGATACGACGCCCACGCCAGGCCGAGCCAATGGCGTGCGCCGCATCCTCGATGACCCGCAGCTCATGGGCAGCGGCGATCTGGTAGAGGCGGTCCATATCAACAGGCAGACCGGCAAAGTGCACCGGCATGATGGCACGGGTGCGGGGCGTGATGGCCGCCTCGACCTGGTCTAAATCGATGTTGCGTGAGTCGAGCCCGACATCCACGAACACCGGCCGCGCGCCTACGCGCACGATCACGTTCGCGGTGGCCACGAAGCTGATCGCCGGCGTGATGACTTCGTCGCCATGGCCGATACCGCAGGCCCGCAGCGCCATCTCCATTCCGGCAGTCGCCGAAGTCTGCGAGCGGATTGGCCGCCCCCCAAGATACTTCGACAGCTCGGCTTCGAGCGCGGCCACTTTCGGACCGGTCGCCAACCACCCGGAGCGCAACACCTCGACCACCGCCTGAATGGTCTCTTCGTCGATGGTCGGGCGGGTAAAGGGCAACATCTTGGTCATCGTCAACCTCTCACGAGCGGGCCACGAGCACGACACCGGCAATGATCACGCCGACACCTACAACCCGTTGCGCGTTGGGCACCTCTCCGAACAGCCACCACGCAAGCCCGATATTCAACACATAGCCGAGCGACAGCAGCGGATAGGCCTGGCTTACCGGAACCCGCGACAAGCCGACGATCCAGACAATGACGCTCAAGCCATAAGCACTTAGCGCGTACCAGAGCGACGGCACCATCAGCAGTCGCAATGCCTTCTCCATGACGCCGGCATCGGTGCCGACTAACGGTCCGCTAACGCGTGTCGCGGCCTTCAGCCACAGCTGGGCGAAGGCATTGAGCAGCACGCCACAGAGCAACACTCCGAAATCCGTCAGCTTCATGAACGACTCACCGCCACGGTGGTGTGATCAGCGGCGATCACCCGCCCCGGAAGCCCGCGCTGCCGGTACTCCTCCCAGAGCTTGGGGCCAAAGAACGCTACCGCATCCGTGCTCGAGGTCCATTGCGCCACGAAATCCGCAGATGTCGCCATCTGCCGACCCGGCTCGGCACGCAGGCCAAACTCCAACTCGCCCTCGAATTGAACCAGGGTCAGGGTCCGCTGCAGATACGGGGAAATCGTCTCCCGGTATTGTCCCACACTATACAAAGCAGTTTGCGGATGAACATAGGGCTTCACGGCCACCACCAGCTCGCGGGCCGAGCGCGCCGGCGGAACGATCGCCAGCGCGGTCAGGAAGCATTGCCAGGCGAGCGCTCCGGCGGCGGCCGTGGCCACAACCGGGCCGGGTGCCAGGCCCTTAGGGCTTTGCAGCGATACAGTCACGAGCGCCGCCACCAAGGCGACCACCGAGGTCCCGATCCAGACGATCGCCAGTTGCGGCACGAAGCTGTTATGGATCGCGGAGTAGACCAACAACCCTATACCCACGAAGGTGACCAGCGCCGTGGTGATCACAGCCGTGCGACGGAGGGCGCCCGGCCGGCCGGCCACGTACACCCCCCAGATGGCCGCGAGGGGTGGAAACATGGGCTGGATGTAGGGAGCGAGCTTCGAGCCCGACGCAGAGAAGAATAGCAAGGTAAAAAGCGCAAAGATCAGCAGGAATCGTAGAGGTTTGAACTGTGCGGGCGTGCTGGCATCACGCCAAGCCGCGCGACACGCCCCCACGATCGAGAAGCCCCACGGCAAAACCCCCAGCAGCAAAGGCGGGAGGAAGAACCACCACGGCTCCGCCCGTTGATGCACGGTGGTCAAAAACCGGGCGAAGTGCTCGTGGATGAAAAAGAATTGCGGGAAGTCCGGGTTGCGCAGCGACACGGCAATGAACCAGGGGGCGGTGACCAACAGAAACAACGGCACCCCCAGAGCAAGGTGCAGCCGCTTCCAAGGTTGCACATCACGCTCGATGAGGGAGTACACGATGAGACTCCCGCCCGCGAGCACCCCAACCACAATGCCTTTGCTCAGGATCGCGAGCGCCGCCGCCAGCCAGGCGAGCAGCATCCAGCGTCGCTCCTCGCGACCTGCGATCTCGGAGCTCTGTGCAAGCGTAAAAGCAAAGACAGCTCCTGCAAGCCAGAAGCTGAACCCCGCATCCAGCAGATCGAGGTGGCCGACGATGCCAAAGTAAGGGCTCACGCCAAGGGCCAACACCGCGGCAAGTGCCGCATCCCTGCCGTAAAGCCGGCGTGTCCACCCGAAGACCATGGGTAGACATGCGAATGCCAAACCCACCGTCCACAGCCGTGTGGTCCACTCGCTCATCCCGAAGGCTGAAATGGCCGCCGCGCTCGCCCAGTATTGTAGCGGGGGCTTCTCGAAGTACTTCAGTCCGTCCAGTCGCGGCGTGAGCCAGTCGCCGCTCGCCACCATTTCGCGTGGAATTTCGGCGTAGCGGCCTTCGTCCGGATCGAACATCGGGCGCACCTGCAGGGTGACGAACCAAGCCGCCGCGAGCACCGCCCAGCTCAGCCACTGTGTCCTGATTGGCTGAAAGTCGCCGTTGGCGCTTTCACCGGACATTACTTCGTCGTCCGCGTGCAAAAAGCGTGGTTTTTGCCCGCTGCTCAGGACGGCGGGCTGCACCGGTGGTCATGACTGCAGGAACTTACCCTCGAGCCAGTGCGGCACGGGCGCCGAAGTTTTCCTTTTGCACGTAATAGTCGATCGTGCGCCGGATCGCAGTATCCATGTCCGTCTTCGGCTGCCAGCCGAGGTCGCGTTTGGCGGCCGCGATGGCCGGCACGCGCACCTGGATATCCTGGTAGTACTTGCCGTAGTACTCACCCGCCGTGACGTCGACAATTTGCGTCGCCTTGGCGTTCTCGCGCAGCACCGGGAACTCCTGCGCAATGCGGATCGTGCGCTCGGCGAGATCGCGAATAGTGATGCAGTTGCCCGGGTTGCCGATGTTGAAAATACGGCGTGTGGCGCGGTTGTCCTTGTTCTCCAGGATGGTCAGGAGCGCCTCGATGGCGTCGTCGATGAAGGTGAACGAGCGCTTCTGGCCACCGCCGTCGACAAGTTTGATCGGCCGCTTATAAAGCACGTTCGACAGGAACTGCGTGAAGACGCGCGAGCTGCCCTCTTTCGGCTCCTCGACATCATCGAGGTTGGGGCCGATGAAGTTAAACGGGCGAAAGAGCGTGTAGTCGAGGTTGTCGCGCACGCCGTAGGCATAGATGACGCGGTCGAGCATCTGCTTCGAGGCCGCATAGATCCAGCGCTGCTTGTTAATCGGGCCGTAGACGAGCGGGCTCGATTCCTCATCGAGCACCGAGTCCGGCGACATGCCGTAGATCTCCGAGGTCGAGGGGAAGATCAGGCGCTTGTTGTACTTCACACACTGGCGCACCACCTCCAGGTTCGCCTCGAAATCGAGCTCGAAAACCCGCAACGGATGGGTCACATACTGTGCGGGGTTGGCGATGGCAACCAGCGGCACCACCGCATCGCACTTCTTGACGTGATACTCGACCCACTCCTTATTGATCGTGATATCGCCTTCGACAAAGTGAAAGCGGCCGGTGTCCTTCGGCAGGTCTCCGAGCTTGTTGTCGGTGAGGTCCATACCGTAGACCTCCCACGACGTCGTCCGCAGAATCGCATTAGTGAGCGCGCTGCCGATGAAGCCGTTCGCTCCGAGAATCATGATCTTGAGTGCCATACTGTTTCCATTGGCTGAAAGTCGCCTACGGCGCTTTCAGCGGAAAATTACTTCGAAATCCGCCGCCTGCGCGGCCCGGGCAAAAAGCGCGGTTTTTGCCGGCTGTGCTTAAGGGCGCGCAGCTTGAACTATGCCGATCCGAGGGTCCATCCCCCGGTCGGCCCCAAATAAAGCGCGCGATGGTAGCATTTTCCACTGAACAGCTCCTTAAGCCCAAGGTGACTCGAGGAGCTCAGCGGATGGGTTCAGGACAACGGCAGCCCGACGTAGTTCTCGGCCAGGGTCTGGGCGGCGGCGCGGGAGGACACGACGTACTCGAGCTCTGCAAGCTGACGGCGTTGGTCGAAGGCATTATCCGAATCGAAGCGATGCAGCAGAGCCGTCATCCACCACGAGAACCGCTGCACCTTCCAGACCCGGGGCAGGCAGGTCGCCGAGTACGCTTGCAGCCGCTCCATGTCGCCACGGCGATAGTGGCTTTCCAAGGCCTCCCCCAGGATCTGCACATCGGCCAGGGCCAGGTTCATGCCCTTGGCGCCGGTCGGCGGCACGATATGCGCCGCATCGCCGGCCAGGAATAACCGGCCGTAGCTCATTGGCTCGGCCACGAAGCTGCGCATCGGGGTCACTGACTTCTGCAGCACCGGACCGGGCGCCAGATCCGAGCCCAATCGGGCCCGCAACTCGCTCCAGACACGATCGTCCGGCCATTCATCGAGATTCTCATCCGGCGCGCACTGCAGATATAACCGGCTCACGCTCGAGGAGCGCATGCTCAATAAGGCAAAGCCGCGCTGATCGTTGGCGTAAATGAGCTCGTGCGAGGCCGGAGGTACCGGCGCAAGAATGCCGAGCCAGGCGAATGGATAGACGCGCTCATAGACTGTCAGGTGGCGCGCGGGAATGCTTGGTCGACAAACACCATGGAAACCATCGCAACCTGCGATGAAGTCACATTCGAGCGTGTGTTCTTTCTCGCCCCTGCGATAACGTACGCGCGGGCGGTCCGTGTCGAGGTCACTGATCGACACATCCTCCACCTCGAAATACAGCGGTTGCTGCGCCTCCAGACGCGCGGCAATGAGGTCTCTGACAACCTCCTGCTGGCCGTAGACCATCAAGGCCTTGCCGGTGAGCTCCGTGAGGTCGATACGGTGACTGCGGCCACTGAAGTGCAGGAAAAGGCCCTCGTGACGCAGACCCTCGCGCATCATCCGCTCACCCACCCCGGCGGCCTTCAGGATGTCGACACTTTGGTGCTCGAGCACGCCGGCACGCACCCGACTCTCCAGGTACTCGCGCGTGCGCGCCTCCAGAACCACCGACTCAATGCCTCGCTGGTGCAGAAGCTGGGCCAACAACAGCCCGGCAGGGCCTGCCCCTATGATGGCAACCTGGGTACGCATACTCCGCAACAACTCCTCGCTATGTGAGCCCATCGAGGCAAGCTCGCGCTAAACTGTAGTTCCGGCGCCGCCGTCTCTCCCATGGACTTAAACGCCTTCTTCTTGGATTTATGGTGGATTTCGCTCGATGCCCGAGCCACGCACCGCGATACCCCGATTCTTTCTCTACGGCGAGGCGCCCCGCGATGCGGATGAGCGCTTCCTGCACGTCGAGACCATCGCTGACCGCAGCCGGTTGTACGAATGGCGCATCCGGCCGCACGCCCATCGGGACCTGCACCAACTGCTGCTGATTCTGACCGGCGGCGGCGAGATGCAGGCCGAAACCCAACGCTACACGTTTCAGGCGCCGGCGCTGCTGGTCACGCCGGACGGTGTGGTTCACGGGTTTGCTTTCACTCCCGAGACCGAAGGGTATGTCGTTACGCTTGCTGACACTTTGTTACGTGACCTCGCACGCGATGAGCCCGCATTCAAAGGCTTGTTTCAAGCGCCGACCTGCGCTTCCCTCGTCGACGATCCTACTCATGCCGAGGAGCTCGCCGACACCGTCCCGAAGCTGCGTCGCGAGTTGATTTGGAAGGCGCCGGCGAGTGCCGCGGCGGCCGCCGCCCGGCTCACCACGGTGTTGGTTAGTGCGGTACGCGCTCTGCATGAGCCTGCGGAACTGACAGCCGCGGCGAACAATCCGCGCGCGGCTCTGGTGGCCCGCTTTCGGGAGAAAGTGGAGTCGCATTTGCGGATGGGGCTCTCGATCGCTCAGTACGCCAAGGCACTGAGTGTTACGCCGGCCCGGCTGCGAGCGGCCTGCCTGGAGGTCACCGGGAAGCCGCCCGTCCGGATACTGGACGACCGGCTGCTCCTCGAGGCAAAACGTAACCTCACTTATACGAACATGACGGTGGCGGAAACGGCCTACTATCTCGGCTTTGCCGACCCCGCTTATTTTTCGCGCTTCTTCAGCAAGCTCGCCGGGGAGTCGCCGGCGACGTTCCGCAAGCGGATGGCGGAGTGAGCGAATCGAGGCTAGCCTAGCGCGCCTGGTCCGGCCCCGATGTCGCTCGTTGAAGGAAACTTTTGCGCCCGCCGCCGACCCAAGCTGTGCGGGGGCAGTCAGGAGCTGCAGTATTGATGCGTTCGGTTTTAGGCCGCGAGGCCGTGTTCAGCGTGGCCGCGCTGCTAATCAGCGCGATTCTCATTCAGACCATCTACGCCACTGTCATCCGCCCGCGCGCGGCCGCCATCCTTGCCGAACCCGTCCCCCAGGCGCAGCAACACGGCGGCGCCGCTCAGACCCGCAATTTGCGGTCGGTGTTCGTGATCCTGAAGGACTACGAGCAGGAGGTCGCGCTCATTCTCGCCACCTGGGCGTTGTGCCTCATCGGTTACCAGGGCGGCGAAGTCGCGCGCAACCGGCGACTGCTGGATAAGGACTACATCGAGCTTGGTGAGGGACACGTCGTGCTTCCGGACGATGCCCGTGCCTATGGGCGGCCGATCGAGAGTCTGCCGCGCGATGAGCAGGAGATGCTGCTGCCGCGTGCGTTGATGGTCGCGCTAAATCGGTTCGGGGCAACGCGTAGCGTGCAGGATGCAGCTGAGGCGGTTCGCGCGGAGTGCGAGAACGAGCTGGATCGGCTGGATGCGCAGCTGTCCATGGTTCGGTTTACGGCCTGGGCGATACCGGCGGTTGGGTTTGTGGGGACGGTTCGCGGGATCGGACGGGCGTTGCAGGAGGCTCAGGGGGCGCTGCACGGGGATATTTCGGGCGTTACTCTCGGGTTGGGGGTTACGTTTAACGCCACTCTTACGGCGTTGGTGTCGTGCATCCTTGTGATGTTCTTTTTGCATCAGTTACAGCAGGCGCAGGATCGGCTGGTGCTCGATGCGCGCATGTATATCGATCGGCGGCTGATCAGGAACATGCGGGTGCACTGAACGGTCAGCAGCAGCGGGTTATGCCGCTCCATTTTTGGTGCTGGCGTTCCTTGAAGAACGCTTTGCGGGTCAGGACGGGCTGGTCGGGATGGGCGGTGGCGTGGTGGGCGAGGTAACGCTCGTAGGCGTTGTCGCCGGAGACGGTGCGCAGGTACTGCCAGGCAGTGGTGAGCCAGCGGAGCATGTTAGTGGCCCACCGGTGCGGCGCCGTGCAAGGGCCTGTTGGCGGCGAGCGCGCCCTCGAGTCTTGTCGGCTGGTACGGAGCTTCTGAGCTACCGGTGAGTGGTAGGCCGTTTAGACGGCGGATGCAGATGCGTGCCATGTCGATGATCACGAGCCAGATGATAGCGGTGAGGAAGATGGTCAGCCAGCCGTCGAGACGCTGATTGAAGATCAGCTGGGGTGCCACCGCGGCCTTCTCGGGTGGAAGAACGCCGTTGGCGAGCTTCGCGGCCATATCGCTGGCGGAGGCGAAGAAGCCGAGCTTGGGGTCGGGGCTGACGATCTTTTGCCAGGCGGCAAATGTGGTGATCAGGGCTAACCACGCCAGAGGCACGCCGGTGACTAACGCGTAGATCGGTTTGCTGTTCTTGATGATGATGCCCGTCGCGACGGACAACGCGATTGCTGCAAGCATCTGGTTCGAGATGCCGAACAAAGGCCAGAGGATGTTAATACCGCCGTTTGGATCGATCACGCCGATATAGAGGAAGTACCCCCAGCCGGCGACGACGAGAGTGCTCGATACGAGCACCGAGGGATACCACGACGTACGGCCCAACGGCTTGGAGAAGTGGCCCAGCAAATCCTGCAACATGAAGCGGCCCACGCGAGTGCCCGCGTCGAGGGTTGTCAGGATAAAGACCGCCTCGAACATGATCGCGAAGTGATACCACACGCTCAGCAGCCCTCGGCCGAACGTCGAGCCAAAAATGCTCGCCATTCCGACCGCAAGTGAAGGCGCGCCGCCGGTTCGTGCGAACAGAGTCATCTCGCCCATATCGTGAGCGAGCTTATCCATCTGCGCGGTAGTGACTGGGAAGCCCCAACTGGTGATGGTCTGTACCGCCGCTTCGTGCGCGGAGCCCACGATGCCGGCACCGACGTTGATCGCGAAATACACGCCAGGATCAAGCAGCGCTGCTGCGATCATCGCCATGATGGCGACGAATGACTCCAACGCCATGCTGCCGTAGCCGATGAGGCGCACGTCGCGCTCGTTGGCAATGAGTTTGGGCGTGGTACCGCTCGAGACCAACGCATGGAATCCCGACACCGCGCCGCAGGCGATGGTGATGAAGACGAATGGGAAAACTTTTCCGGTAAACACAGGTCCGTTGCCGTCGACGAACTGCGTGATGGCCGGCATCTTCATTTGCGGGTGCAGCAGCACGATCGCAATTGCCAGCAGGAGGACGGTGCCGAGCTTGAGGAAGGTGGAGAGATAGTCGCGCGGCGCGAGCAACAGCCACACCGGCACGATCGCCGCAAGCCAGCCGTAGGCAATCACGAACCCGGCAAGTGACGTGGGACCATAATCGAAGGCCCCACGGAAGCTGCTCTGATCAATCCAACCTCCGCCGAACACGGCCAGCGCGGTCAGTGCAACGCCGATTACCGAAGCCTCGAGCACGCGGCCCGGCCGCCACGAGCGCATGTAGAAGCCCACCAGGATCGCCACCGGAATCGTGGCGAACACGGTGGAGGTGCCCCAGGGGCTGTGCTTCATCGCATTCACCACCACGAGGCCGAGCACCGCGATGAGAATGATCATGATCACCAACGTGCCGATCAGAGCGGCAAAGCCTCCAAACGGCCCTAACTCGTCGCGTGCCATCTGACCGAGGCTGCGGCCGTCGCGGCGCATGGAAAACATGAGCATCGTCATGTCCTGCACGCAACCACCGAGCACGGCGCCGACAATGATCCACAACGTGCCGGGCAGATAGCCAAACTGCGCCGCCAGCATCGGGCCCACCAGCGGACCCGGGCCCGCGATGGCCGCGAAATGATGGCCGAAGGCAACCCAACGCTGGGTCGGAACAAAATCGCGCCCGTTGTTGAGACGCTCCGCCGGTGTCGCGCGGGTCGGGTCGACCAGGTACACCTTCGCGGCGATCCACGCGGCGTAGAACCGATAGCCCAGCAGATAGATGCACACTGCGGCGACCACGATCCACAGCGAGTTGATCGGCTCCTGGCGGTAGAAAGCGATACCGCCGAGCGCAAATCCACCGACCACCGCGAGCACGACTCCGAATAATTTATTCATCCCGAATCGTCCTCCTGATGAAATGTGCCGGCAGCGCCCTCGAGCTCCGCGCGCTTCAGGCCAGCAACTCCTGCAACACACTTCGATAGCGTTTCAGCAGCGCATCGCGCTGGTGATGTCGTCCATTGTTCACGACCTTCACACCGGCGCGCCACACACAATCGATTACGGCGCGGCCGGAAACGAAAATCCAGCTGTCGAGAATCTCATCCCCCCGGCGTTCCGTCAGTGCCGGATGACTGCCGTCGAGACTCACGATGTCCGCCGAAGCGCCCACACTCAGAACTCCTGTTTTCGGTCCCTTCATTCCGCTGCCTCGCGTCGAATGCAGCGCTCGAGCGCCGCCGGACACAGCGGCATCGATGAGACTTCTCCCGGTCGAGCTCCCCTCAGCCGAAGCCAGCACGTTACGGGCACGGCGCGTGAGCCTTTGTGAATACTCGAGAACCCTCAGCTCTTCGGCTGCATCGAGCAGAACGTTCGAATCCGAGCCGATTCCAAATCCACCCTTCAACGCCAGGAACTCCGGAGCCGGAAAGACCCCATCGCCGAGATTCGCCTCGGTAATCGGGCACAGTCCGACAATCGCCCCACTCGAAGCCATGCCGCGAACTTCCGCTTCGGTTGCGTGAGTGGCGTGAACGAGGCACCAGCGTTCATCGACCGCCTGATGCTGCAGCAACCATTCGAGCGGACGCTTGCCGGACCAGGCGATGCAATCCTCGACCTCCTTGGTCTGCTCCGCGATATGGATGTGGATCACCTCGCCCTGGGCGAGCGGCACAATCTCCGCCAGCTCCTCGGGGGTTGCAGCCCTCAGGCTATGAGGAGCAACGCCGACCGTCGCGCCGGGTAGACGCCGCACCGCGCTTCGGCTCGCCTCCACGATACGGGCGAAGCTCTCGGGGGTATTGATGAAGCGTTTTTGTCGAGGGTTCGGGGCGGCACCACCGAATCCGCTGTGCGCGTAGAACGTCGGCAGAAGCGTGAGGCCCATGCCAGTCTGCTCGGCAGCCGCGGCTATTCGGCCAGCAAGCTCGCCCGGATCTGCAAATGGAACCCCGCCACGATCGTGGTGCAGATAATGAAATTCGCCGACGTGAGTAAAGCCCCCTTCGAGCATCTCCGCGTAAACGAGCGCGGCAATAGCCTCTACCCCTTCCGGGCTGATCCGCTCGACAAAGCGATACATCAGCTCGCGCCACGTCCAGAAACTATCCCCGGTGGGCCCGCGCCGCTCCGTAAGGCCCGCAAGGCCGCGCTGGAATGCATGGCTATGGACGTTTGGGATGCCAGGGACGCCGATAGCATGTCTTTCGTCGTTTTCGCCCGGTTGCGTACCGCTCTCGATGCGGTCAATCAGCCCCGCCGAAGTGGTCACCCGTACAGAACTCGCCCAGCCCGTCGGCAGCAAAGCCGACTCAAACCAAAGATTGCTCATTTCACCTCGCCCGTGCGCCTCATCGCGCCAGCGTGCATTATCGGCGATCCCAGGTGGGGAAAGCATTAGAGGAGCTTGACGGGTGACCGCTCAGACAGAGGCACAATGGCTGACCATCCAGCGCGGGGCTGCGCCCTTGGTCGTGAGCATGCCGCACACGGGGACCGATTTTGTCGACGGCATCGAATCTGGCCTGGAATCCCCCTGGCTCGCGCGTAAGGACGCCGATTGGTGGATTCACCAGCTATACGCCTTCGCCGGCGAGCTCGGAGCCACCGTTATCCGGACCAGCCTGTCGCGAACCGTCATCGATGCCAATCGCGACCCGTCCGGGGTCTCGCTCTACCCTGGGCAAGCGACGACGGAGCTGTGCCCCACCACGACTTTCGATGGCGAGCTTCTGTATCGGGCCGGTTACGCACCCAATCCCGACGAGATCGCACGACGGCGGCGCGCTTACTTCGATCCATACCACCAGGCCATATCCGCCGAGATCGCGCGGCTGCGCCGCGAGCACCGCACTGTGGTGCTGTACGACTGCCACTCGATTCGCTCACGGATTCCCCGCCTGTTCGCCGGGGATTTACCCAACTTCAACATTGGAACCAACAGTGGAGCGAGTTGCTCGCCGCAGCTGACGGCACGAGTGGCAGCGATTTGCGCCGAAACGGCGTTCTCGCATGTCACGAACGGACGGTTCAAAGGCGGCTACACCACCCGCCACCATGGACGCCCGGCCGAAGGCGTGCACGCCTTGCAGGTGGAGCTAGCCTGTCGCGGTTATATGTCGGAGCCCGGGGACGTCAATCCCGGAAACTGGCCGACGCCGTATGATGAAGAGTTGGCTGCGCCGCTGCGCGTCGTGCTGGAGCGCATCCTGACGGCCTGTGTCGAATTCGGCACAACGGCCCAATAGCACTTCCAGGTGCGGGCGGATGGCGATCCGTCGCCACCGCCCGTCGCTCACGAACTCGCGCGTCAGAACCTGAATCCAACACGGATGGGGATGAACGAGGTGGGCACCGGAGTTTGCATCTGAGTGTACTTGGCCTCGATGAACCACGACTGCCCGCCATACAGCGGGAAGTTGACCCCAACGCCCGCATTCCACGCGAAACGGTTGGTCTTGGTACGATCGACTAACACATCACCGGGATAGAAGCCCCCTTCGCAGAAGCCCCACCAGTCATCGCAATAGTAGCCCCGAAAGGCCACAGTCTGGGTCAGGCTGATGCGCCGGTAGGCGCCGCCGCCGCCGGCCATGAGGTAAGCATTCACGCCGTTGCCGAACGGAATGTCATACACGGCATCGATGTCATAGGTGAAGATGTCGGCCCAGCCGTGATCGATCTGGGTTTGATCCGCGATCGAGCCTTCCTGCAACAGCTGATTGCTCGCATCATTGCGGTTGTAGCTAAGATCCAGACGCAGGGACAGCGGACCGGGCGCAGGACGCCACTGCAGGCCACCACCGACGTTCCAACCATTGTCAAGATAGTTGGACGTTTGCCCTGTGGTAACGGTGTAGCCGCCGTCGACGTACCAGTGCAACGGGTACTGCGGGCCGCGACCGAAATAACCCTGCGCCATCGCGGGCACACAACTGCCCAGCAACATCACGGCACCCAGGGAATATATGTAACGTTTCATTGTCACCCTCGTCGGATCATCCAGGATTATGGGTTGTGCGTCGGCGTCGCAGATATCGTGCCCGGGTTCAGCAACCGTTCAGCTAGAACGCAACACCGCGCGGCAGTTAGACACGCCGCAACAGTCTGCGTTTCACGGCTTGCGTGATTTCCCGTAGCTCGGTGATGCCGAGCGCCGTCGCACATCCAAAGAACGCAGCAGCGCCTGCGGCGATGACAAGGCAGAGCGAGGCTAGCTTCGACCAGAAGGCCTGCACGGCCCAATCGGCGAGGAGAAAATGCATGCCCAGCCAGCACACGCCCGCGAGCACGGCGGAGGCGAGCCCGAGCCGGGTCAGTAGCCGCAACATCATGCCGGATTCGAGACGGCCCAGATGGCGGCGCATCAACAGATACAGAATGAGAAAATTGGTCGTGGCAATACAGGAGGTCGAAAACGCCAGGCCGCGATGCCCCCAGTTCAGATGGAGTGTGAAGAACCAGTTCAGCACGAGGTTCAAGGCCACGGCAATGAAGCTGACGACCATGGGGGTTTTGCGCTTGTCGACCGCATAGAACGCGTTCACCAGCACCTTCAGTGCCGCATAACCGCACAGCCCGATGGCATAGAAGCGCAGTGCGCCCGCCGATTCCGCCGTCTCATGCGCACCGAACTTACCATGTTGGTACAGCACCGAAATGATCGGCTCGGCCAACACCATCAGACCGATGCTCGCGGGGATCGTCATCAAAAATGCCAGGCGCATCCCGCGAGCCAGCTCACTGCGAAAGGCGACCATGTTGCCGGTCGCCGCCATACGGGCCAACAGGGGCAACGCGACCGTACCGAGCGCGACACCAAAGATGCCCAGCGGCAGTTGCATGAGACGGAAGGCGACGGTCAGCCAGAAAGTCGGACCGTCCCCCAGATCCGAGGCGAACACCGAGTTGACGAGGACGTTCTCCTGCGTCGTGCTCGCTGCGACCACCGAGGGCCCCATCAGACGCAGAATGGCTTTCACACCCGAGTCCCGCCAGCGGAAATCCGGGTGAAAGACATACCCCAGGCGGCGTAGAGCGGGTATCTGCACTCCAAACTGCAGGCCACCGCCAATCAGCGTGCCCATCGCCAGGCCCAGGATAGCCTTGGGCCCGAAACCGGGATCCAGAAAGTACCCGATCGCAACACCGCCGACGATCGAGCCCAGATTGAAGAAGCTCGAGGCCATGGCTGGCACACCGAACACATTCTTCGCATTCAACATGCCCATTACGAGCGCGGCGAGCGACACCAGCAGAATGAACGGATACATGATCCGCGTCAGGGTGATGGTGAGCTCCGCCTTCGCGCCCTCGAAACCCGGCGCCAGCACGGACACGAGCCACGGTGCCGAAACGATTCCGAGGATGGTGATGGCGCTCAGGAAGACCGTGGCAAGGGTTGCGACCTTATCGGCTAGTCGCCACGCCGCGGCGTCGCCCTCGAGGGTGGTCTTCTTGCTGAAAACGGTAACGAACGCCGTGGACAGCGCGCCTTCCGCAAACAGGTCGCGCAGCAGGTTCGGAATCCGGAACGCCATGGTGAAGGCGTCCATCAGGCGCCCGCCACCAAAGAGCGTGGCGAAAATCACTTCGCGAGCCAGGCCGAGAACCCGGCTGCAAAGCACGGCGAGACCGACAACGCCGGCGGCCTTGGTGTTCAGCTTTTCAGCGCGGGTTTCCGGGGGGCGGCCATCCGTTGGCTGCGGGGGCGCTCCGGTCGCGGTCTCACCTGATGTCATTGCGGGCGCGAAGGTAGCATCATTGTCTAATCGGCTCAAAGTCGCCTTCGGCGCTTTGAGCGACACCCTACACGGCGGCCGCCGGCAAAAAGCGTGGTTTTTGCCGGCTACTCGGGAGACTAATCACGAGCGAGGGGCTCGTCTTGCAGCATCGGAGGCAGGCTGAGCGCGGCGATGGTGGCGGAGACCGCGCTGGACCGGTACAGACGCAGACGGGCGGCCGCCGCAGCGCCAGCTTCGCCAGCTTGCGGCTGTGAGCGGTCGCATTATATTATCGACGTCATAATATTAAAAGGCCGCGGCGGGCGACTCCTTTGTGAGGGACGTCAAATGAACTCAGATGTCATCATCACGTGCGCCGTCACCGGTGACGATACCAAGGTCACCAAAAGCCCTCACTGCGCGATCACGCCGGAGCAGATTGCCAATACAGCCATTGAGGCTGCGAAGGCTGGCGCGGCCATCGTTCACATCCACGTGCGCGACCCGGAGACAGGCGCGTTCAGCATGGAGACGCGACACTACCGCGACGTAGTCAAGCGCATCCGCGAAAGCAAGGTCGACGTGATCGTCAACCTCACCTGCGGAATGGGTGGCTATATCTGTGTCGGCGACAACGGGTTGAAAGATACGCCCGCACCCGGCACGGACTTCTGCAGCCAGGAAGATCGCATGCGGCATGTCATCGACCTCTGCAACGAAGGGCTCTACCGCCCCGACATCGCCACCCTCGACTGCGGCAGTCTCAATTTTGGCGATGGCAACCGCGCTTACGTCTCGACACCCAACTACCTGCGCAAGGGCGCAGGGATTCTGCGCGATCTGCGTGTCAAACCGGAGCTCGAGGTCTTTGACACGGGCAACCTGTGGTTCGTCCGGCAAATGATCAAGGAAGACTTGATCCCCTCCCCTGCGTTGATTCAGCTCTGCATGGGCATTCCTTATGGAGTGCCGGCCGACACCGGACACCTGCTTGCGATGGTCAACACGTTGCCTGCGGGTGCAATCTGGACCTCGTTCGCCATCGGGCGAATGCAGATGCCCTGGGTGGCACAGTCCATCCTTGCCGGAGGAAATGTGCGCGTCGGGCTGGAGGACAATCTATATTTGAGCCGTGGCGTCTACGCAAGCAATGCACAGTTGGTGGAGAAGGCTCGCACCATCATTGAAGCAATGGGAGCGCGCATTCTGACGCCGGCGCAGACGCGGGAGCGGCTGAAAATACGCTGAGGCTGACGTGAGCGAGCTCGTCTACCGGACTTCACTGGCACCGGAATGGATCGACTATAACGGGCACCTGAGGGATGCCTATTATGGGTTGATCGTCAGTTACGCATCTGATGCGCTCATGGACCGGCTTGGGATGGATGCGGGGTATCGCGAACAGACTCGCAATACGCTGTATACAGTCGAAATGCATGTTCACTTTCTGCGCGAGGTAAAGAAGAGCGACGTCGTTATCGTCTACGTGCGGCTGCTCGGTTTCGATCGGAAGCGCATTCATGCGGCGTTTGATGTTGTGCGCGAGGCGGAGGCGGTTGTGGCTGCCAGCGCAGAAGTGATGTTGCTGCACGTGCATCAAGGCGAGACAGTGACCACAGCTGCCTTCCCGGCGGCGATCAGTGATGCTATCTCATCCCTCGCCGCCTCCACGGCCGACGCGCCCGCAGCATCACCCGGCTCACGGCGGATGCAACTGACCGAGCGGCCCCGCTCATGAAAGCGCGGCCCCGAAAGGCTCCCTCAGTTGCACGATTGCTGGCCCCGAGAAGCATCGCTCTCGTCGGAGGAGCGTGGGCGGATGCGGTTGCGAACGCGTCGCGTGCGATCGGCTACACGGGACAGGTGTGGCGAATTCACCCGAAACGACCTTCAACGCCTGACGTCCCCTACTTCCGCTCGATCGATGAGCTGCCGGGCGTGCCGGACGCAGCGTTTGTGGCGGCGCCGAACACTGAGGTGCCAGGCATCGCAAACGCGCTGGCGCAGCGGGGAGCTGGAGGGTTTGTTTGCTTTGCGGCTGGGTTTTCCGAAACAGCCACAGATGACGGCAACCGGCTGACGCGAGAGCTCGAGGTGGCGGCCGCTGAGATGCCGTTCTTTGGGCCGAATTGTTATGGACTCATCAACTTCTTCGATGGCGTAGCGCTTTGGCCGGATCAGGTGGTAGGCGGACACCGGGACCGCGGGGTGGCGCTCATTTGCCAGAGCGGCACAATTGCGTTGAACCTGCTGTTCAACGATCGATCGCTTCCCATTGGCTACGTATTGACTGTCGGAAACCAGACGCGCCTGGCCGTGGAGGACATGGTCGAGTTACTCGCTGAGGATGGGCGAGTTACGGCGTTTGGGTTATATGTTGAAGGGATCAAGGATGCCGCGCGTTTTGCGCGAGCGGTGGAGAAAGCGCGAGAGTTCGGGAAGGCCATCGCTATCGTGAAGGCCGGGCGGACAGAGGCTGCGGCGCGGACAGCGCGTAGCCACACCGGGTCATTGGCCGGTGCGGATACTGTGTTTGACGCGTTTTGCCGGCAAGCGGGGATTGCCAGGTGCGATTCACTGGCAACGTTGTGCGAGACCTTGAAAGTCCTGCATGCCGGTGGACCGTTGTCAGGCCGACGCGTGTTGGTACTAGGCGCCTCCGGCGGCGACATGGCCATGACCGCCGATGCCGCCCGCGATCTCCTCCTGGAGTTCACCCCGATTCCAGAAACGTCGGTGGCGCCGTTACGGGAAATCCTGACGAACAAGGTCCATATCGCCAACCCCTTCGACTTTCACACGCACATCTGGTTCGACCGCTCCGCACTTCGCTCGATGTTCTCAGTAGTGCAACGCGCCGGCTACGATGCCGTCGGCTTCATGATTGACTGCCCACCAGCTGCGAAAGCAGATCCGGCCAGTTATCTTGCAGCGATCGAAGAATTCATCGCCGCCTACACAGCGGATGCACGCCCCACCACGCAGGCGCAGCACACCACACCCGCGCTGTCCGACACAGCGGCGCTGCCCAGCGCAACCGCACTGCCCGCCGTAGCCGCACTGCGCAACGTAGCCGCGGTGTCAGGAGCGCCGCCGCCGGGCTCAGGATCGTCGACACGCGCGGCGGTAATCTGCTCGCTGCCCGAATCACTCGCGGCCAACACCCGCGAGATGTGTCTGGCCGCCGGCATCGTCCCACTGCAGGGCCAGCGCCAAGCGCTCGAGGCGCTCGACCTGGCCGCCGCAATCGGAGAGGCATGGAAGACCCGCAGCCGTGTTGAGCTACTGCGGCCGCCCGTTCAAACCACCGCGGACGATGAGGCCCGCAGGTCGTGCGGCACGCGACTGCGAACACGCGAGCAACGAAGCCTCACCGAACACGAAGGCAAATCCGCCCTGGCCACCTTCGGCATCCGCATCCCCCGCTCCCAGCTCGCCACTCCCCAAGCCGCGCCCGACACAGCAACCACCCTAGGCTTCCCTGTCGTCATCAAGGCCGTCAGCGAAACGCTAGAACATAAGTCCGACGTGGGCGGCGTCGCCCTCAACATCCGCACACGCGAAGAAGCCCAGGCCGCCGCCGAGCGGCTCGCGAAACTGTCCGACACCTTACTCGTCGAAGAGATGGTCACGGACGGAGTCGCGGAAATCCTGATCGGCATGACCGTGGACCCGCAGTTCGGCCAGGTCCTGGTCATCGGCTCCGGTGGCGTCCTGGCGGAGGTCCTGAAAGACACCGTGAGTCTGCTACCCCCATTCACCGACACCGCAATCGAGTCAGCGATAAAAAACCTGACCGTTGGAAAACTTCTAAAGGGCTACCGCGGCCGCCCACCCGGCGACATCCCAGCGCTGGTGCAGACGGCGCTGGCCTGCGCGCGGTACGCTGAGGCCAACGTGGATAGCCTGATAGAGCTGGACATCAACCCGGTCATTGTCAGACCCGCAGGTCGCGGCGCAGTCGCCGTGGACGTGCTGATTCGTCTCGGTTAAGGAGCACGCTATGTCAGAGGGTATCGAGACCACCACCGATGGCGCGATCCTGGAGGTGCGGTTGAATCGCCCCAAAGCAAACGCCATCGACCTTCGGGCGAGCCACCGCTTGAACGACATTTTCAGTGCCTTCCGGGACGACCCTAAGCTGCGTGTCGCGATCGTGACCGGCACAGGTGACCGCTTCTTCTGCGCCGGTTGGGATCTGAAGGCCGCAGCCGGAGGTGAGAAGTCGGACGAGGACTGGGGAGTCGGAGGCTTCGGCGGCTTGAACTATCCGCGCAACCTCGACAAGCCACTCATCGCCGCCGTCAACGGCATCGCCTGTGGGGGCGGCTTCGAGATCGTGCTCGGAACCGACATCATTGTCATGGAGGAGCATGCCCGCTTCGCGCTGCCCGAAATCAACGTCGGCGTCCTGGCGGATGCCGGCACCATCAAGCTCCGCCGTCGCATTCCCTATCACATCGCAGTGGAGTTCCTCATGACTGGGCGCTGGATGGATGCCGTGGAAGCCAAGCACTGGGGCCTGGCAAACCACGTCGTGCCAACAGGTCAAAGCCTCGCGAAGGCCCGCGAAATTGCCAAGCAGCTGGCCGAGGGCCCGCCGCT